>Ga0316224_1001780_pt1 | contig 22130 bp, 26 predicted proteins | sample TBH18013metaG_FD_206254 | JGI IMG/M metagenome (GOLD analysis project Ga0316224, IMG submission 206254) | Freshwater microbial communities from Trout Bog Lake, Wisconsin, USA - TBH18013 | ecosystem: Environmental > Aquatic > Freshwater > Lake > Hypolimnion/Profundal zone | place: USA: Wisconsin... | reverse complement strand
TGCTTGAAAAAGAAAAGGGGATTAGCGCAGCGGAACAATATCGCATTGCTGCTGCCAACACATTCTTTGAAATATCAGATGGCGCAAACAAATGGATCAACGACAAGTTGTTCAAGCCTCTTGCTTTGTTGACGCCAGGTTGGGCACTTCGAGTTTCTGCTTCTGAACTTGGGCTGAACACTGCACGTCTTGGGCCAGTCAACATCGCTGCTGGTTTTGTTGCAGGCAACCTTCGTCGTCAGATTGGCAAGGCTATTGAAATTGCTGACAAGAAAGCAGCAACTCTTGGCGCCAAGGCAACGACTTCCAACATCGAATCAGAGCTGTGGAAGATCATGAATGCTGAGGCTAAGGGCAAGGGAATTGACATTCCCGAAGAAGCGTCAAAAATGATGACCACCGAAGGCGTGGAAAAAACCCTTGGTTCTTATGGACTTAAAGACATTCCCCGAGCAGCAATGCGTGACATCGCTTTGTTTCTTCGAGGCGCAGTAGCAGGAGTGGAACAAGGAATCCTCACCGCCATTGGGCATGAAGAATACATCAAAGCAGCGACATTCCTTGCGTATCAGCACGATCATTACTTGCCAAATTTTATTGACTCTCGCCATTCTTACCCCGTGTCAGACATTGACTTGTCGGACAAAACGGCAGAAATCAAAACAGGTAAGTTTACTGACAAATTAAAAGTCAAGACAAAGCGTGTCCAGTTCGGTAGCGAGTATGTCAAGATTGGCCTTGACAATACCGGCTACTACGAAGGCTGGAAGTTTGGTTCGTTGAAGTTTGCTTCGGACGAAGTTTTGGGTAGACCGCTTGCCGAAGCGTACCTTGACCTTTACGACCAAGGATTGCGTGGCGATGAATTGCACTACGCAGCCATAGAAGAAGCAAAGCAAATCCTTAAAAGTGTCCCTGAGTCAGAATTAAAGACAATGGGCCGTTACAATACCGTTGCTAAAGGACAGCCAGGAGCGCCGGGTTACACAGATCCCATTGACTCTTGGGCAGACCAATCGGTGCAGGCTCTTGAAGGCAAGGTTATGGGTCAGGGCAAGGACACTTCTGTCCGTTGGGGCGGAATGGTTCACCGCAAATTGCTTGAAGATATTGCCAACCAAAATGTTCCGCAAGAAACGTCAGCTTTTATCCGTGAATACGCATTTGACCCTAAGACTGACAAACCTTGGAAACCTCATCAGGTGCCAGAATCTCACGTTGGTCGAGTTCCCAAGTCCATTGCTCCAACACAATTGATCCAACGTGCATCAACCTTTGGACACGAAAAAGTCCTTGGCCCAATTGTCAACCACATTTCACGCCAGCCTATCTACATCGTAGAGTTTGTTCAGCACCGTCAAGCTTTGCAAGACGTTGTTGATCGTGGCATTATGACCGCCGATCAAGCGGATCTTCAAGCCCAAGTTGCTGCATCGCAAAACATGATTCGTTTTATCCATAACCCAATGGACAAAATGAAGTTTGAAGAAAACATGCGAGTGGTCGCACCGTTCTACTTTGCTCAGAACCAAGCGTGGCGTCGTATGGGGCGTTTGTTCGCATCGAACCCTGGTGCGTTTATGCAGTACATGACAGTTATGTTGGGTGTAACAAACTGGGTATCTGCTACCACAAAGAAAAATGGAATGTCCATCTTTAACATTCCTGCCCCAGCACTCTTGGGCGGCATACCATTTACCGGCTCATTGTCGTCGCTACAAACAATGGACCCTTTCTCGGAGGGAAGCGACTCTAGCAGCGCCCCGATGTCGTTTGCTCAAAGTATTTTTGGATATGTCAAACCAAACTTTGGTCCCATTGTCACTGTCCCTGCCCACATTCTTTTGGAAAACATTGGGTTAACCCAAAAGGTTCTTGGTCAAAAATGGATTAACAAACTTGCTGGCGCAGCGATGGGACCAATTGGAAGTAGCACCCCGCTGTGGGAATCTTTTGTTCCTAACTCAATTGCTCGCTCGTTGTTGCAAGGCGCGGCGTTTGCCGCAGGAATTGACAAACAGGGTTTCAACACTCAAATTATTCAGGCTCAGATTCAAGCTCAGATTGAAGTATTCAACGACATGTCAAATGCTCGTTGGTCGGAATTGTTAAAAAAAGTCGGGCCTAATTACACTTACGACGATGCGTTAATTGACATCAACCAATATCAAGCAAACATGATGAACCCAAATACGGACTCATACAACAAGTTTGTTTCAGAATCTCGTCGCATTGCTCTTATGGATTGGGCGGGTAAAATTGCTGTTGGGTTAATTTCTCCCGTAGCCATTGGTATTGGCAAAGCAGATCCAAAGGGTCGAGCAATCTACACTCAATACGAAAAATTGAACACACCTGCCAACCCATTTGCCGGAACTGCAAAGTTCTACCACGATCACCCAGATATGTTTGGTGACACTTTGGGTACAACTACAACTACTCACGGCAACTATTTGCCCGAGAACAAAGAACTGTACAACGTAGTTGAAGATCCCAAGAACACAAGCATTATCAATAAGTACCCACTCGCAGCATGGGGACTTATTGGCGGCATTGACACGAAAGATAAAAATTACTACGAACCGGCACTTACGGCAACCGTCAACGATGGACTCCGCAAGCGTCTTATGCCAGACGATTTTATAAAAAATCTACAGATTGCAATTGGCAATCAGTGGTACTACGACATGCTTGATCCTTGGTACGAAACCGTCAAAGGTAAGTCTGGCGCATACGAAGCAGAGCAGCAATACATTAAATCTTATGGTCGGGTTTATAACCCAACGTGGTTGGCGCAATTCCAATCCAACACTTCACAAGATAGAGCTTGGTCTACCTACAACCAATTCCTTGAAATGCTCAAAGACCCATCGGTGAAAGAACAATACCCAAAACAAATTGAACAAATCAACAAGTTAATGGAATCCGATTTTCTTCCTGCCATTGGTCAGTTGATGCAATATCAACAAGAAGCCGCCACCGGCAGCAGGTCTTACGCAGAAATCAAGCAATGGTGGCAAGATGGTATTAACAGTTATCTTACCGATCCAAAATATGCAGCAATCAAACCTGCCCTTATCTCCGTACTAGCACCCCTTGGATAACCAATGACAGACACCATGACTCCAACGCCCGACGAACAAGATACTCAAGCGCCAGAAGAAACCGATGCTACCGAGGCTCAGGCACCAGAAGAACAAGCGCCAGAAACTCAGGAAATGCCAATGTCATCAACTGGTATTCCTTCTATCCCCGAGGAAAAGCCCAAAGGCATCAAAGGCGAAATCAAACAAATCGCAGATGATTTTGTTATTCCAATTTCAGAACCTGCAATTGACGAGTGGGCCAAAGTCTTGAAAGACGGCAACACGGATGCGTTTAAAAAATACGCCGAACAAATTGCTCAGGGCATGTACCCGACTTTTGCGCCGCAGATTGCAATGGGTTTGCCAACCCGAGTTTTGCTTGATCCTTACATTCGAGTGGCCGAACAAACACTTGGCGGCATCCCCCAAGAACCGAATTGGTCAGATCCTAAATGGGCCGCTGCGCTTCAAGGTGGCATGGACGAAAAAACAGGTCGCCCTGTTCCAATGACGCTTGACCAATGGGGCAAATATATCATGCAAGATCCTGCTCACGGTTGGGACAAAAGCCCACAAGCACACAACAGGGCAGATGCTTTCAGCAAAGCGTTAAACAGCGCCTTTGGGAATAGGAGTATGTGATGCCAGGTTTTTCAACTTTACCTTCGGCTGGCGGAGCGTACAGCATTGGTGACGTTCCTGCGTTAAAAGGTGTATCTGGCGGAGTCGCTGGCAAAACTCCAACAGATGTTTATAACAACATCGTAGCGAAAGTTGGCATACCCGGACTTCTTAGCGTTTACGAAAATCTGACAGGCACTTACACAACTGATGTTAGTGCTGTCAGAACAGGACTTTTGAAAATGCTTTCCGATTTTGGTACCACTCAAGGTGGTGTCAAAGTTGGCTTGCAAACCCTTCCGGGTGGAAACGGATTAGGCGACTACACGCCTACTACGGGTTCAAACAGGGCTGGTACTAAATCTCTTATTGTTGCTCCCAACACCAATTCTAGCGATAACAGCGGTGGAGGCGGCGGTAATTACGCAGCAGTCACCGATTACTCAGCTTCGGAACAAGCGACAGCCTACAACACCGTTCTTGGCGATCTTCAAGATTGGGGACTTTCTGCCCTTGATCCAACCCTTGCGAATCAAGTGTGGCAGCGCCTTTCAACGCCCGGAGACATGACCAACCTTGGTGGAATCATTGACTGGCTTCGAACTACTCCTGCTTACCAACAGCGATTTCCTGGCAACGCACAACTCATTGCAGAAGGAAAATCTCCCCTTTCAGAAGCAACTTATTTAAGTACCGAAAATAGTTACCAAGGTTACGCACAACAAAGTGGTTTGCCTGCGTCGTTCCTTACTTCACAAGTAATTGGTAATCTTATTGCCAACAATGTGAGTGCCGCTGAGTTCCAACAGCGAGTTCAAAATGGTTACAATGTAGCAGCAAACGCTCCCGCCGAAACTAGGCAATTGCTGAAACAATACTTTGGCATAGACACAGGACAACTCGCTGCATATTATCTTAATCCAGCAAACGCATTGACTAACACGATCAAACAAACTCAAGCCGCAGTCCTCGGCACGGAAGCAGAAGCCACGGGATTTGGCAACTTGACCAACCAACAAGCAACCGATCTTGCGGCAATGAACATGACAGATAGTTCAGGCAATGTCGCAGCGTCCCAAACCCAAGCAGCCTTTGCTAAAGCAGCAGCCCTAAACCCGTTGGAACAAGCAGCCGTAGGAACCCGTGGACAAGCAACCGTTACCCAACAGCAACTCCTTGACTACGCTTTTCCCGGCCAAAACTCTACTGGTGGCACTAACGCAGCCCAAGAAGATGCAGCCCTGAAATTGGCACTCGGGGCTAAGGCAGCAGGTCTTTCCGGTGGTGGAGGTTACGCCGCAGGAACCAAGGGTACGGCTGTTGGGCGAGCATCAACGTAATCTGCTAAGGTGATTACTGCCGCCCCTCGCCAGTGACTGGGAGGGGAGTACACGGTCGGGAAGGGCATTGACTTGGAAAGCGAGTTGGTGGGTGCCTTGAGTTGATCGCCAAGGTCGGTAGCCAATAGCGGAACAAAAAGGTTCTTTACCACCCTAGTCGGTTACACATTGTTCGGCCAAGCAATGTTGGGGGTTTGACTCTTCCGGAGGACACTATTTGTGATACACTTATCCCTAGTGGTGCTTTGGCCGGTGTGAACGCCGTGAGCTAAGGCCGCTGCCCGGTAAGGGTTGGCAACCTTGCTGTGTATAGGCCAACACATAACCCAATCAACTATCCGTGTTCACACCTCCGGTGGACATGCGTAACGGAATGGAGAGACCATGAGCGAATCCGACGAGTTCTACGAGAACGAGGAATCCGACCACCTTGACCCAAACATCCGTGCAGAGTTGCGGAAGTCCAGGGAGCGAGCCAAGGCAGCAGAGGCGGCACAAGCCGAACTCGAAGCCGTGAAGCGTGATCTGGCGTTTACCAAGGCAGGAATCCCCGAAAGTGGAGTCGGTGCTTTGCTTCGCAAGGCTTACGATGGCGATACCGATCCCGAAGCAATCCGCAAGGCTGCTGAGGAATATGGGATCTTCTCTAGCCAAGAGCAGGCGCATGACCCCATCAAAGAAGAACTAGAAACCCACCGGCAAATTCAAGGTTCAACAGGAACTTCGAACTCCGGGCCAACGGCAATGCAGGCTCTTGAAGCTTTGATTGCAGAGGCAAAATCGGCGGATGAGATTATGGCAATTATCTCCAAGCAGGGTGCCGAAGGTGGCATCTACACTCCCGGTATGCGATGATCCATCGGGGTTAATCCAATAAGGAGACCCCAAAGTGGCTTACACCACAACCGCACTTGGGCTGGCACAAGCGGCATATGACCGGCTTGCACGCTTCGCCCTCCGTCCAGAACTTTACTTCGACGCTGTTGCCGATGTAAAGCCCACCAACCAGAGCATGCCAGGTGCTTCGGTGACGTTCCCGATTATCTCGGACCTCGCCATTGCATCCACCGCTCTCAACGAGTCCACAGACGTTACGCCTTCGGCTATTTCCGAGAGCACCGTCACGGTGACGCTTGCTGAGTACGGTAACGCCGTGTTGACGACTGCCGCCCTTCGTGGTGAGTCGTACGTCGAAGTTGACCCCATTGTCGCCAACGTGATTGGTTACAACGCTGGTGTGTCAATTGACGAAGTTGCCCGCAACGTCCTCGCTGCTGGTACAAACGTGGCCTACACTGGCGGTCAGACCGCTCGTACCGGCTTGAACAGCACGACGCTGTTGAAGGCTTCTGACATCCGTGCAGCGAAGGCTCGCCTCCGTTCACAGAACGTCCCGAACTTCAACGGTTTCTACACCGCTTACGTCCACCCGAACGTCGCTTACGACTTCACCTCGGAAACGGGTTCGGCTGCATGGCGTGACCCACACACCTACTCACAGCCCGGTGAGATTTGGGCCGGTGAACTGGGAGCGTTTGAAGGCTTCCGCTTCATCGAGACCCCTCGTGCCCCTGTGTTCCAGGGCGCAGGTTCCTCAACTGGCACCGTCGGTGCAAACGTCTTTGGCGTCCTTTGCGTGGGTCGTCAGTCGCTTGCTAAGGCGTGGAGCATGGTTGACGGAAACACCGAACAGCCTCACGTTGTTCCTGGTCCGATCACCGACTTCTTGCGTCGGTTCGTGCCTTGGGGCTGGTACTGGCTCGGTGGCTACAGCATCTACCGTCAGGCTTCGATCCAGCGGATTGAAACTGGTAGCTCGCTGACCTACTCCGACCCTGCTATCGACCAGTAGTCGTTAGCCTTCTAGGGAGCCACCGTGGTCTTTAACTGCGCACATTGCGGATCTGCTGATCTGATTGCTGGACAAGATATGTACCAGTGTTTGATTTGCGGAAAGCATACGCACGTTAATGGAACTGCGGTGGCTCCTTGGGAAGGCGAAGCACCTTTAACTACTTGGTTTGGTCGCCGTAATGTTGACGGTGGCCGATACAACAGTCAGGAGTAATCATGGGAGTTTCATCCCCAACAGGCATGGGCGAGAAGCGAGGCATGGAGTGGGCCGGACAACCCGGTACGCCCCTTCCTTTGCGTCCTGAGCGTGCCAAGGCTAACGACGCCGCATCCTACGGTACGCACGACATGGACAGCGAAATGGCTGCCGACGGTCGTGTGGAAATGAGGGACACCGGCAAAGCAACTCGAATCAACGTCGCTGCTACAAACCGCGACACTGACAACAGCCGTGCTCACCTTGGTGATCCCCTTATGGGTGCCAAGGTAATCATGGGCGGAAAGATGAACCGATGAGCGTTCCCGGATCTATCGGCACCACCCGTGAAATGAGCAAGGAAGAACTGTCGGGCCACATGAACGATGACTACAGCCACCCATCAGTGGTCGCTAAGGTCGCGGATTCTGGCTCGGTCAACCGTGGCATGTCAGACATCGCTACCAAGCGTGGCGTCAAGGCTCCTCTTGTGATTCAAGACATTTCCGCTGACCAGCACGGTTCGTGGATCAACGACGTTCACACGCCGAACGATGTCACTGGTTTCCCATTCAAGGTTAAGGAAGTCTAATGGATTACGGTTTTGACGCAGCAGACAGTCACCGTTCGATGCAGACCGACACCTGCCACGGCAACTGTGGGTCCGAGTGCCCCAGTTGCGCTGGCAAGGTAGAAGTCAACTTCCGTCCTCGTGACATTCGTGGCGACTTCTTTGGGATTGCTGATCCTAAGCTTGAAGGCGCACCGGCAGAAGGCGACTCACGGTTCGTCCGAAACGCTGACAGCAGCGGCATCAGACTGTAGGGGGCTTAATGGCCCGCCTGCGGTTTGACGCGGTACGAGGGGAACTAAGCGCCCCTATCGCAGCCACAGACACGACAATCTCTTCTCCTGGCCTTGCCCGAATGGGTACGGTTGGGGGAGGGGATGTCGCTCTTGTCTGCCTTTATTCGACTGACTCAAACGGCAACATCGTTGCTGCTGAAAATGTCTACGTCACCTCCCACATCACGGGGGCTACTTCGGCTGTCGTCACTCGTGCAGGTGATTCCACCGTTGCACAGGGCTGGCCGATCTACACCGCATGGTCACACGGCTTCGCTGTCGCTGATGTATCGGACATTGAATCTCTTACCACCGCTGAGACTGCCCGTGCTGAAGCAGCCGAAGCAAGTCTCTCCTCCGCCATCTCCACCGAACAAAGCGTTCGAGCAGCAGCCATTACTGGCGTGCAGGGTCAAGTCTCGGCTGAGGCTTCCACCCGTGCGTCTGCCGACACCACGCTTCAAAACTCCAAGCTTCAAGGACTCGCTCGCACCGCTGTAGCCACAGGCGCTACGACTGCCTACAACGGCAACCTCATCCCTTGCGACTCCACCGCTGGCGGCTTTAACGTCACCCTTGCTTCGGGCCAACCGAACGGTGCGTACATCTGCGTCAAGATCATCAAGGGAAACAACACCGTCAACATCCTCACTTCGGGAACAGACGTGTTCAACCTCGCAGGTGGTCCAACCTCCATCTCACTGACACAGGCGTTGATGGACTTTACGTTCCTCTACGATTCCGCCACTGGCATTTGGACTGCCCAATCTGAGGTCAACCCCGGAGCCATAGGCCCGCAAGGTTTTCAGGGCGCACAAGGTCCACAAGGCTCTCAGGGAGCCACAGGGAGCCAGGGGCCACAAGGATACCAAGGTGCGTCAGTGCAAGGCCCACAGGGGACTACAGGGGCCACTGGTGCCCAAGGGCCACAGGGGAGTCAGGGCAACCAAGGCAATCAGGGTTATCAGGGACCGCAGGGCTATCAGGGCACGCAAGGAAATCAAGGATTCCAAGGAACCCAAGGATTGACGGGAAGCCAAGGCGCTCAGGGTTATCAGGGCAATCAAGGCACGATGGGCTACCAAGGCAACCAAGGCGTTGTCGGCTCTACCGGACCACAAGGAACCCAAGGCGTTCAAGGCCCACAAGGATATCAAGGTAATCAGGGTTATCAGGGTAATCAAGGATTTCAAGGTGCTCAGGGCTATCAGGGTCAGGCGTCTACCGTACAAGGCCCGCAAGGTTTTCAGGGAGCGCAAGGGAGTCAAGGATCTCAGGGCGCTACCGGCGCTCAAGGCCAACAGGGATACCAAGGCAATCAGGGAACACAGGGAGCGACGGGTAGTCAAGGAGCGACGGGCAGTCAAGGATCTCAGGGCGCTACCGGATCGCAGGGCGCTACGGGATCGCAGGGCGCTACGGGATCGCAGGGTTCAACTGGTGCGCAGGGCTCGCAAGGATATCAAGGCAACCAAGGGTATCAGGGCTACCAAGGTGCTTCCATACTTCCTGCCTCAACATCTCAAACTTCTGCTGTCACGGCTACTGCTGGACAGGTAACGGTTTGTAACCCTTCAAGCACATTTGCCGTAACGCTTCCCGCTTCACCCGCTAACGGAACAATATGTGGCGTGTACGTTTTGGCAGCGGCTACTTCATATGTCACGGTTGCGGCTGGATCAGGTAACACGCTTGACTACTCAGTTGGGCGCTTGTACGCAGGTCAATCTGCATACCTTGTATACAATTCCAACACGACTTCTTGGGTTCTTGAAGCAGGCAACCCAACGCAAGCAAACCCCGCTGGGCGAATTTATGCAAATGCAGCAACAACTGTTGGAACAACCGCAACACAAATTGCTCTTGCAGGTCAATCTTATTTGAAAGGCGGAATGACTAAAAGCGGCAACACTCTTATTGCTCCGATTTCTGGTTATTATCAAATAGATGGTACCGCTAACTGCGGTGGTTCTAGCGGATTAAATGTTGTTTTTATTTATGTAAATGGTTCTAATGTTGCTCAAGCCGGAGTAACGGCAGCAACATTTAATGTTGTTAGTGTTTCTGACATTCAATACGTTGCCGCTGGTCAAACAATTGCTCTTTATGGTCAAAATACTGGTGCATCGGCTTCATCGGGAAGTTCCGGTACTAGCACTTATCTTTCAGCAACATTGGTGAGCCAGTAATGATTGACGCACCCTACTCCGCATCAACTTACTCAGCCGATCCTGTTTCTACGGGTCCACTGTTTCATTTCCAGACGCCAACGGTTGACGACATCCCGAACTACTTGCCAGACGATCACGGTCCTGCTGTTTGGTTGTTGCGCCACTACCGTCCCAAGACTCGTGGCGTGAACGTCTTTGTCTTATCTGATGGGACTGTGGCACAAGACACAGCGACAGCAGAGAACTCAAACACTTCGTACCCTTTGCCGTGGATCTTGAACGATCCCTCTGGCCCATTCGCCTACACAACAAACTGGGACTTGACAATTGAGACAGCAACACTTCCTGTCTACATAGATTACGTCTACTATGGGAGTCACCTGTACACCATCAACCAGACCGAGGCCAACTTCCTGAGTGCTGCTGGCTACTCGGACCGCATTACCCCGATCTAGGAGAACAATGGCTTACCGTGAACTCGCAGGAGTCTTGAACCAACTAGCAGGAACCACTGGACAAGAAGCTGTTGGCGCAGCAAACGTTTACGCTGGCACTACCAACCGTACTTTGAATGGCGCTCTGAACTACAAAGCTGGCACCGTTGGCTTGGAGTTTGCCGGAGTGTGCAACGTCCTTGCTGGCACCGTTGGGCTTGAAGGCGTACACGCCCTGAATGTTTTGGCAGGAAACACGCTGCCATGAGTATCAAGCATTTTGGACAACATGACGAATCTTGCTTTGCGTGCAAGATCAAATCTGTTTCTTTTGCTGCATCGGCCATGCCAACTCGCAAGCCACAAGTTGCGTCTGGCCCCTGGAAGAACGACAAAGAACTTGACCGTGACCGTGACGCTTTCAAAGCCATGCGCCAGCAGGGAATCCAACCCAAGTCCTTGAAGGGCGCAGCGGATTTACAAGATCGTGCTTCAACTCAACGAGAGATTGAAACAGGCAAGATTATCGGTGACAGGGCTCTCGCCACCCGAGTTGAATCTACAGTCAAGGAACTTGCTCAGAAGTGAAAATCCAAGTCCTTCGTGCGGATAACAACGTCACCGGCTATGGACGGATGGCGGCGGAGATTGTCGCTGCCCTTGAACGCCGTGGTGTTGAGTGCGTGGACTACGACCCTGCCGATGAGCCTGCCCCCTACATCATCTTTATGACCCCACCGCAGCGACCCGAAGGTTGGTACGAGGGTCAGCACACGGCATTGTTTTCCATGTGGGAATCTACTGAACTTGCAATGGAACATCTCACCACCGTTCCCTTGTTCGACACGGTGTTCGTGCCCTGCAAGCAAAACAAGGAAACCTTTGGCAGGATCAACAAGAACGTGCATGTCACGGGCTTGGGCTGCAACTACGACGAGTGGTATTTCACGCCACGCCAAATGTCAGATCCGTTCACCATTATCACCGCAGGCAAAGGTGGTAAGCGCAAGGGTATTGACATCGCCATCAAAGTGTTCAAGAAGTTCCGTGACCGTCAGATTGCCAAGGGCTTTCCTCGACCTCGATTTATTATCAAATCTGATGCTGTCCTCTCAAAGCCAGATCCCGACATAATCGTTATCAACGACATGTTGATGTCCGCCGAGGACGAGCGCAAACTCTACGAGCAGGCGCATGTTTACTTGGGTTTAAGCCGAGGCGAAGGTTGGGGGATGATCCCTCACCAAACCATTGCTCAGGGTATGCCCACGATTCTGACCAACGCTCACGGCCACGCTGACTTCGCCCACTACGGCATCGGCATTGACTGGAAGCCCGTTAAAGCTGAGACTGAGATTGTTGGTCGCACCGGCGAATGGTGGGAGCCATCAGAAGAAAAGGCATACGAAGCCTTGTGTGAAGTCTTTGAGCATTACGACGCCCACCTAGAACTAGCCGAGAAGAACGCCAAAGCAATCAGAAAAGAGTTTTCTTGGGACAAAGTGGCCGAGAAAATCGTGACCACACTCCCTGCCCCATCAAAAAAGATCACGGATAAATGGGTGGTCTGTCCACAAACCTTGCTTTTGCTCCGTGTGGCTAAGCCAATTGACTGTAATATAGGTAATGGGAATTACCAGTTTAGACCGGGTAACGAGTACCAAGTAACCGCCGATGTCAAGCGGGTAATTTTTGACGCTGGCTACATAGACGAATCCTGCCTCGATCCTTTCGAGGAGGCCATGTGGGTTAAAGAAAAGCCCCTAGCAATAGATGAGGACGCATGACTACATTCAATGATTGGGTAGAAAAGGTCTACCGTCGAGTTAATGGCTCAGCCATTGACGTGAGCGTGCAACTCACCGCTGACATGGCAGAAACAGACACTTCTTTTGCTATTTCTGCTACCGCTGTCGGTGGCACAGCTCTGCGCCCTAACGCCATCGTCGCCATTGACTACGAACTCATGCTTATTACAAGTTGGAACGATGGTGATAACACTGTCGGCGTTGTCCGAGGCTACAACGGCTCCACCGCAACAGCGCACAGCAACGGCACGCTTGCCTACATCCAGCCCCGTTACTCACGCTACGACATCTCGGTTGCGCTCAACGACGAACTTCTCCGTTTGTCATCGCCCGACAATGGATTGTTCCAAGTCAAGTACCAGACGATTACTTTTAATCCTGTTTACATGGGCTACGACCTCAGCCAAGCAATCAACGATTCCTTCATTGACATCATGGAAGTCCGTCACAAGATCCCATTCCCGACAAGGAACTACCCTGGTATCCACTCGTGGAAAGTTCTTCGCTCCATCGGTGACACCACCACGTTCCCCTCTGGCGCAGGCATTGTGTTCTACGAAGGTGGCTATCCGGGCCAGCCTGTCTATGTCCAGTACAGTTGTCCGTTCAACACAGTTGACGTAACCAACTCTGCTCAGATGGCAGCAGACCTTGCAGGAACCTACACTTTGGATGGCGTGACTTACGCAACGACAGGCATGACCAAGACCATGCTTGACATCCCACCACTGGGAACTGAGATTCAACTTACCCTGCCCCGTGAAATCCGCAGGAACTTCACTGACGTACAACCCGACCCACGCAAGGCTCCTGAAATCCCGCCATTGGCAGTCAGCAACTCCGTACAGGCTCTTACCATTCTGTACAACCAAAGGGTCGCTGAGGAGGCAGGACGCCTTGCTCGTCAGTACACCCGAGTTCAAGGTTCGTAATGGCCTCTCACGCTTTTACTTTTCCTTACCGCAGCGGTGCGTTCAGTGCGTCAGGTGGCGTTATTGCCACTGTTAACTCTTACGCCTACGGTTCGCAGGTCACGACAAGTTCCTCAGCGATAGCAACAGTACCTCCGTCAAACGGATTCCCTGTCAGCATTGCTGGGCACAACTACATGATTGACACTTCTTTTGAGCCGTATCGTCGTGAGGCTTTCCGCCACAAGTCGCTACAGGCACAGCGTCAATCGCTCCACTTCACCAACATCCCCGACGATGGCACCGTGTCTACCGAAGGTTTGTGGCGTCGTGAACAACGTGACTGGTCGTTCGGTTCAGGCCAGATTTACTTTGACCGCAAGGATTCAAAAGACAATCGCTTCGCACACTCCAAAGGTGTAAACCCTTGGATTCAATGGCAATTGTCGTTGCTCAACGATGTCACAAATCAGCACACTGGTACTGGCTCAGTCAAAGCTATTGCTGTAGGTAATTACGTTTACATCGCAGACGGCAATAAACTTACTTACCAAACTTCATGGAGCGGAACCGCGACTACGGTTCAAAATGTTTCTCCGATCTTGGATGTCTGCACCAACGGCTATGACGTTTTTTGGGTAACGAAATATGGAGTATTCCAAGCTGTCGCTGGGAGCACAAGCGTCACCACCATTGTCGCATCAAGTAATACATCAGGCGTCAACACTTCTGGCGGAACAAGTTATCCGTGGACTGCATCAAACTCGGCCTTCCCGTTGTCAGCAAAACTTGGTTATGTCGGGGATCGTTTGATTTTCATCCTAAACAATGTTGCTCAATGGAGTTCAAACGTCAGTTCAAACTCCGTAGGTTGCAATGTTTTTGACTTGTCCTACCACATCACCACAGCAACAAATCTTGTCGGTACGGTTTCTGGCACTACTTACACATTCGAAGGTCAATGCAATTTTGTCGTTGGGCAATCGGTTGACATTTTCTCACCGACTTGGGCGTTGCCGGGTGCAGTAAATAACAAGGTTACTGCCGTAGTTACCTCAGTCAATGTTGACACTTCTGCTGGTAATGCAACACCACAGTTCACCGTCGCGATTTCAGGCACCGCACCTTCTGGCACGGGTTATGGAATCTCGGCAACTGCTACAAATGGTACAGCCCTGCCTTACTCGCAAGGCAACGAGTGGATCTACACGCACCCCAACCCCAACTGGGTGATGACCTCGCTCTCCGCTGGCAACGCAATGGTTTACTTTGCGGGCCATCCGATTGACACTTCTGGTTCTGCCCCCGTGTCCACTGGTCCTGGCGTTGTGTACCGTACTGGCATCACTTCAACAAGTGCCACAAACAACCCAACTGCTCAGTACCTTTCTTACCCTGTTCAGGCTTTGCCAATGCCTATTGGGGAATACCCGACTTCGCTGTACTGCTACTTGAACTACATTTTTGTTGGTTCAAACAAGGGTATTCGTATGTGTGAAACAATCAACGCTTACGACCCAACTGGCAACGCTGGCGACTTGAAAGCTGGGCCATTGTTGCCTGACATCACGGAAATCCCAAACCAGCCCGTTACTTCTATTGTTGGTAATGACCGCTATATCTACTGGGCATGGAACAACTACGACTCTACTTCCTCTGGCCTTGGTCGGCTTGACCTCACTACCTTCCTTGACAACCTTGCCCCTGCCTACGCCTCAGACTTGATGTTAAATGGTCAAGGTGCGACAGGTGCTTGCACTTGGTTGGATTGGGACCCCATCACCAACAGCCCCTTGATGTCCATGAACAACATCTTGTTGGCAGGCAACGTATCAAACGGTAATTACATCTTCACCGCCAACCCGAACTCAACGGTTCCTTTTGGCACGGTGGATTCTGGCCTCATCACTTACGGCATCCCCGATAACAAGAACGTCATGCGGCTTGACTTCAACGTAAACAATGTTGTCAATTCCGAAGCCAACTCTAGTGTCTCGTTCCAGCTTTACACCGACAACAACCCCGGTCTACAGATCGAGTCCTACAGCAACACAATACAAAAAGCATCACGAGATTTTGTGCAGCAGTTCGGTGAGCAGTACCGACTCGTCACCACGTTGGCTGGTTCTTATGACGGAACGAACTACCAATCCCCAACATTGAATCGTTGGACTCTTAAGGGTCTGCCGGGTATCCCATCGGGCATTATGATTTCGGCAGTTCTGAACTTCTATGAACCATATGAAGTAGAAGGATCAGTTGTCTGGTCTGACCCTTACGTAGAATACGCTTTCCTCGAATCCATCCGTCAAAGTCAGCAAGTAGTCACTTATGTTGAAGGCCCTTACACCGCACAAATAACTATTGACATGCTTGACTGGTTGCCAGAACGTAGGCGTGATGTGCAAATCGGTGGCTACCACGGCGACATCGTGGTGTACATGAAAACTCTAGCAGGATAAATAAGGTAGGATATAACAATGGCCATTCCCTCGTATCTTTATCGTGACTACTCAGGTAGTGCGGTCCCGTCCGGCCTTGCTGCGGCTATGGGCCCAGGCGACTTGACGTTCACGCTTTTGAACGCTTCGTCATGGATCAACCTGAATAATCACGACCTTGGCACCGGCAGCACGGGAGTTCCCGGTGGACCCGGCTCTGGTCCTTTTGTGGTCGCGGTGGACTACGGCACGCCGAACGAAGAAAAGATCCTCTGCTCCCGTGCCAACACTTCAAGCAATGTCGTTACTGTCTGGCAATCAGGTTCTTCAAATGGGCGTGGTTACGATGGCACCTCCACGATTTCCCACAGCGCCAACGCAGTTTGCGTTCCCGTGTTCTCGGCAACCGAAGCCGACGAAGCAAACAACGCTGTCTACACCACCATCGGTCAGATTACCGCCATTGGTCAGCAACTTGTAGCCAGCGGTGCAAACTCAATGGTCGCTGTCAACCCCGGAACTTCGGGCCAAGTGTGGACTGCAAATGGTACTAGCGCAGAACCAACGTGGCAGACCATTACCTTTCCGCCCGGCATCACTGGCAACCCTGCTGGCAAGATGGTCAACACTTCTCAGACGGTAATTGGAGCGCATAGCGGCACAATTATTGGGAATATGTCTGGAACGGCCACAGGAGCGTACCTAAAAGGAAGCGTGACTTGCAGTAGCAATGCCCTTTTTGTTCCAACCGCAGGCGTCTACCAAGTCAGCGCAATAGCGTCTTTCCAAAGCTCGGGTGGTCCAATCACGGCTGGGAACATTGATATCAATATTTGGAAGAATGGTTCTTTTTATGTAGGTAACTACGAATACGCAGTTGGCTCTAACAGTTACCCTATGGTTGTTCTTTCAACAGAATTGTTATGCGCCGCAAATGATTACCTGCAACTTTACATTTTTAACGATACATCGCAAGCGGTCGGTACTCTCCCTGGGGTAAACACTTGCCTCTCCACCCACCTCGTTTCAATTTAAAGGAATACATGGCTGACGTTCGTAACCAAATTGTTGCATGGGCTAACTGGGGCGTTGCTAACAACGCTCGCTTCGTTTACACCGAAGGTCCACAGCGTATGCAGAATGTCCACAGCCCGGGCAATGGCACGATCTACTGTGACTGCTCAGCGTTCGTGACCTACTGCTACTCATGGGCTGGCGCTGCCGACCCGAACGGGCAGGGCTTTGACGGACAGGGCTACACTGGCACGCTGCTCTCACACGGTATCGAGATTCCTGTAAGCGAAGCAATCCCCGGAGATGTCATCGTTTACGGGCCGGGAACCGGCGAACACACGGCGCTTGTTGTGCAAGCCGGACCGGACCCACTTACTATCAGCATGGGCGAGCAGGGCGACCCGTCGCTTATCCATGTCTCACAAGATGGGAGGCAGCCACAGCGTTACCTCCGCTTCGACACCACGCAGATTGGAACCTCGGGAGTCCCATCAGCAACAGCAGTAACCCCCCCAACCTCAGGAGCAGATGTGATTCTTCCTACCCTTTCAATTAACGCTTCCCAAACTGGATATGTCAAAGCTGTGCAGGCGCTTCTTAAAGACAAGTGCAGCCAGAACATTGCAGTAGACGGAGCCTTCGGTCCTGGTACGCAGCAGGCTGTCAAGAACGTTCAGAACTTCTTCAAGATCACAGCCGATGGTGTTGTGGGTCCTCAGACGTGGGGAATCTTGTTGGGGCTGTAGTGGGTTGGACCTACTGGAACACCGTCCTTGGGACGCTCGCTTCCGCTGGGTTCATCTTTGGTTTTATTCTTGCTGTTGTCGGAGCGATCATCGGCACAGCCAAGTGGTATAGGAACAAACGATGATCGGATCAGAAAAATCTTTCATTCGACGCCAACAAGACAAGGCGCTTCTTTGGTTTGACAACTGGTTCGCCTCCCCCGATTGCGTTTGGCAGACCTTGTTCGTCTGTCTCATTATCTGCGTCGTGGAAATTATCTGGCCCAATCTCGACCCTCACTACTTCTACCTGCTTGCAGTTCTGACGGTGTACTCGGCCATCACGCAGCCTGCCCTCGCTCAGTCCAATGCAGTCACAAGCCTGCAACTCCAAACTCTGATTGAGCGTCAAGCCCAAATAATCGAGATGATGCAGGCTGAACTAGAGGAGACAAACGAAATCCTCGACGATGTTCGAGACATGCACCGTAAGGATTGTTGATGTCAACCTTCTGGCACATTGTCATGTACTCGGCAGTCGGCTCGGTAGGCATGGCGATCCTTGACTACACTTCCACAATCCTCACGCATGCCATCACCGCTGGGCGAGGACACTTGGCTGGCATGATGAACGTCTGCTACGACGTAGCCAACCTGACTGTCCTTTCCTTCGCCGGTGTTGCCTTGACCCACAACTACGGAGCATGGGGATTCGTAGGCGTATTACCAATTCTGATAACGGCATACTTCGTCACCTATCACGCCACCGTACTCGGCAAAGAGAAGGTCATAGACCATGAAGAAGCAGCCGAAGATGACGAACGGGACACAAAGATCCGTTGGTTAGAGCGTGAAATGATCCGTTACAAGCAGGAGCGTGGATGATGGCACAAGCCGTAGGTATCCCATTGGTCGTATTCTTTTTTGCTGTGTGCCTTGCAGGTGCATACATCATGATTAAGAGGAGCAAGTCTTGACTCCCCAACCGGGCGACCTCGTTCTCGCCCACAACAAAGGTTTGTTCGCAACACTGATCCGATTCGGTCAGTGGCTTCGTCCTTCATGGCGCAAGTACAAGAAGTGGAACCACGCCGCTATCGTCGTTGACATCGGCACCAAGGAAACCATGTGCGTCCAGATGGGTCGTCGTGGTCAGCTCGTCCCAATCTCAGACGTGGCACCTACCGGCTACCTCGCCATCCGTCCCTGTCCTGTAGGAGTTGACAGGTTCAAGGCCATCGCCTACGCCAAAGAGCAGGTGGGAGTTAAGTACAGCATCAGCACCATTGTCTCCATCGCCTTCAACCTTCTCACCCCTAAATTCATCCGCTTTGATTTCCGCAGGGCAGGAGATGCTTTGATCTGTAGCGCCCTTGTCGCACGGGCTTGGGAGCACGGGGGGTGGGAGTGCAAAGACCTAAAGGGTAGAGATTTAGACCCATTCCAGGTTTCTCCCGCAGAACTTGCTATGCTTACGGAGGCATAACAAGGGAGGAAACTCATGTCGGCAATCCCTACCCACATAGTAATTCCAGACTGCCAAACAAAACCTGGCGTACCGCTTGACCACCTTGTTTGGATTGGGCAGTACATTGTTGATTCATTCGCTGGCAAAGAGCGAATCAAGATTGTCAACCTTGGTGACTTCGCTGACATGGAATCCCTGTCGTCCTATGACAAGGGCAAGAAAGAAATGGAGGGCAGACGCTATGCCAAGGACATCGAAGCCGCCAACTACGCTTGGGAACTCCTCAACAAACCTCTTGTGGAATACAACCTTGTCCGCAAACGCTTCAAAGAAAAGCAATGGTGGCCTGAGCGTCATATCACCCTCGGCAACCATGAGGACAGAATCAGCAGGGCTATCTCTCTCGATGCAAAGCTGGAGGGGACTATCTCCGAGAACGACCTTGACTTTGCAAGAACGGGTTGGGAAGTCCATCCTTTCCGTGAAATCCTGTGGCTTGACGGTGTGGGCTACAGCCACTACTTCTACAACCAGATGAACGGACGCCCCCTTGGTGGGGCAACTGAAACTCGCTTGAAGTCCATCGGCCATTCGTTCACGATGGGGCACCAACAAGTTCTTCTCTATGGCGTGCGCTATGTCGCAGGCAAACAGCAGAACGGGCTTGTCGCAGGCGCAGCGTATCTCCACGATGAGGATTACCTTGGACCGCAGCAAGCGTACTGGCGAGGCATCATCGTCAAGCACCAGGTCGAAGATGGAGCCTACGATCCGATGTTCGTCAGCCTTGATTATTTGTGTCGCAGATACACGGGCAAAAGGCTGGCAGACCACCGGCCAAAGTTGTATGCTCCCGTGAGTGATTAGTGTCTTTACCCCTTCGCACAACCCAAAATACCTAGACGACGCCTACGCTTCTTTAAATAAACAAACCCATAAAGATTGGGAATGGATCGTTTATCTCAACGGTGAAGCCCAAGATTGGTGGCTCGAAAGATTAGATGATCCTCGGGTAAAGATCGTTCGAGCAAATGACCGCGGGCCTATGGCTGTCGGCGCTGCCAAGTCTGATGCGGTGTCATGGTGTACGGGGGATATCCTCGTAGAGTTAGACCACGACGACATGCTCGCACCTGCCGCGTTGCAAATGGTAGCCATGAAGTTCAAGGACCGACCTTTGGCTGGCATGGTCTACTCAGATTTCAGGCATGTCAATGAAGAAGGCAAGTGGTTCGAGCATCCTTTCAACCCCATCTTTGGCTGGCAGCAATCAACTGACGGTTGGGTACGCTCATTCCCTGCTGTCCCGTCTGCCGTGTCGTATATCTGGTACGCACCAAACCACCTCAGGGCATTTTCTAGGGCCGCATACGACGCTGTAGGGGGCTATGACAGGACGCTAGACATCCTTGACGACCAAGACCTGATTGCTCGGCTGTATCAGTACGGACCTTTCTACTGCATCGGCTGGCCGATCTACAGCCAACGGGTTCACTCAAAGCAGACACAGGCTCGCCAAGACCTGAACGCTCGTATCCAAACTGAGACAGTCCATATGTACGACAGGACGATTGAGCCGAACGCTCTCGCATGGGCACGACGCATGGGCTTGAAACGACTCGACCTCGGCGGAGCGCACAACTCGCCTCCGAGCTATCAGTCAGTAGATCTGCACGATGCCGACATAACGGGCGACATTATGGAAGTCCTATCCAAGATGCCCAACAATTCGGTGGGAGTGATTCGAGCTGTGGATTTCCTTGAACACATTGCTGATCCTGTCTCGCTGATGAATGAGTGCTACAGAGTGCTACACCACGGCGGGATGATGCTGACTTCCACCCCATCCACTGACGGGCGAGGAGCCTTTCAAGATCCGACTCACGTTTCTTTCTGGAATGAACACTCGTTCTGGTACTACACCAACGCCGAGTTTGCCAAATATGTCCCTGACATCACCTGTCGGTTCCAGATGTCACGCTTGTACACCGACTGGCCGCGTCCCAACATTGCCTATGTCCATGCCAACCTTGTCGCTATCAAGAACGACGAGAGACTGCCGGGAGAACTTCTCATATGATGGAAATACTTTGTCGTTGCCCCAAGTGCGGAACGATTGTCAACCTCGGCTCGCCCAACCAGTACTCCCCGTTGCACCTTATGACATTCATTGCGGATGTGGTTCATGAACATATCTGTAAAAAGAATTGACTTTTGCTTCAACTGCCATTAGTATGAACATTGCTAGGGGAAACCCCAGCGATACCAAGGGAGAACGGAATGGCAGATGGCCTTACCGAACGTCAAGCTATTGACGTGACAGCAGAGACAGGACAGCGCCTCATAGCGTTGGGCCTGCAAATGAAAGACCTCGGGGAAAAGTTGATTGTTGCTTCATCCACGATGGGTGCAACCGTGACTGAACTCCACGAGATGTACAAGAAGTACGAGTGGAACCCAGAAGATGAGGAGGCTGGCTATGGAAACAATTAGCCTTGTTGGACCTCGGGTTTATGTGCCCGACACAAACACTGACTACCCTTTGTACTTTTCAGCAGAGCAGGCAGCACGGGTCATTGGAATCTCTCGCCCGACTGTCATGGCTCGAATCAAAGAAGGATTGCTGAAAGCAGAGAAGTCATCGGCTGGCGTGTGGAATGTGGATAGCCGTTCGGTGTTCGCATTTCTCGGCCTTGACTGCGAAGTGAGGAGCATAAATGTCTGATTGGCAACTCCCAGTAGAACCTCGGTTCACGCAACTGTTCGTTGAGGATCAGATGCAGCGCAACTTAGAGGCAGGCAAAAAGCCGCAAGCGTTTGACACTCCGTTCCGTTACTCAGACAGTGGCAAGTGCGCTCGGTCAATGGCCTACTCCATGCTTGGCTACGAAGGTGAACCCTTTGACGCCGCAGGAACCTTTGTCACCGGACTCGGGACACTGATCCACGAGATTTGTCAAGAGGCAATCCTCAAGCGTTACCCCGATGCCAAGTTTGAAATCCCATCACGGGTTGCTACTTCATCAGGCCACGCTGACGGCATCATCCCGACTGACGACCTTGGGCTTGTCCTGTGGGAACTCAAAACAATGAACGGCACGGCAGCGAAGAAGGCTATCGGTTTCAACACGAAGGGTTGGGGCGCACCAGGCGGACCACGGTTCTCCACCGTTCTGCAATCGGCGCTGAACGCACAAGCCAACGGCTGTGACACC
>Ga0316224_1001775_pt1 | contig 22150 bp, 23 predicted proteins | sample TBH18013metaG_FD_206254 | JGI IMG/M metagenome (GOLD analysis project Ga0316224, IMG submission 206254) | Freshwater microbial communities from Trout Bog Lake, Wisconsin, USA - TBH18013 | ecosystem: Environmental > Aquatic > Freshwater > Lake > Hypolimnion/Profundal zone | place: USA: Wisconsin... | reverse complement strand
ACCAAAAGTCTACATTGGTTTGACGACGGACAATCCAATTTTATCTTTTATATAATAAAACACCCCTCCATAGTTTTTAAATAGGTAATTATAAATCGGACGATATTTCGTAAATAAACTATTATTCCCATTTACATTTATTTTACCATCATAAACTAACATTACAACTCGTTTAATCTCAATTAGAAATTTCTTATGTTCCTCTTCCTTTTGAATGTTATTTTCTATTTCGATATCCCTATACCCATATTTCAGTTTAAGTTCTTCTACAAAATCATAAAATACTCCACCAATTAATAAAGATTTTTCACCCCAAAATCTATAAACATTCCAAATATTATATTTACTTCTGTATTTTCTGTAACATTCTCTTTTTGTAGGTATTCTATTCTCATTTTTGAAAACATTTTCTAGTTCATCTTTAACGTAGTCAATATTTTTCCAGTATTTCTCAATTTTAACACTTTTGAATTTCGTTGATGGAATTCCTATTAATTCTTTAATCCCAATTTGAACAGTTCCATAGTTATCTATAACATATTTGTAATAATATGGATATTTTTCCCTGAATCCATTTTTATCCTTTCTTAAAGAAACTTTTAATCTTCCTTCATTTACATCATTTAAATAAACTTTTAATTGTTTAATAAACTCATTCGTTTTAAGGATGTAATTCCTACTGTATTCATTAAAGTCTGGTAGTTTTAATTTTCCGAATACCTCTTCACAACCTTTAAAAATGGATTCCTTTGGATGATGTCTGTTGTCCGTCGTCAAACCAATGTAGACTTTTGGTTGTAGAGCGTTTCGTTGTTTAAAAATAGTGTTTTTTCTTTTAAAAATAATTTTCTACGTCTTTTTAGGGACTCTTTTTTGATGATCTCTCTTTGTCTGAGTATTTGTTCTTGTCTACCATAATACATATCTGCCGGCGTGACATTTTTTAATGATTCATGGTAGCGTTCATGATTATAATACGTAACAAATTCTCCTATGGCATCCACTAACTGTTCTGGTAGGTAGTAGTTATTTAGTTTGACTACGTTTTTCATGGTGAGATGATACCTTTCTATTTTACCCTGTGTTTGTGGATGCATTACTCGTCCGTGGATGGGTAATATATTCTCTGTGGCTAAGTAGTCCTTTAGTTCTGAGGATACATAACAAGAACCATTATCACTAAGTAAAACGGGTCTTTGCCCTTTTTTAAGTCCTGCTTTTTTTATGGCAGAAGCAACAGTGGATTGAACATCCTGTGCCTTCATGGTACTGCATAACTCCCAGTGAACAATATACCTGCTGTAATCATCAATAATGGTACTGAGGTAATACCATCCCCATCCAATGATTTTAAAGTAGGTAAAATCCGTTTGCCACATCTGATGCACAAACTGGGTTTTAGTATGGAACTCATCGCTTGCTGATAATAGGATATGCGCAGGTGAGGTGATCAATCCCCTTGCTTTTAATATCCTATACACGCTTGACTCTGATATGAATACACCCCTTTCATCGCTTAGCTTACAAGCCAGTTCCCTTGGGGAAAGTTCACTGTAATCTAAAGCTACTTGTACCACTAGTGTTTTTTCTTGTTCGGGGATGGTGTTCCACTGCCGTCGGTTACCTGGTGGCTTTGGTGATAGACCAACCAACCCCTTATCCCTATAAGCTTTATACCATTTAAAAAAAGTACTCTTAGCGATACCTAGGTGTTGTAAGCAGCGGTGTATACCCATATCAGACCCTTCCACCAACTTGATTATCTCTTGCTTTTCCTGTGCTGTTAGTCTCATATACTTTGGATACTTTTCTTTTAACCCAGCGCGGCTATACTTTTTTTTAAATGATTGTTTTGAAGTAGTAGCGTAGCTACAAGTTCTTTTAAGTCTCTGTTCTCAGTGCGTAAATCACTTACTTCATCCGAACTAGCTTCCCTAACTGTATCGCCTGCAAGACGCTTTTTACCCGCTTCCATAAACTCTTTGTTCCACTTGTAAAAGGTTGCTTGTGAGATACCGTGCTTACGGCATATCTCTGTAACGGAGTTCTCGCCTCTTTGAGCCTCCATTACAATAATCAGCTTTTGTTCTGAGGAAAATAACCGCCTTGACTTACGACGGATGTCTTTAATGAAGTTCTCTGTAGATTGTTTTTGTTTCTGTTCCATGTCATTTTTGGTTTAATTGTTAATGATGGAAACGCTCTACTAATTTAGACCTTTTTTAGTCCACTTTATGCTGACGATTTACAATGTCTGTCTACGATAATAGGTTTGTAAATAAACCCTTTAGAATTGTATAATTTTTCTTTATCTACTGTTCGTTTGAAATAATAATCCCTACCATACAAACCTAAAATCTCAACAAGATAATTTGATTTGGGTATGTAAAAATCTGGAACATAAGTACCCACTTTAAAAGGTTCATACTGATATTCAATTTGATTGAAATGTAGAATTGAGAAGAAAATAAATTCAAATGAGGATTTTAAAAAAACATCTTTATGGTCTTTAAAATATAATGTGGTATTTATTCCTAATTCACTTGTCAATTCAATATATTTAGAAAGTCCTCCATTGTTACGTATGTAAGAGTATACTTTTTTCAATAGTGGTTCTTCAGATTGAATCATGTCTGTATACCCTAAAAGGAAACCTAAATCTTCGTAACTCTTTTTAATTATTTTTTTACAATCATCATCTGTTAAACTCAAAGGACTACCACCTTTACCTTTGTATTCCCCGAATAATTGGAATTTAATTTCCGAAACAGATTTTTTGTATTCCTTTTTTCCTATGTTATTAGGTTTAGGAAACCAATATCTGATTTGATGTAATTCTTTAACATCTTTAAATTTCTTATACTTTCTAACTTTGATTTCTAAATCAATTTTTGTATTTAACAACTTATCAATTACAAAAAAGGTTTCGTTACTCTCATTATAATAAAACTCAAACCTATTATCAATTACATCGAATATGTGTAGTGTTTGTTTCAATTCGGATACATTTAATATTTCAAGATACATCAACTCATAAATACTTAGTTAAATTATCTTATAAATAAAACAGGGAAGAATATAAGATCATTCCTCCCTGTTATTATTTGACATAAAATAAATTATAGATTAATACTATTTATGTTCCAATTAGTATAATCGACAAATATATAATTCCCATCAGTACTTAAATAGTCTTCTGTTTCAAAGTCAAATACACGTGAAGTATAATTAAGAGAATCTTTTAGGTTCTTAGTTATCTTTATTGTTATTCATTTTACTTTATTAAGACATCGTAATCCACCACATAGGAGGATACCATTTTAGTTACATAGAATCCGACTCTTAATTGTCCTTTTGGATTAATATGGACAGAGGAAGAGTCAATTAACTCAATGGTATTTCTTCCATGACGATCAAACATTTTTTTTAACTGTCCCAGTGTCTTAATGGGATCACTACATTTGATTAAAAAGTGTGAATGAACAGAATTATTAGAACCAAAGGGTTCAGATACAAAGTACATTGTTGTAATTGAAGGGAATGTATTAAAAGTCTTCTCCATTAATCTTCTGTTTGATTTTGGTGTAGTCGGGAACTTATAGGTTGTAGTTCCATAGATGTCCCAAGTTTGGGATCCAATAAATTGCCCCCATTGTTCTTTTAAATTTTTTTTGTTGTTTAATGTTGTAATCATTTTTGATGGATTGTTTATTGTTAATAATGGTTTAAATGTTATTGACTCATTCTAGTACACATGGGTGTCATTTAGGGACTCATGGTTGAGTTCTATTAATTATTTAATAGTATTTTATAGATTAATTAAAAAGTGAAATGGTGATAACGGGTGTCTCCTTTAAAAGATGGTGTAATTGTTTAAAGGGACGGGGACATCTTTAATATGGTTATCACTATGGATCATTATATAAATAAAAAAAGTAGTGATTAATATAATAAGACTATGGGTGGTAGTATTATATTATTTGACTACTTTAATTGGTGTATTAGTTGATTAATTTATTGGTTGTATTGTATTGGTATTAATGGTATATAGTTTTATGTGATATTTTATTGTATTTAATGATTATTATGGAATCCTGAGTGTATTTAATTAATTATTTAATTTATAGGGTACCAATTGTCTGTAATTAAATTATTTTATATTATTTATATTATTTTATATAGGTGTGACTACAAGAATTAATTATTAAATTCTAGTTTTAACTAAATAAATTAGTTAAATAAATAAGTATTAAATTTAAATAAAACAACTGTATTAACAGTAATTATGTAAATAAATATATAATCACTATAACATTTTTTAAACTACATATAATATAAGTAATTATTTTTAAATTACCAAATTTTTTAGTGATTATTTTTATAATTTTAACATTTTGTTAACATTTATGTAAGTCATTGATTATCAATAAGTTATAAAAATTTTAAAATGTTGGTTATTAGTGTCCTATATATTATATTTTATGTTCAAGTGATTATTTATCGTAGACAGAACGTTGTAAAATCCCACGGGGGAGACTAAGTGTAATTTTGGGAATAGTCCATGGGGGGTATCCTTAAAGTGTATATCTGGGTATTTTTTTGATTCGTATATCTGGATTGGATATTTATTTAAAAGGACAATGAAAAGAAAAACAATTAAAGGGACTGATAGACAATATTCAAGAGATGAAATAATGGAGTGGATAGATTTTGGAGTTTACAATGGATACATAAACAAGTATAAAAAGGATCAAGTCATTAGATGGGTGGATTTACTATTGAAAAACAAAGTCACATTTCCAAAAATATTTACTCCAAAAAGACCCAATTTTTAGGATTCGTATACATTTACTCAGTTGATACAACTAATGGGACAACTGATAAAAATACAATTCATAGAAACGTATTGGGGGGTTAGAAATAATCTTAAGGTTAAGATTCTGACGAGGCCACATTTAAAAATGATCAGTCAACTTAATATTCTTTATTGCCACCTTAGCTCAGTTGGTAGAGCAACGCTTTCGTAAAGCGTGGGTCGCAGGTTCAAGTCCCGTAGGTGGCTCTATATTTTTTTCAATTCAGTCAATACTTTTTCTACATCTTCTTTTTTGCACAATGCCGTTCCTTCATTCATGGTTGCAGCAGTTCCGCAGGCAATACCGTATTGTAAAATATCATGGCGATTCATACCATTATTTAAAGCATACACCATTCCAGCCACCATGCTGTCACCCGCTCCCACTGTGCTTTTCACAGTGATATCAGGTGGAACAATATGATAATTTTCATCCGCAGTTACCAATATTCCTCCATTCTTTCCCATCGAAACAACCATTATCGTACACCCTTTTCTGTTGATGATCGATCTGGCTGCAAATACTGCTTCTTCAATTTTTAATTCTTCTTTACCATATAAAGAACTCAGTTCATTCAAATTGGGTTTGATCATGAACACACCTTCATTCACTGCCGCTGCCAATGCTTCACCGGAAGTATCCACAATTAATTTCGCATTTGCTTTTTTAACGATGGCAGATACCCTTGCAAAAAAATCTAACGGAACACCATCGGGTAAACTGCCGCTTGCAACAACATATTCATAGCCCGATTGTTTTTCTAATTTCCGCAGAAACGATTTCCAATCATTATCCTTCACAGGATGACTCACCATTCCAAAACGATATTGCAATCCTGTTGATCGTTCCACAATGATGATATTGGTTCTGATATTTGTTTTAACCGGAACAACTAAGGATTGGATCTTTTCTTCCGTGAGCATTTTCTTAAAGAAATGTGCATTGAATCCGCCACCGAAATACATGGCCAAACTTTCACTGCCTAAATGAGACAATGCTCTCGAAACATTGATACCGCCACCACCCGGCTCATAAGTTGGCGAAATACATCGCAACTTTTTTTCAGGAACGATTTTTTCGGTGGCCGTTGTTTTATCGATCGCAGGATTTAATGTAATCGTAATGATCTTGCTCATCCTTTATTTTTAAAAGTGAAAACTTACAGCATGATCTCTTTCACTGCCGCAGAAAGGAAAATCTTTGTTGGAAGAGTTTTAATGATGTTGTAGTCATCAGCGAAATTAGTTTCATTATCCAAAAAACGCAAAACTGTTTCGGGAGAACATTTGGAAAAGATGGCTGAAAAAATGGTATCACCATTTAATTTTTTATTCGCTAAAACATGCAGCAAAACACTATCGTAAAAACCGAATTTCTTTTCACTGAAAGAGGAGACAATAAAAGGATGTTGATCTTTCAATAATGACTGAACAATTTTTTTAGTTCGCTTTTGTATGAATTGAAATGTATAGCCACTACTTGCTTTTGTATCACCGCCTGCCGTTCCGATATTGATGACCCTGCCATTTGATCTTTTAAATGAAAAATTCGTCATCGGTATTATCCCGAATTCTTCCTGTTCGATGGAATATTCATTGATATTGAGTTTCGAGCCGATATATTCTTTTAATGCAAGATCATATTCTTCTGTTGCTAATAATTTTTCAGTGAACAAAGTATATTCCACCAATGCTTTTGTTTCTGAAAGAGGAAGCACATACATGAAACTTGTTCCATGTTTTTGATCGACTGTAAAATCCATAAAGGTTGCTAAGGAAGGATCGAAAGAAGCATTTGTTGTTTCGATCATCCAACCTTTAAAATGCTGCAACAAAAAATGTGTGTTATGATTTGCTTCTAATTTTTCAAATAAAATACTGTTGAAAATATAATCAGCAGCATAACTATTCGTTTCCGTTACTGCAACTGCTTTATCCTTTTCAGTTATTGTCGATAGAATTGTTTCGTATCGGAACTCAACATTCGGAAATTGTTTTGCAAAACTGATAACATGATCATACAAATCAATACCACGGATCATTTTATAGGTGTAAGGAGAAAGATCCAGTTCCTTCGAAAATGAATCAGAAAGAAAATGAACCTTCTGCCAGCAATGATGCACCACTGATTCAAATAACCCGTTTTCTTTTTCCCAAAAACACCAGGTACGGTCATTTTTATTTTTGGGTGCTGCATCAAGTACCAATATTTTTTTTTGATGGAGTTGCGGTTCCTGTAATAACCGCATGAGCAGACTTAACCCTGCGCATCCTGAACCGGAAATGATATAGTCGTAGTGAATAATCAATAGTGAATGATAAAAACTTAAAATGGTATCGCTGCCTAAAGTTATCGAGCAGAACTGTGCGATGCAAGAGTTGATGCCATGAAATGATAAAGTTTGCTACACCATATTTTTCTGCAATGCTTCATCTCGTTTTACTTTGTCCCAATATTTTTTGGCAACAAGCAGCATCCCGAAACTTTCGCCTTCTTCTTTGTTCAGGTGTTTATGATGCATCTTATGTGCCCATCTGATGGCTTTGATATATTTATTATTGCTGCGTGTAAATAATTTAAAGCGTTGGTGAATGATGATCTCATGCACCAGAAAATAAGCAGCTCCGTACATAGCAACGCCTGCACCTATGCTGACAGAATAATAATTCTGATGCATGGCTCCTAACAGAATACTGAGAAAACTGGGGACGGCGAAGATGAGAAAGAAGGCATCATTCTTTTCAAATACATGACCGGTGGGTTGATGATGATCTTCATGCAGATACCACAAAAAACCATGCATCACATATTTATGTGTAAGCCAGGTAACGCCTTCCATTATAATAAAAGTGGCGAGTGTGATCAAAATGTATAACCAGATCATTTTATATTTTTAGTGTTTATTTACTACCGACTTGCGATTTTCAACTCCCGGCTCATAACATTCCTTCCACCATGCATATACTTTAGGAAATGCAATATGGAACCAGGCCGTATAATGATCATTCTTTGATAACAATTCTTTTTCAATTTCCTGCATGGATTTATATTCGTATGCTGCCACTTCATTTTCATTTGCATGAATAACGCCATTGTACATACCTACAAATACGTGGTCAAATTCATATTCCGTTAAACCGTTATCAAAACTTGCCTGATACGTAAAGTCGAACACTTTATGAATATCGGTTACAAAACCCATTTCCTCTTTTAATCTTCTCTTCGCTGCGGTTGTTGTTGTTTCATAAGGACGCGGATGACTGCAACAGGCATTGGTCCATAAACCGCCGCTATGGTATTTTGATAAAGCTCTTTGCTGTAATAACATTTCACCTCTTTCATTAAAAATGAAAACACTGAAAGCCCTGTGCAGTAAAGCTTTTTCATGCGCTTCCATCTTTTCCATCAATCCTGACTCACGATCATGTTCATCTACTAAGATCACTTGTTCCATACAATACGATTAGAAGAAATAAATTATAAAAAATTGAATTGTCTTCTGATACCTGCTTTTGCGAGGATCAACAATTTACCGTAATCAGGAATACGTATTCTTTGCTGCAAAATTTTTTGTGGCCTTATCTTTTTGATCTTCCTGAATAAGGAAAGATAATACTTGTATGCAACGTACACACCAAACCTTGCCTTTAAAGGCAATTGCAAAATGCCATCGTATGCTGCTTCAAAATCTTTTTGAATATCCGCTTCAATTGCCTGCTTTTCTTTGTAGCTGAAATTTTTAAAATCACAACCGGGAAAATATATTCTGTTCAATCCTTCAAAATCTGCTTTTACATCACGCAAAAAATTTACTTTCTGAAATGCCGCACCCAGACTTCTTGCCGCAGGTTTTAATTTTTCATAGAGCTCTTTATTACCTTCGCAAAACACAAATAAACACATCAGTCCAACCACTTCAGCGCTTCCGTAAATGTATTGCTCATAGCCCGATTTATCATAACTGCGTTTGCTGAGGTCCATTTCCATGCTGTATAAAAATGCATCTATTAAACTTCGGTCAATATCATATTCATTTACGGTTATTTGAAAGCTGTTCAAAATCGGGTTCATACTGATTCCGCGATCCAATGCTTCATAGGTGGATTTCTTAAATTCTGCTAACAGCAAAGATTTATCATAGTCATGAAAGCTGTCAACGATCTCATCGGCAAAACGAACAAACCCATAAATATTATGAATGGGTGTACGCAGGTCTTTATGCAACAGATGGATGGCACTCGAAAAAGAAGTGCTGTATCTTTCTGTTGTAATGCGGCTGCATTCCTGACTTACCTGATGAAACAATTGCATTATACTGATAAAAAAAATTTTATGTTACCTACTCTTGATTAAATATGCGATTTTCTTCTCATCACGAAAATGCTTTCACCACTTCTTTTGCCACCACTTCTCCACTGATCAAACTCGGCGGAACCCCCGGTCCCGGAACGGTTAACTGTCCGGCGTAAAAAAGATTTTTCACTTTTTTACTTTTGCAACTTGGCTTTAAAATGGCAGTCTGTAATAAAGTATTCGCCAGACCATAAGCATTTCCTTTAAACGCATGGTATTCACTTACAAAATCGCTGTGCGCAAAAGATCTTTTGTAAACTACCGCATCTTTAATAGAAACACCCAATTGTTTTTCCATCCTGTTCATCACCATTTCAAAATAACGGTTGCGTAAATCTTCCGTATCATTTTCCAATCCCGCTGCCACAGGGATCAAGATGAATAAATTTTCGCAACCTTCCGGTGCAACTGAATCATCCGTGATTGAAGTTGCACTTACATAGAATAAAGGATCAGTCGGCCATTCTTTGGTTTCATAAATTTCCTTTCCATGTACTGCAAATGATGTATCAAAAAACAAAGAATGATGTAAAATGTTCGGGATTTTTTTATTTAATCCGATATAAAAGATCAAACAGCTCGGCGCCATCACTCTTTCATTCCAGTATTCCTCCGAATAGCTTCTGTATTCAGGTTGCAATAATTTTGTTTCCACGTGATGATAATCCGCCGCACCAATCACCACATCTGCCTCAAACTCACTTGATTCGGTCATTACTTTTTTGGCAACACCGTTTTCGATCCGGATTGATCTTACCTGTTGCGCAAAATGAAATTTCACGCCCAACTCGATCGCTACATCATACATGGACTGAACAACTGAATAAAATCCTCCTTGAGGATACCAGGTGCCACCCTTGATATCAGCATAATTCATCAAACTGTATAACGCCGGTGTTTTTTCAGGCAATGTCCCCAAAAATAAAACGGGAAATTCCATCAGCTCTTTCAACTTCGGGTTGCTGAAATGTTTTGCTACATGGGCTTTCATCGAATTAAACACATCTAACCGCAATAACCCTTTTATCAGATCCCAATCAAAGAATTCTGAGAACGATTGTCCGGGCTTATGCACTAATTTATTTATGCCCACACTGTATTTATATTCGGCTTCTTTTAAAAAAGCGTCTAATTTTTCAGCAGAACCCGCTTCAATGGAGTCAAATAATTTTTTCAGTGCTGCGTAATTGGCAGGAATATCAACCGGACCATCATTCCAATACACACGATAAGAAGGATCCAATCTTTTTAATGGATACAGCTCATCAACAGATTTTCCGAATTGAGCAAAATATCTTTCAAAAACATCAGGCATCCAGTACCAGCTCGGTCCCATATCAAAAGTAAATCCATCTGCTTTTAATTGTCTGGCTCTGCCTCCCGGTATATCATGTTTTTCCAAAACAGTCACATCCCATCCTGCTTTCGCCATAAAAGATGCAGCCGATAATCCTGCAAAACCCGAACCGATAATTACAATTTTTTTATTCAATATATTGGATAGCAATGATGAAAATTTAATGTCTGTCGATCTGTACCTTCAATAATTTTCTGGCGAAGTGAATACGGCTTTTAACAGTACCCAGCGGCTCATGCAGCATCTCGGCAATTTCATTATACCTGAATCCGTCAAAGTATAATAAAAAAGGATTGCGGAAAATTTCCGGAAGATCATGGATGGCTTCCTGCATTTCTTTGATGTTCATTTTTGAGATGGCATCATTGGTTACTGCACCTTGATTGTTGTTGATCAGGAATTCATTGGGTGTATTGTCGAATATGGTCTGCTGTTTAGCAATGCGACGATAATTGTTGATGAAAATATTTCGCATGATGGTGTATAACCATGCTTTGATATTCGTTCCCACATGGTATTTGTCCTTATTGGCCAATGCCCTGTATAATGTTTCCTGGATCAGGTCCTTTGCCTGTTCCTGATCACGTGTTAACGTGATCGCAAAAGGTTTGAGGAACTCGGTATTGTTGAGAAGCATTTGATTGAATTCGAGGGCTGCCATATATTTTGTTTAACTAATTATGATGCAAATTTAAACAAAATATATGCAGACAAACAAATTTTTGTTTAAGAATTTGATATAAAAGGTAAAACAAAGTAAACCAATGGATTATCGGTTCGGTAAGGATGCTATGCTATCAGGAAAGAGAAGCTATATATTCCATCACTTCCTGTAAGGAGCGTTTCAATTCGATATGGGAAGGCAGTTTCTTTTTATAGGATTGTGTAAGTTGACCGGAAACGAAGACTTGATAACCGGGAAGTTTTGAATGCAGATTGGATAAAAATTTTTCAAAATTAAAATTGTGTGCCACAGAAGTGAGATGCGTGTATAAGAAATCGGGTCTTTTTAATTTTGCTATATATTCCATATCACGCATAGGTACATTGGCACCGAGATATAAAATTTGAACACCATTGCTTTTTAATAAAAAACTCGTAAACAAAAGACCCAGTTCATGATACTCCCCTTCCGGCAGAAAAAGCAAAGCAGTTTTTTTAGGATGCGCATGCTGTTTAATTCCATCAATACCTACAATTAATTTTTGGCGGATGATATTGGTGACCAAATGTTCTTGTGCAGGATTGATATGATTCGTTACCCATAAAATACCGATGCGTTCCAAAAAAGGAAAGATGATCTGTACAATGCTTTTCTGAATGCCTTTTGCTTTAATATAATCATCTATTATCTTTTCGAATTTGTTAAGATCCAAATCCACCAAGTGTTTGATGAGATCGTTCACGATCTTTTCCTGTTGCGCCTGTATCTGCGTAAGTGACACGATCTTATCATGCATTTCAACCTCACTCATCTTATCGATATGAGAGATCTTATACCCGTATTTATTCAATAAGGAAATATTGAGTATCGTTTTCAGTTCGTTGTTACTGTAATACCTGATATTGGTATCGGAACGTTCCGGTTTCAGAAATGAATACCGTTGCTCCCAGATACGAATAGTATGAGCTTTAATACCGGAAAGGTTCTCCAGGTCTTTTATCGTGAATGCATTCATGCCTTTACTACAATCCTGTTTGTGAAAAGTTTAAAAAATAAATAAATAGTAGTCTATTCTCCTGCAACGCTGCGGCTTAAAAATAAAGCCCATGTCTATAAACAAACATGAGCTTCATCATAAAAAGATAGCGAGGGATTATAATTTTATGCCACGCAGATATTCGCCATAACCGCTTTTGGAATACCTGTCTGCCAATTGCAACAGTTGTTGTTGATCGATAAAACCCATCCTGTATGCCACTTCCTCGATGCAACCGATCTTCTGACTTTGTCTTTTTTCGATCACGCGAACAAACTCGCAGGCATCATGCAATGAATCGAAAGTGCCGGTGTCTAACCAGGCTGTTCCGCGATTCATCACACCCACTTTTAAATTTCCTTTTTGAAGGTACTCCCGATTTACATCAGTAATCTCATATTCACCACGTGGAGAAGGCGCAATATTTTTTGCGATCTGCACCACACTGTTATCATAGAAATACAGGCCGGGAACTGCGTAATTAGATTTGGGCTGCTTGGGTTTTTCTTCAATGGAAAGTGCATTGAATTTTTCGTCAAACTCAACCACACCATATCTTTCAGGGTCACTCACTTCATAAGCAAAAATAGCGGCGCCATTGATATCATTAAAAGATTGTACCAATTTAGAAAAGCCTGCACCGTAAAAAATATTATCACCCAATACCAATGCCACTTTATCATTGCCGATGAATTTTTCTCCGATCACAAATGCTTGTGCCAATCCGTTCGGCACCGCCTGCACTGCATAAGAAAATGTACAACCCAACTCTGCACCATCACCCAATAATTTTTGAAACTGCGAAGAATCTTCCGGTGTGGTAATGATCAATACTTCATGGATACCCGCTAACATTAAAACAGATAAGGGATAATAGATCATCGGCTTATCATAGATCGGCATCAGTTGTTTACTGATTCCCTTGGTGATGGGGTACAATCTTGTACCGCTGCCGCCTGCTAAAATAATTCCTTTCATAAAAGTGAATCTAGATGATGAATAATTAATTCCAATGTCATGCTTAATAGTTCAATCTATTTTAAAACGTATTGTCATGCTGAGGCTCTCGAAGCATGTTTATGGAAACCTTTTCTAATCGAATTTACCCCCGCCTGAATGACTCAGTCGGGCAGGCTTCGAGAGCCTCAGGGTGACAGTCCTATATTGAATTAAAAGTTTATCGAATTTTTTATTTCATTGAATGTTGGAAGTGTCTTGTCTTTATCAGATAATAAAACTTCATTGGTATTTATTTTCCAGTCGATATTCAGATCGGGGTCATTGTAAATGATACCGCCTTCAGATGCTTTGTTATAAAAATTATCGCATTTATAAAAGAATACTGCCACCTCACTTAATACCACAAAACCATGACCGAATCCACGCGGTACAAAAAATTGAACATGATTATCGCCTGTTAATACAACAGATTCCCATTGACCGAATGTAGGAGAATCTTTACGCAGATCAACAGCAATATCCAATACGCTTCCTTCCAACACGCGAACTAATTTTGCCTGTGCATATTCACCTTGCTGAAAATGAATGCCGCGCAACACACCACGCGTTGATTTCGATTGATTGTCCTGCACAAAGGATACATTCAATCCCATATTACTTGCAAACCTTTGCTGGTTAAAGCTTTCAAAAAAATAACCACGCGGATCTTCAAACACGGTATCGTGAATGATAAAACAATCTTTGAGTTTTGTTGCTTCTACTTTCATTTTTTAAGGTTTAAGCTACAGGGTGTAGGGTGTAAGGTGTAAGGTGCAGGGCTTTGTACCTTATGCCTTACACCTTCTACCATTAACCTTATCCCCTATTACTGTACATCGAATCGTAATATTTTTCGTAAGCACCGCTGGTAATATGATCCAACCATTCCGTGTTTTGCAGGAACCAATCAATCGTTTCACTTAATCCCTGTTCAAAAGTTACCGTTGGTTTCCAGCCCAATTCTTTATTGATCTTCGTGGCATCGATTGCATATCTTCTGTCGTGCCCCGGCCTGTCTTTCACATACGTGATCAATTGTTCACTCTCCCCTTTTGCGCGGCCTAATTTTTCATCCATCAGTTTGCACAATAATTTGATGAGATCGATATTTCTCCATTCGTTGAATCCGCCGATATTATAGGTCTCATCAGCCTTGCCTTGATGAAAGATCAAATCGATCGCCAATGCATGATCTTTTACATACAACCAATCTCTGGTGTATAATCCATCGCCATAAACAGGCAAAGGTTTTTTGGTGATGATATTATTGATGAAGAGCGGAATTAATTTTTCAGGAAAATGAAAAGGCCCGTAATTATTAGAACAGTTAGATACCACTGTTTTCATGTGATAGGTTTCAGCATAAGCCCTTACAAAATGATCGGAAGATGCTTTACTGGCTGAGTAAGGAGAGTTGGGATGATAAGGCGTTGTCTCGGTGAATAATCCTGTATCGCCCAATGCACCGTATACTTCATCCGTTGAAATATGATAGAATAAATGTTTACTGTAATCTGCTTTCCATTTTGTTCTCGCAACATTCAACAGATTAACCGTGCCGATGATATTGGTATACACGAAATCAAGCGGCGAAACAATGGAACGATCCACATGCGATTCTGCAGCCAAATGGATCACATCGGTGATCTGGTGTTTATCGAAGACCGATTCGATCGCCGGTGCATCCAATAAATTTACTTTCTCAAAAAAATAATTGGATGAATGATCAATGTCTTTCAGGTTTTCCAAATTCCCTGCATAGGTCAGTGCATCGAGATTGATAATCTTATACTGCGGATATTTTGTGACGAATAAACGGACAACATGAGAACCGATAAAACCGGCACCACCTGTAATTAAAATGTTTTTCATAAGTTATACTTTATATAATAGGATGACCATATATAAAATGAATGGCTTGTATAAAGGTCATTAAGTTTATTGAAATATTGACAAGAATTAAATATTTTAAATTTCGCTCCAGGCAATATCAATAAGTGAATGATTGTCGCTCTGAGAATCTGAAGAGTGAATTGGATTATTATAAACCTCTCGTTCTTCATGCCCGCCTTCGGGTGCCTCTCCAAAGGAGTCCTTCGGACAGCATGACAAAATCATTTCGATTGACAATTAAATAAAGTGCTGTCACCCTGAGGTGAAGCCTGCACTGAGCTTGTCGAAGTGAACCATGATTAACGAAATCCCTGCCTTATGAATTCACCCTTCGAGTACCTCAGGGTGACATTTATCTTAAAAAGTCTGATGTCATGTTGAGGCTCTCGAAACATGATTGATATTGTTTTCATAACTCATCCCCGTCTGAATAACGAAGTCGGGCAGGCTTCGAGTTACTCAGGGTGACAATCCTTCACATAATCATAAACCTTTGTAAAGTTTTTTGAAATGACTCAACTCCACACTGTATCCTTAATTTCATTATAAACACTTGTGATTCCCTGTTCCAAACCAATAGAAGCTTTCCATCCTAAATTGGAAAGTTTAGTTACATCCATCAACTTTTGCGGTGTGCCATCGGGTTTGGATGTATTCAATTCTAAAGCACCTTCATACCCCACGATCTTTTTAATGAGCTGTGCTAATTCCAAAATAGTGACATCCGTTCCCTGTCCCACATTCACCAACCCCTTTTCATTGTAATGGTTCATTAAGAATAAAGTGGCTTCTCCCAGATCATCCACATGCAGGAATTCCCTTCGCGGAGAACCCGTTCCCCACAATTCAACATGCGGATCATTATTCCTTTTGGCGGTGATGAATTTTCTTAACAAAGCAGGTAATACATGCGATTTTTCCAGATCGTAATTATCATTCGGGCCATACAAATTAGTAGGCATGGCAGAAATAAAATTACATCCGTATTGCGCCCTGTATGAATCACACAATTCAATACCTGCAATTTTTGCGATCGCATAAGGCTGATTGGTTTGCTCCAAATATCCTGATAATAAATATGCTTCTTTTAAAGGTTGCGGCGCCAAAGCAGGATAAATACAGGATGAACCCAAGAACAATAATTTTTTTACCTTATTCACATATGACTCATGAATGATATTGGATTCGATCATCAGATTATCATAGATAAATTCCGCACGATACGTATTGTTGGCCACAATGCCACCCACTTTAGCAGCAGCCAGAAAAACATGATCCGGTTTTTCATTTGCAAAGAATTCTTTCACGGCTTGCTGATTACGCAAGTCTAATTCAGCAGATGTTCTTGTTACAATATTCGAATACCCTTCCTTCAATAATTTTCTGACTATTGAACTGCCTACCATGCCGCGATGGCCGGCTACGTATATTTTTGAATTTTTTTCCATTGTTTAATTAAGTCTTTTGTCTTTGGGTGTTAGTCTTTAGTAAGAACATTCTAATTTAGTCTTTGGTCTTTAGCGGTTAGTCTTTAGCAAAGAACATTCTATGGAACTTTCCTGCTAAAGACCAAAGACCAACACCTAAAGACTTCTTCACTATTTCAGAATACTTTCACGTAAGGCATTTACACGTTTTTGAATAACTGACAATTCAGGAAGTAAAATGTCATACGTTTCTTTTTGAATCAACTGTAACTGAAAGGCAATTTCCAAATAAGTTTCTAATTCAAAACTTGATCCAATGGCAATCTCCAGAAACCTTGCAAAATCAACAGCTGTTTTCCTGCTACAGCCCTCAGCTATATTAGCCGGAACAGAAACTGCACACCTATTCATTTGAGAAATCAACCCATATTTTTCATCCTTCGGAAATTGTTCTGTGACAGCATATACTTTTGTAACGAATTGCATACTTTGTTTCCACACTTCCAATTCTCTAAAGTTTCTCATTTAATAAGTCTTTTGTCTTTAGGAGTTAGTCTTTAGTAAGCACATTCTAAAGCTGGTCTTTGGCAAGAAGACATAACCGAAGCTTTCTTACCCAAAGACTAAAGACCAAAGACTAAAGACTTTCTTCAGCTATTCAAATTCATTCTTAATATCAAACCCGCTTTCCTTCAAATGCTTTTCTTTCTTAAAGATATCAAGGTCACTCGCCACCATCTCTTTGATCATTTCTGCTAATGTATATTTTGGTGTCCATCCTAATTTTTCTTTGGCTTTCGTTGCATCACCGATCAACAGATCTACTTCTGTTGGACGAAAATATCTTGGATCTACTTTTACAACAACGGCTCCTTCTTTTACTTGGTATGCACCGTTATTCTTCACCACATATCCTTCTTCATTTTCATCCTTACCTCTGAATGCCACTTCTATTCCTGCTTCTGCAAATGCCTGTCGCACAAATTCTCTGATCTCGGTGGTGATGCCTGTTGCTAACACAAAATCTTCCGGTGTATCCTGCTGCAGGATCAACCACATGCCTTCCACATAATCCTTTGCATGGCCCCAGTCTCTTTTTGAATTGAGGTTTCCTAAGAATAAAGTTTCCTGCAGACCCAATGCGATCTTGGCTACCGCTCTCGTGATCTTTCTTGTCACAAATGTTTCGCCGCGTTGCGGTGATTCATGATTGAATAAGATTCCGTTACAGGCAAACATATTATATGCTTCGCGATAATTGACCGTTATCCAGTAGGCATACATTTTTGCAACGGCATAAGGCGAACGCGGATAGAAAGGTGTTGTTTCATTTTGCGGTACTGCCTGTACCAATCCGTATAATTCTGAAGTAGATGCCTGGTACACTTTTGTTTTTTGGGTCAATCCCAATAAACGAACCGCTTCCAATATTCTCAAGGTACCGATACCATCCGCATTGGCCGTGTATTCGGGTGTTTCAAAACTCACGTGCACATGACTCATCGCTGCGAGATTATAGATCTCATCGGGCTGTACTTCCTGAATGATGCGAATGAGGTTGGTGCTGTCTGTCAGATCACCGTAATGTAAAGTGAGGTGACGATGCGGTACATGCGGGTCTTCATAAAAATGATCGATCCTTCCCGTATTGAACAATGAACTTCTTCTTTTGATACCATGCACCTGGTATCCTTTCTTTAATAATAACTCAGCCAGATAAGCCCCGTCCTGGCCTGTGATCCCTGTTACTAATGCTACTTTCATAAATTCTAATTAACTTATTTTTATTTAACTGCTAACATCATTGCCCTTTCGTTGAAGTCACAGTAGTGCAACAGCAACATCAGGGAACCAACCCGAAAATGCGGTGTTATCATTTTCGGGGGTCTTTTTTTGTTACTTTTTTGGACAAGCAAAAAAGTAAATAAAACATTTAATTCTTTTATTAATACTCTTTAGCAAAAAAGCTATTTGAATCAAACAAACTGAACGATCTTCCTTACCGGTTTCAAAATGGTCGTAAACCAATAAGGTTTCAGCTCATTGATCAACCAGGCTTGTTTATCATGTTGATTCGCACGCCATCTGTTCTGCACCGTTTTATTACTCACACCGCCTGTCCGCATCTTCACGATCACTTCATTCAGATAAGAAACCTTGATCCCCTGTTTATAGATGAACCGCAGCATCAATTCATAATCTGCCGCTGTTCCCAACTGCAAATTAAATACACCATGCTGATCATATATTTTTTTTTTCACAAAAAAAGTCGGATGAGGCGGCATCCATCCAAATAAAAATGACCGTTTGTTGTGCTTGCCCGCGATCCATTTTCTTTTGACCTTTGAACGATCAGTATTATCAACATACAGCAGGTCACCATATACTGCATCACAACCCGTGCTTGCAAATAAATTGACAACTTTTTCTATGATACGATCATCTGCATAATAATCATCCGAATTCAATATCCCGATGATCTCACCATTCGTGATCGCGATCCCTTTATTCATGGCATCATAAATGCCTTTATCTTTTTCAGAAACAATGGTACCGGAATGCATCGCATGAACGATGGAAAGGGTATCGTCCTTAGAAACACCGTCAATAATAATATGCTCGATATTTTGATACGATTGCTGCTGAACGGATCGAATGGAATCAGCCACTGTTGCTGCACTGTTAAAGGTGGCTGTGATGATGGAAACTTTCATTTTTTATTTCGATGCACAAACTTATGAAGCAAGGTCAACACGAGCCATGCATTGGATGTTGATTATTGAAACCGGCTTTCTTCATGGCGTGGTGATCTGTCAATTATTAAACAGATAGCCACAGCATGTACAATAGCTTTTTAATAGATATTCTTTTCGTTACATGCTTCGCTATGACGTCATCCGAGGGAGTACCGTCATCACGAGCCATGCATTGGATGTTGATTATTGAAACCGGCTTTCTTCATGGCGTGGTGATCTGTTGAATACATGCTTCGCTATGACGTCATCCAAGGGAGTATCGTCATCACGAGCCATGAATCGGATGTTGATCATTGAAACGCAAAATCAGTCATGGCGTGGTGATCTGTTAAATACATGCTTCGCTATCACGTCATCCGAGGGAGTATCGTCATCACGAGCCATGAGCGGTTGGTTGATAATTGAAACGCAAAATCAGTCATGGCGTGGTGATCTGTTGAATACATGCTTCACTATCACGTCAACCGAGGGAGTACCGTCATCACGAGCCATGAGTGGTTGGTTGATCATTGAAACGCAAAATCAGTCATGGCGTGGTGATCTGTTGAATACATGCTTCACTATCACGTCAGCTGAGGGAGTACCGTCATCAATAAACAAGGGCAGCATCTTCGTCAGTTGGTCTTTAGTAAAGAAGACTTTTAGAATGTGCTTACTAAAGACTAATACCCAAAGACTAAAGACTTCACCCTACAATCTCCAATAAAATCTACTGATCTCAACCGCTTCTTCCCTGTCATAAAACGCCTTCACATCAAATAAATTCAATGCACCTGAAACAGAGATGGTATGTAAAAAAGCAGGACTGTATTTTTTAAATGCATCATGCTTTACCGCCAATACCACGGCATCATATTTTTTAGCTGCATCGATCTCAGCAGAAACAGAATATCCTTTTTGCTGCAATGCTGCCGCATCCACATGCGGATCAACAAAATCAACAGTAATATGATAGTCCGTCAATCCTTTTAAAATATCAAACACTTTTGAATTTCTTGTGTCTCCCACATTTTCTTTAAACGAACAACCCAATATCAATACCGTACATTTTGCAATCACTTTTTCCTGTTGGATCAGGAGCTTCACGATCTTCTCTGCAATGAATTTTCCCATATCATTATTCAGGTGCCGTCCTGAATGTATCACCTGCGGCGAATACCCCAATTGTTCTGCTTTGAAAGTCAAATAATAAGGATCCACACCGATGCAATGTCCGCCCACCAATCCCGGTTCGAAGGGTAAGAAATTCCATTTGGTGGCAGCGGCTTTGATCACTTCCCGGGTATCAATATGCATCCTGTCGAAAATAACGGCCAGCTCATTCATGAAAGCAATATTCAGATCGCGTTGTGCATTCTCGATCACTTTGGCTGCTTCTGCTGTTTTAATATCCGGTGCCTGATAAATACCTGCTTCAATGACTGACCCGTATAATTCAGATAAGAGTGCCAATGTTGCTGCCGTATCTCCCGAAACAATTTTTAATATTTTATGTAAGGGCCTTTTCTTATCTCCCGGATTAATCCTTTCGGGTGAATAACCCACCTGAAAATCTTTTTTCCAGATCAAACCGCTTTCTTTTTCTAAGATGGGAATACAAATTTCTTCTGTCAATCCGGGATAAACAGTGGACTCATATACCACCGTCATTCCCTTGTCTAATATTTTTCCAATGCTTGCGGAAACAGATCTCAATGGAAACAGATCAGGTTGATTTTGTGCATCAATATCAGTAGGTACTGCTACAATAATAACAGTAGATCCTTTCAACTCATTGGCATCATTGGTAAAATAAAGTGATTCCTGTTGCAAGGCCCCGGGTTCAAGATCATCTGTATAATCAATATATTTTTTTAGTAATGCAACTTTTGATTCACTGATATCAAAACCGACTACCGAATATTTTTTTGCAAATAAACAAGCCAATGGTAAGCCCACATAACCTAAACCGATGATTCCGATTTTCATTTTTAATTATTTAAAGTCTGTTGCAATTAAGTCTTTGGTCTTTAGCCATTAGTCTTTAGTAAGCACATTTTAAAAAGGGTCTTTGGTCTTTAGCCATTAGTCTTTAGTAAGCACATTCTAAAACAGGTCTTTGGTCTTTAGCAATTGGTCTTTGGCAAGAAGACATAACCGAAGCCTTCTTACCCAAAGACTAAAGACCAACACCTAAAGACTTCTTTCCGACCAATTCTTAAAAAGTTTTAAAATTTTTCGTTACAATGAATTTAAAAAGAATGTTCCTGCCAAAGACCAAAGACTAACAGCTAAAGACCTCCTTCCGACCAACACCGAAAGACTTTTTGGGTGACCAACAAGGGGCAAAAAATTATACTAAGCAATTTTCAAAAGTAAGTTGCCATCAATACCTAACACTTCATTCATGGCCTTAATAAATGAAAGACTTGGCTTTCTCTTATTATGCATGATTTCGGAAAGTTTTGTGTCAGTTGTATGAAGCAATTTCGCCAACTCTTTTTGTTTTAGCTTCTTTTCATACATCTTTAATTCAATCAGGCCTTGTAAAGTTTGAGGCATAGGAATTGTAAAATTTACGTCTTCATAAACTTTTACAATTTTAGTATATTGATGGAGTGATGTACGTTCTTTCGATGTAAGATGATTAAAGCCACCTTTTTGAGTAGCAATATTCAACAACTCAAACATTTTTGCCTCAGCCTGTAAATACCAGCAAAACTGACCCCCTTTCGCCAGCACAATGTGACCCCCTAAAAATTCTTTTTCAAAACGGGGTTAATTGATGGCCTAAAAAATGGTAAAGAACTAGTTGCTTTTGCTTTTCAAA
>Ga0316224_1001772_pt1 | contig 22169 bp, 20 predicted proteins | sample TBH18013metaG_FD_206254 | JGI IMG/M metagenome (GOLD analysis project Ga0316224, IMG submission 206254) | Freshwater microbial communities from Trout Bog Lake, Wisconsin, USA - TBH18013 | ecosystem: Environmental > Aquatic > Freshwater > Lake > Hypolimnion/Profundal zone | place: USA: Wisconsin... | reverse complement strand
TACAAGTTTCAATATTTGAATAATTATTAAAATAAATTGTATCAGATTGTTTAATTATTTCTAATATTGTTTCATTATCATCAATTGGTAAATCATAATCATAATTAAATATTAATGTTTTGTCTATAAGTTGATAATTCATTAAATTCAACAAAGTCAACTAATTCAAGTATAATTGTATATAGGATAATATTATTGGGTAATAATTTCAATAATTTCAATATTTTTATTAATTTTATTAATTGAGTTTTGTAACCTAATAATATTTTTATTATATTTATTTATTTCTATTTTATTTAATGAGTTTGGTAAATTGTCAATTTGTTGATTAAAACTCCAACCTAATGTTAGCGATGTTATTGAGTTTGGTAAGTTGTCAATTTGTTGATTAAAACCCCAACCTAATGTTAGCGAAGTTAATAAATTTGGTAAGTTGTCAATTTGTTGATTAAAACAATAACCTAATGTTAGCGAAGTTAATGAGTTTGGTAAGTTGTCAATTTGTTGATTAAAACTATAACCTAATGTTAGCGAAGTTAATGAGTTTGGTAAGTTGTCAATTTGTTGATTAAAATCTATACCTAATGTTAACGAAATTAACGAGTTTGGTAAATTATTCATTTGTTGATTAAATGAATAGCCTAATATAAGTGAAGTTAACAATTTTGGTAAGTTGTTTATTGGTTGATTAAATTTTGATCCAAATGTTAGTAAACAAATTGAGTTTGGTAAATTGTAAATTTGTTGATTAAAACCCCAACCTAATGTTAGTGAACAAATTGAGTTTGGTAAATTATCAATTGATTTATTAAATTTATCACCTAATGTTAGTGAACAAATTGAGTTTGGTAAATTGTCAATTGATTTATTAAATTTATCACCTAATGTTAGTGAACAAATTGAGTTTGGTAAATAATCAATTGGTTTATTAAATGAATAACCTAATGTTAGTAAAGTTAATGAGTTTGGTAAGTTGTCAATAGGTTGATTAAATAGTGATCCTAACCAATTATCTCTATATTTGTCATGGTATTTATTATTTGTTTCAATACAAGGTTCAATATTTGAATAATTATTAAAATAAATTGTATTGGATTGTTTAATTATTTCTAATATTGATTCATCATCATCAATTGGTAAATCATAATCATAATTAAATATTAATATTTTGTCTTTGAGTTGATAATTCATTTAATCTAATTAAGTTAGTATAATTGTATATATGATAAATATTATTGGGTAATGATTTCAATATTTTTATTAATATTTTTTATTGAGTTTGATAAATTATACCCAATAAATTTACTAGTAAATTTGTTGATTAAATGAATAATCTAATGTTAGTAAAGTTAATGAGTTTGATAACAAATTAATTTGTTGAGACTTTTGATGAATATAAATATGATTATATTACTAAGGTAGTTCATAATGAATTTTATCATGATGAATATGATGCAAAACCAATTGAATATTTTGAAAGAAAAGATATTGTATCAAAATATTCCAATATACATGAATTAATTAAACAAAAATTATTCTCTAATTAATTTTTATTTATTACATAAATAGTTTAAAAATATTGAAATTATTTTTATTATTATTTTATTTATTGAGTTTGGTAATTTGTCAATCGGTTGTAAAAAATTTGATTTTTTGAAATTATTTTAATAATTACGAGAATTATTGTATTGGATACAATCTTCAACATTATTATAATTATTAAAATAAATTGTGTTTGATTGTTTAAGTACTTATAATATTGGTTCATCAAATGGTGAATTAAAAATCATAATTAAATATTATTGTTTTGTCTACAAGTTGATAGTTTATATTAAAATTGATTGATCATATATTAAAATATATCAAATTATATCAAATTATATCAAATTATATCAAATACAAAAATATGAACCATTAAATGAATATTTAAATATGCTAACTGATAACAATATAATCAAATTAAAAGAATTTATATTAGGAAAATCAACATTTGAAACAAAATTAATATTTGAATTATGCATAAAATATATATTATTAAAAATATCAATATATAAGGATAATTAATTATTAAATGAAAAAAAATATTAAACATAAAAAAGCACAATTTTAAACTGAACTAACTATAATAAAGAAGGATATATATATATAAAACTGAATTTGAAAAAATAGAAGAAAATGTATGAGTTAGTTTATCCAGATTATAATTAAATTTTATTAAAAATGATCTAACATATTATAAAAAAAAAATGATGTATAATACCATTATATATAAAAGAAATAATAAGAAAAATAACAACATTTGATAAAAATAATTTTGAATATGTGGATAAAATTATTCAAAATAAAGGTGTGTGTATTTCAAATATGAACAAATGACAATGGAATATTTTGAAATAAAAGATATTGTATCGATTCATGATTTAATAATGTAATTAATTAATGATAAATTAAAAATAATTAAATAATTTGATTTAATTATTTCTATTGGATAATAAGAACTTTTAATAAATTAATTATCACAAGTCATAAAATAAAATTTTTACAAATCGCCCCAATCAAAATTATCATCTTTATTATTGGTATTTGTTTGTGTTTGTAATGTATTTGGATCTGTAGAATTTTTTTTGATTGTTCTAGTTGATTCTTCCCAATCTTTAAATTCATCATCAGAATCAACAAAATCAATATCTGCTTTTTTATTTGAATTTGGTTCATTTTTTTTTAGCATATTAGCAATATCATTGGGTGGATCACCGTGAGAAATAATATCACAATGTTTTTGTTCTGATTCAAAATCCCTTAAGGATATAATAACAAAAGATCCTTCTGTTAACCTAGGACCTTTTTTCATTTCTCCAGATAATTTACCAAGTCTTGGTATACCATCAGAACATAAAACACTAAATGAACCTCCATTATTATGGATTATTTTAGCAAACATTTGTCCTTGTTCTACTTTATCAACAGCATTAAATCTACCAAAATTTCTTTTTTGTTTTTTTGTTTTATTACCTCCTGTAGTATTTTTAGTCATTTTATTCTATATTATATATAATATTTTAAATTTTAATCATTTTTCAATTTTTATAACTATTATTTATAATATAATTTATAGTATAGAAATAAAAATCTTGTTTTATTGCTATATTTTATTTACATGGAACAAACATAAAAAAAAATTTTGGTTTATTATTTTTTGAATACATATAAATATAATATTTTGTTACCATAGTCGTCTGAATAAAATTAGTAAAATCATAATTTTTTGGTAATTTAAATATAAATAGTCTTGTATAATTCTTGCCATCATTATAAATTTGTCCTAAATCTTTATTATCCATATATAATTCCATACGTGAATTATCTTTATAATTTGATCCCCCCCATGGAGCATCTAAATAAATTACATCTTGTAAATTATTTTTAAAATAATCTAATGAACTCCCTTTAAAAATGTTGACATTTTTTAACTTATATACATCTTTAACATTATTTTCCAAAACTTTAAAATTTAAATCATCTAACTCAATTGAATTAACCAATTTAAATTTTAATGCAAGTGCAATAGTATCTGAACCATTATTTCCAGTACCATCAGTTATTATCAAATCAGTTGTCTTAAAATATTTTTGTATTAGATAAACTAATTTATCAGAACTTTCATTATCAGATATACTATATTTACCTTCAGTTGTTATCTGTATATTATCATAATTGATTCCATTAATTAATGGAAAATATTTTGATTTAAATTTATTGTCTACCATTTCAATAATATTTTTCATAATTATAATTTATATTTATATAATAATTATGAAAAATATTAACTAAATTTTATTTTTATTGATATTTGTTATAAAATAATTATTGACTCTTAATGTTTATTTGTTTTAACATAATAAATTATTTAATATTAGAATTGCCTGAAATATCAAATATTTATACACGATTATTTCCTCCATCAACAATAGCTAAAATACCATTGACATGTTGTGTTATTCCTGTTGGTTTATCAAATTTTCCAGCTTCGTTACCTTTCGAACCAAATTTATTTTTTAAAGTTAAAGAATAATGTAAATAATTATCATTAGTTAATCCAGGTTCACCACCTTTTTTATCGGATATATTTATTTATTTAATTTTATATTTATAATTAAATAAATAAATAAATTAATAAATAAATAAATAAATAAATAAATAAATAAATAAATAAATAAATTAATAAATAAATAAATTAATAAATAAATAAATTATTTATATAAAAAATATAATTGTCTATAATTTTTGTTTTAATATTTTATGCAATTTTATTTTTAGTTGCTTTTTTAGTTTTTTTATCTGTTTGTTTAATTGGGACCTGTTGTCCCACTTCCAATTGATCAATCAGTGCTATTGGAATTACTATGTTTGCAGGAATTATTGGAACTTGAACCAATTGTTCAGTTGGAACAATTAGATTAGTTTCTTGTTTTTTTTCAGTTTCTTCTTCTTTTTTTTTCATTAAACTAACAGGAGTATCATCTTTTAAAAACGTTCTAACAAATTTAGAATAAATTGCAGAATTATTTTTTTTATTATATTCAATAGATTCTGTTGCCATTCTTTTTCGGTTAGTTGGAGTATCTGTAATATGAGAAATACCGTGTTCTTTATCATCTAACCAAATAGAATAAAAAGCAATTAAAATACTAAGAATATTCCATGTACTAGACCAATCACCTTTATGATAACTTGAATTAGTAAGACAAATTTTACTTCCAATACTATATCTACCTGAAGGAGTTAACATATAATAATCTGGAGGTTCAGCTGGATATTTTGGACTATGTACTATTTTTCCGATATATTCTCCTTTATGATAGTCAGAATCTTTTTGTCCAATAATTAAAAAATACCATATTAAAGGATTAGATTCATCAGGATATGCCGTACAATAATGCAAAGGTTGTTGAGCTAATAATTTTACCTCATTCGTAAGTCTTTTTTTTTGAATAATTGAAGCCATTTATTAATTTTATATAGTTAATAATATTTAATATAGTTTATTTATTGTATAAATTTCAATTTTTTTTATTGGTCCATTATACCAATAATCAATAATCAATAATCAATAATCAATAATCAATAATCAATAATCAATAAAAAATTGAAATTTATAATTAATGGAATCAATTTAAAATTATATATATTAATTACAGTATAAACTAAAAATGTCAAATAACACCGAAGAACAAGTAATAGTAGAGTCAAAACCAAAAATTATGACTGGATATATTCATTATAATAAATTGGATGATTTAACTAAATTATTTGAAACATTGAATGAATTTAGAAAAAATAATGGTCTTAAATACTCTCATCAAAGTAATGTTGGATTAATATTTTTTAATGTTAATTCAGAACATCTTGATGCATTATATAAAGTAAGACCTTTTAAAATTTCAAAATTTCAAACAAGATCCGAATATCAATGTGATAAAGATACAGCAGATATTTTAATGGGACAAAAAGATTCTTTTGTAAGAATGAATTGGGATGAGGAAACAAATACTTTGACCTTGATGTCTAGAACAACATCAAGGGTCCATGGTAATTTAGTAAGAAGAATTTTTAATGATTCTCAACAAATCTTGGATAAATCTCAATATACAGTTTTAAGAGATTTTGATCAAGAACAAGATGAAGAACAACAATTTCAACAATCAAGAGAACCTGGAGAATCAATACAATCAATACAATCAAGACAATCAATACAATCAAGACAATCAATACAATCAAGACAATCAAGAGAACCAAGAGAACCAAGACAATCAAGAGAACCAAGACAATCAAGAGAACCAAGAGAACCAAGACAATTTCAACAATCCCAACAATCCCAATCAACTGATAAAGTTCCAGAAGGATTTCAAAGAGTTTTAAGAGAACCAAGAGAACCAAGACAATTTCAACAATCCCAATCAACTGATAAAGTTCCAGAAGGATTTCAAAGAGTTTTAAGAAAACCAAGAAGAGATTATGAACAAAATCAACAAAATCAACAAAATCAACAAAATCAACAAAATCAACAAACCCAATATTCTCAACAAAAAGGTTCTCAATATCCAAGAACTCCAAGAACTCCAAGAACTCCAAGAACAAATTATGGACAATCTCAAATTATTAAGGAATCTGAAGATAATTCAAAACCAAATATTAGAGGTTCAAAAGTTTCAAATTCAAATATTTAAACATTTATTTATAAAAAGTATAATCATTAATAATATTTCAAAATTTAATAGAATTTTTTGTTTTATAACTATAATACAAAAAAATTGAATATTTTAATTAATTGTTATTATAATAGTATTATTATAATAACCATTATATATTTTTCCAATACAAATCCAATGTCTTTGATATTATGATAGGTAGATTAGTAATATCTGATAGAAATATATTTAAAGTAAAATCTGGATCTAAACAAGTTTCAGCAAGAAGATGTAATATATTATCAGAATCTCATGATGAAATTTTGATAAAGACAAATAAAGAATTTAATTCTAAAGATGAATATGTTAAGATAGATCCCAATACAAATATTATTTTAGAAGGATTGGGACATGTTGGAACAAAACAAGATGATTTGTCAATTTATTTCCATCTATATACTTTAAATTGGATGGGAAAATCAAAATACAATAAATTATGGGAACAAATCGATATAAATTTTGATTTAGTTAATGGAACTAATGGAACTAATGGAAGTAAAAAAAGAATTGAATATTCAAATAAAGTAATAACAATAGATCCTCCAGGATCTAAAGATTTAGATGATGGTTTTAGTTTTAGTTCCGATTCAAATTTTTATTATTTGGATATTCATATAGCAGATCCTGTTTCATTGTTTGATTTATCAAATCCTTCCATGATAAAAATTTTAAATGAACTAAATATACGATTACAAACTTGTTATATTGATTCAAAATTAAATTCAAATAATCCAACACATTTGTTACCAGAACCAATAGTAAATTTGATTAGTTTATTGGAAATTAATCCCGATTCTAATATAAAATTTAGAAGAGCCATAAGTTTTTGTTTCAAAATATCCAAATCTAATTTAGATTCTGAAATAGATTTTAAATTAGAATTTACAAAATTAACTAATATTAAAAATTATTCTTATGATATTTATGATCAAGAAATTAATCTTGAATCTAATTTTGAATTAAAATCGAATCTAGTAAATTTATCAAATAAATTAATTTGTTTGATGAACTTGAAATTAGAACCAATTGACTCAAATATCAATACCCCAATCACGCATAGAATGATTGAAATTTTTATGATTTTAACAAATTGGTATGGGGGAAATTATCTGATAAACAAATTATCATGGTCCAAAACTATTTTACGAACTCAAAATTCAAGTGATTTTGAAAAAGATTTTGATTTTGCATCAGTTCCCAAATATGCACGTCCCATATTATCCAAAGCAGCTAATTATTTGTTGAATCCAGATTCAACAAATAATTACCATTACTCATTAGGAATTCAAAATTATGCTCACATATCATCTCCAATGAGAAGATTCGTAGACATGATAAATCATTTGGGATTTTATCAAGTTGATTTGGAAACTGTTGGAATGAATTTTAATTCACTATATAATATGGATCACATCAATATGCAAATAAAGAATTATAAAAAATTATCAAATGGGTATGATTTAGTTAAATTCATTAGATATCCAGGTGATAATTTAAATCCAACAAATAATAAATTTAGAGCTTGTTTATTTGATTGGGAATTGAATATCATTACAAATAAAATAAAATGTTTACTTGTACTTAATCAAGACCAATATAAATTTATTAAGATTGTTTCAGTTGAATTACCTCAAATAGATTTAACATCAATAGAAAATCTAAAAAAATATATGGAATTTGATATTGAACTTTATTATAATTCAAATAACTTTAAATCCAACAAGTTTCCTTTTTCTATAAAAATTATTTAGGATTATAATTTGTTTATCCATTTCAAAAAACGTTTTAAATAAAAATTGATTCAATAAATAAATATCAAGTAATAACAATAAAAACCTAATCATAAACCTAATCATAAACCTAATCATAAACCTAATCATAAACCTAATCATAAACCTAATCATAAATCAAATGAAAAACCTAATAAAAAACCTAATAAAAAATCTAACAAAAAACCAAATGAGTAATCGTGATCAAATGATAGAACAACGATTAGAACGAGTTGGATTTGGATTTATCGGATTATTTGGAGTGGGAATATTTGTACCAAATCTTTTTTTGTTCGACTCTAACACATTTGAAACAATACTTGCAGGAAAAATTGGTTTGATCGCATCAGGAACATTTATGTTATCAGGAATTACAGGAATGTTTCATAATAAATATATTCCAAAAAAAATAGGACATGTATTATTTGTAAGTGCAGTTTCATTACAATCAATGGCTATTATTATTCCATGTTTAATACATGAATTAAGAAAAAAAAAATAAATTTTTTGTAATTTAAGATATTTTTATAAAAATTATTCTTTCTTTCCATCAATTTATCCATCAATTTATTCATCAATTTATCCATCAATTTATCCATCAATTTATCCATCAATTTATCCATTAATTTATCCATCCCAAATTCTCTATTCTTTAACCAATCATCACACCAGGATATGGGACTTAGATCTAAACAGGGTAAAAAATTGATTTAATAAAATAAAAAATTGATTTAATACAATAAAAAGAATAATATAATTGTGCATGTAATAAAGCAAGTTATAACTCGTGTTGGATTTGGTTTTGTTGGAACATATGGAATTATTTCATTTTTAATGTGTGTTATGTCATATACTTCTCCTGGTTTATATAAAAATTTTTTAGTGGAAAATATTTATTATCCTGGAAGTATAACATTAATTTTATCTGGAATTATAGGAACATTACACAATAAATTTATTCCGATTAAAATACCAATAAGATTATTTGGTATTGGTATTGGTATTGGATTACATGTATTTACTTATGGTGTTTTATATAAATGTGGATATTTTAAAAAGTAATAATCTAATGAACATTTTAAATAATATAATGGTTTCCTACAAAAGTTATTTATTATTTAATGAATTTATTATTTAATGAATTTAGAAAAAAACAAAATTTTTATAATTTAAGATATTTTGATAAAAAATATTCTTTCCATACATCTCTTTTATCAAAATAATCCATAGCCAAAGCAAATCCTTTATTTTTTAAACAATCTTTAAACTGTGGATAAAATATTATGATTTCTATTTCCATTTGTTCAAGTAATTCATCAAGTTCTTTTAAATTATTTTTCCAGTATAATGCCCATGTTTTTTTAGAATTTAAATATTTCCACGAATCAAGAAACATATCTAAAATAAAATCTAAATTAGTTTTAATAATATCTTGAATAGGTGGTTTAGGTTTAAATTTAAGTAATCTGGGTCTAAGTTTAGAATATTCATCGGAAAATTCTATATGTTTAGCCATTGAACAATTTTTTTTGGAGTATGGTTTATGTGCAATATAATATTCAAGATGTTTTAATTTGACCCCAATATTTGTATCGGATAACCAAACAACATAACCTTCAGGTTCATCAGATTCTGAACCATCTAATAATCTCAAATGTGCTTGTTCTTTGAAAAGTATGACTTGTTCCCATGTATTAACTGTAGTAATTTGAGCAATAGGATCAAGACAAGTGATATTATTTGGAAGAATTATTTGTTTTTTAATTCCATCCCATACAACCCAACACAAAAATGGACAAAATGCTCTTTTATAGTCTACAGTAAGTTCATCTGTAGGATTTTGATCAATAGCTTCAAATACCATTGTGATATTTAAATATATATCGGTAAAATTATTTGATTTAACTTCCAAACTAACTTTATTAATAAAATTATCAACTGATCCATAAGATGCTTTAACAGAATTCAATATTCTTGATAAAATACCCCCATCACCATATTGATCTTTGGCGAACATACATCCTTTAGAACCAAAACACCAAATACCAAATTCATTTTCCACATATGCAAGAGGAGAAATTTGTGGTAGAAGATTTTTTATAATTTTATACCCACATGTATGGGTTTTAATAAGTGCTAATACAAACAAAGAACCATCAAATTTTGGTACTATATGAAATGAAGAACATGTTTTAATAATTTCTTGAGCTGCAGGATCTTTTTTAATATCTACATAATCAGGAAAAACTGGTAAACTTACACGTCCTATACAATAGGTTAAATTAGAACTATCAAACAATATGGTTTCGCCTCTATAATCTCTTGATGGTCCATGAAAAAATTGCATTCCATCCTTATATCCAAATCTAATTAAATGCGATGAATAATAATTTAATTCTTCACTAGAGTTAATAATTTTTGGAGGAAATTGATTTTGAATATATTCTTGAATATATTTTGAAGTTAATTTTTTTTTATCGGATTGATCTAATATTTGAATCAGATGAACTTGTTTTTCAGGTGCAAATAATTGTGACCAATTATTATAATTAATGATTGAATTAGCAAGAAAATCCAAAGATCCATAACCTATGTCAGTTAAATCTGGATTAAATTTTTGTGTTTGATCAAGTTCAGAATTCAAGTTTGGCCAAGTCAAACCATCAGATACATCACGGGGAATCAATTCATATTTATATGTTTTTGGCTCATATTCATACCCATACAAAGATTGTGGAAAACCATAATATCCAAATTTGATACTTGAAACCCAAACAGAATATGAATCAGGATTTAATGATTTAATTGTTGCTTCCCATGATTTCGGATATAACAATTGCACAGTATCAATAATTTTAACTTTGGAATCAGAATCCAATACTGAATCTAATTGTTTAATCCAATCAAGTTGAACTTTATATTTGAGATCATTTGATTCAATATATTTGTAAATAGTTCTATAATCAGGTTCTAATGTTATTTTATCAGGTTCTAATGTTATTTTATCAGGTTCTAATGTTATTTTATCAGGTTCTAATGTTATTTTATCAGGTTCTAATGTTATTTTATCAGAAGAACTTGAAGTTTCGTCCCAATATACATTATAATATGATTTATCTCTTTCAGCATATTCCCATGATATATTATTTTTATCTAATATTTGTATAAGATTTTTAACTCCTGTAGATTTTCCAAATCCACTTTGCCCATATGTTTGAACAATAATTGAATTATTTGGATGTAGAGTTCCCAAAAATTTTACCGAATGTTTGACTGGATTAATTTTTTCAACATAATCTTTAAACCATGATAACCATAATTCTGAATGGGATATAATGTTTGGAATATTTTTTTCACTAGAACCTAATCTACCCAAATCATCCCCAATCATTAAACAAGCTAAACTGTTTGCATAATCTAAAATATTAGTTTTAACTGTGTCAACTGATGAACCAATACTAATACATTGAAGTGAACCAACATAATCCCAATGTGAATTATAATTATTTTCATGACAACAAGAACACATATGATTTGATATACACCAACATATTTTTTTATCTAATCCCAAATTAAATCCAATATTTTCTCCAATTTGTCCGTGTCCTTTTGAACTTGAAATAATTTTTTTTTTTGTTTGAATATATTTTTTAGCCCAAGGTTTACCGATATCATGAAAAAAACCCAATTCAAAAGCATAATCATATTTTAAATTAAATTTTGATGCAAATAAACAACATATCCATCCAACACAATACAAATGTGTAATTAAATTTTCCTTATGATATTTTGTTTCTGAATAATTTTGGTTTTCCAATACAAATTGTTCAAATAATTTTGGTTTCAAATATAATTTTTCAAGACAATTAGACAAGTATAAATTTATTTGTTCTTTTGAAATTAAATTAATATTTGTAAAATTTTTAATATTGGAATCAAATATGATTTGATCAACAATATTTGAATTTATCAGTGAATATAATTTAGATATTTGTTCAGGTAATTCTGGTAACCCAGATAATTCTGGTAACCCAGATAATTCTGGTAACCCGGATAATTCTGATAACCCGGATAATTCTGATAACCCGGATAATTCTGATAACCCGGATAATTCTTTAGACATATCCAGGAATATAAGTAATTATAAATATTATTTGTAAATTATGTAGATATTAGTAATATTACTAATAATTTATTATTTCAATTTTTTTTTGAATATATATCAATATTATTAAATAAATTCAAAAATTGTGATGGAAAAAAGATTTTATTAAATTACAAATAATTTAATTTGATACGATATAAAATTTTATTTTTTATTACGAATTAAATCATAATATTCATCATCATTTCGTTCATGAAAATAATTAAATATATCGATTAAAAATTCCGTAGACATATTTTCTGTTGGAACCAATATACCATCGTCATTATATTTAACATGAATATTTGGATCATAATTATATTTAATCAATATAGAATTTCTCTCTATATATTTTCTATTTGCTTTAGAACCATGAAAAAAATGTCTAATATTTGTTGGAATATATCCTATTTTTACATTGGATAAATTTTCAATATATAGTTCAACATCTTTTTTAAATCCTAATAGACTTTTATGACCAAAAACGGGATTATTAAAATATCCTTGAGACATTATATAATCTCCCGAACCAAGAATTCCTTTATCATAGAGTCCCCCAACTTTATTATAATAATTTTTAGTACAAGCCCAAGCATAACCAGTATGCCAATAATTAATTCCTTTAACATGTTTAAATTGTTCACCATGACAATATTTATATCCAAATGATTGAAAAATACTCATTGGAATATTATTTTCATCTAAATCAAGACATGTGGTAAATAATTGTATAACATCAAATTTTGTTAAGACTTTTAATGTATCTAATATCCAATTTTGATTTTCAAATTCAATATCTGCATCAATCCATGCAACAGCTTTCCATGATTTAGGTAATAGCTTTTGTATGCCTAAATTAATTAAATTTTCTTTATGCCATAATGCATATTTAGTTCTTAATTGTAAATGTAATGGATTAGTTGATGATGTTATATGAAATTCTTGTTCTCCATAAGCCAATTCGATCACGTATAATTTAATATTTTTAAATTTTTCTATTTTTTCAGTAAAATTTTCCATTAATTCCCATCTTCTTTTAAATTCACAAATATTTGAAATTACAGTTATAACATGTAATGTATCATCAATTATTTTATTGTCATTGAGTGTCTTTATAATTAAATCATTATTTGATATTATTTTTTTACCTGTTTCAATAAGTTCTATTATATCGTTATTTTCCTTATAGAAGACGACCATTATTTTTTATAATAATTTTATACTATAAAAAAATATTACTTTAACGGATAAAATATATAGTTTTTTGTTAATTATTATTTATATTGGGATATAAATAATAATCTATATAAAATATAAAAAACTTATTTAATTTCGTCCAATACAAAAAAATCTTATTTTTGGAATAAAAATATTATTTCATTGTTATAATTTTAATTATTTCATCACAATAATTAAAATTTTTCACATGGTCCAATATTATTGTATATATTTTCAATTATGCTATTTGTAAAATGATCTTTAACTGAACACATTTTAAAAACATTGTTACTTATTTTTTCTATAATTTCACAAGTTCCATTAGAGTTATATTTGTATGTTTTATTTCCAATATTTGTATAACTAGGAAATAATGGATAAAATGGAAATAATGGAACAATTTCATTATTATTTATCATAGAACAAAGTATTAAATTTTTAGTGTTTTCGATATATTTATTTAAGTTAATATTTCCAAGTTTAGGTGCCGATATAAGTACAAGATTAAAATTAATATTAGAAAATTTTTTTGCTAAAACCATTGAACAATATACTGACAATCCACATCCCATACTATGACCACAAATTACAATATTCAAATCTAAATGTCTAGAAACAATTTTTTCAATTCTTCCTATAAGATTTTCACAATGTAGATTTTTTTTATAAGTATTATGTATTCCAATATTTGTACCAAATTCTTGAACAATTTCTATTCCTAAATTAATGTCAGTAATAATATCTTTAACCAATGAAACTTTATCATTCAAATCAAATTGTGTTCCACAAAAAACTAAATAAAGAGTTTTTTTACTGATAACAATCATACATTCTGAATCAACTGTATTTCTTAAATAATATACTGATCCAGATAAATCATAATTTGAGTATGTGTAAAATATTATATCATTTTTAACTTGATAATATTGAAGACATTTTTTTATTTTTTCGTTAGTTAAAAATGTTTTGTAATTTTTATTGATATCTAATTGATATGAACATATAAGTAATATTATACATTTAAAAAATAATTTATTAATTTTATTTTTTTTCATTATAGGATAACATAATAAAAAATATTTTTATTCCCATATAAATTATAAAAAATTAAATGTTTTTTAGTATTTTTTCAATAAAATTTGAAACAATTAAATTTGAAACAATAAAAGAATTCTTTTATATATCTTTAATAAAATCTTTTTTGAGAGGAAGAATTGGACATTTAAAAGTCAATGATATAAGATTTTGAATATCTTTTTCATATTTAGTTACTAAATTAATAGATAATCCAGATTTTCCATATCTTCCTGTTCTACCAATTCTGTGAATATAACTTTCTATATTATTATGTCTTGGTAAATCATAATTTATAACCAGAGATAATTGTTGAATATCAATGCCTCTTGATAATAAATCGGTTGATATTAAACATTTATAACCACCTTGTTTAAACTTTCTAATAATATCTGCTCTATCAAACTTTGACATTGAACTATTAATAGTCAATACATTATAGTCTCTTTCAAGAAAAGTTTTTAAAACATCAGCATTTTTTTTTGTATTAACATATACAATAAATTGTTGAACTTGAATAGTTTGTAACATTTCTATTAGAACTTTTAATTTGTCTTCAGGATTTTGAATTTCAATATAAGTTTGTTTTATTCCTTCCAATGTCATTTTTTCCTTTTTAATTAAAATTTGAATAGGTTTATTTAAAATAACATTAGCTAAAACTACAACATCATTATTAAGTGTTGCTGAAAATAAACATATTTGTACATTTTCTGATAATCCTTCTAAAATTTTTTTGATTTCTTCTTTAAATGATCCTGATAATAATTCATCACACTCATCAATGATTAATAATTTAATATGTTCAAATAATTGTGGATATTCTTTTAAAATATGAATTAATCTACCAGGAGTTGCAATGATTATTTGGGCTGCTTTTTCATCTGTTTTTCCCTGATGAACTCCCCCTAATTCTCTAATATTATTTGAGCAATCAGAACCACCAACAGTAAAAGAAAATTTCACATTTGGCATTCTGATTGCTAATGATTTTCCAACAACATAAGTTTGTTGAGCTAATTCAGCTGTTGGAGATAAAATAATTGCTTGAGGTACATTAAGATTTTCATCAATTAATTGAAGAGTACTTATTAAAAATGCACCAGTTTTTCCTGTACCTGATTGAGATTGAGCTAATATATCTCTTTTTTTTATAATTTGAGGTATAGCATATGATTGAATTCTTGAAGGTTCTAAATATCCAAAAGAAATTATACCCAACAATAAATCTTCTTTTAAACCGTCTTCTCCACCTAAATTTTCAAATTTATCACAAGCATCTTGAATTACTTCTTCTGAACATAAAATATCTTCTTGTTCAAGTAATTCAGAAGCTAATTTTGTATAATTAAATTTTTCTTCACTTTCTTGTAATGAAAACATAGGTCTATCATTATTTCCTCTTATACCTTTGAAACGTGGTCTACGATCATTATTATCATTACGATCATATTGATTGTTTTGATTGTTTTGGTTATTTTGGTTATTTTGATTGTTTTGGTTATTTTGATTATTTTGGTTATTTTGATTATTTTGGTTATTTTGATTGTTTCGGTTATAACGATCATATCTATCATTATTACCCATTGGTCTATTATTTTGGTAATTGTTATTAAAATTAGACATTTTTATATATTGTATATATTATATTTATCTTATTAAATCAATTTTTTTATTATATATAAATTTTTTTTATTATATATAAATTTGTATATTTATAGTTTTTTAATTCCTAATACATTAGTTATTTCAGATAAAAAATGTATAATATTTGTACTCACAACACATTGACCATTATCTATTTCTACAAATGAACTATTTTTAAAATATTCCAAATCTTTCATTAAAATATATTGTTTTATATATTCAATATTATTGACCGATATAAATTCCATAACATCTTTTAAAAGTAATAAAAATGTCTTGCATGATGAATAATCTAATTTATTAATATTAAACCATGCAATATTATCAATTATTGATATTTTAATTTGATGTTTTGAATCAATAGAATTAAATAATTTGTCTAATTCATATAATTGATAACTATTCATTATTTGTGTTAATATTTATTTTAATATAACCCATATTAAAATATTTATTTTTTATAAATTATTCAATTTTTTTAAATGTGTTTCTTATTTATATTTTTTTTGATAAAAATAATATATATAAACAAAGATGGATATAAATATTTTTTATAATTTGAATGTTATAAGTTTATTCACGGATAATTTTGAAAATATTAAAAATAAAACTAAAAATGAAAAATTTAATTGGGAAAATTTCGAAAAGATTTTTAATGATTTTTATCAAATATTATCGGATCCCAATATAAATGAGCATAATTTTATTAAACATTATTATATTTTTACTTTTTTATATTTGAATTATTCAAATTATCTTGTATATGTGAATCACAATGATGTTTCAAATAAGAATTTAAATAAATTAATAAAAAAAATTAAAACATCACATAGTGTTGTAAAAAATATATTTAAATTATCATCAAGTGAAAATGTGCAACAAATAATAAAACTTAATAATATTTTTATTTTGAGAAAAATAAAAAAAAATAAGATAAATAATAATTTAAATACATATGTTGAAAATTATATCAATGACATAAGACAATTAGATAAAATTTCAGAATTATCAAATGATAATTATAAAAAAATTTTGAATTTAATCATATATAGATACATTTCATGTAAAAATAATGATTATCCGACTTATCATGAATTTTATGTTGGGAAAATTATTTCTATGGGAAATAATAATACTTTATTAGATTTTAATTTTTTCATAAACCAAATACCAAAATCCAGAAAATTACTTAATATGACAATTAGTAATAAAAAATTAAATGAAAAAATTAACATTGATATTCATCAAATTTTAAATTTTATATTGGGTAAAAAAAATAAATTTTACATAGATAAAATGGATGAGAATAATATAATAATTAAGAATAAAAAAATAGAAGGAACAATAAAAATTAATATATCGGAGAATTTTGAAAATATTGAATTTAATCAATTTCAAACAAATTATAATTTTATACATTATAATTTAGAACAGCTTAAAGAATTTCATTTTCTAAAAAAAAGTTTTTCAAGTATAGAAATTAATTTGATGAATAAAAATCTAACAGATTTATCAAGTGTTCTTGAATTTATTCATTTGATTATCACAAGTATTAAAATATTATCAAATAGTTCATCAAATTTATATGAATGTCTTTATCCAATAGATTATACAAATTATTATTATGAAACATTTTGTTTATTTATTGAATTTATAAAAAATGACATTAATGTTAATTATATTTATAATAAATTTATAATTGATGTCATTAAATTTTTATTTATTTATTCTTATTTTGATTATTATTTTTATTATTCAAATAATTTAATAAGTACATTAGTTAATAAACTTCAATTTAAAAATGAAATATTTATGGAATTTATAAATAATTTAAAAAATGTTTTAAAATTACCAAAAGAATTATTACCATTTCCTCCTTTTTTTAATAATGATTTTGATATTAATTCTGTTATATATTATAATTTTGATATGCCAAGTTATTTTAAATTATTTGATTTTATTAATGCATTGTGTTTTGTTTTAAATAAAAAAAAATATGAAAAAACAAATAAGGTTGATTTAATTGAAATAATACTTGGAAATATAAATTTTGATAATTCGAATACATATATCAATTCAATTACAAAAAGTATTAGTTTAAATAATAAAATTTATAATAATAATTTATCAAGATCAACAGGATCATCCAAATCAACAGGATCATCCAAATCAATAGGATCATCCAAATCAACAGGATCATCCAAATCAACAGAATCAACAGAATCAACAGAATCTGAAGACAGTTCTTCAAATGATTTATCATCGAGTATTATTATTTCTAAACAAGTTGGGGATTCAAAAAAAAAAATAAAAAAAGATTTGGAATCAAATTTAGATTCTGAAATTATAAATAATATGAGTAAAGAAGATATAAATCAAATGTCCAATGCAAATACATATATAGAATTGAATTTAAATATGAATCCAAACATGTCAGATTGTATATTAAATACAGAATTTTGAATTGGACAAATATGATAAATATTGTAAAAATATTGAATAATTAAATGAATTGGTATAATATTTATAGTTATCCTAATTAACTTAATAACCCAATAACCCAATAACCCAATAACCCAATAACCCAATAACCCAATAACCCAATAACCCAATAACATGTTTAAAGTTTTTAATGAAACTGATGAACTTTTTAATGAAATGGTAAAAATAAATAATAATAATCCGAATTGGATAACTAATAAAAAAAACTGTCAAATACCTATTTCAAATAAATATTTTTTGACAATATTTAATAATGATAATTTGGATATTGAAAGCTTTTTTCAATTTATTAATGATAATACACGGTCTCTTAATTATCCATTTAAAAAAAAAAATAATATTGATTATTCATTTATGATTGAACAAGAACAATTTTATAATATTGATTTATCAAATTCTACACTTAATGATATTTCATCAGGTCTAAAAAGTTTTTATCAAATAGTAGCAGAATCTGATGGTGAAATTATTGCAGTTTTAGATCTCAAATACTTGATTGATAATTTTATTGTTTCAAAAGAAAATTCATTACCAAATCATTTGATAGAATTTATTATATGGAAATTAAAAAATAAAGTATCTGGAATTTTTGTTTTAGACTTGGAAAATAATATAAAAAATCATCAAAATATGTTATATATACAATTAGAATCATGTCTTAAAGATTATTCCAATACAAAATATAATTTGGAAAAAAGTTTATTAGTATATAAGGATATATTAGAATCATCATATGAAAATGTGTATTGGAATTTATTATATCCAGAAATAAAAATATCCGAATATATTGAAAAAATAAAATCGCCAAATGATGATACATATTTTGATATTGTAATGATTAATAAAAAAAAATGTTTTTTGTGTGAGATAAATTTATCCAATAATATAAATCAAAATCTATTTGATTTGAATAATGAATCAAGTATTATTATTGATCCGACTGACAAATTAAATATTTTTATATAAGGTTTATTCATTATATTTAATAATAGGATAAAAAATATTAAATAAATAAATTTGATTTATAACTTATTTTTATTATTTATTTGAAGCCATCTCCATCCTTTTGAAACACAACATGTACCAGAATTTACCCATTTATCAAATTTAACACAAGTAATAGTACCATTTGGTCTTGAATAATATAATTTATTGATTTGAATAAAATTATTTTCTGCTAATTCTCGTGTACAATGTAAACATGGAGCTGATTCACATAATTCTCCCAATTTATTTATTCTTAATACTATCAAATCCATTTTATTTTTTTTCATCTTTTTACATCTTATCAAACCCTTTGCTCTATTTAAAGCATCCATTTCTGCATGAGTTTTAATCTTTGAATTTGAATATAAAGGATTATCTGAATTTTCACCTATTATAATCTTTTTATTTCCCATTGTATATAAGACTGTGTCTGGAATTAATTGTGATGGAATAAATGCTGCTATATGTGTTGATGCTCCTAATTGACAAAAATTTATTCTTTTATTAATTAAATATTCAATAAAAGGTGTGGATTTGGTTAAATTTGAAGTATATCCAATATCATAATTGGATAATTTAAATTGACAAATACTATTTGTTTGAATCTTTGTTCGAGTTTTTGTTTTAGACCACTTTTTTCTCCTATAATAACTAATTGAATAAGTTGATGATTCTGTAGATTCTGATTCTGTAGATTCTGTGAATTCTATAGATTCTGTGAATTCTGTAAATCCTGACAATTCTGATAATTCTGATGATTTTAATAAATCAATAAAAATAGAAGAAGAATTAGACAAATTAAACAAATTGTCAGAATTATTAAAATAATTAAATTTATTATTATACATAAACTTATTACTTAAATATTATATATTAAATATTATATATTATATATTAAAATGTATTTATATTTTATATAATATCAAAATATACAAAGTTCAATTTTTTTTATATGATAAATAACATGATTCTTATGATATCAAGTTTTCAAACCAACAAACCAACCAACAAACCAACAAACCAACCAACCAATTAATTAACCACAAAAATTATAATTTTTTATAATACATCAAAATTATTAAAATTAGATATTTCATTATAATCATCAATTTGTTCTATTGTTAATTTATTATTTGAATTCATTATTTTTATTTCTCTTTCTTTTTTATTCGATAATCGAGTTTTATCAATCTCAAATATATTATCTGATTTTGTTTCATTTTTATTAAAATTATTATTTGAACTTATTGAATCTATCATCATTATTGACCATTTTTTAAATTTATTAATACAACGTTCATATGCAATTGGTGTATTTATTATTTCGTCAATAACATCGGGATTATTTTTTAATTCATCTGGTAATTCTAATAATGGAAAATAATGTTCTTCATTTATTTGTCCTAATCTAATAGTATTGTCAGAATTATTGGAATTATTAGTATTCAAAACATGTTCAAAATCAACACACATATTAATCTTATTAATAAAATCAGTTTTATTATGATATATTTTAATTTCAACTTCATAAATTCTTGAAATAGCCATTAGAATAAATTCTGTTGGAAGTCTTTCCCAAGAAAAACTTGAATTTAAATCATATATCATCATATCATAATCATACATCCAAACTTGTCCAGTTTTTATATCTTTAACAAATTCTATTTCATTAATATTTGAAAAAACTTCTTCTGGAGTAAGATTAATATTTGGAAAAAATCCAATTTCAGTTTTCATTACAAGTAAAACAGAAGCAAGACTTTTTCTAATCATATCATGTGGATTAATATTTAAATCATTATCACCTAATCCTAATGATGCTAAAGATTCAAATAAACAATTACCAATATTTCCAGTTATACTTTTAATATAAATGTTATATTGGATAATATTTTTTTGTAATTGTTTAATATCCAAATTTAATGATTTTTCATTCCATACCCCATGAATTTGTTTTTTTTCATCCCTATACAATTGTCTTGATAATATATTTTCCCAAAAATCAATATCATGATTTTCCGTATACCATGAATTTAAATCTGTTGTATTGGTTATTGGGTTTGAATATGTTGTATTGGTTATTGGGTTTGAATCTGTTGTATTGGTTATTGGGTTTGAATCTGTTTTGATAATTGAATCTGTTTTAATAATTGAATCTGTTTTAATAATTGAATCTGTTTTGATAATTGAGGTTATTATTGATGAATGTTTTTTTTGATAATTTGATCCTACCAATACATTATTATTATCAAAATTATATGACATATCATCATATGACATATCATTATCTAAATTATCTGAATTATCTGAATTATCTGAATCAATTTGAACCATACAATTTAATTCATGATCATAAAAGTACTTTATATTATCAATTGTTATAATATTATCCGTATTCATTTGCATTATAATATAAATAATATTTATTAATTTAAATAATCAATTTTTATACAATATAATACTCATATTTATTTATAAAAGTTATAGTAAGTCCAGTTTAAAATTGTGTTTATTTTCTTATTAACTTTTTATCTATAATATATATAAATTAAAATATACAATGTATTCAATTGATATTAT
>Ga0316224_1001770_pt1 | contig 22175 bp, 16 predicted proteins | sample TBH18013metaG_FD_206254 | JGI IMG/M metagenome (GOLD analysis project Ga0316224, IMG submission 206254) | Freshwater microbial communities from Trout Bog Lake, Wisconsin, USA - TBH18013 | ecosystem: Environmental > Aquatic > Freshwater > Lake > Hypolimnion/Profundal zone | place: USA: Wisconsin... | reverse complement strand
TCACGCAATGCAGGCCATTGTCGGGGTTGTTGCGCCCGTTAAACGAGGCAATTTTGGCTTGACCAAAGGTGATGCGCTTTGATAAGTCAGGCGGCAGTATCGGTTGGCGCAGTTCAGGATGCCTTGCCAATAAGCCTAACGCGATCATCAGGTGGGTTTTACCGCCGCCCATCGCTTGGGTGAGTTCAAAAACCGCTTGGTCTGATTGCCCGGACAAGCGCAACAGACCTTCCCGAAACAGTTGCTCCATGCCTTGGGTGATGTAGTTACGGGCAAAGAATTCTTGCCCGTCGCCTGCATCTGTAATCAAATCGGCCAAATTCTCAATGGCCTGGCTCATCCGGTAGTCGCGGATAATCGGGTTAAAAACGCAAGCCTGCTTTACTGTTTTAATCATTTTCCTTGTTCCGTATTGATGTCGGCATCAGCGTTAGCGTATTGCACAGATGCTGGGTCTGATGGGCTTGTTGCTATCTTTGCTTTTACCATTGCCGCATTTTAACGTCTTGATAAGTGGATGTAAAAATTCAAGTTGAATTTAACCCTAGGCAAGTTGCCGAATGCCGGTGGGTCGGCTATCTGGTGAGACTGGCTAACAGCGTACCGGCGTTGCCTAGCTTAGAGGCGGCATCCGCCGATTGCGTGCAGTGTGATGGGGCAAACTTTTCTACGATGTGCTTAGGTGTGCTTGCCGGCCTTCATTTTACAGGCGGTGGCGGCGGTGTGCCGGGTGGTGGCGGTGGGATGGTCTGAGGGGGTGGGGCGCTGGTATCGCTGTTGCCCGCCGGACTGTTGTTGGCAGGGTTTAAAAAATTGCCCGGCACCGGCACTTGATGGCCTTTGGCATACATGCACTGGATATAGGCGGCATCATAGCGTTGTTGCAACTCAACCATTGAGCCACTGGCTGCCCCGGCGCCCATGATACTGCCTGCCGCCAAGCCGCCGCCAGCGCCAATAGCTGCGCCACTTCCGCCGCCAATAGCGGCACCTGCCGCTGCGCCAACGACAGTGCCGACCACGGCACTGGTCACGCCACTGCTAGCGGCGGCGCTATTGGGCGTGCTGTCACCGACTTGGAAAGAGGAAAATTGCCTACAGACCATATCATCATTGCGGAATTGGTCGAAAGGGCTGTGGCTGCCGGGCAGCACCAGCACGCTCGGGCCACTGGGCATACTGGTGCAGCCCGACAATAACAACGGGGCCGACAGTGATGAAACCAGCAAAAGCCTAGAAAAAATAACCATGATCGCTTCCTTATTGGGCCGGCGGTGGTGTTGGCGCCACTTGTTGCCAACCGCCAGCACATTGCTTGATATAGGGGTAGTAGCCCTCTGGGTTATGGCAGTAGTACCAATACCCCGCCGCCAAATTTTGGCTGGGTTGCTGCTGGGGCTGTGGTGCTTGTTGGATATAAACTGGCGGTGCGGCGGGTGTGGTCACGATAGTGGGGGAATAATAATTATAGGGGTATGAGTAGTAAGGATAAGCATAGTAAGGGTAATAAAAGGGCGAGCCAAAATAAATGCCGCCGCCATGCCAACCGCCACCGTACCCGCCATGCCAGCCGCCCCCATAACCGCCGCCGTGCCAGCCACCACCACCGAAACCGCCGCCATGTCCGCCAAAGCCGCCGCCACCGAAACCACCGCCGCCATGTCCACCGCCAAAGCCGCCTCCGCCGCCATGCCCTTGCGCACTATGCATTGCGCCATATAAACTACAAACCATCAGTAGCAGGGCGGATAATTTCATTTGCTTGTTCATGATGTAGCCTTTTGCAAATTGTTGCCATTATTTGGGTGTTAGACACTATGACAGAGCTAATGTTCTGTTTGACGCAAAAAACGCTATGCAGCATGTTTACTGGGTCAAATCCAACCCCGCTGGCTGAGCGTAGTCGAAGCCAATACCAATCCCCCCTTCTACTACGCTCAGGCAACGCAAGGCTGATCGCGGGCTTGGTCTGCCGCTATTTTATTGGCTAGACAAGCCCATGGCTTGCCTGGCAAAACGGGCTTTCACCATAGGCAGCCGGTCCAATACCGTCAAGCCAATATTTCTGGCCGCCGCCAACGCCAACCAGTCGTTAGAAAATATTTTCACCAAGCTATCGGTCAAGTTAATCACATGGCTATGGTCTTTTTGCCTTGCCCGTACATAGCTGTTTATCAGCGGGGTGGCGCCAATATCTTTGCCTTGCAGATGTTCGGTGCGAATAAATTCTGCCAGTTGCACCACATCACGCATCCCCAAGTTAAAGCCCTGTCCTGCCACCGGATGCAGTTGATGGACTGCATTGCCGACAATCACTGCCCGTCCGCACATCATACGCTCGGCACGGATCAGCGACAAAGGAAAAGCGCGTCGAGGTGCAACCAGAGACAGCTCGCCCAACCAATAGCCAAAACTGGCTTGTAAGGCACTGATAAAATCCGTTTCCGGGCAAGACAACAAATCCTCAGCTTCATCATGGCGGCGTGTCCATACCACGGCGCTATGATGAGGTGACACCGGCAATAACGCCAACGGGCCAGAACGGGTAAAACGTTCGTAAGCGGTGTTGCGGTTAGTTAGTGTGGATTTTACGGTGCTGACCAAGGCGGTTTGTCCGTAGTCTGTGGTGTGTTGGGTTATGTCCAGCAGCTTACGCACCGAAGACTGGCCACCATCAGCACCGACCAATAACCGTGCCGTCAAATTGACCGGCCCATTATCGAATTTCAAGCTCATGTTGACGCTGTCATGGCCTGACACCAATCCGGTCAAGCGGGCAGGGCAGAACAGTCTGGTGTCGGTATCGGCCACCAAAGCTGTCAGATGGGATTCAATATCACGGGCAGCAATCACATAACCTAACGCGTCCACTTGTGATTTTTCGGCGGACAAGCGGGTTTTGCCAAAATGGCCTTGGTCGGACACATGAATGTGCCTGATGGCTTCCGCCTTAGCGGCAATCCCCGACCATGCCCCTATAGTGTCCAATACATGGACTGTGCCGGCGGCTAATGCCAAGGCCCGGTCGCCAGCGGCTGAAGCGTACAATTGCCCGGCTGTTTGCGCCTCAATCAGGGCAATTTTTAAACCGATTCCTTGCAGTGCCAGTGCCAAGCAATTGCCTGCCAGCCCACCGCCGACAATCACCAAATCATAATCTATTGGCATTGCGTGCCCCCCATTAACGCCTCAATTTCATGCACCGATTTGGGTGCTGCGGCGGTCAACACCTCACAGCCATCAGCAGTGACCAACACATCGTCTTCAATACGAATGCCAATGCCTCGCCATTGTTCGTCGACTTTTTTACAGTCGCTGGGGATGTACAGGCCCGGCTCAACGGTCAGCACCATGCCGGGCGCAAATTCGCGCCATTGTTGGTTAATTTTGTAATCACCGACATCGTGTACATCCATGCCCAACCAATGGCCGGTGCGGTGCATGTAAAAGGCTTTATATTTTTCGTCTTTAATGAGTTTTTTGACGCGGCCTTTCAGCAAGCCCAAATCAAGCAAGCCTTGCGTTAACACAGCCACCGCGGTTTCATGCGGTTGTATCCAGTTAACCCCGGGTTTGATTTGGGCAATGGCGGCGAGTTGCGCATCCAGCACCAGCTGGTAAAGTTGCCGTTGCGGTTCGGAAAACTTGCCGGATATGGGGAAGGTGCGGGTAATGTCGGCGGCGTAATGGTTGCATTCGGCACCGGCATCAATCAACAGCAAATCACCTTGTTTAAGTTTGCTGTTGTTGTCGGTGTAATGCAGGGTGCAGGCGTTTTTGCCGCCTGCGACAATAGCCGGATAAGCCATTGCCCTCAATCCCTCGCGATTAAAATGGTAGGCCAATTCGGCTTCAATCTGGTATTCATATAAACCGGCCTTGCAAGCTTGCATGGCTGTAATATGCCCTGCTGCTGACACGTCGGCGGCACGGCGCAGCAATGCCATTTCTTCTGGGCTTTTGAACAGGCGCATTTCATGGACAATACGTTCCAGTGCCGCCAATTCATCCGGCGCCACCACGCCGGTGCGGGATTTGTTGCGGACAGTGCCGATCCATGCCTGTACATTACGGTCCAGTTCCGCATCACGACCCATCGGGTAATACACCTTGCACTTATCTTCCAGCAAACCGGGCAAAACCGTATCCAGTTCGGCAATCGGAAACGCCTCGTCGGCACCATAATCGTGTGTCGCACCTTCCAAGCCCGCGTGGGCACCTTCCCACAGCGCTTTGGTCGGGTCAAATTCACGGCAGAACAACAGGTATTCACCTTGCTCGCGGCCTGGTACAAACACTGCCAAAGCATCGGGTTCGTTAAAACCGGTCAGATAGAAAAAATCGCTGTCCTGGCGGAACGGGTAATGCACGTCGCGGTTACGGACACAGTGACCGGCACTGGCAAGCAAGGCAATGTTGCCCGGCCCAATCTGTTGCAGCAAGCGTTTACGGCGTTTTTTAAATTCAGATGATTTCATTGGCAGGCATTCCATTACTCAGTGCAGTGTCAACTCGGGCGGATTGCTGAATTCATGTTTAAGCAATATGACCGCCGCCCGTAAATATTCGTTGACCTCAACAAAAGCGGCTTCATCTTCGTCGCCTTCGCTTTCGGTGTCCAAACGGGTGCATTCGGTGATATCTTTTAAAATTTCCTTGGCTTCCGGTGAGCAATCGGCGGACGCTATAGTCATCCCCAATCCCACTAAAAAACCGTTGCACCAGTTTTTTAGTGCGGCTATTTGCCCGCTTAGCGAGGTTTCTGCTTCAGCGGGCAAAAAAAGATCAAATTCAAAATTGTCACTGTCCAACAGGCGGCGGGTTTCTTCAAAAAAATTGGCCAATAACGCACCATCATCCGTGATAGGGGTTGCATCAGCGTCTTGAAATGCTTCCGATAACCAGGCCTTACAGGTTGTCCGCCGATTGCCGCACAGCATCCCGGCAGCCATGCCGTGCGCTTCTGCGGCGGTCAATTCCGGTTGTATTTGTTGTACAATGGCATTGATAAGCTGGTAAGCCATAGTTCCCTGATATTCACTAAAATAAAAATAACGCTTATGCTAACATTGTTCCAATAGTTGGCCACTATTTGTTGATTTGAAAATAACCATTTCATAGGGCGATCACCATGACCTATTGTTCCATTGAAAGCCAATCGGCAATGACTGCGTTGCAAACCAACGTTGATGTGCTTATTGAACGCTATCAAACCCTTAAGCAGGAAAATGAAACCTTGATGGCGCATCAAGCCTTGTCGTTGCAAGAAAGGATGCTGCTCCTGCAAAAAACCACCCAGGCGCGTGTCCGCGTGGAAGCTATGATTAACCGCCTAAAAACTATGGAACAGGGGCTATGAGCGAGAAACCCCAATTTATCACATTAACGATCATGGGCAAGGAATACAAAATTATTTGCCCTCTTGAGGAACAGGACGATCTGGTTATTTTGGCACAACGGCTAGACCAGCAGATGTGCAAAATGCGTGATTCTGGAAAAGTGAATGGCCCGGAGCGGATTGCCGTGCTGGTGGCGCTTAATCTTGCCGATGAACTGCAAACCCTAAAAAATCAGCATGAAGTGCTGCAACAGAGTTTCAGTGAGGCACTTAAAAAATTGAACAATAAAGTCGAAAACATTTTGGAAAAACCTTAAATGCGTTAAACTTTAAACCTGTATCTCCTGGAGCGTTCGACAGTGTGCTGGGTGTTTCCTGAACCTGTTTTTACCCCGGGGGCAATTCTCTGCCATGGTGTGCATGCCCGTTTGCTCGGGAAGCCTGATTGGCAAGTTATGTTCCCACTTGAACCGTTGGTTCAAGGACGAAAGCGCGTATCGGTGCTGTCGGGAGATGCAACCCCTAAATTTTTTATAGGGCCTAAATAGTGGTTGGCCCGGCTTGTGGACTACGGGCAATCTTGGGGCAAACAGCCCGCGTCCCCGTCACTCTTCAATAACGATAGTATTCTGAAAAATATTACTCTTTTGGCCCATAATCCGCACCACAAAGCTATCCCCTGGCTTCACTTTGGCATCTGCCGGAAATTCCAAGCTAAACCCGCACATCCCAGTGGGATGGATGCCCTTATCTTTAAGGTCGCCTCTCAGTTTATTGGCTTTGGTATAAAAAGATTGCTCATTATTGACGATCACATTTAGGAAAATGGTTGCGCCCGGGTTGTTTTCCAACATCACCCACCCTTTCACCATTTTTGCCGTGACCACATCCAATGCACCGCGCACCCCATTGGGGCTGTGTGTGGGCGTGCTGTCCCCATTAGCTTCCGCAGGTGTCAACAACGCTTCAATTTTCTTTAGGCATTGCAATTTTGCTTGTTTGTAAACGAAAATATCAGACCAAATAAGTGGTTGTAAGGCTTGCTGGATTTCCGGTTGCGAACCATCCAAACCGTATTTGGTGGTGGATTTGTTCAGCCGTTCACCGCGTAACGGCACATCCCAGCCCAAATCATTGGCCAGCACCGCCATGCTTTCGTTATAAAGCTCAGTGATGGCAACAAAATCGAGTTGCTGCAAAGTCAGCAGGGCTTCAGTCCTTTTTTCGGTATTGACCTTTTGGCTGCCCGGTATGGCCAACAAATAACGCGTTTGGCTATTGTCAAACAGCGCACATTCCATTTCATCCAAGTTTTCGACAAAATGTGCCAGCTGGCCCATATCGGCAAAATTAATCCTGGAGAGTTTATGGGAAATTTCTTGCACCCAAACGGGATGGCCTTGCAAAAAAGCCTCATTGCCTGGCTCTGACAAATGCCTTACCCAAGCCAAATGGGAAATGACATGATCAATCGGTTTGCGGAAGGTGGCAAATTTATAATAATCCGCGCTAGGGTAAGAGAGCAAAAAGCGCACGAACGAGACATGCCCGGAAAGAAATTTCTTGGCTGCGTAATAGGATTTGTTGTCTGTCCACCATTTTGCATCAGTCTCTATATGCACAGCACTTTCATCGCTGCCGAAATGGGAAGCGATATATTTGTTCATAGAGGTGCCTGCGGTCTTGCCAACGTGCAGATAGAATATTTTTTTATCCATTCAGGATTTAACTACCAAAAATACAAAAATAAGGGGGAGATTTGTGTGGGCGGTATGATTGCAGACACGACTATTGGCTTATTCGGATGCCGTTATGATGCACTTTACATTTAGGCAACAATAGTCCAAGAAACCGAACTTAAGCTGAGAGCTGAGAGCTGAGAGCTGAGAGCTGAGAGCTGAGAGCTGAGAGCTGAGAGCTGAGATTTTTAGTATAGACTGCATGTGTGGTTCATCGTTCAATTTATATTGCTGTTTTTCCAAAATACGCCGTAGTCCGCGTGCCATTACCGATAAGTGTCCCTAACAGCAAACAAAATGCCATTCATCGGCATTTCAAAATTGCCCAAAATTCATTTCTAAAGCGCCGGGTGGGGTAGAGACGCTCCACTTCCAGGTCAATCAAAGACAGTTTGTTCAACAAGCTTATGATTTCCGCAAACGAGTCGGGGGTGAAGTACCAAGCATGCACATCAATATATGCACCTTGGGCATTGCGCCATTCTTTCAACGCATTATTGACTTTAGCAGGGTCAACTTTAGGCACACCCTTTTGGGTTTTTTTCCAATGTTCAGTGGCGTTATTGGCGGTTATTAATGCACGATGCTCAATGACACTTTTTAAGGTATGCACGCTGCGTTGTGCTTCGTGTGCTTCAAGAATATCAGCAATGGTCGATTCTGCAATAAACCGGTCAAAGCAGTAGCGCTTGTCCGGTATCAGCAAAAAATACCGCCCCGCATTCGCTTGCACCAAGCTATGGACATCAGTCAAATGCTTGATTAAATCAGGCTGATGCTCTATACAATGGGAGCTTATCACCGCATCATAATGGACATCAATTTTATTTAAGGGTGTCTCGGAAAGGATGTGATGGACAACCGGGACTCTCTCTGGTTTGATGCCCAATTTTAGCGCCCGCTCTATTAGCTCTGCTTGACCCAAAAAGTCTGCATAGTGGACATTATCCCCCTGTTTGATGGGGTTTGCAAACGGGCCAATTTCCAATGCCAACAGGTCATTGGGGATCAATGCGGCAAAATCATTGCGGTCTTTTAGCCGGTTTGCTTGTCTGCCTTCATCCCGGCCAAATTTCTGGTAGTGTGCCAGCAGTTGCTCATCGGTCATGTGCTTTATGTCAGGATGGATATTCCTGTAGACATCAATTTCTAATTCACTCGGTAGCAGCATAGGGCAAAGGGAGCTGGTATAAAAAACGGCAAGTGCATGGTAAAAGGCTTGACCGGCGGATATTGAAACATGCTGGGCAAGGTGGTTTTTAGCACCAAATGCAGGCACAATGGTCAATTATACTGAGATTGTTGCCACAAGTGCAATTACCTGTCGATGGGCTGGGTAAAGGCACAAACAGCTAGCGGCTTGGTGTCGCCAAGATCACGTTTTCCATATCTGGAAAGCCATATAATAATTGGTTTTTATGGTTTTGGCTTTTAATTTGGCCAGCCAAGCGTTAAATATTTGGGCTTCGTTGGTTGGCGGGGGTAATGTTGGCTTAACCCCTTGCAATCCGCTTAAACTATCCGGGCATTGACTCTAGCCGATAAAATTGTACTCTATGCGATGCATTGAACGCTTGCAGGGGCAATTGGCTAACTGAACAAGTGTACCAAACATAAAGCTATTTCGCATAACCGCATTAACAGGTGACAACATGACCTATCTCGCTATTAACTTAGGGATTTTGACTATTGCTTTTTTTGTGTCCGGCATGATCAAACCGCGCTGGCCGTTATTTTTTATGAAGGCCCCCAGCCGTTTTAACATTGCAACGGTGACCACTGTTATGATCATGATCACCATGACTTTGTTTGGCGAAGGCCACCGCCGCAACGAAGAAGCCAAAAAGCTTGAAAAAATAGCGGCCGAACACGTTGTGCCGGCACCAGTCCCCGTACCGGTGCCGGATGCGGACGTGCCGAAAGCACCGTAAAGCAAGTAGGCCCAATAAGGCTAGTGGGCAACGATGGCTTTAGCGGCTGGGGTCACGACCCTAATGGGCCGCGCTTATTTTTGGATAATCGGCACGCCCCGTGCCAATTTGGGCAAATTGCCTTCTAAGCCCATTGCATTGCGCATCAACAGGTTTTTGGCGGGCGACACCCGCTCTGCCAAGCCCAAGCCTAAGTTACGCAAGAACTTAATGGGCGGCACATCATTACTGAACAACTGGTAAAAAACATCCATCACGGTCATCATTTTTAAATTTTCATGGCGGCGCATGGCTTCATATTTTTTTAGCACGGCTGTATCGGCAATCGATAGCCCCTGATCAGCGGCGGCTATCAGCACTTCGCCCAGCGCTGCCGCATCCAGCAGTCCTATGTTGACACCTTGGCCCGCCAACGGGTTGATGGTATGGGCGGCATCGCCCACCAAGGCCACGCCTTGTTTGACATAATGCTGTGCGTGTTGGCGGCGCAGGGTGAAGCTGGTGACGGCCAAAACTTGGCGGATTTCACCCAGGCAATCGGGAAATGCCGCCAGCAGTTCGGCTTGCAGTTGTTCGAGGGGCAGGGCTTGCAGCCGTCGCACGGCATCGGGCGAGTTATACCAAACCAGCGAGGCATAATGGCCGGGCAGCGGCAAAAACGCTTGCGGGCCGCTGGGTACAAAGCGCTGCCAGGTGATGTCTTGTTGACCATAAGCGGTTTCCACATAAATCACCAGTGCTTGTTGCTGATAATCCCAACTGGTCACGCCCAAGCCGACTGTTTGCCTGACCCGCGATTGTCCACCATCGGCGGCGACCAGCAATTTTGCCACCAGTTCCCTGCCATCCGCCAAGTACAGCTCGCTGTCTTGCCCGGGGTTATAATTTATTTTGTTGAGTTGGGTAGGGCAAATCAACTCGATATTGCCGAACGCCGCGCAGCGTTCCAGCAAAGCTAATTGGATTAGGCGGTTTTCGACGATATAACCCAATTCAGGGTAGTTGATGTCATCACTACAAAATTCGGTGTCGCCTTCTGCCTCCCATACCCGCATCCGCCGGAACGGGCATAACCGGCGGTCGGTGATGCCTTGCCACGCGCCGACGCTGTCCAAGAAGGTCTTGGAGGCGATGCTTAAGGCGGATACCCTTAGGTCGTGCGGTTGGCTGGCATCGTATGTTTCTGGCTGGGTGCTTTCCAACACCGCCACTTTTAAGGGGCCGTCACCTAAGGCGCAAGCCAATGCCGCCCCCACCATGCCGCCGCCCACAATTACCACATCAAAAAATTCTTTCATATTAATCCACTATAAAGTAATCTAAATTCAGGCGAATCGATTAAAATGCATACACAGTAACGGCTCATCCATGACAGAAGATGCCAATTTGTATACAATTAAGCACTTTAGCTAAATTTCCCCACAACAGATTCCTAGCGGCTTAATGCGCCAGTCCCTTGTTTGACTCTATCATGCATTGGGACAAAAAAGAACATTAAACGCTGGATTGCACAGCCAAGACCTAGAGAACGGGCCTATCAATGATTACACATTCCCGATTGGAAAAAAAAACTATGCTTTATAACGCTGATTTGTCACAAGATAGTTGTGGCGTTGGCTTTATCACCCATAAAAGAAGCCTGCAAACCCACGATTTGCTGGTGTTGTCACATGAGGCCCTATGCACTATTCCGCACCGTGGCGGGATGAGCGCTGAAGGTATTGGTGACGGCGCGGGGGTCAACGTCGATTTGTCATTGAAGTTTTTCCGTAAGGTCACTGGCGACAACAGTTTGGAGCTAGGGCAGTTTGGTGTTGCCAACTTCTTTTTTCCGGAAGACCACGCGCATTATGATTCGGATGCCCAAGAATTGGTGGGCCGGCACTTGCAACAGGCCGATTTGCCGGTTTTGTTATGGCGTGTGGTGCCGGTTGACAAAAGTGTGATTAACCAAGCGGCGGCTGATGCCCAGCTGATGATCAAGCAATGCGTGTTTGCCCGCCCCAAAAGTTTGCAAGCCGCCAGCCATGATGATTTTGAAAGGCACATTCAGGCCACTTTGCTGGCTATCGAGGCGGAAGGCTTTACCCGCAAAGAATTGAACGGCTTTTATCCGTTGTCCATGAGTTCGCGCACCCAAGTTTACAAAGGGCGCTTAAATTCTTTTGAAGTGATTCCCTATTTTATCGATTTATACGATAAAGATCACGAAATCAGCACGTTATTTTTCCATACCCGGTTCTCTACGAATACCGCTCCGGCTACTATGATGGCTCAGCCGTTCCGCTACATGGCACATAACGGCGAGCTGAACACCGACAAAAAAAATCGCCTCAGTGAAAACGCCATTGCCCGGCAGCATAACAAAACCATTGCCTTCCCTTGCGGGCAATCGGACTCCGGTCGTCTTGACCAGACCCTGACCCGCCGCATTAATGAAGACGGCATGGATATTGTCACGGCAGTGCTGGCGATGATGCCTCCGGCGTGGGAGAACGACACCACTTTGTCGCCGCAAGTGCGTGCTATGCTGGAATATTTCAGTTTATACGAAGAAAAGAACGACGGCCCCGCAGCACTGATTTTTAATGACGGTATCCGTGTCGGTGCCCGCTTGGACCGCTTGGGCTTACGTCCTTTGCGTTCTGTCGAAACCCATGATTATCTGGCGGTGATGTCCGAAGCCGGACAAATCGACTTTCCGCCCAAGGAGGTTATCAAACGTGGCCGTATTGAAGCGGGCGGTATGTTGTACTTCGATCATAATACCGGTGAAGCTTACGACAGCCATCAGGTGATGGAGCGTTTGGCCCAAGAAGTGGATTACTCGGCTCTGCTTAAAGAACGCTGCCTGCATTTGCATGAATTGCCTGAAGTGGCTTTGGCGGAGGTTGATAACCAGCACAACCTGAACATTGACCAACGCCATACGGCCTACTCGCTCAATCAAGAAAGCTTCAAGTTTTTGTTGGACCCCATGCTGGCAACCGGCATGGAAAAAGTGTCGGCAATGGGCTATGGCATTGCCCCGAACGCCTTGTCAGCCGCCGAAGGTGGCATGTCGCGTTATTTCAGCCAGCGCTTTGCCCAAGTGACCAACCCGCCGCTGGATTCCATCCGCGAAAGCGATGGCATGACTCTGCGCGTGGCTTTAGGTGCCAAGCCTAATTTTTCTGCCTTGCCCAGCAAACAGCTGGTGATTGACAGCCCTATTTTGCACCGTCACCAGTTGGAGCAAATCCGTCGGCAAACGGCAGTCAGCACCCTTACTCTGGCTATGCTGTACACCCCTGATTTTAGCGATGCCAGGGCCAATGAAGCGGCCTTGGAACAAGCCTTATTGGCAGTGTGCGCCCAGGTCGAGCAAGCTGCCAAAAACAATGTCGCCATTATTATTCTGAGTGACCTTAACATCAGTGCCGATCAAGCCGCCATTCCGGCTTTGCTGATGATTTCAGCCGCCAACCAGCAGTTGGTCAAGCAAGGTTTGCGCTTCAATTCATCGTTGATTGCAGAAACCGGACAAGCTGCCAGCCCGCATGATATTGCCACCTTGTTGGGGTTTGGCGCGTCGGCAGTTTGTGCCATCAGTGTCCATAACCGCGTGCTGAGCCATTATCCTGTTGCAGAGCAACAAAAAGTGCTGGATAAGTTTAAAAAAGGCACCGAAAAATCACTGATGAAAACCATGGGCAAGTTTGGCCTTTGTACTGTGGAGAGTTACATTGGCGGCGAGTTTTTTGAATCGAACTACTTGGATACGGACGAGCCTAAACTCAGGCCGTATTTCCCTAATATCCACGCGTCGGTGGGCGGTGCCCGTTATGCTGATATTGCCGCCAGTGCCACCGAATGGCATTATAAAGCCTTGTCGGTGACGGCAGAAAAAGACATCCCATTCTTGGGCTTGTTTAAGGAACGCCAAGACGGTGCCGGCCATTCCTATGGCAACACTGCTATCCGCGAATATATCAATATGACTGATGAAGCCATTTTGTATGTTCCGCAACAACAATCGCCGATAGCGAGCGATACCGCGTACACTGATTTTGGCTACGACAAACGCACACCGGAACAGATCGACAGTTTTGGTATCACCCCCGCTTACCGCAGTTTTGCCAAAAACCTGTATTTGGAACGCGATGCACGGCCTGCTGCATTACGCGACATTATGGATTTTCCGGCTGATGTGGGCGGTGCCGAAGCAACAGCCGATTTTGACCGCATTTTGGGTCGGCAAAATTTGCACGGCAATATCAACTACCTGATCCGCGGCTTAACCGTTTCAGCAACAGCAAATGATAGTTTTGTGGTGACATTAACTAACAACGCCGTTACAGAACGCTTGCAAGCATTGGTGGCACATTTGCAGCAACGCTTTGCTGACAGCATTGCCGATTTTGCTGTTGCCGGACAGCTCTTGACCATCACTTTGGCAGACCCTGATAGCCCGTTGGGGTGCTATCTCAAGGCTATTAAAACAGCGCCAGAACCAATTGCTTTGGCGGATGTGCAACCGGCGCACCAAATAACCGCAACACTTGCCTCAGGGGCGATGAGCCATGGTGCACTGATTGCCGAAGCCCACGAAGCGGTTGCCCAAGGCACTAACATTGCCGGTGCCTTAAGCAATTCGGGCGAAGGTGGCGAACACGCCAGCCGTTTTAATACCTTACGTTCCTGCAAAATCAAGCAATTCGCATCAGGCCGTTTTGGTGTTTGGGCAGGCTATTTGGCCGACCCGACCATTGAGGAAATAGAAATTAAAATTGCCCAAGGGGCTAAACCGGGTGAGGGTGGGCAGTTGCCCGCCGCTAAAGTGTCGGTGGAAATTGCCGCCTTGCGGGGCGGCACACCACGGGTGGAATTGGTCAGCCCGCCACCGCATCACGACACTTACTCCATTGAGGATTTGGGGCAGTTAATCCACGATGCCAAGGCCGCCCGCGTCAAGGTCGGTGTCAAACTGGTCTCCTCGGAAGGTATCGGCACTATTGCTGTAGGTGTCGCCAAAGCTGGTGCGGATGTCATTAACGTGGCGGGCAATACCGGTGGCACTGGCGCTGCTGCCGTCACCAGCTTAAAAAACAGTGGTCGTTCACCGGAAATTGGCATTGCCGAAGTCCATCAGGCCCTGTCCGCCAATGGCTTGCGCGACAAAATTGTCCTGCGTTGTAGCGGTGCCCATCAAAGTGGCATGGATGTGGTCAAATCGGCTATTCTGGGCGGCGATTCGTTTGAGTTTGGCACAACCGCACTGATGATGTTGCGTTGCGTCATGGCCAAAAACTGCAACATCAAATGTCCGGCGGGCTTGACCACCACCCATGAAGAGTTTAAGGGTGATGCCCGTGTGCTGGCACAATATTTCATGAACTTGGCGCATGAGGTCAGGGAAATATTGGCGGCACTCGGTTATAAAAGCTTGGCGGATATTCGCGGGCAAACCGATTTGCTGCATTTGATTGACCACCCTGCTATGATCGGGCAATTGGACTTGACCAAAATGCTGGCTTATACCGAAGTGGTAAAAATTGCCCAACCCATTTATTTGGAAGCCAATTTCTCTATCGACAACGAGATTATCAAGCACGTTGAAGAAGGACTGTTCTCGGGCAAAACAGAGCAGGTGGTGATTGAAGGGGCTGGCTTTAAGCTCAACAACTGCAATAAGAGTGTGGCGGGGCAAGCTGCCATCGATATTGAGCGGATATTGGCCTACCGTCTCAGCGACGAACAGCTTGCCAATAACAAAGCCATTTATACTTTCACTTTTGCCGATGGCAGAAAACGCCGCTATTTGGCACCGGACAGCGTGATTATCCGCACCCATGGTTCGGCGGGGCAAAGTTATGGTGCGTTCCTTAATGATGGAATGCGGCTGGAACATTTGGGCACCTGTAATGATGGTGTCGGCAAATCGGCCTGTGGCGGCATTTTGGTGGTTGAATCCCCGGGTGGCGGCATCAAAACCCCGGGCAATAACGTGCTGATCGGCAATTTCGCCTTATTTGGCGCGACTGGCGGCAAGGCATTCATCAATGGCGAAGCGGGCGACCGCTTTGCAGTGCGTAATTCCGGCGCAATGGCAGTGGTTGAAGGCGTGGGTGATTTTGCCTGTGAATACATGACCAACGGCGCAGTGCTGAACATTGGCGGCTTTGGCAAAGGTTTCTGCAATGGCATGTCCGGTGGTAATGCCTATCAGTATGATCCAGAAAATTTGCTGGCCAAACTGTACGACAAATCATCGGTGGCTTTGCACAGCCTGAGTGAAGACACCGATATGGCGCGTGGTCATGAGCAATTTGTGTTGGCTATGTTGGAAGAACATGCCCATTACGCCAATTCCAGCAAAGCCAAAAAATTGTTGGACGACTGGAGCAACCAACGCCAGCATTTTAAATTTGCCATGCCCCTGTGGTTGTACAAGACCCAGGATGCGCAATACCTGCCGCAAAGCACCGACCGTAAAGAAATGATCGAGGAGCTGGCACAAGAACTGGCCCGTTTGCAAATCGGGCAGGTCAAAGCCAGTTATGATGATAACCAGCCGTTATTCGAGGGTGCAATCCCCGATTATGGCACGGCGGACTCTGAGCTGATGTTCAAATTGGTCAACAGCTTTGCGGTATTGGACAAAGCCCAGCAAGTCGCCCAAGACATGCTGAAACATGCGCCAGAAACGCAACGGAACGCCCAGGCCATTGAACAAGCGGCACATAAGCTGATTACCGAGCGTCCGCGCAAATTGCAGGAAGCCTTGGTCAAGCTGACCCGCGAAGCCTATAGCCATTACAATGACGAACAATTGGCTTGGTTGCTGGCCAGCAAACGCCTGAACGACTATAAAACCGCCCTGATCAACCGTTCCGTGCAAAGTATCCATTCTATAGGCTCAACCGCTTGGATTATGGGGCAAGACGCAGCCAACAAACACGCCTTGGCGGGCATTCCCAGCATTAATGAATATTTGGCGGGGCTGGTCGGACTGGATATTGTGCAAACGATGGTTAGCGGACAAACTGCTTAGCCTGTTGGCTGCTAAACGCATTTTTTAATTGACGCCGCCTTGCCATGCTGGTTATGCCAGTCATGCAGGCGGCAACACCCGAACAAATTGGTCTGTGATTGACATGAAAATACCCCAAATTCCCACCCACGCACCTTACAGTGACCGCCAACGGGCATGGTTGTCCGGTTTTTTTGCCGGGATGCACACGCACATTATCCAAAGTGCCGGTTCAGCCAACAGCGCCGATGTGCGCTTGGTGCATATCCTCTATGGCAGTCAAACCGGCAATGCCGAATCAGTCGCCAATGATGCCGCCAACCTTGCCAAAAACCACGGCCTTAAGCCCATCGTGAAAAGCATGGCGGAAATTGATGTTGATGCTTTTGCAGGCATGGACTATTTGCTGCTCATCACCAGTACTTACGGCGAAGGCGAAATGCCCGATAATGCCCAGTTATTGTGGGAAGCGGCTTGTTCAACCGGTCTGCCGAATCTGGAACATCTGCATTATTCGGTATTGGCATTGGGTGACACCGGTTATGACTTGTTCTGCCAAGCGGGCAAAGACTGGGATGAAAAGCTCGTGGCACATGGTGCCATACGCCTGTATGAACGGGTGGACTGTGATGTTGACTTTGAAGAACCCGCGCAAAACTGGCTGGCAGCAGTCATCCCGCAAATGGCGGAGGGGGCATCCGGTACGGTTATTGACCTGACTGCCCCGCAATCGGACAAACCGCTGTATCACCGTAAAAACCCGTTCCCCGCCAAACTGTTGGTCAACCGTATCTTAACGGCTGATGCGTCCTCCAAAGAAACCCGCCATTATGAAATATCTATCGCCGGTTCAGGGTTAAGCTACGAAGCCGGTGATGCCTTGTGCATCGTACCGACTAACGACCCGCAATTAGTCACCGACATCCTTACAGCCATTGGCTGCAAGGGTGACGAAATGGAGCCGGTCAATGGCGAACTCATGTCATTGCAAGTGGCGTTGCAGAACCTGTTTGAAATTAAATTGCCCAGCAAAGAGTTTGTGCAGGAAATTGCCAAACGCTCTGGTGACCAAGAACTGAACGGTATTTTGGCATCAGGTGACAAAGAGCCGTTAAGCGATTATTTATGGGGACGCGATATATTGGACTTGTTGCTGCAATTCCCCAATAGCGAATTTGCCGCCGCCGAGTTTTTGGCATTGTTAAAACCCTTGCAACACCGCGCCTACTCCATTTCATCGAGCGGCAAATTGCATCCGGAAACTGTCCACCTGACTGTTGCCAGCGTCCGTTACGACAGCCATAACCGCCACCATAAAGGCGTATGTTCCACTTTCTTGGCCGATTTGGTCGAAGCTGACACCGACGTGCGTTGCTTCTTCACCCCCAACAAAGCCTTTAGGGTGCCAGACGATGACAGCTTGCCGATCATCATGGTGGGGCCTGGCACAGGGGTCGCCCCGTTCCGCGCCTTCTTGCAGGAACGGCAATTCCGTAATGCGCCGGGCAAAAATTGGCTGTTTTTTGGCGAACGCAATTCAGCAACCGATTTTTTCTACCAAGACGAATTGTTGGCGATGCAAGCCAGCGGTTTACTGACGCACTTGGATTTGGCCTTTTCGAGGGATCAGGAAGAAAAAATCTACGTACAAGACCGCATGTTGGACAGCGCCGCCGAACTGTTCGCTTGGCTGGAAGCGGGCGGTCATTTTTATGTCTGCGGTGATGCTTACCGCATGGCAAAAGATGTTGATAAAGCCCTGCATGAAGTGATTGCCACCCAAGGCCAGTTATCAGAGCAACAAGCGGCGGACTATGTCAACCAACTGAAAAAAGATAAGCGTTATGTCAGGGATGTTTATTGATAAAGGTGCTTAAAAATCTTCCCACAAAGTAACTTGGGTAGGGTCGATTACAATAATAAACCCCGTGAATATCATTTTCGACCCGCAAAAAGATAGTATCAACCGACAGAAGCAAGGTATTAGTAAGGTATTAGTTTGGCTAATACCTTGCTGATTGATTGGAACACTTTATGGGCATCCATTGATGATCGTTTTGATTACCAAGAGTGCCGTATGATTGGCTATGCTTTCTTGCATGACCGTTTGTCTTGTGTAATCCACACAGATCGCCAAGATACCAAGCGGATAATTAGCTTGAGGAAAAGCTAACCTAAGAAAATTCAACAATTATGCAGCAAACAATTAAACCCCGTTCTGCCCGGTTACTGATAATACCTACGCCGGAAGAAGAGGCTCAGATTAATGCCGGTATTGCTGCCGAAGCAAGGTCACGCATGAACCGTGTCGCCGCTGTCGCAATACCCTCTGGGACATAAATGCGGGCAAGCGACACAGTCTGTCTAGCGTAACTGTCGGATGGCGGCGTAACAATGGGCTTCGCTGATGAGTGGCCTGATGTTTTTATCAGGCCATTCTATCAAAAGACCCTGAAGCCCATGTAGAGCCAAAAACCAATCAGTTTTTGTTTTTGTCCACAATTTGGTTGGCTTTAATCCACGGCATCATGCTACGCAATTCAGCGCCGACCACCTCAATAGGGTGTTCCGCATTCAAACGGCGGCGGGCGGTCATTTCTGGGTAGTTGGTCATGCCTTCCATAATGAAGCGTTTGGCGTACTCGCCATTTTGGATGTTTTGCAAGGCCTCTTTCATCGCCCAACGGCTTTCATCGTTGATCACTTTCGGGCCAGTGACATACTCGCCGTATTCCGCGTTGTTGGAAATGGAATAGTTCATGTTGGCAATGCCGCCTTCGTACATCAAATCCACAATCAATTTCAATTCGTGCAAGCACTCAAAATAAGCCATTTCTGGGGCATAGCCCGCTTCCACCAACGTTTCAAAACCGGCTTTGATCAGCTCAACCGCACCACCGCACAATACCGCTTGTTCGCCGAACAAATCGGTTTCGGCTTCGTCGCGGAAAGTGGTTTCGATAATGCCGGAACGGCCACCGCCGATAGCGGAGGCGTAAGACAAACAGATACTTTTGGCAGTGCCGGAAGCGTCTTTGTGTATGGCGATCAAATCCGGCACACCGCCGCCACGGACAAACTCAGAACGCACGGTATGGCCTGGTGCTTTAGGGGCGATCATGATAACGTCCAAGTCGGCACGGGGCACCACTTGGTTGTATAAAATGGAGAAGCCATGGGCAAATGCCAAAGCCGCGCCCTGTTTGATGTTAGGCTCAATTTCGGTTTTGTACAATTGTGATTGGAATTCGTCCGGGGTCAAGATCATCACAATGTCTGATTCGGCAACTGCCGCCGCCACTTCTTTGACCACTAAGCCGTGCGCTTCGGCTTTGGCAACCGATGGTGAACCGGCACGCAAACCCACCACTACCGATACACCGGATTCTTTCAGGTTGAGGGCATGGGCGTGGCCTTGTGAACCGTAGCCAATAATGGCCACTTTTTTAGCTTTGATGATGCCAAGGTCTGCATCTTTGTCGTAATAAACGTGCATGGTTTTTCCTATTTTTCTTATCAGGTTAAAAATTTTAATGAATGCGGCTACACGTGCAAACCGTGGTCGCCTCTGCAAATGCCGGTGGCCCCAGAACGGACGACCTCCACAATGTGGTCGGGATTAAGGGTGGCGACAAATGCATCCAGCTTTTCTGATGTGCCAGTGATTTCAATAATATAGGTCTTATTGGTCACATCAATGATTTTGCCACGGAAGATATCCGCCAAGCTTCTGATTTCGTTGCGTGATTGTTCATCGGCCTTGACCTTTACCATCATCAGCTCGCGTTCAATATGCGAGGCTTCCACCAGGTCAACCAGCTTGACCACATCAATCAGTTTGTTGAGCTGCTTGGTGATCTGGTCCACCACATTGGCATTGCCGCTGGTCACCAGTGTCATCCGGGACAGGCTAGGGTCTTCGGTGGGGGCCACCGTCAACGATTCAATGTTATAGCCACGGGCGGAAAACAAGCCCGCCACCCGCGACAACGCGCCGGATTCGTTTTCAATCAAAATGGAAATGATATGTCTCATTATGCCAGCTCCCTGTCGGTTGAAGTGCCGGTGGCCACCCTTAATTTCATGTCGTTGTGGGCTTTGCCCGCTTCAATCATGGGGTAAACGTTTTCGGTGCGGTCAGTGATAACATCCAAAAACACCGTGCGGTCAGTCATGGCAAACGCTTTTTCCAAGGCTGGACGCACTTCGTCGGGTTGGTCAACGCGCATCCCGACATGGCCATAAGCTTCCGCCAATTGCACAAACTCAGGGATGGTGTCCATGTACGAATGTGAATAACGGCTTTCGTAAGTGAATTCCTGCCATTGCCGCACCATGCCCATATAGCGGTTGTTCAGGTTAATGATTTTTATCGGCGTTTTGTATTGCAGCGCAGTGGATAATTCTTGGATGCACATCTGGATGCTGGCTTCGCCCGTGACACAAGCCACATGGGCATCAGGGAAGGCCAATTTGACCCCGATAGCCGCTGGCAAGCCAAAGCCCATAGTACCCAAACCACCGGAATTGATCCAACGGCGCGGTTTGCTGAAACGGTAATATTGTGCTGCCCACATCTGGTGCTGTCCGACATCGGAGGTGACATAAGCATCCCCTTTGGTCACTTCATAAAGCTGTTCAATGACAAATTGCGGCTTTATCAACATTGAATCGCGGTCATATTGCAAACAGTCTATGGCTTGCCATTGGCTGATTTGTAACCACCATGCCTCTAAAGCTTTTTTGTTGACCTTGCCTTTATGTTCAGCAATCAGCTCTATCATTAGTGCCAGCACCTGCTTGACTTCGCCGACAATAGGCACATCCACCTTAACGGTTTTGGCAATCGACGCGGGGTCTATATCAATATGGATAATCTTGGCATAAGGGCAAAACTCGTCCAGTTTGCCGGTGACACGGTCATCAAAACGGGCGCCAATGGCAATAATCACATCACTTTCGTGCATCGCCATATTGGCTTCGTAAGTGCCGTGCATCCCCAACATGCCGACAAACTGCTTGTCATTGGCAGGATATGCGCCCAAGCCCATCAAGGTATTGGTCACCGGAAAGCCCAGTAGTTGGCTAAATGCGGTCAATTCTTGGCTGGCTTCGCCCAACACCACGCCACCACCGGAATAAATCATCGGTTTTTTGGCGTTTAACAGCAGCTCGACCGCTTTCTTCACTTGGCTTTTAGATACCGCTGTGACCGGATTATAAGAACGCATGACCACTTTTTTAGGGTATTTATAGGGCACTTTAATTTTGGGGTCGGTGATATCCTTTGGAATATCGACCACCACAGGGCCTGGGCGGCCGGTAGTCGCCACATAAAACGCCTTTTTGACGGTTTCCGCCAGCTTGGTGACATCTTTGACCAAAAAATTATGCTTAACGCAAGGGCGGGTGATGCCCACCATGTCCACTTCCTGAAAAGCATCACTGCCAATCACCGGCGAAGGCACTTGACCAGAAATGACCACCATGGGGATAGAGTCCATATAAGCGGTGGCAATACCGGTGACGGCATTGGTGGCACCTGGGCCGGAGGTGACCAACACCACGCCGGGCTTGCCGGTGGCGCGGGCATAACCGTCGGCGGCATGGGTGGCGCCTTGTTCATGACGCACCAAAATATGCTTGACACCTTCCTGCTGGAACAGGGCATCATAGAGATGCAACACCGCGCCGCCGGGATAACCGAAAATATATTCTACGCCTTCATCTTGAAGGCTTTGGACCAGAATTTGTGCACCGCTTAGCTCCACGCTAATACCTCAATATACTTTTTGCTAATTTAAATCCTGCTGTAAGCTTTGCGCATTTTGTGACAGGGCAAGGCCGGTCATAAAAAAACAAAGTCCTTCAGCTTGTTGGCTGGTAGCCAGCTTGTAGGGTAATCTACTATTCTACATTTTACTGGGCCTTTTATACAAATGTAATGCATAAGTTATTGGCAAAAGCGTAAACTTATCACCAAAAGTATAAGCAATAATGCAATTAAGCAAGGTTTTGTCATGATTTTACCAGTAACACCTTGTTTGGCAGATTAAGATAAAAAACACGACGGATTGCGGGCTGCCTAAAGCAAACACAACAGCTGGCTTGCAAGCCAATAAAAAAAGAGGCTATAACGATATGCTAAACCAATA
>Ga0316224_1001767_pt1 | contig 22191 bp, 39 predicted proteins | sample TBH18013metaG_FD_206254 | JGI IMG/M metagenome (GOLD analysis project Ga0316224, IMG submission 206254) | Freshwater microbial communities from Trout Bog Lake, Wisconsin, USA - TBH18013 | ecosystem: Environmental > Aquatic > Freshwater > Lake > Hypolimnion/Profundal zone | place: USA: Wisconsin... | reverse complement strand
TTAATAATAGTTTTCTCATTTTGTTCCTTTTACTGTGTTTAAAATTTCTAATATATTTGCATTTTGTTCTTTAAGAGCTTCATTTTGAGCCTTGATATATTCATTTTGATTTTCTGAATAGTTTTTATTTCTTCTTCTGCCTTTTTATTTACCTCATAATCAGCATCAGCTCTAGCCTCTGAGTGGGCTCCTTGTAGATTTTGACTAATCATAATTAGTGGTAACAATACCAATTGTAAAAATGCGGATGATATGAACAAAACTGTTGTCATTAACCACTTGACATCAGGGAATAAAAGTGGAATTATTACTAATATAGTGCAGAATATAAAGAAAGGAAATGTTCCTACTTTACCTGTAATCCATAATGCTATTTTATCTGTTGTGGATAATTTTTCTTTGTGTACATCATTTACATTTTTTAATGTTGATGGTTTTCTTTCTGATAACTTTTTTACTTCGTGCATATTTGTTTTTATTTATTTTTTATTTAATTTTAAATGTTTTTTGTTTACTCATTGATGTAGCAAGACTAGTTTTAGTAGGACGCTTGTAAACTTTAGCAGATTCTTCTTTTGGTTTCCAAGCTGGTGCTGTACAAGTCCATGCATTCATAACATCTGTTATTGTTACATCATCTTCAATTTCTACCCATTTTCCATCACAACAAGCATATTTACCAGTGATTGTGTTAGCAATACATGGTGGAAACCAACCTTCTAGTTTAAGTGTTTCTTTATTCTTCTTCATCTTCATCATAACCATTTTCTTGAATTATTGCTTTATTAATTTCTGCAAACTTTTCTAATATAACTTGGTGTGATTTATACTCACCACATTGTGGTGTTAAGTGTATAACAAATGGTTCAAAATAACCAGACATGCAATGTAAGTTATATCTAATTGTTACTAATTCTGCCATTCTATCACCAAAAGAATTAATATCTTTAGTATAACCTTCTAAAAGAGTTGTAGGAGCTTTATCATTAGCATCGCCAAATATACGGCTGTATCTACCAAATGAATAACGGTCAGCTCCTAATATCCAAAATAATAAATCATTATAATCATCTGGGTCAGCAATTCTCCATAATTCCCATTTATACATATTCGCTATATTTAGCTTATCTTCTGGTATAGAAACAAATTGTGTTAATGCTGCCCAATTACCTGTTAATCTATGTATACCTTCTTTACCACATTGCAACCAAGAACCATCTGAGTTAAATATAACACCATCTTTTTCCCATATTTGTTTAAATCTTTTTGGGTCATAAGTGTTATTCTTTTCACTTTCGCCAATGAAATTAAACCCAAGATATTCTAACATCTTTGGCTTACCAAAGTCATGGTCGCCTGCTCCACCAAAACCACTATCTTTGTGAGTAGACATAAAGTCATAGACTTTTCTATCTATCCACATAAATTTCCAATCTTTTATTTCTTCAACATCTTTAAGATGTTTAGGAAAATCTGACTCGTCTTGACGAATCATACCTCTTGTGAAGAAATAGCAAAAATCGTGAATACTACAATTAAAATGTTTTTCAATCCATTTTGTATTTTCATCTTCTACTATATCTTCTATACCACCATAATCATCATAACTACCAAAAATTGGTAATGTTGCTGGTGTATAAGGTAAATAAGATGGACTGTGTTTTACTTTTTTTAAAGGTAAAAATACACATTCTTGTCCTGCTGTGATTGCGATATTACTGATTGAACAATAGACTGACCAACTTCCCATATTTAGATTTGATTGTTAAATTTTACTAAAAAGCAAATATACGACAATTTTGTGAAAAAACAAAAAAACATCGTATATGCTTTATTTTCATATATCTTGTGGAAGATCTGCAACATCATGATATATAATAATACTACTTATTATTAATATATACTACTGTGAGATATTTAAACAACTTTGAAAATTATAACGAATCCTTTAAATCTTTAATGACAAGTAGTGCTTTAATATTTACTTTATTTAGTAATCAGCTACAAGCGCAGGATAGTAAAAGAGTGCAAATAGAAAAAGCGCATTTATCAGAAATGGATAAAGCCCAAACTTCTAAACTTATTGATAGTGTCACTAAGAAGAAATTTGAGCTTTATAAAGATGCCTCATTTTACACAGATAAAACATTATTTTCGTCTGGTAGTGGTATAACTTTTAAACAAGCATTGGAAAATGCTCAAGATGATATGGAGCAAAAGATGAAATTTTTAGGTAAAAAAGGTAACCAAAAAATTTACACTTTTGAACAAGCGCATACCTATCATGTTGTTATTATAACAGAAATTCTTGATAAAAGAAACAAGAATCCAATGTTTGATAGAGAAACAGGAATTTATAGATAAATCTCTCTTATATCATCAGCTACAATCTTCATACCATCAGTTGCCTTTTCTTGTATATGCGTAAAGAAAGGTCTTTTCTGCTTTGGCACTTCAAAGTTTCTATCAGCAGGATCTATGAAATAGATTAAAGCATTTTCTTGAGATTCCCATGGCATTGCCGCTGCTGGATAAACTTGCATAGATGAGCCACAAATAATAATTACATCTGCTTCACTAATAGCTAATAATGCTCCTTCATATTGCGCATACGGTAAACTTTCACCAAAAAGAACTATATCAGGCCGCATTTGTGCGCCATCAGGACATAAGTCTCCTTCTTTTAAGTCATCAATATAATCAATAACATAAGAAGGATCATAAGATGATCTTAATTTAGTTAAGTCACCATGTAGGTGAAAAATCTTTGTACTGCCTGCTTTTTCATGCAAATCATCAACATTTTGTGTAACAACGGTTACATCAAAATCATTTTCTAACTGTTTAACAATGTGGTGTGCTTCGTTAGGTATAACAGTTTTCATTTGATTCTTACGCATGTTGTAAAAATCACAAAATACCTTTGTATTATACTTTAAAGCTGTAGGTGTTGCTACCTCAGATACTTTAAATTCTTCCCATAATCCGTAATTATCTCTAAATGTTCTAACTCCTGATTCAGCAGATATGCCTGCTCCCGTAAAAATTACTACTTTTCTTTTCATTCTAATATTTCATTTATTCTTTTATCTCTAAATTCAGCAAATGGCATTACATATGAATCGGTGTATGAATAGTGACCTATGACAAATATTCTTCCAAAATTATATTCATCCATAGTTCCTTCAACTATATCACCAATTCTATATTGTAAAAAACTACCAAAATAATCTCTTGTAAAAATTAATTTCATAATATTTCAATTACTTTGCCCCATACTGCTTTAGTCCAACCATTAACATAACCGTGATTATTGCTAATTTGCACTCCTTTTTTATCATTTTTTGCGGTAACTAAATGTGTAAAAAATGACCCTTTAACTTTGCAAAAGACTATATCTCCAACTTCTACTTCTTCTAATGTAATAGGTGCTAAAATATGCTTTTGTCCTGATTTAATCAAAGGCAACATGCTGTTTCCTTTTTCAGAAGTTTCAAAAGTTTTACCTTCTTCTAATAATTTTTGTTTATAATGTATCATCTTCTTTTAATATATTGTCAATTTGTTCGTCACGCCATTCAGCAAGCCATTTCTTTTTGTCATTTAATGTTGATTGACATTGGCTTATAGCAGTATTTAATTTATCTGCAGGCATTTTATCAACAACTTCGTTAATGTCCATATCTAAATTACCATTAGCATATAGTCGTTTAAAAAACAAAATATGTTTTGGCAAAAGTTGGTTTAGCAAATCTTTTATTGTTTGTTTCTTAGTCATTTAAAATACTATCAATTTGTTCATCACGGTGTTCCGCAAGTGGTTTAAATCTAAATTGTGCAACTAATTCTGCTGAACCATTATCATCAGCTATACAAACACGTTCGCCGTCTTGGTATTGGTCATATAATTTTTCATATATTTTACCAATTGTTAATCTTTTTTGGTAATTATATACACATCGTTTCTTTTTAGATTTATTAATTTTTGTATAGATATTTGAATTATCAATACAAACTAATTTTGTGCCTTTTTTAATCATTTAATATACTGTCAATTTGTTTATTTCTCCATTCTGCTGGAGTTGCAAAGTAATATTTATCAACTCTCGTTTCTTCCCACATATCTCTTTTATAATCATAAAAACCATAAAAGATATACTCTTCAAAAGTATCGTATTCATCACACCAAGAATCTTCACCAGCTGCATAGTAGATATTCCCTACTATAAAATCCTTGTATTCGTGTATGCAAATTAATTTAATCATTTAATATATTGCCTCCGTCAATTTCTTGCTCTGCAAGAATACTATCAATTTGTTTTTCACGCCATTCAGCTTGTGTGTAAAAATAGTCCCAGATATATTCTCTATATCTTTTTTTAGTAAAACTAAAATCTTGAAAATCATTTTTTTGCGAAAGAACAGTAATTACATCTCCTTTAACTTCAAAAATGCTGTATTTTTGATTTTCAAAAAATGAAATTGCCCATGGAGAATAGAAAGTGCAATATTTTCTACAAACTAATTTATCGCCTTGTTTAACCATGTTTTATCTATTTCTTCATCAGAGTCATAAACACATTCCTCTATTTCTATTTTATCATAAAATATGTTTAATGTTTGTAATTTTTTCTCCATTAAATATATTTTTAATGCAAACTCACCACCTGTTAAAGATTCATAATCTCTATAAGTAATCATTTGCCAAATATAATTCTCGTCTTTCTTAAATAAATTTTTAGATAAGTGAAAATTAGTTTCAGCGCATAATTCTATTAAAGGTTGATATTCAAAGTTTTTTGGAAGTTTTAATCTAAGATGACTTTCATAATAAATATGCTCTTCATTCTTTTGAAGTTCTGGTTGCATTTCAACTTTTTTTCTAAGAATAGTGTATTTCTTGTTCTCAAAGAAAGAAACCAATTGATTAAGCACCAAAGAATAATGACTTCCGCTGTGTTTAGAGGAAGTCATTATTTGGTTTTCAAATATGTTATTATTTTGAGTTTCAATTATAATTGGTTTAACGCCAATTTCTGCGCAATCTTTAATAAAAGTTTCTATATTAGTAACTTGTAAAGTTATATGGATTTCGTAATTCATAATCTTTAGATAATTCAGTTAATCTTTTCTTATAATTAGGCGATTTAGCATAATTTTTGTGTAGAAAGGCTATATATTGTGTCTTGGTAGCAATTTTATTTCTTGATAAAATATAATCTTGATATAATTTATAATCTAAGATACAGTCAATCCAATTTGTATATTTAGCAAATCCTTTACTATTTATAGCAGTAGTCTCTCTTTTAGATGGGACCATCATGCCTAATAAATTGTTATTTACTTTACACAATTTAGAAGTTAAATAACCAGTTTCTATCATTATTTGAGATAAAACGACTTCTGGATATTTAATGTTGTTCATTAATAACATTAAATAAATGTTGTTTTCAGTTAAAGCTGAATCAACTTTAATTGTTTCTACTTTTGTATTTTCACCAGCATTTGATGTATAATTTACATGACACATTAAAAGGCATAGAAATACAGATAGGCATATAATAATTTTTTTCATACTTAAACTTATTTTTAATCAATTACAAAGATACAAATAAAAAGTGAGATTTCAAAATTAATTTGAAGAATATAGTATCACTAATATTATAGTATATATTATTTGTAAAGTTTTTGTTTTTTAACAAAATTTTAGTAATTTTGTTGTCTATGCAAAGAATAAAATACATATATACAAATCGGTTTAAACATTTATTAGAATCTTATATAAATTATACTAATTGTTCTTTTATAGATGACTTAATCAGTCTTGAAGGAGAATCTTTAGATAAAGAATATTTTGAAGGTACTTATATTGATTTTGGTATTAATTCTAATTATGTTTCTTTTGTTGACGGCAAAACTATATTAAAAGAATTTAAAAAAGAAACAAATGTAGATTTTGAAATTTGGTTTAATTCTAAAGGTGAAAATTTTTGGTATGATAAAAGAACTGAAATAAAAGTAGGTAGATTTCTAAAGAAAATGTTAGGTGAAGTATATGATAATGAAGTACAAGAGTTTGTTCTTTTGTATAAAGCATACCATTCATCATTTGATTATAAAATGGAAATTGTTTATGGTGAAGATATTATAAAATATTATAATAAAGATCTTTATCACATAGAAAGTAAATATAGCTCTTTAGATGAATCTTGTATGGCTTATAACACAAAGAGTGAGAAAGATGCAAAAAAATGGGGTTGGACTTCGATTGCTGAACAATTACAATTTTACGCAAAAAATCCCAATGTTGGATTACTTATTTTAAGGTATAAAGATTCAGATAAAATTAAAGGTAGAGCATTAATATGGACTTTAAAAACCGGTAAAAAATATATTGACATACCTTATGTTGATTTCGATTTTGATTATAATCTTTATGAAAAATATGCATTAGATAATAATTGTTGGTATTGGAAAAAACATTCAGAAAATGTTATGTCAGTTGATACAACCGAAGAAATTAAATCATTATTTTGTTCTATTGGTAATAAAAAAGCAAAAATTACATTACCATATTTAGATACAATGGAATATAATAGGAAAAGTAATGTAATTTATAAATGAGAATTTTTCTCTGCTGTTTTAAATCCTCTTTCCCAAGCAACTATTAAATTGGGATTAGTATATTGCTCTAATTCATAAGGATTTTCAGTATCACCTAACTCAAAGGCATCATAACCTTTATTATAAGCTACATCTTCGTCATCATAAGGTAAAGTAATCATAGGCACAACAACATTTGCGCTTAAAGCGTCTCTGCCGCCTTTGCCACTAGTCCATTGTTTTCCTACATAAAAAGTTTCAAATAATTTAATATACCTCATTAAAGTATATATAAATAAAAAGCCACACAAATTGTGTGGCTTTTCTTATTTCTTTTTAGTTTCTTTTGGTTTAGGTTTGATTGTCATTAACCATTTATTTCCTTCTAATTTAGGAAATGTTTCTGGTATACCAAGTTCATCTAATAATGTAGCGAATTTAAGCATAACTAATTCACCTCGTTCAGGCATAGCATTTTGTCTGCCTTTTAGTTGTATTAAACATTTAACTTTATTACCTTGCTCTAAAAATTCATTTGCTTTTTTAGCTTTGGTTTTCAAGTCGTGTTCTTCTATGTTCCAACTAAGTTGGATTTCTTTTAATTCGTTTTTAACAGAATTTTTCTTTTGTTCTTTTAATTTCTTTTCCAAATTATACATAAATTTAGAATATTCTTCAATTCTTACAATTGGTGTGTCGCCACTTTCTGAAATTAAAATTAAATCTTTTTCTTCATTAGAAGCCATTCTCATAGCTTCTTGTGTAGAAAGAATTTTAGGCTCACCATAACCGACTAATCTAACCTGTGTAGATTTGATGTCGCTATTAATTTTATGCTGCCTTTCGGGTGTTCTCATTACTTTTTGTTTAATACTCAATATTTCTTATTTTATTCAAAGATACGATAAAGTTTTTTAATTATCAAAGAAAATCTTTAAATTTTTTTAAGTAAGTAAAGGAAGTACTTTCTTTTAAAGAGTTTAGCATTTGTTGATATTTTTGATAAGATTCTTTATCATTATCTTCAACAGCTTTATCCATTAATTCAATTAATTGTTCTTTAGTAAATGGTTTTTCAATTATGCTCATATTTAATGCTGGGTTTTGTCCAATAACTTCAATTTTAACAACATTATTATAATTATAGCTTTTTAAAGCACGTTCAATTCTATCTTTTATTTGCTCATTTGTTAAATCATAAAGTTCGCCTTCTGTGTATTCCAAAAATTCTATGTATTCAAATAAAAATTCTATTGTATGTGTATCATCCTTATCATTTAACTTAAGTTCTACTATTATTTGTCTATCACCTTCTTTTTCGTATAAAATTGTTGACAATACAGAAGAAAATCCTTTATCATCAACATGTTTATCTAACGATATAACAAATTTTGAACCATGTATATCAACTATATACTGTCCATTAGATTCATTATATTCGTAATTTAAATTGCGACTTTCTAGCCCATCATGTATTATATCTTTAACCATATTTTAGTATTTTTATGTATATATTTAATTTTAATTTCTCAAAAAATTTTGTTAAATCAAAACTTTAGTGTACATTTGTACTATCATAGTATAAATATATTTAAATTTTATCTATGCAAATTAAAATTACACCAGAGGACATTGTGAAAAGAGGAATGTGGGATTTTTACACCTACTATATCGTAGGTTCAGAAAAAGAAGCACAAGAACTTCTGAAGAAAAATGAGGAGTTTATTCTAAGTGAGAAAGATGCAATAGTTATTGGATTATTAAAAGTTATGGAAACAGACAATTTAATACACAGATTCAATGATTATTTAATGCATTTTTTGTCAATTAGGTCAATTAAAGAAAAAACAGATGCTTTAATTAAGAAAACAGCACTCGAAAAAGCTATTGAAAAATTTATGTCTAAATTCCCAGATTATTGGAAAGCACCAATGAATTATCAAAATGCTTTAAAAGATTTAAAAGTTTATACAGAAGATTTAAGTTATAAAATATCGTTACTAGATATTTCTAGTGTAACTATTCAAAATATAACTTACGAATTTTATTCCTCAAACGCAGTAAAGAAATTATTAAATTTTAACAATTACTAGAGGGAGAAACATTTTTTAATATATAATAAAAAATATATTAAATAATGCCAAGGAGTAAAGAAAAGCAAAAGGAGTGGTATCTTCAAAATAAAGAAAGACTCAAAAAGAAATACGAGGATAATAAAGAGGAAATACTAAAAAAAGCAAAAGACAGGTATGATCCAATAAAGAAATCTGAGTATAATAAAAAATATGTTGAAGAACATAAAGAGGAAAAAGCTGAGTATAATAAAAAATATTATTCAGAAAATAAAGAAGAAATTATAGAACAGCATAAAGGATATGTTATTGAAAATAAAGAAAAAATTAAAAAATATTTAAAAGAATATAACCAAGATCCAAAAAATGTAATCAAAAGGCGTTCTAAAATTAAAGAAAAATATGATAACAATGAATGTTTTAAATTTTCTCTATTATTTAGAAACAATTTAAATTTACATTTAAAGAAAAACGGATTATCAAAAAGTAAAAAATCAGAAGAAATTTTAGGTTGTACTTTTAAATTTTTTTTAGAGTATTTAGAATCTCAATTTGAAGAATGGATGACATGGGATAATCATGGAAAATATAATGGGTTAGATGTAAATTACGGTTGGGATATTGATCATATAATTCCGTTAGATTCTGCAAAAACCGAAGAGGATATAATTAGACTTTATCATTATAGTAATTTGCAACCACTTTGTAGCTATACAAATAGACATGTTAAAAAACATTTATTAGAAAATAAAAAATGTTTGATGTGTGGTAATGAATTAATTAATAAAATTTATTGTAATGAAAATTGTAAAAGAAAATATTATTATTACAACAAAGAAGGAAATCGTGAAGCTAAAATAGAAAATGTTAAAAAATTAAGAAAAAATGAATAAAAAAGTAGATTTAGAAAAATTAGCATTTGAACATTCAAATGATTTTGAATTAGGTGGAAAAGTTAGAGAAATTGTAAACGAAAATGATCCATCTCATGGTAGATACGAATCTGAACAAATGACTTCTGAGGAATTGCGTGAGCAAACCATTAACTGGGAAGAAAAGTATTTAAGTTTGGCTGCTGAGTTTGATAATTTCAGAAAAAGAGTTTCAAAGGAAAAAGAAGAATTAGTTATAAAGACTAAAACATCAATGATTGAGCCAATATTGGATATTGATAATGATATTGCTATTGCAGCAAAACATTCGTCAGATCCAGGTATCAAATTGATAATTTCTAAATTAGAAGCATTTTTACAAAATCAAGGAATACAAACTGTACAAACACAAACTTACGATGAGAATATTCATGAAGTAGTTGCCATTAATAAAAATGGTGGCAATAAAATTCATGAAGTTGTTTCAAAAGGCTACTCAATAGGTGATAAAGTAATAAGATATCCAAAAATTATCATATCTGAATAATTTTTGGATATCTTATTGCTTTTAATATTGCCCTGTGTTAAATAAATCAGCTTCATGTCCTCTTCTAGTTAAAAGACCTTGAACAACATGTCCACCGGCATTAGACCATTTAAGAAAATCATTCTTAATTGTTGCTGGTGCCGCATTGTGATGTATATCAACTTTTAAAGATGACGTGGCTAAAGCATGTGCGCCAAGATTATAACAAAATGAACAAAGTGAATCAAATTGATTCTGAGATAAATTGGGAAATTCGGAATTTAAATAATCCGACACCTTGTTATCAATATAATGTTTTAAATATGTAAGTGCTTGTTCTTGAGTTATTGGTGTGTCATTAATAGTTACTGCAACACCATTGTCATAATGAGTAGTGCCATAACCAATAGTTGGAACTTTAACACAATCTAAATAAGGTTTAGAACGAAACCCTTCAAATTGGGCGATAAACTGTACACCTTGATCTGATATAGTCATAAAATAAATATTTTTTTATATATATTAACATAAAAAACCGAATAATTACAAAATGAATCCATACGAAATTTTAGGAGTAGATAAAACCGCTTCTGCGGATGAAATAAAAAAAGCTTATAGAAAGCTTTCTAAAGAACATCACCCAGATAAAGGTGGGAATGAAGATAAATTTAAAGAAATAGCTTCTGCATATGATACTCTTTCTAATCCAGAAAAGAAACAACAATATGATACCTTTGGTGAAGGTGGTAATCCATTTGGCGGCGCTGGCAACCCATTTGGGGGATTTGAAGATTTTATTTCACAGATGTTTGGTGGTAACCCAATGAACAGACAAAGAAATAAAAGAGGTTCAGATGTAACTGTAACTGTTCAGATGTCCTTAATGGATATTATGGTAGGTGCTGATAAAAAAATTACTTATACTAAAGATAGTAAATGTGATTCTTGTAATGGCAAAGGCGGCGAAGATGTGTCTAAATGTGGTACCTGCAATGGTAATGGTCAAACAATGAGAGCAATGCAAACACCAATAGGTTATACACATGTTGCGCAAACATGTCATACATGCAATGGTAGCGGCACTATAGTTAAAAATCCTTGTAATAAATGTAAAGGTTCTGGTGTATTTCCAAAAGTAGAAACAGTTGATGTTCACATACCAGCTGGAGTTGCTAATGGTATGCAACTAACCATGCAAGGTGCTGGTAACTCAGTAAGAGAAGGTGGTGTAAATGGTGATTTGCAAATAAGAATACAAGAAATTATTGATAATAAATTTAAAAGAGAAGGCAATAATCTTCATCATGAAATGTGGATCTCAATATCGGAGGCAGTTTTAGGTACTACAAAATCTGTTAAAGCTCCATTAGGTGAGATAAAATTCCCAATTGAAGCAGGTTGTGACTCTGGTAAAATTTATACTTTCGCAAATAAAGGAGTTCCAAATATATCTCAAGACGGTCGTAGTTATGGAAATGGTAGTCTTTATATAAAAGTAAATGTAACTATACCAAAGAAAGTAACTACCGAAACTAAAGCTTTATTTGAGCAATTAAAAAATTATGAATAACTTTATATAAAAGAGGATTTAATGTAAAGTTAATATAAACTTTACATTAAATCTGTTATACAAATTCAATGAAGCACGAATTAAGATTTGAATTTAAAGATACTAAAACACTGCTAGCATTCGTAAAATCATGCTATGATAACGGTGTTTTAGTTGATAGAACTAAAAAAATGACTTTTGAAAAAACAAGTCATATTTACAGCCTTTGTAAAGGTTTATCTAACCTTTCCGTTAGAATATGGAATGATGAAATAATTGATGGCACAATGAGATTCATTATTGATGAACATTCAGAAAATATTGATTTATATCCATGTTCAATTATTTACGAAATGGATAATAATAAATATTCATTTATAATTTAATATGATGAAATTTGATTTTGAACAAATTAATTTAGTACCACAAAAATGTATTGTTGGATCTAGATCAGAATGTGATACTTCTGTAAAGTTAGGTAATTTTACATTTAAAACCCCTGTTATTCCAGCAAATATGGAATGTGTTATAGATAATAACCTTGCTATCCATTTAGGTAAAAATGGATACTTTTATATAATGCATCGGTTTTTAACAAATGAAGAATTATTACAGTTTATTAATTCTATTAATGCCATTAATGAGTTAACTAATCCAATATATAAAATTCCAGTGTCTATTTCAGTTGGAGTCAATCAAGAATCGTATGATTTAATTGATGCTATTTCAAATGTTTGGCATCCATTAAGAGATGGGTTAACCCAAGATAGATATAATGTTGATTATATAACTATTGATATAGCACATGGGCATTCTATTAAAATGGAAGCAATGATTAAATATATTCGTGAAAAATTACCAAATGTATTTATTATAGCAGGAAATGTTTCTACTTTAGAAGCAGTTGAAGAATTAGTTTTATGGGGTGCTGATTGCATTAAAGTTGGTATAGGTCCAGGTTCTGCATGTACTACATGGCCTGCAACTGGATTTGGCTCAAGAAATTGCCAAGCATCGACAATTTTGGAATGTTCTAAAACTTATGTACCTATTATTGCTGATGGTGGTATTAGAGTACCTGCTGATATAGCAAAATCAATTGTATTAGGAGCAACTATGGTTATGGTTGGTGGTATGATGTCTGGGTTTAAAGACTCACCAGGTAATCTTATTGATGTTAATGGTATAAAGAAAAAAGAATTTTGGGGTTCTGCATCATCTTTTCAATCGAATAAAAAGAATAGAATTGAAGGTACAAAATATCTCATAGATTTTAAAGATCGTTCTATATTAGATGAAATGACTTATTTACAAGAATGTTTACAATCATCTATTAGTTATGGTGGAGGCAATGATTTAAAATCCTTAAAAAAAGTTAAGTGGATATAAATTTTAAAAAACAAATGAAAAAAATAAAAATTTTAGTAGGTGGATATGATGGTGAATATCCTTCTGATGAATTAGATAACTAATATATAATTTATGACAAAAATAAGTAAAACAGAAGAAATAATGGCTCGTTTAAGAGCTGAGGGCAAAGTAAAAATACTAAATACTCCAGAAGATTTAGCAATAATTGAAAGAATGAATCAACATATGGCAGAAGTTAGAAGAGATTTCATTATTAAAAATGCTAATTCAGAGCGTTCGGCAGCTAATGTTATATTAACTTGCTAAATATTTATCAATACTAACAATAGCATTATTTATTTCCATAAGATGCTTTTTTATTTTAGTATTAGTTCTTGTTTCTTTATAGAACTCGTTTAGAGAATCTTTTACTTTGGTAAGAGCTTTCTTATAAGCGAGTTTTTCTTTTTTATCGGCTTCAATAGTTTTATTAAGTTCAAGAAGCAAATTATCCAATTCTTTTCCGGCATCTTTATAATCTTTTTCTAAAAGATCATACATATAGTCATTAGTTTCATTATCAAGTTTATATTTGATATTACCAATATTTGCTTTTTTAATTCTTATTTTATCTTTAAGTTTAACGATATTTATCTCATTTATCTCCATGAGATATATATTGTAGTTTAATATATACCTTATGAAAATATTTAAATTTAATGAATCAAATCAATTGCCAGATGAACATTACTACTGCATAGATTGCGGCACACATGATATGTTAGATAACTATTTTGGTAAATCATTTATGATATCAGATAAGTTGTGGGATATGATAACTACAGCAGAAGATACTTACAAGTTAATATGTTGGGATTGTGTTGAAAAGCGATTAGGTAGAAAATTAACACCAAAAGATTTTAACCAATCTATATTAAATAATTTTAATACACGATTACAAGAATTAAAAAAACGTCAATTATGATGCTTTTTAATTAAAATTGTTATACCTGCTGGTCCTGATGATAACTCATAAACATTTGTTCTATTATCATTTATAAATCCATAGTTTTTGAATTTAAATATAATAACATCATTGTCTTCAAACCATGCATGTATAGAATTTGTAGCATAATCTATACATGGATGAGTAATTTTTCTCAATTTCCAATTTTCTCTATATTCTTCTTCTAATTCATCAACTGGTATATATATTATCATATTTTAAATCCTTTATTTATTATCTTGTCTACTTCTTTAAGAACTTTACAAACTTTGTCTAAATCAAATTCATCTTCTGTTCTAACTCCACTTTCCATATCAATCCAAACTTTACTTTCGTCTTTGTGATTATAAATTTCACTACATATTTCAACAATATTAGTTGGATTTAACCCACCAGAATACCCTGTATAAATACCTTCATATGGTGCTTTTATAGTTTTAATTTCAGTTCCTCTACCACCAGATGAGTCATATAATATATGAGTATTAGATGTATTGTACTCGGAAATAATTTTCTTTATATAAGCATCATTTGATACGTTATATTGTAAGATAAATTTCTTATCAGGAAATGTTTCTGTTAGTTTTTTATAGTTATTTAAGTCATGTGTGGTGTGTAAGAAATTGAAATTAACTTGATAACGATTAAAGAAATCGTATTTAATATCAATTATACCATCTGTTAATATGCTCCTAGTGTGTTTACCACACAAATGCAAAGCTAAGTTGAGATTTTTATCTTTCAATTCTAAGATAAAATCTTCTGTTGGATACCTTTTTTTACCTTCTTTAGTAGCGATAAGAATGCCCCATTCAACAAATGGAAATTCTTTTTGAATGTCTACTAAAGCTTTAATGTCGGTATTATTATCGGCTCCTGTGATAGTTACTCTATTTATAATCATAGAATTTTTACTACAAAAATATAAAAAGTTTGTGAAATTACAAAATTGTATTTCACAAACTTTTGTTAAAAATGACTATGTACTAAAGGTGATAATTCGGACATTAATTGCTCTCTTAATTGAAAATGGTTATTATTTTTGATGCTTATACAATAATCTTTATATGAGTTTGATATATTGTTATAGGCATATTCATAACCTTTTCTTATGATCTTATTGACAATACTTAATTTATTAGCTATGTCATCACGATTGTTATTTTGAAGCATATTAAAATTGGTTAATTTTTATAGATTATATATTAATTCCATATATTATTTTTTAAACTAATTTAATTTTTTTTTATATAAATAGAAAAACTATGGGCAGAAGAACAAGGGAGCATACAGTGAAAATCTATCAAATAAAAGATGGAGAAATTATTAATGGTGAGTTTACTTGCACACACCAAGACCATGCTTTGGAGTCTATAAAAGACTATGGCGATTATTATATTGAAGTATATGATATAGCAGGCAATCTAATACATTCTGAAAATAAACATTTAATAGAAATAGATAATACAATTGGAGAAAAAATAGTTGAAGATATTACTGAACCAGAAATTGTCGAAGAAATTAAAGACCCAATTATTGAAAACCCAGTTATTGAACAGATAACTATAGAAGTCGAAACAACAGTTGCGCCAGAGCCAAAAGTAGTAAAAAAAGCACCTGTAAAAAAAGCACCTGCTAAAACAACTACAAAACCAGCTGTTAAAAAAGCAATAAAAAAAGCGGATTAATTTAATCCGCTTTTTTTATATAAATTTTACCTTATTTTTTAACCATAATAAAGAAACTAGAATTGGCATTTGACGCTTTGACTTCTTCTTCTACTTCTTTCATTTCTTCTTTGCCTTGTGCAATCATATCCGCAGTATTGATTTTAACAGAACCAGGTAGATTAAAATCATATCTTCCTAATAAGTTACCTTGCTGTTGTTTCGCCCATCCTGTAACATATTTAATAAAATAAGGATCTGCAAATAAATTTTCTTGAGGTATATTTACATAACATTCTAATATAAGTGAAGTATTAATTTGAGTTAAAATATTTAATCTACTAGATTGAACATTAAAGTTATATTTAGTTGTAAATAATGTCATTTGATCCAACATATCTGACATAGAATCAATAATTGCTTTATATGTACCTAATTCACCAATAGTTGTTACATACGAAGATAAATATGGTTGATTAGTAACCCCCAAGTTAACTGATAAGTTTGGACTATTTAAACCTAATTGAAGCATATTAATACCTCTAACTTGATGTATCCAACTTATAGATTGTATCTCACATGGTAATGTAATATAACTATATCTAGTAAACTCTTCTGTTTGGAATGCTTGTTGATCAATATAATAGTACATCAAAGATACTGCATATAAATAATTAATTTGAAACCATGGAAGTGCTCTAGTTTCTACGAATTGTCTTATTGATTGGTCTGGTAAAGATTTTGGTAATGCGCCATATACTGTAATATCTTGTTGTATAAAATCTATTAATTCTTCTATAGAATATTGTGCTGCCATATAATTTTTTCTTTTATATATTAAACTTATGAAATTATAATTAATTTGGTAAATATAAACAATCCAAACAAACAAATTATATATTTTTTAATATAATATATCACAAAATATCCAAAAAAATTGTAGATAAATTAAAAGAAAATAAAGTTAAAGAAGTAGCAATTGGCTACAATAAAGAATGGAAACAAAAAGTCAACCTTGGTAAACGTCTAAATCAAACATTTGTATCTATCTCCTATTATAGGTTTATAGAACAATTAACTTACAAATGTAAGTTAGCAGGGATAAATGTTCTATTACATGAAGAAGCTTATACTTCTAAATGTTCTAGTTTAGATTTAGAATTAATTAAAAAACACGAAATATATTTAGGAACAAGAGTTAAAAGAGGTTTATTTAAAGCCAGTAAAGGTTTGAAGATAAATGCTGATGTAAATGGTTCTTTAAATATAGGAAGGAAAGTATTTGGTGATGCTTATATGACTAACATCATAAAGCCAACCAATATAGGATTTGTGCTAAATCCAATAAAATATAATAAATTTTAAAATAAATTTAAAACTTTTTATAAATTAATAGCATAAGTATATAAAAACAAAAGAAAAATATTAAATGATACATATACTATGGGCAACAATTCGTCCGCAAATGTTCAATGTAGTTTATAAAATTTGGCTAGAAAGAGCATCTAGTAAAGATATTATAACACATGTTGCAGTCAACTCACAAACAGATGCCAATATAGTTAAACAAGTTTTAGGCAAAAATGATGAAGTGATAGTAGTTACAACTGATAGAAAAGGTGTATGCTATCCTTCTTATATGCTTTCTTCTAAATTAGAAGCTAATAAAGATGATATTGTTATATTTGCATCAGATGATTTTACCCCACCTAATCAATGGGACACTTATTTAAATAATCAATTAAATGGTAAAGAAGGCGCGTTATTTGTACGTGATGGCTATCAAGCACCAGATTCTTCAAATATGTTACACCCATGCATAACTATACCAATTATGACTTATAGTTGTTTAGAAAAATTAAATAAAGTGATTTATCATCCTGCATATTATCATATGTTTTCAGATTGCGAATTGTATCTAAATCTAAAAGATTTAGGTTTATTAATTGATAATAGGATGACTGATGCTACAATATTTGAGCATCACCACTGGGCTGGTGGTAAGAGAAGTGCTGACCAAAATGACCAAAATTATAATAGTAAATGGGCAGAAGATGATATTATGTGGAAAAAAAGAGTTAATATGTCAGTTGAAGAAAGAATAAAAGTATAATGAAAATAAAAATAAATTTTACCGATTTTTGGGGCGGGTTCAATCCTACTGATAATTATTTCTATAATCTATTAATACAAGAATTTGATGTAGAGATTAGTAATAATCCAGATTATTTATTCTTTTCTATATTTGGAAATAATCATCAAAATTATAAATGCAAAAAGATATTTTACACAGGCGAAAATATCGCACCACCTCTGGGTTATGCAGATTACTCATTTTCATTTGATTATATGGAAGATGAAAGAAATTATAGATTACCACATTATTTACTATATCCAGGGTATTATGATTTAGTGAATAAAAATATTGATAAAAGTTTTGCTAAGAGAAAATTTTGTAGCTTTGTAGTTAGTAATGGTGGTTGTGATGTTCGTAATACATTTTTTCAAAAATTATCTAAATATAAAAAAGTAGATAGTGGTGGTAGATTTGCCAATAATATTGGATATGCAGTTGATAATAAAAGGCAATTTCAATCTGAATATAAATTTGCTATAACATTTGAAAATAATGCATATAGACCAGATTATGAATGGTATATAACAGAAAAAGCTTTTGAAGCTATGTGTGTGAATTCAATTCCTATTTATAGAGGTGGTAATAAAATAAGTGAAGATTTTAACTCCAAATCATTTATTAATTATCATGATTTTAAATCAGAGGATGATATGATTGAATATATTATCTATTTAGATAAAAATGATGATAAATATATAGAAGTTTTAAAAGAGCCATGGTTTATAAATAATCAAGTTCCAGATAACAATAAAATAGAAAACATAAAGAAGTTTTTATATGGTATTTTTGAAAAAAGAGATAATTAATTATCTCTTTTTTCATTTCTATTAATTCTTGAACAAAGTGGTTGTAAATTCGTATAGTGGCATAATTTTATAGTTTCATCTTCTGTTATTGCAGAAGCAAGTGGAATTATATGATCAATATCCCAACCATAGTTATAATTCCCGTCATAAAGTCCATGATTTTCCCATGACATCCAAGATTCAAATTTAGATTCTAAATAATTAAATAAAAATTCATAAGAACAGCCATATATTTCATCAGAATTTGATTTCTTTAAATAACCATTTCTTTTTAGTGCCTTATTTAAAGAATTCCTCAACGATTGCTTTAGTCGTTGTAGCGGTGTCATATTTTTATATCTATTTTTATTAAATTTCTTTTTCATTTCTGGATTATCTTCTAAATATTTTTTCTTATATGCCAATAATTTTTCTTTATTATTTTGCCTATATTTCCGCATAACTTCTTTTGTTTTGATTTTATCACTTTTATCACGAGATTTTTTATTAGTTTCTTTGATTTTATCAGGATTATTTTTAGCCCATTTTATAGATTTTTCTTTAATTTTAATTTTATTAGTTTCATACCAAATTTTATTATATTTTTCTTTGTAAATCCTAATACAGGATTTACACTCATTTCTGTAACCATCTTTTGATGTTTTCTTTTGATGAAATTCATTTAATTCTTTATTTAATCCGCATTTTTTACAAAACTTTTTCATTTTTATAAAAATAATATTTATTCTATATATTAAATTTCTTACAGAAAAAATAATGGAATCTTTTATAAATTGGTATGATTTTAAATCTGATGATGATATGATTGAATATATTATTGAATTGGATAAAAATGATGAAAAATATTTAGAAAAATTAAACAACTTTTGGTTTATTGAGAATAAAATACCAGAAGAAAATAAAGAAGAAAATATTAAAAACTTCTTATATAAAATTTTTAAAAAATAAAATGGATTTTCCAAAATTAACACATTTAACACTCACTGATATATTTAATGTTTACGGTGGAGACAAAGGTTCGTATTTTACACATGTTGGCACAGCAAATAATATTGCACATTATTATACAAAAATATATGAAATGTTTATGGAACAATATCGTGATGTAGAAATAAATATCCTAGAAATAGGATTATGGTGCAGTTATTTTCCTGGCTCATCTATTAAAGGATGGAACAGTTATTTTAATAAAGTGCAATACTATGGTATTGACATCGTTGATTGTACACAATTCAATAATGATAATGTTCATATATCAATTTGCGATCAAACTTCAGAGGAAATGTTAGCAGAATTTTTAAAAGATAAACCTCTATTTAAATTTATAATAGATGACGGTGTACACGAAGAAGAAGCGATTATAAAATCTTTAGGTACTCTATTTCCTCATTTAGAAAGCAAAGGTGTCTATTTTATAGAAGATTTACATGTTGTAAATAAAACAGATTTATATAAATTGCGTGAAAAGAATTTTGAAAGTAAATACATAAGTCAGGATAAAATTGATTATATTAATAATAATATAGAAAATTGCTATTTTAGTCAAGACCAAAAATTATGTGTAATAATAAAAAAGTAATATGACTGTAAAAGTAGAATTAATTAATAAAACAAACTTAGTTTATATTGATGATTATGGCACATATTTAAATGAATATTATCATTATATAATAAAATGTTTCAAAAGCGCATTAAATGGCTTAAATATTGAAAAGAATATTTTAATTGGTAATTTTAACAAAACTACCAATCAAGATTTAAAAGTTGATGCCAATGTAGAGCATACTTTAGTTAAACAAGGTGGCAGAAGTGCATATGATGCACCTACTGGTAAAATACCATACGATAATAATTTTTATTTATGTAGAGTGAATAATTTAGCATATCTAAATACATTAGATATAATTGTAGAATATTCTATGCCTAATGTTAAAAATATAAGAACATCTGGTTATTATCCATATTTGTTAAATAAACTTGTTTATATATCACCAATTATTTTTGATATAAATGATTTTAAAATTTCTGAAAGAAATAAGACAGTAACTATGTTTATAAGCACAGAAGAACATAGGAGAAAGATATTTTTAGAGAATATTTCCGAAAAAAATATCGACTGTGTAAATTACCAAAATATTTACACTAAAGAAGATTTAATGAATTTTTATTCTGATGTAAAAATAATGGTTAATATACATCAAACGCCTCATCATGACACATTTGAGGAATTAAGAGTTTTAGGTGCATTAATTAATGGTATTATAATCATATCAGAAGATGTTCCTTTAAAAGAAGAAATACCATATTTTGAATATATTATATGGTGTACATATGATACTGTATATGATACTATAAAAGATGTTCAACAAAATTATGAATCATATTGGGCAAAAATTTTTTCAGATGGTAAATTAAAAGATATTTTATTAGAAATGGAACAAAATAACTTTAATAATATAAAAAAATATTTTTCAGTATGAAATATACAATAGGGATAACAACATTTGAACATAGGTTTGAAAAATATTTTAAACCTTTATTATTACAAATAAAGAAAAATTTACCTGATGTCGAAGTTATAGTATATGTAAATGGTCAATATGATAAAGAATTTAATCAAGAATACAGGAAAAATATATTAGAATTGATGTCAAAACAGAAAAATGTATTTCCAATAATATCACCTTATTTTAAAGGGCTATCAAAAATATGGAACTCAATTATCGTTAATTCTAGCAACAATAATATATTCATATTAAATGATGATATTTGGTTAGATGATGCTTTCTTTATTCAAATACCAGAAATATTCAAAATAACTAATACATCATTTAGACTAAATGGTTCATTTAGTCATTTTTGTGTAAATAGAAATGAAGTTTTTGAAGTAGGTTTCTTTGATGAAAGACTTATAGGATTGGGCGAAGAAGATGGAGATTGGTGCTTTAGGTGGGAAAAATTTTATCAAAAACATTTACCAATTTTACAGACACCATTTGTTCATTCTTTTTATAATGTCAAAGATGAAAATAATTCGGAAAATATGGAAAAAGATAAAACATGGGGTAAATATACACCTTGGAATGCTAATTGGATATTTAAGAATAAATACGACCCAGACAATACGCAACTTGCGTTAGCACAGGGATTTCCTGCCAATGGGCAAGGTGGTATGTATGGCAAACCAGTGGCTATGCGTGAAGATTGTGTGAATTTAAATTATTATCCAGCAGAGAAATTCTTTTGGGAACATATAAAAGAGTTAAAACAAATAAAATGAAAAATATAATAGTATATTGTTTATGGGGTTCTGATGATAAATATTGGAAAGGTGCAGTAGAAAATATAAAATTAGCTAAAATATATTATCCTAATTTTATTTGTAGATTTTACGTTGATAAAGAATGTTCTTTAGATCTGATAGATACCTTAAAAAGCGATAACACTGAAATAATTATTTTAGAAGGTAAAAGAGATATTAACTCAGCAGATGTAAGATTTACACATAATGGAATTTTTTGGAGATTTTTATCATTAAAAGATAATGATATAGATATTATTTTATCAAGAGATTGTGATTCTAGAATTTCTCAAAGAGAAGTT
>Ga0316224_1001765_pt1 | contig 22224 bp, 23 predicted proteins | sample TBH18013metaG_FD_206254 | JGI IMG/M metagenome (GOLD analysis project Ga0316224, IMG submission 206254) | Freshwater microbial communities from Trout Bog Lake, Wisconsin, USA - TBH18013 | ecosystem: Environmental > Aquatic > Freshwater > Lake > Hypolimnion/Profundal zone | place: USA: Wisconsin... | reverse complement strand
CAAATTAAAAAACGCGAACTGGGGGCATTAAAGAAATTAGCTAAAAAATACAATATGCAAATCATTGAAAATCAAATAGCTGCATAGTGTGTCATTGGCAGGCTCTCGAAGCATGTGCGTTGGGAGTCGCGAGCTCTGCATTAGCGGTTATGCATGGCGTAAAGGCCTTTGCCCACATGGTTCGAGAGCCTCACCATGACACCTTACGCAATATTTGTAGGGAAAAATTCATCTTCCGAACACATATGGTGAGGACACAAATAACAGGTAGCTGGGATGATTTTACTCCTTCAAAAACGCTAAAATCTTAGCATTCACTTTATCCGCCTGCTCAATATGCGGCAAATGTGCGGCATCATCCACCGGGAAGAAATCAACTTTTAGAATACTCCGCACCGAGTCGCTGTATTGAAATGGTACCGTGTGATCCTCTTTACCCCATATCAGCAATACAGGCTTATGTGTGCTGTTGAGGCATGTATTACTTTCTCTGCCATTATAATTGTAGTTATATTCGGTGGAAACTATCGCATTCCTGAAACCTTTATAGCGCATTTGTACCCGGTATTTATTTACCCAATCCGGGTGGCGTTGCGGGTATTTAAAATCGCTTAGCTGGCCATTGGCCCGCTCATCAGCATGTGTGGCTTCATGATATTTTGTATAGCATTGCGGTACCGCCGGCACGGCATAAGGGTACATCGGGTCAACCAGGATAACTTTATCCACCAATTCGGGATGATGACAGGTGAAATTTGTAATCACTGCACCCCCGAAGGATACACCCGCAATGTTCAACGGGGTTTTTAAATGCAATTGTTTAATAAGATCAAGCAATTGGGTTTGATACAGCGCCTGGTTGTAAATAACATCCGGCCGGTCAGAATAACCACGTCCATACATATCATAACGCAAAACTTTAAAGCCCTGCTTAACCAGGTATTCATAGGTGCCGTCCCAGATGTAATAGGGCACGCTGAAGCCATGTACCAATATCACAACCTTTCCGGTATCGGGCCCGCTTAATTCATAATGAGTGATCCCCTGGCTTAGTTTAATATATTGGCCGGTTGTCCCTTTTCTTTCGCTATCAGTTAGTTCCTTCTTTTCTTTATTGCCTTTAAAAAATAAAACTGAGCAGAAAATAGCCGCTGTTATTGCTAAAAATAAGATGGTGTTGAAGATGACTTTTATTATTTTCATGCCCTGGATACTAAAATGAGACCAAATGTATTTATTGACTAAATTAGCACAAATATTAAGCTTATAATTCAGTATATTTTAATTTATGCGCATCAGTATAATCGGATCAGGTAATGTAGCTACACACCTTGCGGCAGCCTTTAAGAATGCAGGGCACCGTTTGGTACAGATTTATAGCAGGAATATGCAAAATGCGGCATTGCTGGCCTATCACGTAGGTGCAGAAGCCATAGACGATTTTGACCTAATTAGTCCTGAAACTGATCTGTTTATTATTTCCGTTAAGGATGATGCCATACCCTCGGCAGCACAAAGCCTGGCTAAATATCAAAAGCTAACCGTGCATACTTCGGGGGCGGTTGAGCTTTCGGCCTTATCAGCTATTATTTCCAATTCGGGTGTTTTTTATCCCCTGCAAACCCTAAGCAAAAATAAAGAAGTAGATTTTTTAACCGTGCCGCTTTGTATTGAAGGTGCTAACGACAAAATAACAGCTGAACTTGAGCAACTTGCCCGCACGATCAGCAACCATGTTCATCGCATTAATTCGGAGCAGCGGAAGATCTTACACCTCGCCGCTGTTTTTGCCTGCAATTTTCCTAACTACCTCTACTCGGCGGCGCAGCAATTGTTGGAAAAGCACCAAATGGAATTTGAACTGTTGCGCCCATTGATCCTTGAAACGGCCCAAAAGGTACAAGACCATTTACCTGCCGCCGTACAAACCGGGCCTGCTATCCGCAATGATGAAAACACCATGGCTGCCCACCTGCAAATGCTGGATAATGAACCAGCATTGCAAACAATATATGCACTGTTAAGTCAGGCTATTATCAAAAACGCTAACTCCGGGCACGGTGGATAAGTTATTTTGTTACTTTTGCTGAAATGGACATTTTTAAAGTTAAGATAAACTTTGAGGCAAAAGGGCTTGGGACAGTTGAATTACCCATAGCCGAAGGTGAGTCGGTATTAGACGTTTGCCTTGAAAACGGCATTGAGCTACAGCACAATTGCGGTGGCGTATGCGGATGCAGTACCTGCCATGTTTATGTAAACAGGGGTATGGATAATGTGCAGGAGATCTCGGACAAGGAAGAAGATTTTATAGACAGGGCAGTAAATCCGCGCATTAATTCGCGCTTAGGTTGCCAGTGCATAATGATTGATGGTGATATTGAGATAACTCTGCCGGATCAGTCGAATTTTCTTGGCCATTAATAGGAGATTACACCGATTATTGAAAGATTACACCGATTATAGGGGGATTGCACCGATTATTAAGAGATTACACCGATTACGGAGCAATCACAATTAAATGTATTTAGTACCAAACAAAAATGACAGATAACAAATTCACATTACCCATTCACTGGAAAGATCATGAAGATATTGCAATTGAACTTTATGAGAAGTTTGGTGATGATTTTGATGAATCAAAAATATACCGCATCCGTTTCACGGATCTTTTAGAATGGGTGCTTTCCCTTCCAAATTTTACCGGTACCCGCGAAGAATCCAACGAAGGGCACCTGGAGCAAATCCAGTCGGCCTGGGTTTACGAATGGCGGGATAACCAATAATCGTCATTAGTCATTGGTCATTGGTCATTGGTCATTTTTTTGGTTGGGAAATAATATTTTAACCGTATTTACCATGGACCTTGGACTATCGACCATGGACTATTTTTATCCCATATTCTTCGAACAATTGTGCGGCGTTATTTAAAAGCTGCAACTCTTCTTCCCGCAAGGCATAAATAGTATTAATGTCTTTATCGAGGCATAAGCTTAGCATTTCATGGGTATAGGCTAATGAATTCGGGTTCGGCAGGCGGATCATTTGTGCTGATGTGAGCATAAATGCAGGTAATTCAAGATAATCTCCAAGTATAACAGCCGCTGGCCCTAACTTTTTTTTAAGCCTTTGGGCTTCTGCCGAATTTGCTGCGGTGATGAGGGTATTCAAATTTTTTATTTTTATTGATGAAGGATTAAACCATCTTTCATAAAAACAGTGCGATCCGATAAGTCGGCCAGGTCCTGATTATGGGTAACTATTACAAAGGTTTGATTGAAATCATTGCGCAGTCTGATGAATAACTCATGCAATTCGAGCGCGTTTGCCGAATCAAGGTTACCCGAAGGTTCATCAGCAAAGATCAGTGAGGGACTATTGATCAGCGCGCGTGCTACCGCAACGCGTTGCTGTTCACCTCCCGAAAGTTCATTGGGTTTATGGTTAAGTCTGTCTGCCAAACCAAGTAATTCCAATAGTTCGGTTGCCTTTTTTTCTGCATCTTTTTTAGCAGTACCTGCAATAAATGCCGGGATGCAAACATTTTCAATAGCATCAAATTCACCCAGTAAATGGTGGAACTGAAAAATAAAACCAATTTTCCGGTTCCTGAAGGCGCTTAAATCCCTGTTTTTTAAGGCGCTCAGCTCCATATTGTTTATAAAAAGCTGACCATGGTCTGGTCTGTCTAAAGTGCCTAATATATTGAGCAGTGTACTTTTGCCTGCGCCCGATGCACCTACTATGGTTACAATTTCACCTTTTTTTACTTCAAGGTCAACACCTTTTAATATTTCAAGCTGTCCGTAGGCTTTATGGATGTTTGTTGCTTTGAGCATGGACAAATGTAGAGATTTTTTTGTCCGAAAGTCCGAAAAGACCGAAAGTCCGAAAGATGCTTTTGCATTTGTAAATAAAAATTATCAACAATATATTTTCTTACGGACTTACGGACTTCCCGACTTTCGGACTTATTTATTAGCTTTACGGCAAATTCTTCAAAACACATGAATATTCACGAATATCAGGGAAAAGCAATATTAAAAAGCTTTGGCGTTAGGGTTCAGGAAGGCATTGTTGCCGATAATGTTGAGCAAGCCGTTGAAGCTGCGAAAAAATTAAAAGAAGATTACGGATCAAGCTGGGTAGTTATCAAAGCGCAGATCCACGCGGGCGGTCGCGGCAAGGGTGGTGGCGTTAAATTAGCCAAAAACCTTGATGAGGTTGCTGAAAAAACAACTAACATTCTTGGAATGCAGTTAGTAACCCCGCAAACCGGTCCCGAAGGTAAATTGGTACGTAAAGTATTGGTTGCCCAGGATGTTTATTACCCGGGTGACAGTCCGACTAAAGAATTTTATATCAGCGTATTGCTGGATCGTGCGAAGGGTCGCAATATCATCATGTACTCTACCGAAGGGGGTATGGATATTGAAGAGGTGGCACATTCTACACCAGAGCTGATCCATAAAGAAGAAATTGATCCAAAAGTAGGTTTGCAGGCTTTCCAGTCGCGCAAAATTGCTTTTAACCTTGGTCTTTCGGGCGATGCTTTTAAAGACATGGTGAAATTCATCACCGCTTTATATAAAGCTTACGATGCTACCGATTCGTCGCAGTTTGAGATCAACCCGGTATTAAAAACATCGGATAATAAAATATTAGCTGTTGACGCAAAAGTAAACCTGGATGATAACGCATTATACCGTCATCCCGATTATGCAGCGATGCGCGATACCAATGAAGAAGACCCTACAGAGGTAGAAGCCAGCAAATCAAACCTTAACTACGTAAAGCTCGACGGTAACGTTGGCTGTATGGTGAACGGCGCCGGTTTGGCTATGGCAACTATGGATATAATTAAAATTGCCGGCGGCGAACCTGCAAACTTTTTAGACGTTGGCGGTACAGCCAATGCCGAAACCGTTAAAGCAGCTTTCAACATTATATTGAAAGACCCGCATGTAAAAGCTATCCTGATAAATATATTTGGCGGTATCGTACGCTGCGACCGTGTTGCACAAGGTGTTATCGACGCTTACCAGGAAATAGGAAATATTCCTGTACCTATCATCGTAAGGTTACAGGGAACAAATGCTGTTGAAGCAAAACTATTAATTGATAATTCGGGCTTAAAAGTTTACTCGGCCATATTGCTTAAAGAAGCAGCTGAACGGGTGAAGGAAGTGCTGGCTTTATAGTTAATTAGTTCACTGGTTCATTAGTTCATTGGTCTGCTTCATTAGATATGTGCAGGCAATAATTGAATTAGTCTGCTTTATGATTTTATACGCATTGCAGGTATTGAACTATTTACCAATGAACAATTGAACTAATGAACAAATGAACTACCACATAATAAAAGTAAAAGGCGTTGCCAAAATACCCGACTATGTACAGCTTAGGGATGATAAGTTCACGCTGCTGGCTTATTTTAGGGTTGACAGGCCTGAAAAGTCTTTAGATAAAGCCGGGCTTCATGACAAAACCGAATATATTATGAATATTATTAAGGATTTGCCTTTTGGGCAGATCCTTAAATTAGAGCTTTAAATTTGATTATTAGTTCACTGGTTTATTAGTTCATTGGTGGTTTGCGGATATTTTAAAATAACTTTAACCAGCCAGAAAAGACGAATGAACCAATGAACAAATGAACTAATGAACCAGAAAACATGATTGAAAATTCCATAATAAAGCTTAATCACATTGATGTTTTTCAGCAAAAGCACCTGGTTTTATCGGATGTTAACCTGCATATTGATAAAGGCGATTTTGTTTGGCTGATCGGTCAGACAGGTTCGGGCAAAAGCAGTTTGCTGAAAATTATCTATGGCGACCTTGCCATACCAAGCGGGGAAGGCACAGCCTGCGGTTACGAACTTAACGGGATCAAGAGCAAGGATATTCCTTTTTTGCGCCGTAAGCTTGGGATCGTTTTCCAGGATTTTCAGTTACTTACAGATCGTACAGTGGAGCAAAACCTACAGTTTGTAATGCGCGCCACCGGCTGGACGGATAAAAAATTAATAGAAGACAGGGCTATTGACGTATTGAACAAAGTTGGGCTTCGTTCCAAGTTAAAGAAAATGCCGCATGAGCTTTCAGGCGGCGAACAGCAGCGTGTAGTGATAGCCCGCGCCCTGCTGAATGATCCCGAGATCATATTGGCAGATGAGCCGACCGGCAATCTTGACCCTGCCACTTCCGAAGAAATTGTATTGCTCCTTAAACAGATCAGCCAGCAACTGGGTACCGCGGTGCTCATAGCCACGCACGATTATCACATTATCCGTACGTTCCCTTCCCGGATCATTAAATGTGAGAACGGCAAGGTGCTGGAGGATGCGAAAATAGCCTGATCAGTTGGCAGCCGGCAGTTTGCGGTTATCAGTTTGCTTGGTTTGTTTGAAGATTTCTGAATAATCAAGCACTAAAACTTGCCAACTGCCAACTGAAAACTGCCAACTGAATCCTGCCAACTGAATCCTGCCACTATTTACATAAAAATCATAAACCGCTGACATGATGTCGGCTTTAAGCTAATGGCAAGATACTTGATTGGCACTATTAGCTATGAATTTTAACGACATGTTGAAGAAAAAAAAGAAAGAAGATATAGAAAATCCTGAAGGTTTAAATGGTGCAGCGACTGAGAACAGTCAGGCTGTCATACCTGAAGTTGAAGAAATTGAAGAACTGCCAACTGCTGCCGAACTTTTAAAAGAAGAATTGGCTACTGCCAATGATAAATACCTGCGTTTATACGCTGAATTTGATAATTTCAGAAGGCGCACTATAAAAGAACGCGAAGAAGCAAGAAAAATGGAAGGGAAGGACCTGATTGTAGACCTTCTGCCCGTGCTGGATGATTTTGAACGTGCGCTCCGGTCTATGGAAAACGCAGCTGATGTTGCACCAATAAAAGAAGGTGTTACGCTGGTTCAGCAAAAATTAAAAAACATACTTGCTCAAAAAGGATTAAAGGTGATGGAATCAATAGGCAACCCTTTTGATGCTGAATTGCAGGAAGCCATTACGAATATTCCGGCCCCTACGGAAGAATGGAAAGGTAAAGTGATTGATGAAATGGAAAAAGGCTATTATCTTAATGATAAGGTAGTGCGTTTTGCCAAAGTAATAGTTGGAAGTTAATTGGTGAATGAGTGAATTAGTGATTTAGTGAATGGTCATTTTCAATAGTTTAACAATTCACTAAATCATTAATTCAACATTACAAAATTCACTAAATCACTAATTCAATAAATCAATAATTATAAACGATGTCAAAAAGAGATTACTACGATATACTGGGTGTAGCAAAAGGGGCTGATGCTGATGAGGTGAAGAAAGCTTACCGTAAAATGGCCATTAAATATCACCCGGATAAAAACCAGGGCGATAAAGCGGCCGAAGATAAGTTTAAGGAAGCAGCTGAAGCCTACGAGGTATTGAGTAATCCCGAAAAACGCCAGCGATACGACCAGTTTGGTCATGCAGCCAATGCACACTCGGCCAACGGTGGTGGCGGCTATGGCGGCGGTGGTATGAATATGGATGACATATTCAGTCAGTTTGGCGATATATTTGGCGGCGGCAGTCCTTTTGAAGGCTTTTTTGGCGGCCGGCAAGGTGGCGGCCAGGGTGGACGCAGGGTAACCCGCGGCAGCAACCTTCGCATAAAAGTAAGGCTGACACTCGAAGAAATTGCCAATGGCACCGAGAAAAAAATAAAAGTAAACAAGCAGATAGTCTGTAAGACCTGCGATGGTACAGGTGCAAAGGACAGGTCGTCGTTTCAAACCTGTAAAACCTGCGGTGGTTCCGGCGCGGTGCGCAGAGTAACCAATACCATACTGGGGCAGATGCAAACCACAAGCACTTGTCCTACCTGTAATGGCGAAGGCTCCACTATTTTATCAAAATGTACGGTATGTCATGGCGACGGGGTGGTACGCGGTGAAGAGACCATCAGTATCAATATCCCGGCTGGGGTAAGCGAGGGTATGCAGCTCAGCATGAGCGGTAAAGGTAACGCGGCCCCGCGCGGTGGTTTACCCGGCGACCTGATCATCCTGATAGAGGAGATTCCGCATGAAACATTAAAACGCGATGGTAATAACGTGATCTACGATCTGCACATCAACTTCGTTGACGCAGCCATAGGCACCAGCGTTGAAGTACCCACCATTGACGGCAAAGTTAAAATAAAGATAGATCCCGGAACCCAGGGCGGTAAGATCTTACGACTTAAGAGTAAAGGCGTACCCGAAGTGAACTCATACCACCGCGGCGACCAACTGGTACATATCAACATCTGGACGCCAAAGGCGCTCAGTCGTGAAGAACGCGAAATATTGGAAAAGCTACAGGCTTCTCCTAACTTTAAACCAAATCCCGGCAAAAATGAGAAATCATTCTTTGAACGGATGAAGGAATATTTTGAGTAGGGGGGAGTCTGAAAGTCGGGAAGCCCGAAAGTTCGGAAGATAAAAAGAGATAAGAGGTTTTAAAGCCCGGGATTTTAGGATTTCGGGCTTTTTAGATTTTCGGTTAACTGTCGTTTAAACTCCTGAATAAAACATTTTATTACCTTGTTCTGATCTTCAGCAGATAACTTATCATGATACAGATTAGATACAATTAAGTCTTTGTCCAAAAAAATCTGATAGTAAAATAAATCAAAAGATATCGTTAAGACAATATTGAGATTGAAAACATTGTTCGGGTCTTTATATTCACTAAAACGCGCATGGAAATGTATTGCTAAACGATCCTTCCCCAATAGTTCTTTATATGGTGCTGGATTATTATTTACGATTACTAAACTAGGTCTATGTATTCGCATATCTTCATAGTATTGAAAAACAAACCAAAAACTATCACCGAAAAAGTATTCGTGGAAATTCTTCGATTTTTCAACAATTTTTAAGGATAGTGGAAGAACGGAGTTGAAAAACACACGATCAATGCCAACCTCTGACTTTTTTTCCTGTGCAACGACCCCGCCCTTAAGTTGCATTTTTAATAGTGCAATCTCTTTGTCTAAATCTTCGTCCTCATCGATATTGCCACCACTGGCTGCTTTTAAATATAATTGCAACGAGCTTTTAAGACGCTCCGCAATATATTCGACAAAAGGCCAATTTTCATTAGCATCAGCCCTGCTTAACAAAGAGTAATAATTCTGCCTATCATCCATCTTAATTACAACCGGCGGATAGCCTTTTTGCATCAAGATCAAATTCATTAAAATTCTTGAAAGTCGGCCATTCCCGTCATCAAAAGGATGAATAGAAACGAACTTGTGATGAAACAAAGCAGCTGCAACCACGGGATGAACGTCTGGGTTTGTGGAAGCTTCATTATACCACTCCATCAATTCCTGCATTTTGGCAGGTGTTTCCTCGGGGGTAGCATAATAATGTATTTCGCCGGTTGCGGTTTTTACATGGTTGGCAGAGGTTTTATATTCTCCCAAAGAAACTCTTTTAGTGGTTTTTAATCCTTCCGGCGTTTTAGCTTCAGTATTATAAGGCTCAACTAAAATCATTTTATGTAATGCCCTGATATCAGCTTCTGATATTGGCCGTGTATCTTTTATAATGGATAATAAAAAGTTAATCGCTTCATTATGCCCGCGTATATCTAAATGATCTTTTAACGGCTTGCCTTTGGCGGTTATGCCTTCCATTAAAAAAGCAACTGTTTCGCCGTAGCTTAAACGGTTTCCTTCAATCGCGTTTGAATGATAGTTCCAGTCTAACCGAAGTTTCTGCATTACCCGGCCTTCTACATCATCTGGCAAAGGGCGCATGTCGTCGATTTGCTTTTTTAAGGCATCAACTTCCTGTAACAGGTCAGCTTTGCTAAATTCGGTTTCGAGTCTCAGGTTCATTTTTTAAAGATAGGAAAATACTGTTTAAGTCCGAAAGTCAGAAAAGACCGAAAGACCGAAAGATAAAATAAAGATATGGGCGACAAGGCAGAAGTTCCTAATCTCCAATCTCTAACCTCTAATGATCACCTCCCAACCGGCTGATGCATAATCAACCCATTAATCAAATCCTGCACCTGATGATAATCCACTTTCTCCTCCAGGTAAGCCTGTCCGGTTCCGTTATCATCCCATTTATCGCTGCCATCATCGGCAACTATCATCCGGCCTTTGTGCAGGGTGTACCAGTTTGAGTAACATTTTATGGCTACCAAAACCGCTGTTTCATCCCAGCTTTTTCTGCCTAATGAATCTTCTTTTGCCATCGGGATTGAGATCCGGAAAACGTCCTTCACCGGGTCATTATGAATCGCATTGTTATGGATCAACGGCAACCCGACTTTTATCTTTTCGCCAATTTCAAAACCACTTAGTATGATTGGCGTATTCCAGTTGCCATAAAGATTTTGCGAAGCAGGCGCATCCTTCATTACATTAAACTCAAAGCCAGATGGGTATTTACCAGCCATGCATACCAATAGTTTTACTTTCTTTTTAATAAGCTCCTTCCCCGAAAGGGAAGAATATTCATCCGCTTGCGTATTCAGCAAATTGGATAGGTTCGTCAAAAAACCTATCGTTACAATAGTAACACTGTGGTCCGGTTGGGCGGCAAGTATTTTACGGTATAATTTCACAGCGTCCCATGCTTCAGCATTGGTTTTAATTTTGTGCGGATATTTTGCCAGTAATGTATCTGTCCAGTGTTGCCAGTCGCGTAACTCCAGCGCATCGCCTTTTGGTACACCCACTGGTATTCCTGGGCGGTTAAAATAGGTGTTGAATACATTCAGTATGCCGGCCACGCCTTCGTATTTGGTACTGGCCACGGTGGCTAATATTTTAACCTCGCCTTTATCCGCTAAAGCATGTAATATGGTGATCGCACCAACATCATCGTAGTCTGGCCCCATATCGCTGTCGAAAATGAGATGCACGGGTTTAACCGTTTTCTGTCCAAAAGCGGATACTGTGCTGGAAAAAATAAACAAAAGAATCAGATATCTGTACAACATGGTTTTTTATTGGTGGATCAAGGTACAACGAAATTCACAAATTACATATTTTCAACCCTTACAACCAGGAAATTGCTTTTTGAATTTATACCGACTTTTACTATGGCAAATGCGTTGAACCCAAAGATTTTAAAAATCTCTTTTTTACCCTCTTTGCCGATTTCGGCAGAGAGGGTGGTCAAGCGTAGCGATGACCGGGTGAGTCACCCCGTAGGATATTACCGCCAGTGCAAATCGGCGAGTCTACTCACCCCGGATTCGCTGCGCTGTCCGACCCTCTCTGCCGAAATCGGCAAAGAGGGTAGCTGCAATTTTTTCATCCATCAAATACTAAACGTTTTAATCCTTAGGGGAAAATCACCTTCTTTTTAAACGCGATTTTTCAACCCTTACAACTTTTCCAACTAATATCCTGTAACTTTAGGGCAGCTGTAATATCTAATTGCAAAAAGTTAAAGCAATCAACCCTTACCTATGTTAAGCATCCGCAATATTGTAAAACAATACGCCGGGCACACGGCCCTGAGCGATGTAAGCCTGGAAGTTAACCGCGGGCAGATCTTTGGTCTTTTAGGACCAAATGGCGCCGGTAAAACTTCGCTTATCCGTATTGTAAACCAAATTACCGCGCCCGATGCGGGCGAAGTTTATTTTAACGGCGAAAAACTCAATCAATCACATATCGACAGGATCGGGTATTTGCCTGAAGAGCGCGGGTTGTATAAGAAAATGGAGATTGGCGAGCAGATGATTTACCTGGCCAGGCTAAAGGGCCTGAGTCGTGCGGAATCAATAAGGCGGTTGAAAATATGGTTTGAAAAGCTGGGTATGGATACCTGGTGGAAAATGAAAATAGAGGAACTTTCGAAAGGTATGCAGCAAAAGGCGCAATTTGTGGCCACTGTTTTGCACGAGCCAGACCTGATTATATTAGATGAACCATTCACCGGATTCGATCCGGTAAATGCGGAAGTTATAAAAGACGAAATTCTTGAACTGAACCGTAAAGGCGCCACCATCCTGTTCTCCACCCACCGGATGGAATCGGTAGAGGAATTATGTGATGCCATCGCATTGCTCGACAAATCGAAAAAGATACTGGACGGTAAAATCAGTGATATTAAAGACACCTACCGCAATAATATTTACCTGGTGGAATATACCGGCGATAGGGTTAGTGCCAATAGCTTGGAGCCTTTTGAATTGCTTGATGAGTCAGCCGGGCATAATAACAGCTATAGCATCAGGATAAAACTAAAGCAGGGGTCGACTTCAAACGATGTTTTGCAATACCTGATCCCCAAAGCGCGGATCAATATGCTGCAGGAGGTAATACCGAGTATGAACGAAATTTTTATTGAACAAGTAAACAAAATTGCCTGAGCCATGAACAAGATTTTATTGATTATACAAAGGGAATATATTACCAGGGTCAGAAAAAAATCATTTATTATTATGACTTTACTGGTGCCTGCGCTGTTTGCAGCAATGTTTGCTATTATCGCTTACGTAGCCAATGATAAGGATCAAACTATTCATATTGTTAACGTTATTGACAAGAGCGGCAATTTTAAAAACAGGTTCACCGATCAGAAATTTATTAAATATAACTATCTGACTCAATCTTTAGTTGCCGCCAAAGCCAATCTGAAAAATGACGATGACCTTATATTAAACATTCCGGCAAATCCAAAAGATACTGCGGTGCTTTTTGCAAAGAAAAAAACCACGCTATCGTTGGCGGATAACATACAGGGCCAGATGAATGATATTGCAACAGGGGTAAGCCTTGTAAAAGCGGGAATTGATACTGCCAGCCTGCATAAAATCAAAAGTAATATAATCATAAAATCAAATGAAATTACCGATGCCGGCGAAAAAAGCACCAATATGGCGGCCACCTATACTTTAAGCTTCGCCGGCGCTATTCTTATTTACATGTCACTGTTTATTTACGGCGCACAGGTAATGCGCGGGGTAATTGAAGAAAAAACCAGCCGTATTGTTGAGGTGATCGTATCTTCGGTACGACCTTTCCAGTTGATGATGGGTAAAATCATTGGTGTCGGCCTTGTCGGACTGACGCAGTTTGTTTTATGGATTACACTATCTGCCGGAATAGGTTATTTGCTCGGTAATAATGCATCGGTAGTACACAATACTATTTTTAAATTTGTTCATAGTTTAGGCGCAAATGCCGCTTATGAATTGTCTTGTTTCTTTTTTTACTGGATTACCGGATTTCTGTTTTATAGCGCCCTTTTTGCAGCTGTTGGCTCGGCTGTGGACAGCGAAACAGAAACTCAGCAGTTTATGTTCCCGATAACTTTGCCGTTATTGTTTACTTATATTCTTTCGGTTTCCTACTTATTTATGATCCCCGATAGTAATCTGGCATTCTGGCTTTCTGTAATACCATTTACAGCGCCGGTAGCTATGATGGTACGCGTACCCTTTGGCGTACCGGGATGGCAAATGGCCATATCAATGACGTTAATGATTGCAGGGTTTATATTTACTACCTACATTGCTTCGAGAATTTATAGGGTGGGTATTTTAATGTACGGTAAAAAAGCAAGCTATAAAGAACTGGCCAAATGGTTTTTTTATAAAGAATAGCCCCCTTAACCCCCTGAAGGGGGAATGATTTTTGTAAAGGAAATATTCTATGGAAAATAAAAAAGCTCCTCCGCCAACTGGCGGATGCTGGGGGGTAATGGATCTTGGCACCAATACATTTCATTTGCTGATTGCGGAAGGTACCGCTGCTGAATATCATGAAATTGTTCACGAACAAGTGCCGGTTAAATTAGGCGAAGGGGGAATAAACAAGGGGTTCATACAACCGGCGGCATTTGAGCGCGGAATTAAAACCATGCAACGGTTTCAGGGGCTTATTGTAAAAAACCATGTACTGCACATCCGGGCGATAGCAACTTCTGCATTGCGCAGCGCGGCAAACGGGCAATATTTTATTGATGAAGTTAAAGCCAAAACAGACATCAGCATCGAAATTATTAATGGCGATATGGAAGCTGCCTTCATCTACCAAGGAATCAAAGCAGGGGGCTGTTTATCCAAACAAAACAGTCTGATCATTGATATTGGCGGCGGCAGTGTTGAATTTATCATTTGCAACGATACCAAAATACTGTGGAAACAAAGTTTTGAGATCGGCGCCGCAAGGTTGATGGATACTTTCCACAACACCGACCCTATCCCTCCTGAATCTATCGCCGCCCTGAACCTGTACCTGGAAGAGAACTTGAAGGATCTGTTTTCCGCCGCATCAGCTTATCCTGTCGAAAATATCATCGGTTCATCGGGGGTATTCGAAAGCTACGCCGAAGTGATAGAAACAGAAAAAGGAAAGCCATTCGATCTTAAAAAAATAAAGCATTATAACTTTGATCAGGATGAACTGATAGCCTTAATTGAAAAGATCATCCTCTCCACTCACCAGGAGCGTTTAATTACAAAAGGTATTATCCCGATAAGGGTAGATATGATCGTTACCGCTTCATTACTTACACGCTTTGTAATAAACAAGCTTGGGGTTAGCAAAGTGATAATGTCAACTAATTCATTGAAAGAAGGAGTTTTGGCGGAGATGATGGGTTAATGTGAAATTCTGATCTTAACTGTCCATATCATTAAAAAGTGAATCACTTTTAACACGCATAACGGGTTTTCTGTAGTAAACAGATTGTAAACTTAGATGTCAGGATTTTTTTATCCTCTTTCCCGCTTGCGGAAGAGAGGGTGGTCGAGCGGAGCAATGACCGGGTGAGTCCCTACGGTGGACATTACCGCTAATGCATGTCGGCGAGTTTACTCACCCCGACGACGCTTCGCTGGTCGGCCCTCTCTTCCGCAAGCGGGAAAGAGGGCCGAGCTGCTTTTTTTCTTTTTGGGTACCTTTGTTTGAAATCTTTCGAATACAAAAGCCTGTGTAAATTTTAGAAGTGATTTCCCAGATATCATTTACACACATGTAAATTTCACCTCAACCTTTGTATATTGCCGCCCTTTAAAATTAACTTATGAAATTAAAATTTATTGGCATCGGGATTCTCTTAATTGTCGCTATTTCCGCTAATGCGCAAAGAAGACGCCGTGGTAACAATGGCAACGATACCATATCATCCAACTATCAACCGTCTGAATTATTTTCTCCTTTGTTTTATAGTGAAAAAGGAAATGAATTTCATTCTGCAAACGGTGCACCTGGTGCTAAATATTGGCAAAACAGGGTTGACTATGGGTTAAATGCCGCTATTGATACCGCAGCCAAAACCTTAACCGCTACCGAAAAGATCCATTACACCAACAATAGTCCGGATGCACTGCAATTTTTGTGGCTGCAGCTTGATCAAAACACCTATAAAAAGGACGCCAGATCCAATTATTCAACAGGATTTGCACCCGCACCCAACCAGCATACCGATGGTTACAATATCGAATCGGTAGCAATTAACCGTGGAGACATTACGCAAAAGGTTGATTTTATTATTACGGACACCCGCATGCAGATCCGCCTGCCAAAAGCTGTTTTGCCAAATGGCGGCGCTATAGATTTGATCATACATTATAAATATACCATCCCGGGCAATTTTGGCAACCGCACCGACTATACAGATACTAAAAACGGAAAGATCTACGAGATAGCACAATGGTTTCCCCGTATGTGTGTTTATGATGATACCCGTGGATGGGATACCCTGCCATTTTTAGGGCCTGGTGAATTCTACCTTGAATACGGGGATATTGACTATAATATTACCGTTCCGGCAGATATGATCGTAGCCGGCTCGGGCGAATTGCTGAACCCCCAGGATGTACTTACCGCAAAACAAATTACCAGGCTTGGAGAGGCCCGCAATAGCGATAAAACGGTTATGATTAGAACTGCGGATGAGGTGACCAACCCTTCTTCGCGCCCTGCAAACAAAGCCACACTTACCTGGCACTTTAAAATGCTGAACACCCGCGATGTTGCTTTTGGGGCATCAAAAGCATACGTATGGGATGCAGCGAGAGTTAATTTGCCGGGCGGAAAAAAATCACTGGCAATGTCGGTTTACCCTGTGGAGAGTGCAGGCAATGATGCATGGGGAAGGGCTACAGAATATTTAAAAAAATCGATAGAATATTTCTCCGAAAAGTGGTTTGTTTACCCATACCCCGTTGCAGTTAATGAGGCGGGAATTGCAGGCGGGATGGAGTACCCTGGTATTGTGTTTGACGGTATTACCGACAAAGGCAAAGAATTATATTGGGTTACAGCGCATGAGATTGGCCATAACTGGTTTCCAATGATAGTAGGCAGCGATGAGCGCCGTTACGGCTGGATGGACGAAGGTTTTAATACTTTCATTGATGTTTACGCATCTGATGAGTTTAACCATGGGGAATATGCTCCAAAACGCGATGGTGAATATGCTCCCGGAGGCGGCAACCCTGCTGATGAGATCGTACCAACGATTATTGACCCCAACGCGCCCATTATTATGACTGCGGCCGATGCTGTACCTGAAAAATACCGCCACCCTATTGTTTATTTTAAGCCTGCTTTTGGTTTGGTTTTATTACGTGAACAAATTCTTGGAAAGGAGAGATTTGATTATGCTTTCAAAAACTATATCCATAACTGGGCCTTTAAACATCCGCAGCCGGATGATTTTTTCAGGTCGATAGAAAATGGCGGCGGTGAAGATTTGTCGTGGTTCTGGAAAGGTTGGTTTTATAATAACTGGTCGCTTGACCTGGCTATTGTTGATGCAAAATATGTGAATAACGACCCTAAAAATAGCATCTGTGTAACTATTGCCAACAAAGACAGGATGGCCATGCCCTGTACCGTTGAAGTTAAGTTAAAAGACGGCAGCAAACAACGTGTAAACCTGCCAGTTGAAACCTGGCTACAAAACAAAGCAATCACAATCATCATCCCGACAACAACAGAGGCCGAAAGCGTAACAGTTGACCCGGATGCAGTGCTGCCGGATATTAACAGGAAAAATAATACGATGGTGGTAAAATAAAAACATCCCGTAGAGACGCGATGCATCGCGTCTCTACAATTTCATCAATTCCCGGTACAGTTTTTCGGTAGGCAAACCAACCACATTGGTGTAAGATCCGTTTATCCTTTCAATACCAATTAAGCCGATCCGCTCCTGGATGCCATAGGAGCCGGCTTTATCAAAAGGCTGGTATTTTCGTACATAGTTAATGATCTCCTCATCCGTCAGTTCACCAAAATATACCTCCGAAATATCATAAAAGCTATGGTACTGGTGTTTATAAAGCAAACAAACGCCGGTAATTACGCGGTGCATCCTGCCGGACAGTAATTTTAGCATTTCTATAGCATGTGCCTCATCGTCGGGTTTGCCAAGGATCAGGTTGTCTAAGCAAACTATGGTATCAGCGGTAAGTACAATCTCATCGGTAACAGTTTCATCAAAGGCACGGGCTTTCTTTTCTGCAATGTACAGCGCAATTTCTTCAGGACTTAAATTATCCGGGTACGATTCATCCACTTCTTTTAAAACAATGCGGAAATCAATATCCATCAGTCTTAAAAGTTCCTGCCTTCGCGGCGATTTGGATGCAAGGATCAGTTTTTGGTTCATTAATTCATTAGTTCACTGGTTCATTAGTCAACCAGTTTATTATTAGGTTATTTAAAAGTCTATCGTAAGAGCCATTGCGATTGTTTGAAACACTTGAGCCGCGTAATCCTTCTGTTAATTAATTCGTATTGAAATATATACCAATGAACTAATAAACAGATGAACCAATGAACTAATCACCAGCTAAAGGCCTCCTCCGTCATCCATTTGCCCTGAATCTTTAGTACTTTTTCAATGATATCCCTGGCGCAGCCCCTGCCTCCCGGGAAAGGGGAAATGTATTTGCTTATGGCTTTAATTTCTTCAACAGCATCCGCAGGGCATACCGGCAAACCGGCCAGTTGCATTGCCTCAAGGTCGGGGATATCGTCACCCATATAAATAACCTTTTCGGGAAGGATATGCTTTTCTTCGAAGTATATTTTTACTTTCTCTTTTTTGGTATGAATGCCCATATACACGTCTTTTATGCCAAGGCTGTTTAAACGGTAAACAGCACTTTTTGAGCGGCTGCCCGATACCGTACACACATTATAGCCGCATTTAACGGCCAGCTGTAATGCATATCCGTCCTTTATATTAAAGGCGCGGCTTTGTTCGCCGTTCTCCGTAACAAAAACAGAGCCGTCGGTCAATACGCCATCCACATCAAAAATGAAGGTGGTTATGTCTTTTAGTTTATTCAGGAATGATTCCACAGATTGTTTATTATTTAATGATTACACTGATTTTTTGGAGATTTCACCGATTTTTAGTTGATGATTACACCGATTGTTTTGGATAAAGTTTTATGGGAATATTTTGTAAATATCTTTCCGGTGGGCTACCGGAAATGTTTTTTTTATTGAAACTTGATCTATTTTGTCGGGGTCTTTTGAAAAACGCCCGGTAAACCTTATATCCATTTCAGGAATTAAGCTTTTTCATCACTTCATCGCGCGAAACTATTTCATCCCTGTCAACTTCCTTCATCATAATTAATAGTCCCATATCTTCTTTTTCCTCTTCGCTAATAACTTTCGAGGGAATATTCATTTTTGCCAGCAAATCAGTAATAAGCTTAGCTTCATTTTTTGTTTTCGGGCTAATAACTATCCTTTCCATAATACAAATTTAACTAACTATTTTATGATTACACTGATTTTTGTTAGCGATTTCACCGATTGTCCTTTTGATTTCGTCGATTATTTTCCAGCCTTGTTCTTTGGCCGAAAATAGGGGTTTATAAGCATTAAATCAATATAAACAGTAGTATTGGCTGTTGTGAACGGCCGGGCAGCAAAAATATATCCATCTTATTACAAAGAAAAAGGTTACGAACTGTAAATCTTTAAACAATAATTATATGTTTGTAACATGCTAATAAAAGGTTAATCTTGTTAGCCATTTACTATGGACTACTGACTATGGTCCATGGACTTTGAGGAATTATGAACATTCATACCATTGAAACGGGCTTTTTTAAATTAGATGGTGGTGCTATGTTTGGCGTAGTGCCAAAAACCATCTGGAACAAAACCAATCCGGCAGACGCAAATAATTTGTGTACCTGGGCTCTGCGGTGTTTGCTGATTGAGGATGAGGGGCGGCTGATATTGGTTGATACCGGCATTGGTAATAAGCAGGATGAAAGGTTTTTTAGTCATTATTATCTCCATGGGGATGCAAGCCTGGATAGCTCATTGAATGTACTTGGTTTTAGCAAGGATGATATTACCGATGTTTTTTTAACTCATCTGCATTTTGATCATGTTGGAGGTGCCGTCGTTCGGGAAGGGGAGAAATTGTTGCCGGCGTTTAAAAATGCAACTTACTGGAGCAACCGGCAGCATTGGGATTGGGCGGTTTATCCCAATGAACGGGAAAAAGCCTCATTTTTAAAGGAAAATATAATGCCCTTACAGGAAAGCGGGCAACTTAAATTTGTTTCAACGGAAGATGGCGCCCGGTTCAGCGATAATATCCATATTCGCTTTGTTTACGGGCATACCGATGCGATGATGTTACCACTGATTAATTATGGCGACAAGCAAATTTTGTACATGGCTGATCTGCTACCATCGGTGGGGCATATACCATTGCCTTATGTTATGGCTTATGATATGTTCCCGCTTCAAACGCTGACCGAAAAAAAGGTTTTCCTTAACGAAGCTGTTGAAAATAATTACATATTATTTCTGGAACACGACCCTGTAAATGAATGTTGTACATTGCAGCAAACCGAGAAAGGAGTAAGGGTGAAAGATGTCTTTCAACTGAGCGAATTATAGCTGAATAAGCAATGAAAAGGGCCATTATGGCTCGCAAAATGTAATATAATTTATTTGTAAATATCTGATTTGGTGTAAATATTTAATAACAATTTTATACCTTTGCACGTTTAATTCTAAAAGAAGAATCGAGGTTAATAAATTAAATGAGACAACTCAAAATAACCCAATCCATTACCAACCGTGAATCGCAATCACTTGATAAATATCTTCATGAAATTGGTAAAGTTGACCTAATAACTGCGGAAGAAGAAGTAATATTAGCTCAAAAGATCCGGGAAGGTGATCAGGCCGCTTTGGAACGTTTAACAAAAACAAACCTGCGTTTTGTGGTTTCTGTTGCTAAGCAATACCAAAACCAGGGCTTAACCTTGGGCGATTTAATAAATGAGGGGAACCTGGGTTTAATAAAGGCGGCAAAACGCTTTGACGAAACCAAGGGCTTTAAATTTATATCTTATGCTGTTTGGTGGATCCGTCAATCCATTTTGCAGGCTATTGCCGAGCAATCACGTATTGTGCGTTTACCATTGAACCAGGTAGGCTCATTAAGCAAAATCAGCAAAGCATTTTCGAAACTTGAACAGGAATTTGAACGCGAGCCTTCACCGGAAGAACTTGCAGATATGCTGGAAACTACAGTAGATAAAATTTCTGATACCTTAAGCAATTCAGGCCGTCATGTTTCTATGGATGCCCCCTTTGTACAGGGTGAAGAGAATACCTTGCTTGATGTACTGGAAAACCACGAGCCAAATACCGACTCAATACTAATAAATGAGTCACTATCCGAAGAAATAAAACGTTCGCTGTCAACGCTTACCGAGCGCGAGCGCGAGATCATTGTATTGTTCTTTGGTTTGGGCACCAATCACCCGCTCTCGTTAGAAGAAATCGGCGAAAAATTCAACCTTACCCGTGAACGCGTAAGGCAAATAAAAGATAAAGCATTACAACGCTTGCGCCATACTTCAAGGAGCAAGATCCTGAAGTCATATTTAGGGTAAAAATATTGTTGTATAGCTCAAAGCCCGGTAGATTTTATTTACCGGGCTTTATTTTTTTATTCATTCTTTATTTAGCGATTGTCATTTTTAAATTATTATCAGGGTATTTTGTGCTTGTATATGGTAATATTCAATAAAAAACTAAATTAGCGTTCAATATTCAGGTTAAAGCTGAAACTTGTCTGTTGACATGTTAATGTAAAAGATATAAGCCAGTTTAAGTCGGTGACAAATTATTTTATCAGTAGTACTTAAAGAAAAACCTTTTACCTTTTACTTTTGCCATTTACTTCTAAAAATAAAATTTATGACAATTCCAATATACCAGGCTGATGCCTTTACTGACAAGCTTTTCGGCGGCAATCCGGCGGCTATTTGTCCGCTCGATGAATGGCTTTCGGATGCGGTCATGCAAAAGATTGCCATAGAGAACAATCTTGCTGAGACCGCTTTTTTTGTCAAAAATGAAGATAGTTATAAATTAAGGTGGTTTACACCCGAATATGAGATAGATCTATGCGGGCACGCCACCCTCGCAGCGGCCCATATACTTTTTACCCAGTTAGGCCATGTCGATGATGCCATTCATTTTGAAACGGTAAAAGCCGGAACGCTCACTGTTACCAGGAACGGGGATAAATACACGATGGATTTTCCGTCAAGACCTGCAATTCATATTGAACCACCGGTTGGTTTGATTGAAGCGCTGGGTGAAAAACAACCTTTGGAGGTTTTGAGATCCAGGGATTATTTTTTGGTATACGAATCTGAAAAGGACATCAGGGATATTTCTCCCGATTTTTTTGCTTTGTCGAAAATGGACACTGTTGGGGTAATTGTTACCGCGCCCGGAAAAGATGTTGATTTTGTATCGCGGTTTTTTGCTCCAGGCGCGGGCGTCCCCGAAGACCCTGTAACCGGGTCGGCACATTGTAACCTGATACCCTATTGGGCCGGAAAATTAGGAAAAGATAAGCTGCATGCTTACCAGTTGTCAGAACGTAAAGGTGAATTGTGGTGTGAGCTAAAAGGCGACAGGGTGCTGATGAGCGGCAAAGCGGTTACCTATTTAAAAGGGGAGATATTTGTTTGAAGAAGGTAAAAGGTTAGAGGTAAAAGGTTAGAGGTGAAAGGTTAGAGGTGAAAGGTTAAAGGCGAAAAGTTTCATCGAGTATGCATAAATAATTGTGTCAAGTTAAAAATTCGTAACTTGATACAACAATGAAAGAAGAAAAGTTTGATTTTGAAGAATTCAGCCGCCAGGCAGGTGAGCTGTTGAGGCAAGGCAAGCCGTTT
>Ga0316224_1001762_pt1 | contig 22269 bp, 20 predicted proteins | sample TBH18013metaG_FD_206254 | JGI IMG/M metagenome (GOLD analysis project Ga0316224, IMG submission 206254) | Freshwater microbial communities from Trout Bog Lake, Wisconsin, USA - TBH18013 | ecosystem: Environmental > Aquatic > Freshwater > Lake > Hypolimnion/Profundal zone | place: USA: Wisconsin... | reverse complement strand
TATTGCCATCTGTGTAAACCATGGTGCCTTTTATCTGGTCGCCGCTTACTTCAAATTCAAAATCCATGTTCCTGGTTCCGGCTTCCCATTGCGGCGGAATAGAAAAACTGAATTTACCGCCATCCTGCTTAACCTCGGAAATTGGCCTGGCGCTCCCAAAAGCATAGGTAAAACGACCGATCATCATATGCGTACCCGATTTTTGTACCTCCAGCCAGGAAGGGATGCTTTTACCGTCTTTTTGCATCGTGATATCCCATCTTCCAATCACGTCCGGATCTTTCGATTGCCCGGAAGAGATGACATTTTGAGCCGAAGCGCTGAAAGCTGAAAAAACAGCCATTAATAAAAGAATTTGTATCCTGAAAAAACGGGAAACCGGCAGTATGCCGCTTACAGATAAGTTCTTCATGCGTCTTTATATTTTATAATTTGGGTTTACGATCCCAAATTAAGTAAATAATTGTATCACTTTTGTATTTCCGTCAAAAAACAAACAATTCATGTCAGCTCAATCCATCAGCCGTCGCAGCGTATTGCAAATTATTGGCGTAACAGCCGGAGCAACTATTGTGAGTAAGGCCGAGGGCAGCATTCCAAAACCGGAGCCTGCTAAAAAATCGCCGTTCATATTCTCGCTAAATATGGCGACAATCAGAGGGCATAAATTAGGCTTTATAAAAGAACTTGAAACAGCATCTGTGGCCGGCTTTCCTTCGGTTGAGATCTGGGCCGACAGCTTGCAGGCATACCTTGCCACCGGCGGAACCGTAAGGGATGCAGTAAAAAGAATAAACGATTTAGGGTTAACCATTGAAAACAGCATCAGTTTTAACGAATGGATTGTGGATGATGATGCCGCGAGGAAACAAGGCATCGAAAATATGAAAAAAGAAATGGGCCTGCTTGCCGAACTGGGCTGTAAAAGAATAGCGGCTACAGGCAAAGGCGCCCCCAATTCAACGGCCCCGAACTTAGATACCATTGCTGACCGGTACAGGGCCGTACTTGAACTTGGTGATGCCAGCGGCGTTGTCCCCATCCTGGAAATGTGGGGCTTTATGAAAAACATGAGCAATGTGAGCGAAGTATTGTACTCTGCCATGAATACCGGCCACCCATCAGCCAGTATTTTATTAGATGTATTTCATTTATATAAGGGCAACACATCGCTCGATACCTTGCCCTTAATGGCTCCGCATGCTGTGGAAATACTGCACATGAACGACTATCCTGCAGGCTTGTCCCGGGAAATCATCACCGATGCAGACAGGGTTTATCCGGGTGATGGTGTTGCACCGATCAAACGTATTTTGCAAATACTCAAACAAAGAGAAAAACCCCTGGTGTTGTCAACAGAGGTGTTTAATAAGGAATATTACAAACAGGACGCATTATTGGTTGCAAAAACTGCTTTTGGAAAAATGAAAGCTATAACGCAGGGATTATAATTGATAATTGTTTTCATCAGATAATAATTATAACTTTATCATATAATTTAACGTTGGCTGCATTGCAAAAAAAAGTTAAATAGCGTCATTAATTTTAAAACCTAATTCCTGAAATCATGAAATCAAAAAAAATTTACTTCACATTTTTCATCGCCGCAATTACTTTTTGGAGTTGTAACAGTAAAAATGCTGCCCCTGGAGCAAACGATTCTGCAAAAGAGGCCAAAGCGAAAGGCGTTATTGAAGGCACTGTAAACTGTTCTTGCGCAGATTTACTTCAGTCCCCAATAAAAATTTACGGGGATTCAGCAATCCTGGCGCCATCGCTCGAAATTAATTTTCGTGCTAAACCAACCCCAATGGAGTTGAAACACGACGGACATGCTTATAAAATAATGCCACGCGACACCGCCAACAACAATAACTATGTGTCTTTTAATAAGAAGGTATATACTTTCAAAGCGTTTCATTTCCACCATCAAAGCGAACACTGGATTGACGGTGCACGTTCACCCATGGAAATGCACATAATTTATGAAAATAAGCAAACAGGCGCTAATGTTGTGGTAGGGCTGCTTATAGAAACGGGGAAAGATCCCAATACGTCTTTAAATGGGGTATTTACCCAGTTTCCAGCATCTGGAAGTATTCCGGGCGATGTTAACCTGACCGATGTAATTAATTTTAGTAAAAATGACATTTATTATACCTACGTTGGTTCCCTTACAACCAAGCCATTTACTGAAGGTATCGCATGGATTGTGTTCAGAAAAAAATTAGTTTTGACGGCTGTGCAGATAGCGAAATTTGTGCATAATGAGCCCGACACAGCCCGCGCTACATTTCCGATAAACAACAGGGTTATTTTTAAGGACAAATGATTACTTTTATGATTTGAATTCAGTCCCTAAAATTATTTCATTAATGTCATCCGAAGATCTCCCACCCGCTACCGAAACCGGCAAACTGCAGGTAATGCACTTAAAGCGTTATTGGCAAAAATCAATTTTCAAAAGGGATGGTAAGCTCGAACCCGGTTCTTTTCATGATGAATGGAAGACAGATACTACCCTTTTAACTGTATTGGGGCTTGGCCTGGAGCAAACTATGGTGTACGTTTACCGCGAAAAGCCGTCTTTTGAACAATTCGAGAATTGGATAGTAGAAACAAACGGCATGCCCGATGCTGAAAAAGTAAATCAGTTTAACCAATTAATTTCAAACAAAAATACGGTAGCCAACGATCGGGAATGGCAATATGAACTGCTTACCAGGGAGGACTTAGATTTTTGGGACGAAAACGGGTATGTAATTATCAAAGAAGCAGTGAGTAAGGAATGCTGTGAGCAGGCTGTTGAGGCGCTTTGCAATTTCATCGAAATTGACCGCTATGATCCCGCTACCTGGTATGAGGAGCACCCATCCAGACAGGGGATCATGGTGCAGTTTTTTCAACATCCGGCGCTTGACCAAAACCGCAAGGCAGATAAAGTAAGGAAGGCTTTTCAAGATATCTGGAAACGGAAAGATATTTGGGTTAATACCGACAGAGCAGGTTTTAATGCGCCCGAAACGGAAAGACATAAGTTCCGGGGCCCCCGACTCCATTGGGATGTGAGTATAAAACAGCCTGTCCCGTTTGGGACACAGGGAATTCTCTACCTGGCTGATACTGCCGAAAACCAGGGCGCATTTACGCTTGTCCCGGGTTTTCAAAACAAGATCGGCGAATGGATGCAAAACTTACCTCCCGGAACTAACCCAAGGCAGGTAGATTTGTACGCTCTGGGTCCAAAGCCAATCGCTGCAAATGCCGGTGATCTGATCATCTGGCATCAGGCCCTGCCGCATGGAAGCAGTCCAAATACTTCAGCTTTACCACGGTTTGTGCAGTACATTAATTACGAACCCATCGATAAACAGGAAAGTGAGGTTTGGATTTAGGAAGTTGATTGAGTTAGATTAGGTTGATTGAGTTAATAAATGCGCATAATTACGCCCCTCCTACTCCAGGGGCCAATGGAAACACAGTTGATAGCCATCAGGATCTGTAAGGTATATTGCTTTCCATCCGTATCCGGTAATAGAAGGTTTTTTGAGATCAAGACCCTTATGGATCAGATATCCATATAAACCGTCGATATCAGGGCACCCGAAATACAGCGTAACATCACGATGGCCGCAGGTGCGAAGTGGATCGGGCACCGGCGGTCTGTTTTGTTTTTCATAGGCTGTATTAAACATCAGCTCAATCTCATTAAGCCTCATCAAAAGCCAATCCACATCATCGCCTTCGCCGGATGACATAATAATTTTAAACCCAAGAATATCCCTGTAAAATTTAAGGGTGACAGGCATATCGAAAACCTCGAAATAGGGCGCCATGCCTTTTATTTCGGGTGCCTGCGGCTCATTTTTCGGATCCATTTTTCAAATTTTATCTAATCTGTAGGGGTTATCTAAATTATAAAAAATGGATAATTATTTCAATTCTAAAAATATGCTCAGTTAAAAAATCATCGTATAAAAAATTATGCCAGTTTTACATAATTCTGCTAAATGTGTAACAATTAACAATACTTTTGCATCAAATTTCTACGATGTCCAAAACTTTACTTTGTGTTTTCTTTTTACTGATTTCACTAACAGCCTTATCTCAAAAAAAATTCACGGTCAGCGGCACTATAAGAGACGAATCAACCGGTGAGCAATTGATCGGCGCTTCAGTGGTAATTAAAGAACTCCCGAAAAACGGAACAGCAACTAACAGTTACGGTTTCTATTCTATAACCGCACCTAAAGGTGAATATACTTTGTTGGTTACCTATATTGGTTATGAAACGCTTGCTCAACCAGTGTCATTAAGTCAAAATCAAACGGTCAATATTGGTCTGTCATCAAAAAATGGCTTAAAAGAGGTGGTGATAAGCGCCAACAAACCCAATAATGATAATGTGGCCTCGCCTCAGATGGGCGAGGAAAAGTTAAACATGTCGCAAATAAACAATATACCTGTTGTATTAGGTGAAAAAGACATTCTGAAAACCATATCCCTATTGCCAGGCGTAAAATCTGCCGGCGAAGGAAACACTGGCTTTTACGTCAGGGGCGGCGCGTCTGATCAAAACCTTATTTTGCTTGACGAAGCTACGGTGTACAACGCCTCGCATCTTTTTGGCTTTTTTTCAACATTCAATTCAGATGCTGTAAAGGATGTAACACTGTATAAAGGGGGAATGCCGGCCGAATACGGGGGCAGGCTATCATCTGTACTTGACATAAAAATGAACGAGGGTAATAATAAGGACTATACCGTTCAGGGGGGCCTCGGGCTTATCTCCTCCCGCCTTAAAGTTGAAGGACCAATCGTGAAAGATAAAGGGTCATTTATGATCAGTGCCCGCCGTACTTATGTCGATGTTTTTTTCAAGGCTTCGAAAGACTCTGTCCTACGGGGCAGTTCAATCTATTTCTACGATCTCAATGCAAAAGCAAATTATCATTTTGACGATAATAACGCTTTGTACATTTCCGGATATTTTGGGAAGGATATTTTGCTGCTAAAAAACACGTTCGGTACCAATTGGGGTAATTCAACAGGAACGGTAAGGTTTAATCACATATTCAATAACAGGTTGTTTTCCAATACGTCACTGGTGTTTAGCAATTACAATTATGCCATAGAGGATTTTCAAAGTAGTGACTATTTTAAAGCTACCTCTCAGATAACTGACGTGAATTTTAAAGAGGATCTGCAATATTCAATGGGCAATAACCACACTTTAAAATTCGGGTTGAATATTTTACATCATACCATTGCGCCGGGTAATATTACAACAAACTCAACATCGAGCTTTAATAATTTAAATATTGAACAACGGTATGGTTTTGAAAATGCAGCTTATTTAAGTGATGATTGGAGGGCAAGCGACAAATTAACTATTCTGTACGGATTAAGACTAAGCGGTATGTTTTTACTGGGTCCCGGAACATTCAGCACCTATGATGCCGCCGGGAATACAATGACGTCTACAACGTACGCTTCAGGTGCAGCAGTAAAAGATTATATTAACCTTGAGCCGCGTATTTCCGCAAGTTATCAGCTAAATGATCAAAACTCAATTAAGGCTTCCTACAACCGCAATACGCAAAACATACACCTGCTCAGCAATTCAACCAGCAGTACCCCTACTGATCTTTATGTGATGAGCAGCAATAATATCAAACCGGAAATTTCCGATCAGATTTCGACCGGTTATTTCAAAAATTTCAATGAAAATATTTTTGAATTCTCCGCAGAGATCTATTATAAATGGCAGCAAAACCAGATTGACTACAAAAATGGGGCACAGCTTTTAATTAATCAGGATGTTGAATCGCAACTGGTATATGGCTCCGGTCGTGCATATGGCCTTGAATTGTTTTTGAAGAAAAAATACGGTCGTTTTAACGGTTGGATAGGTTATACATTATCCAAAACTGAAGATAAATTTGCGGCCATTAACAACGGTAATTACTTCCCGGCCAGACAAGACCGCACACATGATCTGTCATTGGTCGGTATTTACCAATTGAACAAACGCTGGACTTTTTCGGGCACATTTGTTTATGCAACCGGCAATGCCGTTACCTACCCAACCGGAAAATATGAAATTGGCGGATTAACTACTTTCTCTTATTCTGAACGTAACGGGTACCGTATGCCGGCATCTGACAGGTTTGATATCGGGGCCACACTCGAAGGGAAGGAACATAAAAAATATCACTCCAGCTGGACTTTCGGGATTTATAACTTACTCGGGCATTGGGATCCATATATCATAACTTTCAGAAACAGCAAAACCGTGCCGAATACAACAGAAGCTGTAGAGACCAGTATTTTCCCGAGACCCATTCCATCGGTTACATGGAATTTTAAATTTTAACGTTTTTGAATTGAAATGAATAAAAGTATATTATATATAACACTGATACTGATCGCTTTTGCGGCAACTTCCTGTACCAAAGTAATTGACCTGCAGGTAAAAAACGATACGGGCATTTTGGTAATAGAAGGCAATATTACAAATATACCAGGCGTACAATATGTCAAATTAAGTCAAAATGTTCCATTCAGCAGCGCCAATAGCTATCCCCCCGTTAGTGGAGCTAAAGTCACTGTGAGCGATAATAGCGGTAACAAATATCAATTTACGGAGGAGCCAGCCGGCACTTATTCAATAAATGCCATTGCAGGGATTCCAGGCGGCACTTACACAATGAAAGTTACGACAAACGGGAAAACATATACAGCCACATCAGTAATGCCTTCGGCGGTAACCTTAGATTCAATAACTTCAAAACCAAGTGATTTTAGGAAGACTAAAAACCTCAGGAATATAGTTGTTCATTACCAGGACCCTGCCGGAGTAGCAAACCAGTACCGGTTTATTTTGTATATTAACAGTGTGCAGGTAAATGAAGTTTTTGCCTATAATGATGAATTTATTGACGGCCGGTATGTTAACCTCGAATTACTGGAAAACAATATAGATATACATCCGGGTGATACTGCGAAAATAGAGTTCCAATGTATTGACAAGCCCGTTTACACCTATTGGTACACCCTTATGGAACAACAACAAAATGCACCGGGTGGCGGTGGAGTAACACCATCAAATCCGCCAACCAATATAAGCCCGGCAACCCTCGGATATTTTAGTGCCCATACTACCCAAAGTGAAACTATTATAGTGAAATAAGAGCTTAGGTTTTTCGATACATTATATATGCATTTGTTAAACCGTTTTGCTGGTGGTCGAATGCGTCCGGAATTTCCCCTATTATCTCAAATCCTAATTTTTTCCAGAGTGACACCGCGGTTTCATTGCTTTTAACAACAATATTAAACTGCATGGCCTTATATCCAAGGCGCTTAGCCTCGGCTATAGAAAATTCTCCCATCGCTTTTCCAATTCCTCTGCCAAAGACTGCCGGAGAAGTCATGTAGCCGGCATTGGCGATATGCGAGCCAAGATCTGGCTGATTATCCTTTATAAAAAAAGTACCGACTATCTTTTTATCAATTAAGGCGACATAAGTTTGTTTGTCTCCACCACACCAAAAGTTTAACATTTTTTCTTTTGAAGATACTGGCGAGAAAACATAGGTATCACCCGATGAAATTACTGCTCTTATAATTCCCCATATTTCGTCATTGTCTGAAGGTATGGACTTGCGTATTTCTATCATCTATGAATCCAAATATGGGTTTATTCAACAAAACGCCATTGATTAAAAACAACCTGGTTAGTTTAAAGAGCTAATTAGGAACTGTCACCAATGGAAACTCTAATTTAAAGATTGTACCCGTTCCGTGTACACTCTGTACAGTTATTTTGCCGCCAAGACTCTCTACCTGCATTTTTACCATAAACAAACCAAGGCCTTTACCTTCAATAGCTGTGTCAAATCGTTGATATAAACCGAACAGGTTTTTGAGATTTTTTTCTTCTATTCCTTTACCATTGTCTTTAAATAATATTTCCAGTTTATCAGCCTTTTTTCTACTGGTTATGGAAATAATTGGATCAATGCCGGGGCTCTTATATTTAATGCTATTTAAAATCAGGTTATAAAATATACTATACATATAACTTTTTACGGTAAGGATTGCGTCGTTTGTACCAAAACCTGTGTTTATCGTAACATTTTCTTTCTGAATTAAATTATTCAGGCCTAAGGCTATTTCCTTAACCAAAAGTTGAAAGGATATAATTTCATTTGGTTCATGGATACTGCTGCGGACCTGCAAAATATGATTAAGGTCCATTATTATCTGATCAAGAATTTTAACGGAGGTTTCAAGTGCAATAAACGCATCATGGCTTTCATCGAAGTTTAAATCGAAGGTATTCAGCATATCGGAAAGCCCGATTATATTGGCAACAGGAGCCCGCAGATTGTGTGATACGATGTAGGTGAACTGTTCAAGGTCTTTATACCGGTGAACCAGATCTGTCGTCATTTTATCCCGTTCAAGGTCAGCGATTTTTCGTTCTGTTATGTCTTTAAACGCCAGTATAAATCCAATGTTTACTTTTTTATCATTGGCAACTCCGGCCCATCTTACTTCATACCATTTAACCGATCCGTCCCTGCTATCGTAACTGGTTTCATAACTAACCATTTCGTTATTAAATACTTTTTGGATTGCCTTTTTTACATTGGGTATTTTATGTTTCGGGAAGTAATTAAAGACAATGCTGCTAACTTTTAATTTTTTGTTGAACAGCTCTAAACAAAGTTTACTTGCCTTTGAATTGAATGAGACTACTTTATTTTCGGCATTGCATAGTACATACGCTATATCTGTGTTTTCAAATATAGTTTTCAAATTAGCCTCTGATTGAAACATTAGCTCCTCCGCAAGTTTCCTGCGTGTTATATCAATGTGCAATACAACCGCCCCCTTTTTTGTCTTGTCGGTCAACGGTGCGACTATTACATGAAACCAGGCCCTCTTATCTTTCAGGAAGCAGGAATATTCTAAGGAGAATTCACCTATTGATCCGGTTATTACTTTCTTTATTCCTGCTCCGAGTTCCTCGCGGGATAAATTATCAATTCCGGTAGCCTTTTCAGAAATAGCTATATAGCTATAATCAATGCCATACTTAGGTACCCCAAGGTTGTTTGCCAGGGTAAATTGTCTCCATGATTCGTTTACAGCTACAATTTTACCAGCTTCATTCAGTAAAACAATATTTGGAGGCAGAGCGTTTAAAATAGCTGTTTGCCTTTCTGCAGCTGCTTTAAGCTCTTCAATATTTTTATGAATTTCTAATTGCGCCAACATCGACCGTGTTACATCCTGGTTAAAACCAATTAAAAAACCGGGTTCTCCTTTTTCATTGTTTTCAAGTTCAAACTGAGAATGTACATACCTTATAGTGCCATCTTTGTTAATTATCCTGAAATCCACTTCAGCGGCCTGTATACTACCTGCATTTTTAAAAACATTTTCAACCTTAAAAACATCTTCCGGAAATATATTCTTTAAAAAATTTTCAAAAGATGGCTGAACCTCCCCCTGGATATACCCAAGTAATGGGTAAGTGCCGGCAGACCAGTTGATGATTTTTGATTTAATATTAAAACGCCATGTACCGAATTCGGCAATTAACTCAGCCTTTGTAAATAATGCCTCGCTGGCAACAATTTTATGGAGGTAAGTGTGCCTGTCACTATCTGACTGATGTTTTTCTATTGCATTTATAATAGCGCTGGGCAAACGTTGGAGCCTGTCTTTCAATATATAATCTGAGGCTCCTTCTTTCATTACACTCACCGCGAACTCTTCTGAAACTGTTGAAGTTATCAGGATAAAAGGGATATCCACCCCGCTCTTTTTTAGGATATTTAAAGCTTCGAGTGAATTAAAGGACGGAAGGGAATGGTCGGAAAGAATAATATCCGGTTGAAATTCTTCGAGCGCTTTTGTATAATCTGCCTTAGTGTCAACAATAACGCTTTCAAAGATTATGCCGGATTTTCTAAGGGTCCTTTCTACCAACTCAGCATCGCTTGGAACATCTTCAATATGTATTATTTTAAAACTATGGGTCATATCTTTTATAAATTATTCAGGCGACTGGTTGGTAATAAGCCAATAAAGTCCAAGTTCAGAAACTGCCTTTGCAAAGCCTTCAAAATCAACCGGTTTCACCACATAGCTATTAACACCAAGATTATAACTTGTGATAACATCCTGTTCCTCCTTAGAAGAAGTCATAATTACTATCGGAATTGTTTTAGTTGTGCTATTCGACTTAATTTGCCTCAAAACTTCTATTCCGTCAACCTTGGGCATCTTAATGTCAAGTAATATCACCTTCGGCATACTTTCTGCCTGCCTGTGAGCAAACACTCCTTTTGCGAAAATAAAATCAAGTGCCTCCGCACCATCTTTTACATGGAATAACCTATCCGCCAAATTGACTTTTTTCAGGGACCGAATAGTCATTTCGGCATCATGCAGGTTATCTTCAACCAGTAAAACGTCTACTTTATTATCGTTCATATATTTAATTTATTGGGTATACTAAAATAAAATGTGGCACCCGAATTCTCTGATGCTTCTGCCCATACTTCTCCTTTGTGTTTATCTATAATCCGTTTAACCAATGCTAAACCCACACCCGTACCCTCAAATTCTTCCTGTGAATGCAGGCGCTGAAAAACGCCAAATAATTTATGGGAATAGGCCATATCAAAGCCGGCACCATTATCTTTTATATAATAAACAATCTTTGCTCCCTCTTGTTTATATCCAATTTCTATTTCGGGATCATTTTTTTTTGACGAATACTTTATTGCATTACTTAGAAGATTCGCTATTGCTTGTTTAATCAAAACAAGGTCTGCGTTTACCGGTGGCAGCGAACTGATCTGCACGCTATATTTGTCTTTGGGCTCTTGTTTTAACAATTCGCTAACCACCGATTCAACCAGCGAATGCATATCAACAGGGGTGCTCACCAATTCTTTTTTTCCAAGCCTTGAAAAAGCAAGCAGGTCATCAATTAATTGCCCCATCATTTTGGCATTGGCCATAATGTTGCGGATAATCCTTTTACCCTCTGCATCAAGGTCTGGTTCATAATCTTCTTTAAGCATTATTGAGTAACCACTGATTGCACGAAGGGGGGTTCTTAAGTCATGTGAAACAGAATAAGAGAAAGCTTCAAGTTCTTTATTGACCGTTTCTAATTGCTGAGATTGTGTTGCTACCTCCCTTATCCTCTCTTCAAGCTTAACGCTGATAAGACGTCTTTCTTCCTCAAGTTTTTTGCGCTCGGTTATATCTCTTGTGATTTTAGCGAAGCCTAATAGTTTTTTATCATCGTCATAAATTGCTGTACAGACCACATTAGCCCAGAATTTGGAACCATCCTTTTTCACCCGCCAACCTTCATCTTCCGAACGCCCCCCTTGTGCAGCTTTATTGAGGAGTTTTTGGGGCGTGCCAGCTTTAATACCTTCTTTGGTATAAAAGCATGTAAACGATTCGCCTAATATCTCATTTTCTTTATATCCCTTTATTTTTTCCGCCCCTTTATTCCAAACTATAACTTTCCCATTTACATCCAGCATAATGATAGCATAGTCATTTACTTCTTCTACCAACTGGTGATATCGCTGACTCGAGATCCTCAGTGATTCTTCAATGGTTTTCCTGCGTATTATTTCCTCCTGCAATTCTGCAGTTCTTTCTCTCACTTTTTCTTCGAGGCCATGCCACATATTGTATACCTGGATACTCATAGAGTTGAAAGCAGTAGCAAGTTCTCCCAATTCATCATTTCGGTACGCGCTAATGGGAACCGGCGTTGAATAATTGCCCTGCGAAATTGCAGTGGCGGCAACAGTAAGCTGCCCCAGCGGTTTTGTAATGTTACGGCTCATAATCCAGGCAGCAAAAATGCCAATGAACGTAAGTAATAAACCGATAGCTGTTATCAGTTTTACAAATGAGCTTACCCCTGCCAACACAGTTTTTTCCGGAAACTCAACCATAACAAACCAATCGGTACCGGCTATCTTTTTTTTTACAAGCCAACATCTGCCTGCTATCTGAACTGGTGTACTCAATTATTCTACTCTTTTGAGCTATCCCGATTGGCCTGACGCCAACGGGCTTAGTCATGTCGGTCCAAAGGCTCCCATCTGTGTTTACCAGGTAAAAAGCGGCACTGGTACCGACAAGCCTGGAAATTTGCGTGACTGTCTTTTGGCTCGTATGGAATTCGATCCACGAAATAATATATCCAATTATTCTTTTTTCTTCGCATACAGAAGTAATGATAGGATAATACATTGTTCCTTTTACTCTGATTATCCTTCCTATTTTTGTTGAATTTGGGCCAACAGGGTTATATTTTAAAACAGATCCTAAGTCTATTTTTACTTTTCCCCGGTACTTATCTGAACGGGCTACAGTTACGAGATTTGAATTTAGTAATTCAATAGAAATCCAGGTACTGTCTCTCTGTAAATTATTGAGAGCTACAATTGTTTCTTTCCGAAATTCCTGCCCGTTTGATTTAAGACATTTTAGCAGCGTATTTTGGGCGGCAGCCGAATTGTAAATTTTTTCTATAGACTGTACTGATTGACCAAACATCGAACCCAACTCATCCGTTATTGAACTGAGTCGTTCTTTCCCAATTGACAGAGTAGCCTTCTTCAGGCTGTAGTAGTTTGCAAAGCCATATATTGCGATTGAAGAAAGAAGCAGTGCACATATCAAAATAGGTAAACGGTACTGGATCGACAGCCTGTTAAAAGAAAAGTTATTGGTCCCGTTTCGCATGATTTTATTTTAAAAAATATCAGGTTTTTAAAGGTTGCTTTGCAGAAGCTTGCATTCAAGCAATTTAAAACATAATTTGTTCAAAAAACACCGTGTTTTCACCCATTTTTCCCAAGAAATAATTTGCGATTGTAAAATAAAAGATCGCTGAAAATTAAAACTTTAACGAGAAGATATACGAATGTTAGTCAGAAAAATTTCCCTAAAAGATAAGTATTAAATAAAAGTAAAATAATTTAACCGTTATAAAGTGTACGTAATTGCTTTTTTACACTTTATTTTATTGGGAGGTGCGGTCACTAACAATATGTATGGGTTACACTGGCCCCATTAATATATCTTTAGTACACATACAACGCTAATTGAAACTATTATAGCGAAGTAAAATACGTAAAAATATCTTATAACTAACAGTTAATGAAGCTCAACAACAAAGGTTTCGCCAACTAAATAATCTTTAAAAAGCAAGTTATTAAAACAACTTTTCCCTTTATTGTATTCGTATAAAGGATAGGGATATTTGTATATCCCTATTCCCCAAATGAAAGAATCAGGTGTTTTACAGGAGGTTGAAAAAAATTCCTATCAGGAATTAATGGAGGAGGCTCAAAGGTTGGCTCATTTTGGCGGATGGGAAGTTGATCTGTTGACTGGCGCCGTTAAATGGTCGGCTGAGATGTACCAGATGCTTGGTTATGATCCCCGGTTCACCAATGCTTCGTTTAATAATTTTGTGAAAAAACTCCATCGCGAAGATGTTTTATATGTAAAAAGAAACCTTGAAAGGCTTTTGAAATATCCCAGTTCAGATACATATGATTTCAGGATAGTTAATAAAGACGACAATACTATCAAATACCTGCGTACCGGAATTATTGTCAAGCGGGATTCAAATGGCCTGGCTATCAGAATGACTGGCTTTAGCCAGGATATTACCTCACAAAAGCTTGCCGAAAGGAAAATAGAAAATGTTCATCGTGAGTTAAATACTTTTTTTGATATTATTGACGACGTTTTTTATTCAGTTGATCTTGTTGCTTATAAAGTAATTCAAATTTCTCGTGGCTGCGAAAAATTGTATGGTTATACTGAGGAAGAGCTTTTGGCTGATTTTGGGATCTGGCATAAAATTTATCATCCGGATGACAGCGACCTGGTTGATGAAGGCAACGCAAAACTGGCAAGGGGCGAAACTATGATTTGTCAATACAGGATCATTCGTAAAAATAAGGAGATTCGCTGGGCTGAAAGCAAAGTTGTACCAACTCTTGATAAGAACGGTATCATTGTTCGTTTCGACGGCGTCACGCGGGATATTACTGAACGCAAAAACGCAGAATTGGAACATCAGCGCACCGAAAAACGTTACCGGCAAATTGTTGAAAGCGCCCAGGAAGGAATATGGACCATTGATGAAAACAATCACACTAACTTCGTTAACAAAAAGATGTGTGATATACTCGGTTATTCGCCTGACGAAATGATGGGGAAGGAAGTCTATTATTTTATGGATGATGACGGGATTGCATTCGCAAGGGAACATCTGAAACAAAGAAGAAAAGGAACAAAAGAGAATTTCAACTTAAGATATATCAACAAAAGTGGCAGGCACGTTTGGGCTAACATTACCGCAAATCCCATTTTTGATGAATATGGTATATACAGAGGTGCACTGGCAATGGTTACGGACATTACTGAGCGTCTTCGGTCTGAAGAACAGCTAAAAAAATCAGAAGCCAACCTGCGTACAATACTTGATACTACAGATATTGGCTATGTGTTCTTTAATAACAGTTCAACCATCGTTTCCTTTAACTCCCAGGCAAAGGATTTTTACCTGGAAAATTTGAATTATAAAATAAAAATTGGCACCGAGGCTTTTACACATTTTCCAATGACAAAACGGAATCTGCTTCGGGAACGATTTCGAAGAATAGCCAAAGGGGAAGTAATCAATTACGAAACAAATTATTGTTTAGCGGATAACCAGATAAAATGGTATGAGGCAAAATGGGTAAGCGTACTAAACGACCAAAGGGAACAAATTGGTGTATTGCTTACTTTTAAAAACATCACTGAAAAGAAATTACTTGAAATTGAAGGTGAAAAAATTACTGCGGACCTTGTTCAGCGAAATAAAGACCTGGAACAATTTAATTATATGGTCTCGCACAATTTAAGAGCACCTGTGGCCAATATAATAGGCCTGACAGGTTTGCTTGATGACCAGGGAATAAAAGGTGAGGATATGAAATATTTGTTGTCGGGTATTGAGCTTTCAGTAAAAAACCTCGATTCAGTAATAAGTGATATGAACGGGGTTTTGCAGTTGAAGGAATCAATAAATGAAACCAGGGAAACCACTAACTTAGCCCAAATTGTGAATGAAATTAAAATCACTATCAACAATATTGTTACCGAAGAAGATGTTCATTTTAAATGCAATTTCGCCGCTGAGAATATTTTCAGCATTCGAAGTTATATTTACAGCATTTTTAATAACCTCATTTTAAATAGTATAAAATTCAGGAAACCAGAGATCTTATCCGTTATCACCATCAAAAGCTCTTTGCGCAAAAACATAGTTGAAATAACCTTCGCCGATAATGGCAAAGGAATTGATCTTGCCAACCATGGCAGTCAGTTATTTGGTTTGTATAAACGATTTGATAATACCATGGAAGGGAAAGGTATGGGGCTGTTTATGGTTAAAACACAAATTGAATCGTTGGGAGGCACAATAACCGTTAAGAGCGAAATAGGAAAAGGGACTAAATTCACAATTAGGCTGCCCCGTATCTAAAAGGTTATAAATGAAGCGATACCAGCTATTTGTTACTGCTCAGGGTTTTATTTTTTTGCCTTGTAATAAGCTACTTCAGCTTTTTCAACAGTTATCAATCCACCGCAGCCTGCTTCTTCTATCATCCCGCCAGCTACTTCAATAAAAGCTCTTATTTTATCCTCGTGATCAATTATTTCAATAATTACCGGTAGGTCTGATGAAAGATCAAGTAATTTCGCCGTGTGCAATCTGCTCGACGCGCCGAACGACATAATGCCTCTTAACGCTGTCCCTCCTGCCAAGCCTGCTTGCTTTGCTTTAATTAATATTGCTTCATAAAGCGCCGTATGATTCAGTGTGTCAGCATCCCCGATAAAAATCCGGAGTAGTTTTGAATCCTCTTTTAACGTTTCCATAGCTCATAAGTTTTTGATTAAAAATATGCCCAATGTAGTAGCAATAAGTCCAACAATAACACTCACAGAAATGTAGATAAATGTATTTAGTAATTCTCCCCCTTGCAACATGCTGCGGTTTTCGCTGATAAAAGAGGAGAAAGTTGTAAACCCTCCGCAAAAACCAGCTGCCAGAAAAATCCGCCCCTGGGGAGACAATACATTACCCTTATCGGCCAACCCCACCACAATACCTATTATAAAACAGCCAATTAAATTTACATATAAAGTCCCGTATGGGAAGGTTGATTCAACCCTTTTTTGAATAAACTGCTGCAATAAAAATCGTCCAACGCCCCCGATTGCACTGCCGATGGCTACGTATACTATTGTTCTCCACATATTATCCGGATGTTTTTTTTAAATCTGTTAAAGCGTCATCACAAAATGCCGTTATTAATCGGAAAACGCCATTTCATTATTGCGAAAATAGAAAAAAGGTTGAAATAAAGTTGGATGTGCCGGTGATGTTGTTGAATATGCAAATAGTTACTAAATAAACTTAATTAATACCAAACCAAACGCCATCAACTACCTAACCGATGCATAATCAGCTATGCTGTTTTCTTTTGAAAATACAATTTGCCACAGGTTATTTTTCCTGGCCCTGAAAGTAGCGGCGCTGGCGCATAAGTAGTATTTCCACATGCGATAAAATTGAGCATTGTATTTTTTACTCAGTTGGGGCCAGTTATGTTCAAAATTTTGCAGCCAGGCCATTATAGTAACATAATAATGCCTGCCGAAGTTATGCCAGTCTTCTATTTTGAATTTATTATTTACGGCCCTGCATACCTGTTCTGCTGATGGGATCATGCTGTTTGGGAAAATATATTTATTGATCCATGGGTCAGTATTCTTTACAGGCTTATTCCCTCCGATAGTATGCAATAAAAATATCCCATCATCTTCCATGAGATCAAATACGCTTGCCATAAATTTACCGTAGTTTTTGTATCCGACGTGCTCAAACATGCCGACTGATACTATGCGGTCAAATTTTTCGTGCATATCCCGGTAATCCTGTATTCTGATGTCAACAGGGAGGTTATGGCAGTTTTCAATAGCCAGTTTTGCCTGTTGTTCGGATATGGTTATTCCGGTTACACACACATCGTATTTTTCAGCTGCATATTTAGCTAAACCGCCCCAGCCACATCCTATATCAAGCACTCGTAAACCGGGGGCAAGTTTTAACTTCCGGCAAATCAGGTCGAGCTTATGCTCCTGGGCCTCATCAAGGGTGGATGCATTTTCCCAATAGGCACATGAATACAACATCCACTTATCCAGCATAGATTTGTAAATGTCGTTTCCGGCATCATAATGGATCTTAGCAACCTCCAGCGATTTAATTTTGGTTTGCAGGTTTAACAGGGTGGCTTTTGCTATCTGAAAATAGGTCGTAAAATTATTGGCGATCCGGTCTTCAAGGTCGGCACGGAAAGCACGGAAAAAAAACTCTTCCAATTCGCCGCAATCCCACCAGCCTTCAAGATAGGCTTCACCAAGCCCTAAAGAGCCGCTTCTGAGTATACGTTGGTAAAGCTTTTCGTTATGAACCTGCATATCCCAGGTATTTGTACCATTAATTTCAATACCGAAGCCCTCCAGTAGTTGAATTATTGTTCTTTTATAAGAGTCCATTAGGTAGAAATTTAATAGAAACTGATAAACAAAAAACCAATAAAATTAATAACAGGCAACTATTTTCCCATCCCCATGGCATATTGTATGCCACCCAATAAATGTTTCAAATACAAAGGATCAGCGTATGACTCATCCGTATGACCAAGTGCGGTATAAAACGCCCTACCGCCATCATATTCATGGTACCAGCTCATCGGATGATAATCGCCATTTGCACCACCTGTATAACTCTTTTCATCAATAGTGATCAACACATGCAAACCCGGCGCTATCCATTTAAAATTATACCACTCATCAAGCCTTTTCCATTCGGTTGACAAATGCCTGGTAGCTAAAAACTTACGATCAACAATGTGAAGTGTTGCAACCTGCTGGTGATCCGGATGATTTTTAAAATATGCGCCTACCAAATTACCGTACCAAGGCCAGTCATATTCAGTATCGGTAGCAGAATGTACGCCCACAAATCCCCCGCCTGCACGGATATATTTTTCAAATTCGCCTTGCTGGGTATCGTTTAAAACATCGCCGGTTGTACTTAAAAAAATTATAGCCGCATATTGTTTTAAATTATCATATGTAAATTTCCTTGAATCGGTGGTTGTGTCAACATCAAAATTATTCTCCTGCCCAAGTTTTATAATAGCCGGGATTCCGACAGCTATAGAGGCATGATGAAAGCCTGCGGTTTTGCTGAAGACGAGCACTTTTGGCTTTGCATTAGCACTTAGGCCAGCAATAAATAAAATACTTAATATCAATAATTTATACTTCATTTTCTTTGTTTTTAATTTATTATTTCAGATTCCAACTACTCACTTATTCAACTTAATCAACTTTTTCAACCAAGGTTTCCTTTTTTCAGTTCATCAACAGCAAAATTAGCCGCTCTGGCTGTTAACGCCATATAAGTTAATGATGGATTTTGGCAGGCTGATGATACCATACAAGCGCCATCTGTAACAAATACATTTTTTGCATCCCAAACCTGGTTATGTTCATTCAATACCGATGTTTTCGGATCGCGGCCCATGCGTGCGGTACCCATTTCGTGGATGCCATCACCAACGTGATGACCGTTGTCCCATGAATTTATGTTTTTAACCCCCGCTATTTCCAACATCTCCCTCGCCTCTTTCACGATAGCAATCCTCATCTTTTTTTCATTGTCCTTTATCTCAGCATCCATGGCCAAAACAGGTAACCCCCATTTGTCTTTTCTGTTTGGATCGAGTGTGATTTTATTTTCGTGGTAAGGCAATAACTCACCGAAGCCGCCAATACCGATAGTCCATTGCCCCGGCTCTGTAATTGCTTCTTTAAAGGCGGCGCCAATATTCAGCTCGGCCACATTCCGGCTCCACCCATCACGACTTGCGCCTCCCTGGTAGCCAAAACCCCGGATAAAATCCCTCTTTTTATTATCGCCCGGAAGATTAGCAAACCTGACCACGTATACGCCGTTAGGCCTCCTGCCGAAGTAATATTTATCCTCATAGCCTTCAACAGTTCCGGATGCACCAAGATTATAATGGTGATCCATAATATTATGCCCCAGTTCGCCGCTGCTGCTGCCAAGGCCTCCCTCCCAAATATCGGTAGCAGAATTCATTAATACCCAGGCGCTGTTTAGCGTTGAGGCATTTACAAATACTATTTTTGCATGGTATTCATAGGTTTGATGGGTTTCGGCATCAACAATTTCCACTCCGGTTGCTTTTTGGGTATTTTTATCATAAATGATTTTAGTAACGATTGAAAACGGCCTTACCGTTAAATTACCTGTAGCTACCGCGGCAGGTAAAGTGGAGGATTGCGTACTGAAATATCCCCCGAATGGACAACCTTCCCAGCAACGATTACGGAAATGACAGGCATTGCGACCCGGAATTGCCTCGGTAAGGTTGGCGCTACGGCCAATGATCATGTGCCGGGCATTGTTATAATGTTTTTTGATACGGGCAGAAACATCTTTTTCAACGCAATTCATATCCATAGGCTTCAAAAAGTGTCCGTCGGGTAATTGCGGAAGCCCTTCAATTGAACCATTTACACCAGCAAACTTTTCAACATGGTCATACCATGGCGCAAGGTCTTTATAGCGGATGGGCCAGTCTATCGCCCAACCGTCTTTTAAGTTAGCTTCAAAATCAAAATCGCTCCAACGGTAACTTTGCCTGCCCCATAATATCGAACGACCGCCCAGCTGATATGCCCGCCACCAGTTAAATGGTTTAATTTCGGTATAGGGAGCATCCTGCTCGTTGGCCCAGTAATCCATTATCGGCTCTGTGGCGCCCCATCCCCTTGAAATAACAGGGCGTACTTTTCGCTGTTCCTGCGTAACGCTGCCGCGGTGCTCAAATTCCCAGGGATCTTTGGCGGCTGATTTATAATCCTTTAAATGTTCGAAATTGCGGCCTCGTTCCAGCATAATGGTTTTAAGGCCCCTTTCGGTGAGTTCTTTGGCGGCCCATCCCCCGCTGATACCCGAACCGATGACAATTGCATCGTAAGTATATTGCGCCTTAGCCTTGCCGTTTATATTAACAGTATCTGCCGACATAATTGATTGAATAAAATTTAGAGCGTGAAATCCTGAATTAATTGGTTATACAATAATATCAAATAAATCGACGATTACCAATGATAATTGTACACAAAACATTTATCTATATAATTGTTACCCCTTTTACAAACTATAAAATTTAGTAATTTGCCTGCCTAATAAAAATATGAGCATTACTGTTTACGGCTTACAGGATATCAAAAAGGAATTGCAGCATTTGTCGGCTTTGCAAATTGCCGATTTATGCCTGCGGCTTGGCCGTTATAAAAAGGAGAACAAGGAGTTGCTGGCCTACTTATTGTTCGAGGCCAATGACGAACAAGCATTTATTGAAAAAATCAAATCGGAAGTTGGATTCATGTTCAGCCAGTTGCCATCACAAAGCTATGCGGCGGCAAAATACATCCGGAAAATTTTAAGGTTGATAGGTAAATACAATAAATTTATTGGATCTAAACAAGCCGAAATTGACTTATTTTTAAATTTTTGCTATAATTACCTTCAATATACCGACAGGAAAACTTCATACAAACCTATGCGGCTGATACTCACCCGCCAGGTTTTAAAGATACAAACCCTTGTCGGGAAATTGCATGAGGATCTTCAATTTGATTATAATGAAAGTTATAACCAACTGCTTGATGAAGCAGAAAAAAAGTTCCCCTGGTTTTATAAGAATGATTACCAGGGTTGAGTCTTGAGTCTTAAGGTAAAATTTGTTTCGTTTTACTTAGGACTTAAGACTACAGACTTTTGACTTAACATTGTAACAACCGGGTAATATTAACATCTAACAATAAAAATTAACGATAGTGGCAGATAAAGAAGCAGCTTTTAAGAAAATTTACGAAGCCAATTCAAAAAAGATCTACCATTTGTGCTATGGTTATACCGGTGACGACGATGCTGCGAGCGACCTTTTACAGGAAACTTTTTTAAAGGTTTGGCAAAACCTCGATAAATTCAGAAATCAGGCGATGATCTCGACCTGGATCTACCGCATTGCTGTAAATACCTGTTTAACCTATCTCCGTTCAGAAAAGCGGCAGGCCAAAGATGAGCTGACGCCATTTATATCGGAAAATAAAAAAGAGGAGCTATCTGAAAAAAATGAACAGGTGGCGTTACTCTATAAGTGTATATCGAAGTTGGAAGAATCGGAAAGAATTATAATTACCATGGTGCTCGACGAAGTGCCATACCCCGAAATTGCAGACGTTTCGGGTATATCAGAAGGGAATTTGAGGGTGAAAATACATCGCATTAAACAGAAATTAACAGAATTATACAACCACTATGAAAGAGTTTGAGCATCTGGTGTCGGTTTGGCAGGGACAGCCAAAGCCTGACAAGCTTTCGGTGGACGAGGCGCTAAAGCAAGTGAAGAAGGGAATCCTTGGAATTACCCAAAGATTATACTGGGGTATTGTGGCCATGATTGCCCTAATTGCATGTGCATTTATAATTACCTTCTTTTTTTCATTCCGCTCTACCGCAACAACTATAGGTATACTTATCATTTTGGTTACTATGCTGATGTACCTGTCCCTTATTGTACGTCATTACCATATTTTAAACAAGCATGATCTGACTCAAAACCCATCTGATTACCTCAACACCCTGAAAGAATACCAAAAAAAGAGAAGCAGGACAATCGGCTGGTTTTATTACGTGTTTATGTTGCTGATAAGTACAGGCCTGGCGCTGTATTTTATAGAGGTACTGGAAAAAGCCCCGGTTTATTTTAAAATTATAACCTACGGCTCAACTATCATCTGGTTCCTTTTTATAACTTTTTATTTAAAACCCAGGATGTTTAAAACAGAAGAGGAAAAGCTGAACCTGATGATTGACAGACTAATCAGGTTGCAGGAACAGTTTGATTAGTTTAATTTGAAAATTTGTTGATTTGATGATTTGAAAATGGGCTGATTTTTATCATCTTCAAATTTTCAAATTGTAAAATTTTCAAATTACTATGATCACTATACAAAAAGTTAAAGTTT
>Ga0316224_1001760_pt1 | contig 22285 bp, 23 predicted proteins | sample TBH18013metaG_FD_206254 | JGI IMG/M metagenome (GOLD analysis project Ga0316224, IMG submission 206254) | Freshwater microbial communities from Trout Bog Lake, Wisconsin, USA - TBH18013 | ecosystem: Environmental > Aquatic > Freshwater > Lake > Hypolimnion/Profundal zone | place: USA: Wisconsin... | reverse complement strand
CAACAGTTGGCACAAGCTGGTGGTGATGCTGCTGCTAATCAATTTGCAGCTGCACAGCAACAGGCATTTAGTACACCAGAATTTAATACTGCTGTTGACGCTGCTCCTGTCAGCAATCAAATTGCTACTCAGCAGTTATCTACTTTCCCTAATTTGTCTGCTGAACAAGTAACGGCTTACCAAAATGCTTTAGCCAATGGTGCAGATCCGGCAAGTTTGATGCAGTCTGCTGGTACAGCTAATGCAGCTCTAGGTGCTACATCCCAACAGATGGCTCAAGCTGGCGTGAACAGTTTAGGTTCTTTAAGCGGTTTGAAGAACTTTGTTGTGGCTAATCCTGCTGCAACAGGTATGGCTGGGTTGGCGGCTCTAAGTGCTTTTAAACAACCTACTTTGTCAGCTACTCCACAGCAGGTTAATCCTTTTGGTCTGAAGACGATTGCGCCTAACTTTAATGGCCGTCCTCCTGCTCCACCTACGCCTTATGTTCCACAATACGCTAACTATGTACAGAACCCATACACACCAACGACTGGCGCTGCCCACGGTGGTGTTATGCACATGGCTGGTGGTGGTGACGATATTGCAGAGATGCAAGCGGGTATTGAGGCCATGACCAAGCGTCATAACATTCCTCAAGCGCCTGCACCACAGGACAATGTTTACAGGGATTCTGATCCTGCGACACAGAATTTAGATGCCTATAACGCATCTATTAAACGATTGAAGACTCTTTATGCACTTTCTAATTTGCCTGCCACCAAAGCTGGTTTGGGTGCAGTTAATGCACTGGGCACACTTAATACAGCTCCACAAACAGCGGCTGCTCAACAGGCTGCAGCAGATATCGTAGCCAATAGCCCAGAAGCTACCACGGCCAAAGAAGGCGGCTTGCAGGGTCATCATGAACACAAATACAACCTTGGCGGTTATTCAGACGGTGGTCGATTGCTCAAAGGACCCGGTGACGGCGTGAGTGACGGCATCCCAGCAACTATTGGGGATAAGCAGCCAGCACGTCTTGCTGATGGTGAGTTCGTGATTCCAGCCCGTATTGTTTCGGAGTTGGGTAACGGCAGCACTGATGCTGGTGCTAAGAGACTGTATGCCATGATGGACAGAATCAAACATGCCCGAGCTAAAGCTAAGGATATTGCGGCTGATACGAAGGCATATAAATACTTACCAGCATGATCATCTACGCAGACGTTGACGCTTTTAAGTTCTTAGATGAGTTTGAGCAGCTCTTTCCTTTGCACTATGAAGAGTTGTGTGTCACGAAAGAGTTTGAACTTGAGCCGGACTATGATGCTTATCGTAGGGTAGCTCAGGCGGGGATGCTTAGATGCGTGACGGTTCGCAATGATGATGAGTTAATTGGATACGTTATCTTTTTTATCTCGCCTCATTTACACTACAAGTCATGTGTAACGGCGACAGAAGACATTTATTTTGTCAGGAAAGATTTCCGTAAGGGCAGGGTTGGAATTAAGTTGTTTCAGTATGCAGAGCAGGTATTGAGACATTGCGGGGTTCAACGGATAGTGATGAATACGAAGGTCCACTTGGATAACTCAAAGTTATTTGAGTATTTGGGATACAAAATGACCGACAAAGTGTTCACGAAAATTTTGTAAGGATACATATGAGCGGCGGATCATCATCAGCACCTACTTCACAGACGATAACGCAAACAAATATCCCTGAGTATTTGGCCCCGTATGCGTCCAACCTGTTGAACGCCGCACAGTCTGTCGTGTTCAATCCTGCTGGTACAGGGTTTAATCAATACCAAGCCTACGGCGGTACATACGATGCTCAGGGTAACTTGACCAACCCGCAACAAGCTGCTCAAGCTGCAGTAGCTGGGTTTAGTCCTTTGCAGCAGCAAGCCCAATCGACAGCGGCAAACATGCAAGTCCCCGGCCAGTATGGTCAGGCTACCAATATCGTTGGTAATGCAGCTCAGGGTTCTCTCAATACTGGTTTGCAATTAGGTCGTCAGTCAACTGATCCTAATGCTGTACAGCAGTACATGGATCCATACTTGCAGAAGTCTTTGGACCCACAGATTGCTTTGCTGCAACAGCAACAGGGCATCGGCCACATGAACAACTTGGCTGCACAGACTCAGGCTGGTGCTTTTGGTGGGAGCCGAGCCGATGTGCAAAATGCGCTTGAAAGCCAATCTGATCAGATGGCTATGTCTAACTTGATTGGACAGGGCTATAACACGGCTTACGGTAATGCTATTAACCAGATGAACGCTGCTAATCAAGCGGCCATGCAAGGTTATCAAAACTACGGTGCCCAAGGCATGAACTTGGCTAATTTGGGCGGTCAAAATCTTGCTGCACAGCAGGGTATTGCCAACATGCAAAACACTTTTGGTGGTCAGCAACAGCAAAACCAGCAACAGGTCATTAACCAAGAGATTCAGAACTACGCCAATGCCCAGCAGTATCCGTACATGCAGCTTGGCTTTATGAACTCTTTGCTGCGTGGTTTGCCGACTCAGCAGACCTCGACCAGCATTTACCAAGCGCCTCCTAGCACGATCTCACAGTTGGGTGGTTTGGGAACTGCTGCATTGGGTGCTACGGCTGCGTATAACACGGCTACAAAGGGTTCTGCTGCAGGCGGTCAAGTGAAGTCTATGGCTGATGGTGGCGCTGCTATCCCGATGAGCATGATGAGCGACCAGCAGTTGAATCAGGTTCAACAAAATCCTGTATCTAGCCCAATGGCTAAGATCAATGCACAAGGCTTAGAGCAACTGCATGGATACTTGCAGGGTAATCCCCAAGCGGCGCAGATGATGCGTAATGCGCCCCCGAGTCAAGGTATGCCTGCACCCGGACAGGCGGCGGCTATGCCTCCGTACCGATCAGGCGTGGCGGCTATTGGCACGGGGAACATGACCCAAATGGCTGGCGGCGGAATTATTGCGCTGGCCGGTGGTGGTGATGATAAGGATAAGGACCGCTACCCTACGCACGAAGAAGCTGTGGCTGCGTTTAATGCGGCCTATCCTACGCCCAATTACACCAAACCGGAAGAACGTGGGCCAGTATCTCAGGCTTTCCATGACCTGATGGTGCAGTTCCATATGTTGCCGGATAACACGCCCGGTATGGTTTCGCCTGAGTCTCAACGTGCTTCTGTTTACGGTACTAGTCAAATAGGCCATGCCGCAGGCGGTGTTGCTCGTTACGCTGGCGCTGGTGTGACTGATAGCGATCTCCAAAGTGGCGATGCTGTATTTAAGAATGCCCAGAATGTAGACAATAAAGACGTGGCTGTTGATACGGCTCCTACGACTGGTGCAGGCTTGCCTCCCATTGCTCCAGCTAAAGGCATTGATTTAGAAAGCACTTTAGCAAAGTTGCTGGCTGAACAGGGTTCGGATAAGTTTTCGATGAAGGCCAATTATGAGTCACAAGCGGAAGAGAACAGAAAGAGCATCCAGCAGGCCAAGGACTTGATGTTGCCGATGGCTGCTATGAAAATGGGTTTAACCATGATGCAGTCTCCAACTGCATACACTGGTAACAAGCTGTCTGCTTTGTTGGGCAACATTGGTGCTGGTGGTCAAGCGGGTCTGGCTTCTGCTACGGCCAGCATGAAAGATATTAACGAACAGCAAAAAGATCTGCAAAAGGGTCTGCTTGAAGCTGCCAAGCAAGATGAGTTACGTCATACTCAAGTGACGGACAAGATGCTGGCTGTTTATAACCAGTCATTGTCTGATAAAGAACGCCAGCGTTACCATGATCAAGCTATGGCTGCTCAACAGGCGTCTTTGGATCAAGCTAAGTTGTTGTCTGAAGAAAGATTGAAACAATCACACGATGAGTTTGTTGCTCGTATGGATGCACAAAGGAAACAGCAAGAAGCAACTTTGCAAAGTCTTGGTAACTCAAGGGATGCTCAAGACTACAATAACAAGCAATCGCACTGGGCGAGTGCATATGATAGGGCGATGTCTGGTGTTAACGCAGAGTCTAAGATCCCGGGTAGCGATTTGTATGGGACTGATCCTAAGATCTTGGACCGCATGGCCTACGAACGTGCTTACAGGTTGATGGCTCCGACTACTCGCAAGACATTGGAACTTAAATCACCTGATGAGATCTTCCCATTGGCTGCTGCAAAACCAACTCAAGGACCCGGCCAAAAAGTTATCAAATATGGTGACATTGTTAAACCTGCCGCAGAATAATCATGCCTTACTCAATACAACTGCCAGACGGATCTTTGGTTGAGGACATTCCTGATGAGATTAAACCTCATGAGGCCAAAGCACAGATATTAAAAAACCGACCAGATCTCGGTTCTAAAGACATTACTTTGGGAGGCGCAGCATCTGACTTAGGTGCCGTCTTAAAAAGTGGTATTGGTAGTTTGTTGCAACAACCCGGACAGCTATATGGTTTGGCTACTGGCGACTTTTCTAATACTGGCCTGTATGGTTACGGCAAAGAATTAGAAGCAGCTGGTAAAGCTCAAAAGTCTGAGGCGTTGCAAGCTCGTGAGGCGTCTGTTGCACGAAAAGCGCAAGAGGCCGAAGAGAAGAGTGGACAACTTGCAGCCCTTTGGGAAGAGGTTAAAGGCGGTTTAACAGATCCATACTTATTAGCTAACTTCCTTGTTGAGCAAGCCCCATCACAAATTCCTACCATTTTGGCTGGTGTTCTGACTGGCGGTATTGGTGGTGCTGAACTTGCAGCATTACGTACAACAGCTTCACAAATGGCTTCAGGGGCAGCTAAAGATGCTGCTATGGCTACTATTAGAGAAGCTGAAAAGCAGGCCATTAGGCGTGGTTCGCAAGCCGCTATCGGCGTTGGAGCCGTTCAGCAGGGTGCTGATGTGGGCGCACAGGCCTACGAAGATTTGTATAAAAAATTAAAAACACAAGGCATTTCAGACGAAGAAGCTGCTGCTCAGGCGTTAAATTTAGCTCGTGAAACTGGTGCTTCTGCGGCAATTATTTCTGTTCTTGCTCAAAACTTACCCGGTGCACATAAGTTAGAAGACATATTTGCTGGCAAAAAACGTATTGGGAGCCGTCTAGGAGCGGCGCTTGGTACTGGTTTAGGTGAGGCTTATAGTGAAGCTGTAGAAGAAGCTGGCGGTAAGTTTGCCCAGAACGTGGCTATGCAGCAGGTTGATCCTACTCAATCGTTGTTGCAGGGTCTTGGTTCTACGGCTGGTCAGGCTGCTTTAGGCGGTTTTGGCATGGGTGTTGTTGGCGGTTCTTTGGTTGGGAAACAAAGAGAATTGCCACCGGCTCCACCTGCCCCTCCCGGTGCGCCTGCAGCACCATCGGCTGGTCCTGTTACTCCCAATCCTACGGCGGCTACACCAACGGGAGTACCCGGAACTCCTGTTACACCAACACCATCAGGTCTGGTAGAGCTGGAAGAGCTTGAACAAGATCTAGCTCCCACTGTCCCAAGTGGGACAGTAACAAAGACTCAAGCTGAGATCAATCAAGAGCGCCAGCAAAAGCAGCGTGAAAAAGCGGCTTCAGTAATTAACCCCGTCAATGGGGAAACAGTTACACCTAGCAATCCTAACTACGTTGATGTGGTTAAGGCAAAAGGGGATGCTGCATCGCCGGAAGCCAAGACTATGGCTATGGAGATAGAAGAAAAGAATAAAGCCAAGACAGCGCCTATCGCAGCCTTTGATGCTGGTGATAACACCGAATGGCGGGTGGCACGGAACAACCAAGGCCAACATGTTGCCTACTTGCATGATCTGGACTCTGACCAAACTGTCAATGGGTCTGCACGTATCTTTTCTGCCAACAAGTATGACGAGCAAGAGACGGCTGCAGCCAAACAGAAGGCCATCGACTTTGCCAAGAACAAAGCAGAAGCGGCCACAGGATTTGTTCGTCCTACGGTTGAAGAGCCTGCAGAAACTGCTACGCCCGTTGTGGAAGCTGAAAAGCCAGCTGAGACTACACAAGCAGCACAAGACGGTTGGACTGAAGGCACTGGTTTTCGAGGCGATAAGACTTGGACGAAAACGATTGGCAATAAAGAGGTTCAGGTTATGCAGACCGGCCCTCAATCGTTTGTTGCCAGCAATGCCGATGCTGCAGGCTCTTCCAGCAATACGTTTAGGACTCTTCAAGAGGCAAAGCAGGCCGCAAGTGGCAATGCGCTTGCCAAGCCAGCCGAGACTACACAAGCAGCACTGCCAACTCTTCCTGCTGGCGAATACAAACTAAGAGATACCTTTAAGCATGATGGCCGCACATATGAAATAAATAAAGTTGCCCATACTGGTAAATACTTGGAAGCCAATACCGTAGACAAAGGAAAGTTCATACGGCAACAATTCAACATTGAACAGCCAGTTGAGACTACACAAGCCCAGAAGGAAGAAGCTAATCGCCCTCAAGCCACTGAAGCCGTCGAAGCAGAAGCGCCTGAGACTCCTGAAGGTGTTCAAGAAGAACGTGCTAAAGCAATAGCTTCCTCTGGTCAAAATGTTACCCCTACCAAAACCCAAGCTCAGATTAACCAAGAACGCCAAGCAGCCCAGCGTGGTGAAGCCCCAGCTGAAGTATCTGGCCGTGAAAAGGCCAGTCAAGATCTGCAAGATGCACTCGCTGAGTTTGGTGACCTTCTGGGTAAAAATGCACGACTGAACATTCTCCCTGAGACAGAAGCCAAGCTGATTCCTGTTCTCACTAAGCTGATGGACGCTGCCTTCCGCATGGGCTATTACAAGTTCAAGGATGCAGCTAAGTTTGTTCTGGACACCCTGAGTAACAAGTTTGGCAAGGAAGTCTCTGATCAAGTTGACCTGCACCATTTGCAGGGCGCTTACATCGGCATGGCTAATCGCTATCCCGAGGCCAGTAAACCGAATGAGGTCGTTACTGTCCAGCATAAGGACGATATTGAGAAGCACACCGCCGTTCAAGCTGGTGCTGAAGTCAAGGCCGACCTGAACACACCTGATGGAAAGTTTAAGATTGCCCAAGCCGTGGCTGATCACTTTGCAGCTGGTAACGGTTTCAAGTCCATTGTTGAAGCCCGTAAGTTCATTGCCGAACTGACAGGCGAGAAGGTTGAGGCCAATACTCTTGAAGCCAAGCAAGCTGACGAAGCTATTGAAGTTGGTGTGGTGCTGGCTGCACGAAAGATTGTGGAAGCTGGCGGTAAACCAGAAGCCATCTACGACAAGCTGGTCAAGTTGTACGAGCAGCAGCCCAATTTGGCTGTTAGATCATCAACCAGCATTAAAGAGCAGGCTTACTCTACTCCTGTGCCATTGGCTTATGTGGCCTCTCATCTGGCTGGCATTAACGAGAAGACTACCGTCTATGAACCCACAGCTGGTAACGGCATGTTGGTCATGGCGGCTGATCCTAAGAACGTGGTTGCCAATGAACTTAACTCCAGCCGACTTGAGATGCTCAAGAAGGTATTGCCGGGTGCTGAAATCACTAACAAAAATGCTTTGGATGTTGCCGCCAAAACTGTTGATGTAGTGATTGAGAACCCCCCATTCGGCGCAGCAGGCAAGACAGTCACGATTGGTGATTTCAATACACGAGAGCTGGATCATGGCATCGTGATGCAGTCATTGCAGAGCATGAAGGACGATGGCCGTGCCGTGCTGATTATCGGCGGCAACTTGGCTACAACAGAAGAGGGACGTAAGGAAGCCTACCGTGGTGCTGCTAAACGCAACTTCTTTGTCAATCTTTACAACCAATACAACGTCATTGACCACTTTACCGTGGCTGGTGATATGTATTCCAAGCAGGGCACTCAATACCCTGTTGATGTGATTGTGATTGATGGCAAGGGCAAATCACAACTGACCTTACCCGCTGCAAAACTGCCAGCGGTAATAACTTCCTATGAACAATTGAAGGGGAAATTAAATGAACCAAGTGGCGTGGTATCCGAGGGGAATGGTCGCATCGCCGGAGTTAACGGCGGTGTGGGTGCAGCCGGGGTTGGTAACGGAGAGGGTGTGGATAGAGGCCCTGTCGGACAGAATAAAGAGCCTAGTAATGAGCGAGTCGGACCCAAGGAAGGCGGCAGACCAAGCGTGTCTGCAGCTGGACCTAGCGAACGCAATGAACCCAAACCAACTCGGACAAGTGCTGGTGAGCAGCAACCTGGAGTTGAGAACCTTCCTAACGGCAACGGAGAACGAGTTCCCGTTCAACGTGCAGGTGAGCAAGTCGGACCCGAGGGCGGAGTCGGCGCTGAAGGAAACAAACCTTCAGGAATGGGTGAACCTAGCGGCGTCAGTGGTAAACGTGTCGAGTCTAGAGTAAGTGATCGGCGTGGTCTTGAAACAGAGACGGCGCATCAAGTTACTTATGAGCCTCATTCGCAATCGGCATCAGTTGGTACGTTAGTCCCACGTGGGTTGCAACAATCTATTGATACAGCACTAACCAAGCTAGAAGAGGCTGTAGGCCCCATTGATGATTATGTGGGTGAAGCCCTACGTATGAGTAATGATGAGCTGTACAAGGCGTTCTCTGCAGAACAGATTGATGCTCTTGCCTTGTCTATTCATAACGCCGAACAGGGCAGTGGATTCATCATTGGCGACCAGACAGGTATTGGTAAGGGCCGTGTTGTTGCAGGGATGATTAAGTACGCATTGGTCAATGGCAAGATCCCAATTTTTGTTACTGAGAAACCCAACTTGTATGCGGACATGATCCGAGACTTGGACGACATTGGGTTAACCAAAGAACTTGGTTTGGATGACAAAAAATCTAAGATCTTGGTCACGAACACAGATGATCCAGTCGAATATAAGTTATCCAGAGAAGAAGATGGAGAAAAGGTTGAACACAAATTTACACTTGTTTCTCCAGAAAAAGACGCTAAGACATTAAAGGCTTTATTCCAGAAGATGATGAACGAGGACAGCATTGGTCCTTACAAAGTTATCTTTACAACATACAACCAGAATCAAACCCGTGGCGGTAGTGAAACAGACCGGATGCGGTTTACTAGTCACTTTGCTAATGGCAACTATGTGATTCTTGATGAGAGCCACAACGCAGGTGGTTCTGGTGAAGCCAAACCAAATGCAGAAGGTGAACCAGAAGTTGCAGGTCGTGCAGGCTTCTTCCGCAATCTGATTGGTAAATCATTCGGATCTTTCTTTTCGTCAGCCACTTATGCGAAAAGACCGGAAGTTATGAGCTTGTATGCCAGCACGAACATGCGTCAGGCTGTAGATCATATTTCTCAACTTGCCAATGCCATCAAAGAGGGTGGCATCCCGATGCAGCAGATCGTGGCGAACATGCTGACTTCCGATGGTCAGTACATTCGCCGTGAACGCACCTTTGCTGGTGTGTCTTATGAAACAGTTCCTGTTGATGTAAACAAAGAAACCGCAGAAAAGATGGCAACTTCTTTGCGGTCCATTCTGAGTTTTTCTCAAAATAAAGAAACAGCCATTAAAAACATCCAAGAAGAATTGGATCAGATGGGTGAGGTCATTGACGGCAAACGCATAACAGCTGATATTGAGGGTGCTGAATTTGGCTCACGGATGCACAATTTGATCAATCAAATGTTGCTGTCCTTGAAAACTGCTGAGACAGTTAAGTTTGCTATTGAGAGGTTGAAAGCTGGTGAGAAGCCAGTGATCACGGTAGCCAACACAATGGGTTCATTCTTATCAGAATATGCCGAACTGAATGGAATCAAGAATGGTGATGCGATCAATTTGTCTTTCAAAGACATGTTCTTACGCTACCTTGAAAAGCAAAGAGAAGCAAAAATCACCAACCCAAATGGTGAGAAAAGTTATATACGCCTTAGTGACGAACAGCTGGGACCAAAACTTGTCAAGCAGTTCAATGATATTAAGAGTTTCATTGAGAACGCTGGGTTTGGTTCGGCTCCTATGTCGCCCATCGACTACATGCACAATGAGCTGCGTAAGGCCAAATACAAAACGGACGAGATCACTGGCCGTACAGTCATAGTTAATTATGCAGATGGGGTTCCCATCCTAGAGGGAAGAGATCCAAATACAAAACAACGTACCGCTGCAATTGATTCTTTCAACCGTGGTGATACCGATGTTTTGATCATTAATCAATCGGGTGCAACTGGTCTGTCGTTACATGCGTCAGAAAGGTTTGATGACCGGCGTAAACGTCACATGATCATTGCCCAAGCCGAGGCAAACATCGACACCCACATGCAAATGCTGGGCCGTGTTCACCGTACTGGTCAAGTTCTTGTCCCATCGTATTCACAAATGATGGCAGACATTCCAGCTGAGATGCGCCCAGCAGCCGTTCTCATGAAGAAGATGGCTTCACTGAACGCCAACACCACAGCGTCCCGCAAGTCGGCTGTAACGGCTGAAGGTGTTGTTGACTTTATGAATGACTACGGCGGTAAAGTTGCTGCTGAGTATTTGGAAGATAACCCAGATGTATACGAACAGTTGGGCGGCAAGGAAACTATTAAGGGTATTCCCAAGCCAGAAGCTGCCACTGAAGACTTCATTCGTAAGTTAACGGGTGTTATCCCAACGCTTCCTTTGGAAACGCAAGAAAAGGTTTATAAAGACCTTACTGAGCGTTACAACGAATTGATTGAGCGTGAGAACAGCATGGGCACCAACAAGTTGGAAGCCAAAGCTCTTGACTTGGATGCTAAGACCATTGCATCTGCTCCGCTTACTGATCGCAAAGAAGGTGATTCAATCTTTGCAGCCCCAGCTAACATGGAAAAGGTTGACGTTAAACGCACTGTCATACCTTTTACGAAAGATCAATTAATAGAGTTGGTTCATAAGAATGTTGGAACATTTTCTAGGACTGCTGGCAGAGAACACAATCAAAAATTAAAAGATGCGTTCATGCCGAAGTCGGATGAATTTGTAGCCAAACAAGTTCAAGAGATGACACTGGCTGGTAAAGAGCAGCCGGTTATCGACAAGGTTGAAAGCAACCAGCGTACTTTGAATACAAAGATAGCCGATATTCTGAACAACTATTTCATTGGATCATCTTACGCAGTCAAAGATCAGAACGGCCAGACTTTCTACGGCATTATCACCAACATTGAGAACAAGGCCAAGACCAAAAATCCTGCTGCTTTGTCCAACTGGAAGATGACTATTGCTCTGGCTGATGGCGACGATAAGGCAATAACCATCAACTTTGGTGCGATTGACAAAACGATCACCTTGGAAAGAGAGAGTACTGCTCCTGTCTTTAACTTTGAGAAAGACACTTTCGAGCATGTGCCAATTGCAGATCTATTTGATCGTGGTGCTGTATCTCGGCGTGAAAAACGCTGGATGATTACGGGCAACATCTTGGCTGGTTTTGCATCAGAGAATGGTGTTGGTCAGATCATTACCTATACCAAGGAAGATGGGACAACGGGTCAGGGCGTATTGATGCCCAGAACTTATGATTTTGACAAAGCGCAGCAAGCCAAGCCGGTTTTGTTCAAAAATGCAGCTGATGCAATCAGCTTCATGACTCAACATGATGGTGTGCTTTCATCGAGCTTCCCGAATCCCGGACTGAAAATCTCTTACCGGCGTGGTAATTACATATTTACAGTTCCTAAGAGCAAGAAGTCTGGCGGCTTCTTCTTTGGCAACGAAGGGTTTAGAGCTAAGTTTGGTGACTACTACAACGGCGTTAAGACGTTTAGCAGTGATAATCAAGCCCGTGATGCTATTGATTACATCATCAACCAAATGGGAGTGCCGTTAAAGGCCGAGACGAATGTTTCGACTGCTAGGCATTACTATGGCCCCCGCCAGTTGCCTTCACTGGCCCCTGCTGGTAAGTCGATTCGTGCGCTAACTTCCGATATTCACCAGCGTCAGGTGCAGCAGCTGGCCGAAGCACGGCGTGGTTTCACCAAACTCAAGCGTGAGATCATCAAAGGCCGCGCTGGTATTGACACCCAGCGTCTGTTGACTGAACTCGATGAGCTTAGTCGAGATCTGGCAGCAGACAAAAAGCTGACGGCAGAGAAGAAGACACGGCCTATCGACATTCATTTGAAGGCGTACAAAGAATTCGTTGCTGGCAATATCAGCAAGGATGTATTTGACGTTATTGATTGGATGTACCGCAACAAGCCTACGCTGCTGAACGGTTTGAGCTTGTCGGTGGTTAGTAAGCGCAAGAAGAGTGAGGAAGGTGGGGCTGGGGCGTTTTGGCACGCAGATCGTTTGATTCGTCTTTTCAAAGATTCAGGCGCTAGAGATCCATCTACGATTCGCCATGAGCTGATGCACGCTTTAGAGCAGCTGATGGACCCGCAAACCCGTGCTGCTGTCATTGACGCTTGGAAAAAGAGCTTTGAGGCGGCGATTAAGAAGCACACAGACGCTAAATCTCAAGAGTATTTCCATGCCGTACTGGATTACATCAATGATCCTACTCCGGATAAGATGGAACATGCCTTTAGTATCAATCCAAATATTGATTTCTATCAATACTTTGATCCGTCAGAGTACTGGGCGGTCAATGCCGAGAGCTTGCTGGCTGCGAAAATGGGCACCCCTTGGGTTCGTTTCGTTAACTCGATCAAGTTCATGATAGAAGGCATGAAAGCAGTTCTTGGCTTTGATAACCGCTTTGCTGTTCATCAAGCCTTTAACAATATATTGAAAGGTGAAGGCAAGTTTGTCACTGAAATGCAGTTGCGTGACTTTGTGTATAAAGGGTCTTTCAAGCCGACTTTCTTGTTGAGTGTCCAGAAGGTGGATGACACGCTGAATAAGTTTGGCCGTCCACATACGCCTATCCATGTGTCTAACACTGTGATGGATCGTTTGCTGGGTGGCATCCAAGAGGCCAAGCGCATCGGTGCCAACATGGTTGGTCAACCCAAGATGGCTGTCAACAACATGGTTGGCGGCTTGGACCGTGGCCTGCTCTACACCCGTGTAAAGAACACCGACTTCACGGCAGGCTTAACGGCTGCAGACCGTGGTAAGTACGGCCATATGCTGGAAGATAGTCACGGCAAGGCGATTGCTTCTGTGTCTATGAATCAGGCACTGAAGGCGGCTCGTATCGGCACTCAGGTGATCATGAAGGGCAAGCTCTTGTTTGACCCAGCAACGCAGATGTTCCGTGCTGTGTCTGACAAGTTCTCGATGGCTAACGTCCTGACGGCCAAGCATGAGCTGGAAAAGCAGCTGGGCGCACAACGGGCAGCTGACTTGATCAATGGCTACTTTGAGGCCAAGCGTTCACGTTCGATTATCAATGAGTTCTTGAAGCGTGAAGGCCAGCTGGAAGACTTAAAGAATGAGCAGTTGGACCCCAACACCTCTGCTAGTCGCCAGCTGCAACTGCTGTCTGACATTGCCGAGGCCGAAGAAGATCTCAAGCGCATCAACACCGCCAAACAAAAAGTCAACATGAGCGATGATGAGATTGATGAGTTCTCTGACTTTGAGAAGGACTATCCAGAACTCCGCACGATGATGGACAACTGGAACAGCGTCAACAAGAACATGGTTGACAACATGGAACACGCACGGATCATCAGCAAGCAACGTGCTGATACCTTGCGGGATATTGAAGACTATGTGCCTTGGCAGCGTATCCAAGATGAGCAAAACGATCCCCATGCGCCTGTATACGGCTCCAAGGGTGTGCGTAACATCAACCGTGAGTCTAAGTTTAAAGAAGGCGAAACGGACAAGGATATCGACAACATTGTGGATAACATGCTCCACAATGTGATGACGACCACCCGTAACTGCATTAAGAACTATGCAGCCAACCGGATTGCCCAAGAGTATGCAACCCGCAACGACAAGGGCAAGATCAAGGTATTCCCCAAGGAAGACTTTAATCAAGGCATCATGAAGATCTTGGTGAATGGTCGCAAGATCAACATCCAGATTGCTGACCCCTTGGTGGCTCAGTCTGTGATTGGTATTGAGCATATCCAGATCCCGATGAATGAGGCTCTGGCATACCTCTCGAATGGTTTGCGCCGTTCGTTGACCTTCTCTGGCATCTTCCAGCTGAAGCAGTTGTTCATGGATGCACCAACGGCTGCGCTGGTTAGCGGTGTTAAGAACCCTGTTGCCCTGTATGGCGGCGTGTTCTCATCATTCCTGCGTGGCTTGCACCAGCACGATCCTATTGTGCAGCTGCTGAAGGAACACGGCATTGGTGGTTATCACTCTCAGGCCAGAACAGCTGAACATCAATACAAGCAAGAGATTGGGATTATCAATAAAGATAACTTCTCTCGTGTAACTGGCATCCTAGACAAGATTGCAGATGCTTCAGACTTTGCCCAGCGTAGATCCATCTACATGCGGGTAATGAAGGAAACTGGCGGATATCCAAACGGTGGAGATCAGCGCCGAGCAATCCTGGCTGCGACCAACGTCATTGACTTTGACAAGCGTGGTGCTGGGGCAACTGCACAATTCCTGAACCGCACGATTGCTTTCATGAACGCTTACGCCCAGCAGCTGGACGTGCTGGCTCAGGCGCTTGCTGAACCTGTGGCTGGTGGTGTTGAGGCTCTGACAGGGGCTAAAGTGACCAGCGTGAGCGGTGGCCTGCGTGGTATTGATCGTCAGAAGGCAATCACTCGTTTGGCTATCACGGCTGGCTTGTTGGCAACAACTTGCCTGATGTACTCGATGGCCGTTGGTGATGACGATGAATACAAGAAGATGGATGACCAGACGAAGATGCGTAATTTCGTCATTCCTCGTTCACTCATGAAGACGATTGGCTACGATCACACGCTGCTGATCCCCATGCACACATCGGCATCATTCTTCTTCAAGTCGATTCCTGAGTTGCTCTATAACAAGATTACGAAGGAAGGCACTAAGGATGCGATTGACAATACACGGCTGCGTACAGCTTTGAAGACTGCGGCCATTGATGCGCTGCTGGGTCCTTTGACAACGCCTATCCCAACGGGTATCAAGCCTTTTGCTGAAGTGGCTTTGAACCATGACTTCTACACTGGCGGTCAGATCACGCCTGAGACAATGAAGCACTTGGCTCCATACAGACAATACAGCGCCAGCACTTCAGAGTTGGGCAAGTGGTTGAGCTATGCCAGCGGCTTGGGATCTGATGAGCATCGGCTGTTGAACCCTATGGAGGCTGATCACGTCATGAAGGGCTTGGCGGGTAGCGTGGCCTCTATTTCGATGTGGGGATCTAATCTGTTTAACGGTACTAGACCAGCCCCAGAAGAGCGCAGTAACATCCTCTACGGCTCGTTTGTGGCTCCTGAAGTGCCTCGTGGACGGGAAGACCTGTTCTATGACCTGAAGACCCGTGCTGAAACTGATCACGGCACTTATATGGATCTGATGAAGAAAGGCCATAAAGAAGAAGCCCAGCAGTGGTTTAAAGACCATGCAGGGACGATCAAGGCTTACGGCTTTGTTGAGTCGATGGGCCATGAGCTAACGACCCTCAACGGGGAGATCCGTAGAATTGAAGATCTGCCGGAATCCAAGATGTCTGCTCAAGAAAAGCGTGACCGTATCACGAAGTTCAAGAACATCAAGGAAGATATCTTGGCTAAGACGATTCAGTTCCGTCTAAAAGCCGAACAATAACCATACCTTTGACTTCTTCTTTGAAGACGAAGGTAGGGAGAAAGTTCTTATCGTTAACTTTGAGTGCGTCAGCCAGCCCGTCAAGCCCTGCCTTGATGCTGGCGACCATGTTGTCTGCGTCTCTGTGCCGTTTGTCGGGCGGGTAGAACGTCACCTCTATAGGGATTTTCCCTAATCCAACCACTTTCAGCTTTGCCTCAAGGGTCAAAACCCAGCAGGCTTCCCTGTACATCTTCTTAAATTTGGCCTTCTTTGCCCAATGAAGCGTGGAGTTGGGACTCAGTTCTTTGGGAGGCCAAGGTAGGCAAACTTGATTGTTCATAGTAGATGAATTAAAATGGGTATGACCTATTGACATGGTGAATTATATCATGCACACTAGAGTCCCTTTAACTGCTAGGAACCCTTATGAAACTCACAAACAAGTTCAACATACCGCAGACATTTGTCAATGTCTTGAAGCGGCCAACGTACTCGAAAGGCAAGGCGCATCTATCGGTGACGCAGCTGATCAACAGTCCCAAGATTGTGGCGCTGTCCAAGAAGTTTGAAGATGAGATTGAGCAAGACGTGTCGGAGATGGTTTGGTCCATCTTTGGCTCTGCTATTCATAACATCTTGGAACATGGCAAGGACGATAGCCACATTGTTGAGCAGCGCATCCATACCGAATTTGAAGGCTGGAACATTTCTGGTGCTGTTGACCTTCAGATCATTACGCCGGAAGGCATCTCTATCCGTGACTACAAGACCACCAGCGTCTGGTCTGTCATGAACGAAAAGATTGAGTGGGAATACCAGCTCAACATCTATGCGTTCTTGGTGGAGCAGGTCAAGGTTGCCCCTGTCAAAGATCTGGGCATCGTGGCTATCCTGCGGGATTGGAAGTCTCGTGAAGTGGATCAGAAGGCTGGCTATCCAGAAGCCCCTGTGAAGGAAGTGCCGATTACTTTGTGGTCGATGAAAGAGCGTGAGGAGTTCATTGCTTCACGCATCTCAGCTCACTCTGCTTGCGAGTTTGCTTTGGAAAGCGGCGGTGACTTACCCGATTGCACACCAGAAGAAATGTGGGAAAAACCTGCTGTATGGGCTGTGATGAAGGAGGGCAACGTCAGAGCCAAGTCATTGCACCCGAATCTGTTGGAGGCTGAAGAGGCCGTTGTCCAACTGAAACAAGAAAAGCCCAAGGACAAATACATCATCCAGCAGCGCAAGGGTGAGCGCACACGCTGCATGTCTTACTGCCCAGTTAGCACTTGGTGCAATCAATATCAAACTTACTTGAAGGAACAAGCATGAACGTCTATAAGAAACTCATTGACGCACGTCTGCGGTTGCAGGCCAAGCCAATGAAGAAGTCCGGCCACAACAAGTTTGCTGGCTACCAATACTTTGAGCTGGGCGACTTTCTGCCTGAGATCCAAAAGATCTTTAACGAAGTCGGCTTAGTGGACACCATCTCATTTACACCCACTATGGCTGAGATGAACATCTATGACGTGGAGGACGGTAGCTTTGTTACATTCACCTCGCCAATGGGTTCGGCTGCACTCAAAGGTTGCCATGAGGTCCAAAACATTGGTGCTTGCGAGACGTATCAGCGCAGGTATCTTTATGTAACTGCCCTAGCCATCGTTGAGCATGATGCGCTGGAAGCTACGACAGGAGCTGTGGAGCCTGTTAAGAAGGAAGTAAAACCTGCTGCAGAAATCCCCACTATCCCACGTGGGACAGTTGCACCTAAGAACATTGAGGGTGAAGCTGGCTATCACCAGATAGTCATCACCCCCCCTACGCAAGAACACGACCAAGTTTGGTTGAATGATTGCCGTAAAGCAGTTCATCTTCTCTTGGACACCTGCGTCAAGGAAGCTGATGTGATGACGATTTTCAAGAAGAACAAAGTTCTTTTCGATACCGTCAAACAAATGGACCCAGCGTTCTTTAAGGACATGATGGTCAAATTTACCGAAACCAAAGAAAAGTTAGCTAACAAGGAGTAATCATGGCATACGAAGTTAAACCCAATTCTGGATCACTGTTTCCCAATCAAAAGAAGGCTGACAACCATCCTGATATGAAGGGCGGTATTGCGCTGGACGTGAAGATGATTCAGTCCCTGATTGATCGTTCGGACGGCAACACTGTTCAAGTGACGGTGGCCGCATGGAAGAAGGTCAGTTCAAAGGGCTTGGCATTTCTGTCTCTGTCGGTTTCTGAGCCTTATGTGAAGCCACAACCATCAGGGAATCCTTGGGAATGAAAACACTTCAATTTGAGGCCGTCAAGGTCGCATTGAAACAGGACAAGACTGGCTATGTTTTGACCTTATCCATGCACCCAGACGAGATCCCAGAGGACTTGCTCAGGGATTTTGTTGGGGCAAGGTATCAGGTCGTGATGGTCAGGCTTGGTAGTGACGAGCAGCCGATGGACAAGCAAGAGGAATTTGCTGGCGACAGGGCGGTTCGTATAGCTGGGATGCTGTGCCGTGATCCAAGTTTCTGGCATTGGCTTTACACAGACGACAGGATCTTTACTGAGGATATGGAAGAGGCCACAGAGTGGGTTCGGAACTATCTTGATATCCCAAGCAGGGCAGACCTGAAAACCAACCGTGCGGCGCAGCTGGCGCTGGACAAACTATACAGAGAGTATCAAGAATGGACCAACGAAAACTAATCCCTTACAGCGTGTATTTGCCGGAAGAGCATCATCTGAAGCTCAAGGCACTTGCCAAGCAGCGCAAGGCATCAGAGTTGATTCGGGACGCTATCGGTATGCTTGCTGATGGCACGGACACATTTAACGCTGGGTATAACAAAGCTCTGAAGGATGCGGCCAAGGTGATCTATGAGTGCCCAGAAGCGCAGATGATTGCTGTCAAAGGCCGTGACCTTGGGGTGGTGCTGTCTGAGCGCATCATGGAGTTAGCCCATGACTGACGAACAAATTATTGAGATGGCTAAACAAGCCCATGTTGGCAGCAAAACATGGGTTGATATTTACAGCGACCAAATTACTGTCGGCGAAGTGCGTGATTTTCTTAAAGCCTTTGCCAAACTGGTAGAGGACAAAGTAACAGCGCGTTATATGCAGTTGTTTCTTGACCCTGAAAATCAGCCAACACAGTTTGGTACAGCAACTCAAGAGTATCGTCAGCAGGAAATTAAAGATGAGCGTGAGGCGTGTGCGAAAGCGTTTGAAGCCGAAGCTGATACTTGGATTGCATGGCCTCAAGCTGGAGCGGCAAAGCGTAAAGGTTCTGAAGCAATCCGAGCAAGAGGTGAAGCATGACACAAGATGAAATCATTGAGATGGCTAGACAGTCTGGACTTCATGTGGCAACTGATGTGAATTGGATGCCAGTCATCGGGCTTGCATATGCCAAAAAGTTGGTTGAAGTGGCGGCACAGCATGAGCGTGAGGCGTGTATTGAAATTGCTGAAAAGCAACGCTATGCAATGCACATAAGCTTGACTTCTCACCCACCTCAAAACGGCACAGCAGTTGGAATTGCAAATCAAATCAGAGCAAGAGGTGAACCATGACTGACGAACGAATTGCAAAACTATATGACCAAGCCTTGATTATTGAAAGCAATGGTGATTATGTTGCAGGTGAATTGGATCCTGCAAAGTTTGCCGAGTTGCTGATCCAAGAGGTTGCAAATGTGCTTCACGATAATGAACTTTGGAATCGGCATATCAGTCATGTGTTAAACGAACATTTCGGAGTTAAAGAATGAACGAACGAATTAAAGAACTTTACTTACATGCTTTTCCACCAAGTTTGAATGATTCAACTTTATGCCGAATGAGCGCTGAAAAGTTTGCCGAGTTGATTGTTAGGGAATGCATAGACATTGTTGCTAAAGAACACGACGAGGGTATTGATCGCCACGGTGATTATCAGTTAGCGTTATATGAAGTGTACAGAGAGATTAAACAACATTTTGGAGTTGAACCATGACTGACGAACGAATTGCAAAACTATATGACCAAGCCTTGGTTATTGAAAACAATGGTGACTATGTCGCTGGCGAATTAGACCCCGTAAAGTTTGCCAAACTGGTAGCACAGCATGAGCGTGAGGCGTGTGCAAAAGAAGCAGATAAACGACTGTATGACTACACCATGCTTTTATCAAACCCGCCACAAAACGGTGCGGCATGGAGTATCGCAAACGCAATCCGAGCAAGAGGTGAAGCATGACACCGACACCTAAACTGCGCTTTGTTGAGCGCGATATGTATGTTGGACTGCATGAAGTAAAAACATACCGCATCCTCCAGCAATGGTATGCGCTACATCGTGATGGGCAAGCTACGCCTATGGGCGAATGGCGTGATGTGCCAATAGAAAAGGAAGAAGCATGACTGACGAAGATATGCGAGTTGTCTTTGCCATGTTCATTATCAACGGAATGATGGGGCGGTTCGATCCCAAGGAGATAGACCCAGAGAACGTCTGGTATCTCGCCGATGAGATGGTTGCAGCAGGTAAACCCAAGGCGGGGCTTCCCGCCATAGAGAAAAGGAAAAAGAAAGATGATTGAATTATTAACTGCTAGGAAGAAGGCGTTGCAGGCCAAACAAAAGGTGGAGCGTACCGTTGGCAGAGCCGAAAGGATCATTGAGCTTGATTTGATGATTAACAAGGCCAAGAAGATGCAGCAGCGGGTGCTTGGTTACGTTGATTCAGAGGATCTAAAGAAGTTTGATCTGGGCTATGCGGCCTCATGCCAAGTATTTGACAAGATCGGTGAGACGGCTGTCCCTGTTTACGTTACGCAATCAGTTTTTAAAGAAATGGAGTTTTGATATGAATACTGTTCCACACTCAAAGATAAGTTACCCGCCCAAGGACTTCACATGGAAGTCTGGCAGCGATGTGCAAGCCCTCTGGCGCAAATACGGTTGGATTCCACCCAGCGAGAGCATGACACCGCCACCGCCTGAGAAATACATTGAAGTGAAAGGGGTGAAGAAATGAGCGACTTTGGTGGCCTGATTGTTGGAGCGGTTCTGCTGGGCGCATGGCTGACTCACATTTTTTATTGCTTTGCACACCTGATGTGGGGCTTTTTGCTGGCTGGGGCGATCTTCTTCCCAATTGGCATCATCCACGGCATCTATCTTTGGTTTAATTAAATGACTTGGCCTTTTCCACTAACCCCCTTGCCTGACAAGCCGGGGGAGCCTAAATTTAACCCTGATAACTACGAGGAAGCACCGCTATGAAGAAAGTAGAACTTGTATTTGACCGCCTCAGCGTTGACTGGACGCCAGAGGAAGACGAAGCCTTTAACGAGGTGGAAAGACAGTCCAACTTGGGCAAGCAGATACTGCAAGAAATCAAGCCCAAGCGTGAATGGGTTAGCCTGACGGATGAGGAGATTATTGATGTAAATTTGTCCAAAGTGAAAAGATTAATTGACGATCCTATTGTTTGCGACACAGATCACAACATTATTGAGCTTGGCAAAGCCATTGAAGCCAAACTTAAGGAGAAGAACACATGACTAAAGACGAAGCCCTACGCTTGGCGCTGGAGGCGCTGGATGCGTTGTGCATCAATGATTACAGCGGGTATGAACTTGGAAAACGAGATGCACACCTTGTTGACAACGCCCTTACCGCCATTAAAGAAGCACTGGCACAACCAGAGCGTGAATGGGTTGGGCTGACGGATGAGGAAGCTCGTGTCAAGTTTGAAAGCTGGCACAAAGCTGAATATGTGCAGCCGCTTGAGCGCTACGGACATACCTACAAAAATATGCACGTTCGTAACCGATGGCAGGGGTGGTTAGCCGCCAACGGCATAAAGGAGAAACAGAATGATTAAAGACGAAGCCCTACGCATGGCGCTGGAAGCGTTAGAGCGAAGCGTAGCTACATGTTTTACCCAATACTCGCATCAGCAAGTGATGAGTCATCCTGAGCACTTTATAAACCAAGCCATCACCGCCATTAAGCAAGCCCTTGCAGCACCTGTGCAGGAGCCTGTGGGGTGGATAAGCAACAAAGACTTTGAACCCATCAGAATCAGGATTATGCAAGAGGCTTATGAACTTGCAGACAACAATGATCCTGAAGGCTACAACGCAATCAAAGTAATGTGTGGGGATGTTCAAAAAATGTTGTCACCACAGCGCACATGGGTTGGGCTGACAGAAGAAGATTTAAAACTACTATCTGCTGAATGGCGAATTGTTTATGGCGCATGGATGGACGACTTCGCTAAAGACATCGAAGCCAAACTCAAGGAGAAGAACACATGACAGACGAGGACTTGGTTAAAAACCTAGCTTGGTTTAGACAAGAGGCTGGTCTTGAATCTGCGTATCCCGTTACGCACCCCATGTCAATGTTTATTAGGGCAATCGCCGCAAGAGAGCGCCTAAAGAAGCGTGAATGGGTTGGGTTAACGGATGAGGAAATACAAGAATGCTTACAAGGTTTGCCAACACAGACCATTGATGTTTACGCAAGACGCATTGAAGCCAAACTCAAGCAAAAGAACGGCTACGCCGAGGAGAAGAACACATGAGCGAAACACCTACAGCATTTCCGTGGACACATGGCGATTTAACTTGCACGGGTATGACCCTGCGGGACTACTTTGCGGCAAAGGCTATGCAAGCGGCAATCACTGGATGCGCAACAAGA
>Ga0316224_1001753_pt1 | contig 22346 bp, 15 predicted proteins | sample TBH18013metaG_FD_206254 | JGI IMG/M metagenome (GOLD analysis project Ga0316224, IMG submission 206254) | Freshwater microbial communities from Trout Bog Lake, Wisconsin, USA - TBH18013 | ecosystem: Environmental > Aquatic > Freshwater > Lake > Hypolimnion/Profundal zone | place: USA: Wisconsin... | reverse complement strand
GTTACTATGAAGATAAAGATAATTTCACAGAATAACGAGCAGTAAAAGAAAGCAGTAAACAGATTACTGAACAAGGCTACAACTGCATAGCCGGTATAAAGAGACCCTTATAAATAAACACTAGCCTGTAATAACCTTTACCTTTTTGGCGTTGGCTATGGCCTTATGCTTAATGAATTCAGCATCGCTGCCTACAGGGCCGTAGGCCAGGGCAACACCCATGCGCCGATAAGGCCGGGTTGTGGGCTTGCCGAAAATACGTATGTCTGTATGTTTTTCAGTTATAGCATCCTCCACCCCGGTATATTGCGGGTCTTCGCCTTCTTTGTCGGCTAATATAACTGCACTGGCGCCTACGCGTGTCAATTCAACTTCGGGAATGGGCAGGCCAAGCACGGCCCGGGCGTGCAGTTCAAATTCTGAAAGATTCTGAGTGCCTGCCAGCGTAACCATACCGGTATCATGCGGCCGCGGTGAAAGCTCGCTGAAATAAACGCCGTCATCGGCTAAAAAGAATTCAACACCCCAAATACCTGCACCGGTCAACGAACGGGTAACTTTATCGGCAATCAAAATAGCTTCCTGGTGGTAGGCGTGGCTCATAGCGCAAGGCTGCCAGCTTTCCTGGTAGTCGCCCCGCTCCTGCCGGTGGCCTATAGGCGGGCAAAAAAGAGTGGGTCCGTTTTTCTGTGTAACAGTAAGCAAAGTTATTTCGGTATGAAATTTTACAAAGGCTTCAACAATAACCTCGGCAATATCACCGCGCTTGCCGGCCTGAGAATAGTTCCAGGCCTTTTCGATATCCCCTTTACTTTTTATGGTAGATTGGCCTTTGCCTGAAGAACTCATCAGGGGTTTTACAACGCAGGGTATGCCCACCTCGGCAACTGCTGCTGTTAACTCCTCCAACGAAGCTGCATACCGGTATGCGGCTGTTTTCAGGCCCAACTCTTTGGCTGCCAGGTCGCGGATCTCTTTACGGTTCATGGTAAAGTTGGCAGCGCGGGCCGAGGGCACCACCTGTATGCCCTGTTTCTCATAGTCATAAAATCTTTCTGTACGTATTGCTTCTATCTCGGGCACAATAATATCGGGGCGGTGTTTGGCTACAATGGCATCAAGGGCGGCGCCGTCTAACATACTTATTACTTCGCGCTCATCGGCCACCTGCTGGGCAGGCGCATTATTATACGAATCAACCGCTACTACATAATGGCCCAATCTTTTTACGGCAATTACAAACTCCTTTCCAAGTTCGCCGCTACCCAGCAGCATTATTTTTTTAGCCATAGCCTTATTTATTAAACGCAAAAGAAAGCAATACTACCGGCATTATCTGGCTGCGGGTGCCTGAGTTTTACCAGCTAACCAGCTAGGCACGGTAATGCGGATATTGGTCATGTGCCCTTTCAGGTTAACATCTTTCTTGTTATCACTGGGGTATCCCCAGCTACGCATCTGACAATCGAAATCGGCAGAAAGGTGGAAATGTTTGTGGTCGGCCTCCCAAACGAAATCAGTGATTTTTATTTTGCTGGTTTCCTTTACCATGGAGTAATCAGTTGAGTTAACCTGCAATGCTATTGAAAATATGGCCGGCGGACCAAGTTTCGATTCTTCATAACTCATTTCAAAGGCAACACTTTCGGTAAAGGGGGTTTTATCGGCCTTATCGTAAGTGGCACCATTAAAAGTTGTGCTGATTACAGTTCTTGACGGAGTCCTTCCATCCATAGAAGCAGATTTGCTAACCAGTATACCGCGGAAAAGCTGGTCTTCGCGCACTTTGAACATTTTACCATCAACAGTGGCGTAAAAAGAACCTTTGTCCTTCTGCTGGTCGTCTTCGGCAGTGCGGAAACACAGGCCTGTAAGCGCTAAAAATAAAATGGCTATAATTGGTTGTTTCATAGGTGCTGCAATATAAACAAAAACAGAATTTGTTAATTGCACCCATGCAAAAACAGACTAACAACCTGCTTATGCCGTCCGCTGTTTCGGACACTCCAGTTTTTTAAGAAAACCTGCAACGTACATGCCGGCTATAAGTCATAAAAAAGGAATACCCGAAGGCCACATAAAAAAGAAAGCCGTAGCGCATTACACGCAACGGCCCTCGTTCCGAAGATGACCAGAGGCCACCCTTATCTTTGATTATTTTTCGTCTGCGTCAGCGGTTGGAACCGAACTCTTCAGCATGATCCATGATGGAACGCTGATAACTATATCTTCCATTTTTCCTTTTACTCGCAATGTTTGAGATGCCTGAGCGGGTGAACCCCAGCTTTTCATTTTAGTATCAAAATCTGCGCTCATAGTAAATGATCTTCTATCGGTGCTCCATTCAATTTTGTTAATAGTGATCCTGGTTTCAGCCGGAATGCTGATGAACTTTTGGTTATTGTAGCTCAAAATCATTTTCTGATCGGCTGCCTGGCCCAGTGCGCCTTCATTAAAGGTATATTCCAGACCCAGGCTTTCGGTAAAAGTGTTGTTATCGTCATCCTTAAAGTCGCTGCCGTAAAAGTTAACCATGGTAGCTATGCGGGTAAGCTTTGCGCCGCCTTCTGATGCCAGTAAAGTTTTTTGATCGGCCGATTTATTCATCAACTCGGCAGTATACTTATTATCCTCGCGTGCTTCAAAAGTTTTACCATCAATAACAGCCGAAAAGTAGCCGTCGTTCTTAAACTGTTCAACATGTGCGTGGCGCTTTAATTGAAAAGAGCTGCCGGCAACAATGATTGAAAGGAGAAAAAAGAGGGTTGTTAAACGTTTCATAGCAATTGTTTTAAGGTGGAATAGGGGTTTCCTTGTTTGCATATACGGGGAGTATTTTAAAAGGTTACGGGCAGTTCAATCTTTTTTACAAAAAAGCTCAAAAGCACAGATTTCTATGTATTTAAAGTCACCTTATATGCCGGGCGAAAACAAAAAAGCCCTTCCGTTTAAGAAAGGGCTTTCAATATCCGGGGCACTGATAAAATTATTTAGCCAGTAATTTCTTGTATTTGAACTTGCGCGGCATATCATCTGAAATACCCAGGCGCTGTTTCTTGTTTTCTTCATAATCGCTGAAACTGCCTTCAAACCAATAGATGTTTCCTTCGCCTTCAAAGGCAAGGATGTGGGTGCACACCCGGTCAAGGAACCAACGGTCGTGGCTGATGATAACTGCGCAACCTGCATAGTCTTCCAGGGCCTCTTCCAGGGCGCGCATGGTGTTTACATCCAGATCGTTGGTAGGCTCATCCAACAACAACACATTGGCTTCATCGCGCAGGGTAAGTGCCAGGTGCAAGCGGTTCTTTTCTCCACCCGAAAGAATTTTGATTTTCTTTTGCTGGTCGGCACCGTTAAAATTAAAGCGGCCAACATATCCGCGGCTGTTCATTTTAAGTTTGCCAAGTTCAATCCACTCACCGCCTTTACTTACTACTTCCCAAACTGTTTGTTCGGGGTCGATGTTGCTGTGGGTCTGGTCTACGTATGCGATCTTTACGGTTTCGCCTACTTCAAATGTTCCTGTGGTAGGTTGTTCCTCGCCCATGATCATACGGAACAGGGTAGTTTTACCAGCGCCGTTAGGGCCTATGATACCTACTATACCACCTTGTGGCAAACTGAAGTTCAGGTTCTCGTACAACAACTTATCGCCAAAGGCTTTTGATACGCCGTGCGCCTCAATAACCTTGCTACCCAAACGCGGGCCCGGTGGTATATAAATTTCCAGTTTCTCTTCTTTACCCTTGGTCTCCTCGTTCAGCATTTTTTCGTAATTCTGAATACGTGCTTTGCTTTTAGCCTGGCGGGCCTTGGCACCCATACGCACCCATGCTAATTCGCGCTCCAGTAATTTCTGGCGTTTGCTTTCGCTCTTTTCTTCCTGCGCCAGCTTTATTTGTTTCTGCTCCAGCCATGAAGAGTAGTTACCCTTCCAGGGTATACCTTCTCCCCTGTCAAGCTCCAATATCCAGCCGGCTACGTTATCAAGGAAATACCTATCGTGGGTAATACAGATAATGGTGCCTTTATATTGCGCCAGGTGATGTTCCAGCCACAATACAGATTCGGCATCTAAGTGGTTGGTAGGCTCATCCAGCAGCAACACATCAGGTTCCTGTAATAAGAGGCGGCAAAGTGCTACCCTTCTTTTTTCACCACCCGACAAAACTTTAATCTGTGCATCCGGTTCAGGGCACTGTAAAGCATCCATGGCGCGGTTAAGCACCTGGTCTATCTCCCACGCGTTAGCTGCGTCTATTTTGTCCTGCAGCACGCCCTGACGGTCTAACAGTTTTTCCATCTGGTCGCCATCCAGGTCGGGGTCGTTAAATTTTTCGCTGATGCGGTTAAACTCATCCAGCAGATCGAAAATTTCTTTTTTGCCTTCGCGGATGATCTCAATGACCGTTTTATTTTCATCGAGCTTAGGTTCCTGTTCAAGCAGGCCTACCGAGTATTCTTTGCTTTTTTCAATCTTGCCCTGGTAGTTCTCATCTAACCCGGCAATGATTTTAAGCAGGGTTGATTTACCCGAACCGTTGGCACCGATGATGCCTATTTTAGCGCCATAAAAGAAGCTGAGATAGATATTCTTTAAAATTACCTTGCTGGGCGGAATCGTTTTACCAACCCCCTGCATTGAAAAAATCACATTATTATCTGCCATGAATTTGCTTTGATTTGAGGGGTGAATATACGCGTTTACTATAAAGAAATGCTAAGAGAAATTAACCACTAAGGCACTAAGGAACACTAAGGCCTTGGTTATTGAACAACAAACGTTCCGGCCCTCACTGCTTCGCCGTTTTGGCCCGAGATACGGTAAAGGTATGTTCCTGAAGATTGGCCGGTTAGGTTGAGTTCTGTCTTTTCTGAGTTAAGGGTTGATTGTACTACCCTTTGCCCAAGCAAATTATAAATTTGAATAGTGGCTTTATCCTGCAAATTATCCGCAGAGATACTAATAATGCCATTGGTTGGATTTGGATAAATATGAACCTGATTGCCAGCAGCAATTTCATTAATACCATTGGTTGCGCAGGTATATTCCGCTACATCAAACGAAGTGCTAACACCCGCATTATTGTAAAAACCACCTACATACAAATGATTGTTATATGTAGTAGCTGTATAATAAAGAGCTGTGTCATTATTAACGCTGAAATCCGTCCAGGTGCTTCCATTATAAAATGCCAGCCCCTGAGGTGCAGAAGCATTGCCAACGGTATCAATGGCCCCTTCTGCTATTACTCCTCCGTTAAAAGCATAAAGGTTTTGCAATACACCCGGATAATAAACACCCGTACCTGGCCCCCCTAAAAAACTGCTCCAGGCCGTACCGTCCCATTTTGAAATACTGAAATATTGGTTAAGACTTGCATCTTCGGAAATAACACCTGCCAGTATATTTCCATCATAAGTGGTCATGGTAATAACCCCACCCCCTCCAAGTGTATCAGGCCCTACCCCGTTACCCAAAGCAGCCCATGTAGTTCCATTCCACGAGGCTATATTATAGGCCGTCAGGCCACTGGCATTTATAAATCCGCCGCCTGCATAAAGCAATCCATTTAAAGTATCCATACAAAATACCGCCGACCGTGTATTAACGCCCGAACCTAGTCCTGCACCCACGGCACTCCAGCTTGTACCGTTCCACATGGCCACGTTGTTTACTACATTACCGTTAGCTGTATAAAAGGCACCGCCGGCGTATAAGGATCCGTTATATACTGCCAGGCAATTTACAGATGGATATAAAGTATCGCCATTGCTTACATAAAAGCCCAGCCCCGAACCAACAGCTACCCACTGGGTGCCACTCCACCTGGCAATGCCGTATACCGGTACTTGCCCCGCCATGGTAAATGAGCCGCCGGCATAAAGCTCGTTATTATAAACGGCCAGGGCATTAAGGCTGATGTAAGAATTATTATTAAACAATGTATTTATCCCTTGACCCATCGCTGACCATGAAGTACCATTCCATGAGGCAACACCATTAGCCGCAATATTACCAATGCTATCAAAAAAGCCACCCACTACCAGGTTGCCATTAAAGCTGGCCATAGCAGTTACCCCATCATAATCGGGGTTATTGCCAACACCGGCACCAAGAGGTGCCCAACAGTTTTGTGCACGGGTTTGTTGAACAGATAATATCAGCGCCAATAACCAAACACGGGACAAAGCCGAAGCATATTTTTTTTTCATTTTTATCTCCTTTTTTTATTGTGAATATTAGTCAGCTAAACAATGGGTTTATTGAATTTCAAACGAGCCACTGGCAATTTGCACGCCATTGGCACCGGTTACCCTGTATAAATAAGTTCCTAATGCCTCACCGGCTAAATTAATTTCTGTTTTATCAGCACTAAGGCTGCTGGTTAACACCCTTTGCCCAAGTAAATTATAAATGCTAACCGTAGCCTTATCCTGCAAATTATCTACAGAAATATTGAAAATGCCATTGGTAGGATTGGGATAAAGGTGAACTGCAATACTTTGATGAAGCTCGTTAATACCGTTTGCGCCGCAGGTATACTCGGCAACATTCTGCACGTTCACTCCATCTATTCTATCCAAAAAACCGCCAGCCACTAAATTTCCATTATAGGTGGTTAAGGCAATATAATCCTGAGATGAATCGCTGTTGGCGAGTGCAGACCAGCTGCTGCCGTTCCACTGTGCCAGGCCGGTATTGGTGGTATCGTTGCCTATAATGTTATACCTGCCGCCAACTATTAGCTGTCCGCCATACGCTAGCATAGATAGCACCTCGCCGTAACAGTTGGTGCCTATACCGGGCCCACCGGCAATGCCCGACCATGCCGTACCATCCCATTTGGCCACAAAAAAGTAGGGGCTGCCGCTGTTGTCGGTACCCGAAAGCGAAGCATACAAATCGCCCTGGTAAACTGCCAAGGCCTGCACCATTTCATATTGGTACCCTACAGTTAAACTGCCCAAGCCGTTGCCCAGCGCCGACCAAGATGTACCATCCCAGGCAGCTATATTGGCTACCTGCAAGCCCCCGGCTGTATTAAAATCGCCGGCGGCAATAAGCTTGCCGTCATAAACGGTTAAACATTGCACTATGCCATCGGTATCAATGCCGGTGCCTAAGGCAGCCCAGCTTGTGCCATTCCAGCTGGCAATATCAGCAGCCCTTACACCACCTGCTGAGGTAAAGGTACCGGCGGCGTACAGGTTATTATTGTACGTTGCCATTGCATATACAACCGGTGGCCCTGAAGAACCTCCATCTGAATAATTTAAAGTTCTGCCTGCCAAGCCTGTACCCGGAGAAGACCACGCTGAGCCATTCCATAAGGCTATACTGCCTGCAGCAACACCACCCGCAGTATCGAACGAGCCACCAACATAAAGGTTGCCATTATAAGTTGCGAAAGACGTAACACTGGTACCAAAAAAGCCGGGGTTGGTGTTTAGGCCGGAGCCTAAAGTAGACCATGACGAACCATTCCACTGCGCTATATTCTTTGCGGCTGCGCCACCGGCAGTACTAAAAAAGCCACCTGCTATCAGGTTGCCATTATATTCGGTTAATGCATAAGGGGTTGAACCCACACCGGTACCCAGCGCCGACCAGCAGGTTTGCCCAACAGCATACTGAGTTACGCATATCATTACCCCTAAAAAAACAGACGACAACCTTACCGTTAAATTTTTCATCATCTTATATTTTATATTTTTAAACTATTTAATGAGACATCGACAAACCTGTATATTACTGAATTATAAATGAACCAGTGCTAAACGCAACACCATTAACACCCGCTACCCTGTATAAATAAGTACCGGCGGCCTTGCCGGTTAAATCAAGCTCAGTTTTACCTGCGCTGAGATTGGATTGTATTATCTTTTGACCCTGCAGATTATATATCTGGACAGTAGCATTATCCTGTTGCCCCTCTAAAGAGATTGTTATATCGCCATTGCCCGGATTTGGATAGACATGTATCATAGCTGACGCTGCCACTTCGTTTACACCGGTACTGGTTGCACAGGTATATTCGGCAATACCGGAAGCAGAAATACCACCAATAGTAACATAAACCCCCTCTACGTATAGATGCTCATTATAGTTGATAAGAGAAAAATACTCAGAGGTGTCGGTTCCGGTTGCCAGCGTTGACCAGCTGGTTCCGTCATATTGTGCCAGGCTTGCAGCGGTACTATCGTTACCAATAACGGCAAAATAGCCATCGGCAACCAGCTTGCCATTAAAAGGGAGTAAGGCAAATATATATCCGTCGTAATACACACCGGTACCCGGGCCACCAACAACGCTTGCCCATGATGTTCCGTCCCATTTTTCAATACTAAAGTCCGGATTAACATTGGGGTCATTACCAGCCACCGCAGCGTATATATTGCCCTGGAATGAAACAATAGAATTTACTGATCCCAGACCGGCAGTATCATTACCTACTCCACCGCCAAGGGCCGTCCAGGCATTTCCGTCCCACGCAGCTATGTTAATGGCCGAAACGCCGCTGGCATTTTGAAAGCCGCCACCGGCATAAAGCTTATTATCAATCACAGTTAAACACGTAACAGATGATTGCGTAGGCACTTGTGCATTACCTATTCCGGCCCCAACTGCAGACCAACTACTTCCATTCCACTTAGCAATATCGCTTACACTTAATCCGCCAGCAGAAGCATAGCTACCGCCAACATAAAGGTCTCCGTTGTAAACAGCCATAGCGTTTACAGTTGTACCCGTAGTGTCGTAAGGGCCCAACAGTGCAAAACCCGGTATACCGCTACCAACCGCCGACCACGCATTACCATCCCATTTGGCAATGCTGTTTGCCTGTATCCCTCCTGCTGTGTCAAATGTTCCGGTTGCATACAGTTCGCCGTTATAAACGGCAAGGCTGTGAACCAAGCCGCCTGTATAGTTCCATACATGCGTTCTGAATTTAATGCCTGATCCAAGTGCAGACCAGCTTGTACCGTTCCACATTGCAATATTAGAAGCGGGTATACCGCCAATGGTATCGAACACTCCCGCAACTACCAGGTTGCCATTATAAACTGTTGATGTAAAAATGCCTCCGATATCCGTTGGCGTGCCAACACCTGAGCCTAGTGGTGCCCAGCAGTTTTGCGCACTTATTGGCTGAGCAAGTAAGAACTGAACGAATAATAGACCAGCTATTGAAATCCGCGTGTAAAATTTCATCATACCTTAACAGGTTAAAATTATTAAACCACTAAAATATAAATGTAAAACTATTGGTAGCTAAAAACTTACTCCGCCGCCTTAAACATCTCCTCTTTACTTTTCGGCTTCCGGTCTATCTGCCATTTAAAATCTTTGAGGGTGAAGGCGTCTTTGGCCAGCATTTTGATGGGTGTAAAGACTGCTTCAGGTTTTTTGAGGAAGGCAATTTTTTCAATCTTTTTATCCTTGAAATAAATGGCAATGTTTGTAGACACCGCCTTGTTGGCACCTATGTATTTGTTTTTATCGTCTTTGCCAAAGTACAGGCTTTCGCCATTGCCTTTTACATCCAGCTTATTCAGTTCGTTATTTATAAAGTAGCCGAAGATATTGGTGCCCTTGATCTGGTCGAAATATTTAGAGCCGGATGGTGACACAATAAACCCGTTTTTATAAATAGAAAAATTATCGGCCTTCTGATTTTTAGTGTGCAGGTAAACAGTATCGCCGCTCATCTGCACGTCGCTGGTCCAGATAACCGGTTTGTAATACATGCGGAAAGTTGAATCCCGGAAAGAGTAAAACAAAGAATCGCAAACACCCTGCATATCTTTCATAAACATGCGTACCTTATGGTATGCAAAAAAGTTGCGGGTGGTATCTGTTTCAGATTGGGTCATGGATTTTAATGTATCGGCCAACAGCAACAACGAGTCTTTATCCATTTTATTAATCAACAAGGGCCTTTGGGTGGCCATGATATACTGGCGCTGATCAATATACTCGCCATAATGCCCGTGAATTTCGGTGGCCATGCTTGAATCAACCCATTTAAAAGACCCTATTACGCGCCCGAATCCGCGAAAGCGTTCGTAATATAAGCTATCGGCCCAAAGCCTTTGGGGCGGGTTTACAACTACCGTGTTTTTACCGAAAGAAGAAATATCTCTTTTGCTGTCATACCAGCCATTGTTACAATAAATGGTGCTGTTCTTATTAAAAATTTCTGTATTGCCGAAAAAGGTGGAGACCTTAGTATCTACATTGTATTTGAGGGTATCTGAATTAAGCTTATAGTTAGGGTCTTTGATCTTAACATCGCCCTGAAAATATACATCGTGCAGCATGTTGTAATAATGAGCACGCTGGCTGGTAATTACAGTGGAGTCTTTTATTACCTTTCCGCCACTGAGGTAATACGATACTTTTTCTTTGGTATCGTAAAACAACTCATCGGTATACAGAATTAATTTTGAATCAGTAAGCCTGGCATTACCCTGCAAAAAGGCCAGCTTTTTCTGGCTGTCGTATTTCAGCACGTTAGAATAAGCATTGACCGTATCCTGGTTAATATGTACTCTGCCCCAGGCATCAACCGAGTTTGTTTCTTTATCAACGTTAGCACTATCGCACCACATTAAAACTCCGCCTTGCCTTAACTCAACATTGCCTACCAGCTTGGTAAATTTTTTTCCGCCATCTTCCTGAAAGCGCAGCATATCTGAACGAAGTATCTCAACTTCTTTTTTATCGCCTGAAGTATCAGGAGCTGTCTGTGTTGGGGTTGGTTGAGTTTGGCTAAAGGAGTTGAGCGCCAACAGCATTATTGTTGACCAAAGCACAGCATGCCTGCCCCTTCCTTGCCTTAATTGGGAAACCAAAGCCGAAAGGCAGTCAGCCCAAAAAGATACTTCCTGAACGCGATATTTATTGTTACTGTAGTGGATATTGTAAACGTTTGATGTTTAACGCCAAATATCGGATTTATTTCCCCGTTTCGTTATCCTGCAGGGCACGGCGTTTTTCGGCTTTCTTACTGCCCAGCACATTAATGCTGATATAGCGGTAAGGACGGGCTTTAACGTCTTTCAATAAAACGTTGAGGTTACCTATAGCTGAATCGACTTTGTTATACAACTGGTCATCTTTTACCACTTTACCCAAAGTGCCTTTGCCTTGGTTGATATCCGTAAGCATTGCTTTTAACTGAATAATGGTAGCGTCCAGGTTTTGAATTGTCTCTTTCAAATCAGCCTGTTTTAATGAGTCGCTGAGGTCGCCTACGTTGGTTAGCAGGTGTGTTATTTTATCGTTATTCTTCTGCAGGTTATCGGTAAAGCTTTGCAGATTATCGAGCGTAAGCTTAATGGTTTTGTCGTTTGTAGCTAAAATGCCGTTAATACCATCAATAGCCCTGTTTACTTTAGCTAAGGTGGTATATAAACTTCTGGGATCGTTTACATCAAACATCAGCTTAATGCCGCCGATAGTAGAGTCGAGACCGGGCAACATCTTTTTTACATCCGTCATTATCGGATCTATTTCTGAGCCCAGCTGTTCGGTTATGTCCTTTTTAAATAAGGTGCTGATGGTATCGCCATCGTTCATGTAAACGCCTGAGTTGCCGAAAACCAGTTTAACTTTTTTACTACCCAGAAAATCGGTTGAAACTAAAAGTGCACAGGTGCTATCGCTCTTGGGTACTTTTACGTTCTTATCCAGGTCAAGCTCAACAACAATTTTGCCACTTTCAGGGTCACGCTCCATTGTACCAACCCGGCCAATAGGGAACCCGTTAATTTCAATCAAATTGGATTTATATAGTCCATCAACACGTTCGTAAACGGCATAGTACACGTTTTTACGAACAAACAGGTTAGTGCCTTTAAGAAAGTAAAAGCCTAAAATGAAAATAGCAACGGTTATAAAGGTAAATATCCCAACCTTGGCTTGGTTTGTCACTCAGTTAAAGTTTTGCCAAAAATATACTTTTGAAACTTAAATCAAAATAAAAGCAGTTGCTTATTGGTTTTCGTATGCTTTCATCTTTTCAGGTCCGTATCGCTTTCCGTCCTTAAAGCCCACTATAAAGGCATCCTTATAACCGGTTTCAACTGCAATAGCCAGTTTTCTTTTTGCTTCGGCATAAGTTTTAGAATTACCTGCGTAATAGCGTATTAAACCTCTATCAGGTATGCTTTCGTCTGAAATGGTACCCAGTGCTTTGGTCACTTTTGTTACTTCGCTGGCCTTCATAGGTCCCTTTAAGGCAATCAACTGCACCTTAAATATCATCACCCCTCCGGCTGCATTATCAGCTTCAGGTTTAGCAACCGGTTTTTTACTTACTTCAGTCTCAGCCGGCTTTTTAACAGGTTTGGTAGTCGCAACCGGCTTGTCTTCTTCCTTTTTTGCAACCGGTGCTTTAGTTACCGGCTTAGGTTCTGCTTTAGCCGGTTTGCTTTCAGCTGTTTCAGGTTTTGGTGCTGGCTTTTTAACCGGTTCGGTCTTAGGCTCAATTACTGCGCCACCCGAGTTACCGGCTACTACCTTTTTGCCTTCGGCAGCAGGTTTGCTTGGCTCCGGTTCAGATTTCTTAATCACTTCAGCATCGGGCTGCGCTTCTTTCTTAGGCTCTTCTACGTTTTTTTTAACCCCGGTACCTGCAGCAACCGGCAGTTCATCTGTCGATTTCAAATCAGTACTACTTACTTCTGTTTTATCAGGTTCGCTTGTGCTACTCACCACCAAATCAGTGGCGGGCGCCTTGGTTTCAGGTTGCACAACGGGAGGCTTGGTTTCCTCTACCGGTTTGCTTTCCTCCACAGGTTTTGACTCAACCACAGGTTTGGGTTCAGGTTTGGCAGCAGGCGGAGGGCTTTCGACCGGTTTAACAGCCACCGGGGCTATGCCGCCTCCGCTGGCATTATCCAGCGGCTTTCTGATCTTACGGCCACTTAATGTAGTTACATAGTCGTTGTCGGGTTCAACAGCGGCTGGTTTAACAGGGGCTGGCGCTTCAGTAACAACGGGCTTAACAGGTTCTTTAACCGTCTCTTTTACTACAGCAGTGTTGGTTTTAACAGCTTCAGTGGAAGAGGTCTCCTTTTTAACCTTCGGTGGTGCGCTATCAATGGTGTTTTGCGCCTTCTTTTTAGCTTCCTCATAGGCAAACTGTTCGCCTTCGCTGTTTTCCATTTCAAATTTATAGTCCTTAAAAGCTTTAAAAAGCGAGGTAGCAATCTGCTCCTGTCCTTTTTCAGATGCCAGGAACTTTTCTTCAGTAGGATTTGAAATAAAGCCGATCTCGGAAAGAATACTTGGCATGGCAGTTTTGTAAAGCACGTAAAAGCCAGCCTGCTTAACACCTAAGCTCTTTCTTTTGGCACCGCCTTCATACTGGCCTTCAATTTTTGAGGCAATATCTATGCTTTGGTCTAAAAAAGCGTTTTGCTTCATGCTCATCATAATATGGCCTTCAGGGCTGTTAGGGTCAAATTCGTAGTTCTTATCTCGGTCATCTTCCAGCAAAATAACCGAGTTTTCGCGCTTGGCCACTTCCAGGTTGGCTTCTGTACGGTGCAAACCAAGCACATAAGTACTGGTGCCATAAGCTGCCGGAGTAGGAGTAGAATTACAGTGAATAGCAATAAAAAGGTCGGCTTTATTTTTATTTGCTATCTCTGCACGCTCGTGCAACTCGATAAACACATCGGTTTTACGGGTATAAATAACGTTAACATCAGGAAAATTAGCATGAATATACTCTCCCAATTTGAGTGCCACCGCAAGGGCTACATCCTTTTCGTTGGTTTTACCGGGGCCTATGGCGCCGGGGTCTTTACCCCCGTGGCCGGCATCAATAACAATAGTTTTAATGGCAAAACCATTACCAGCAAAAGCCGCTGCGGATACTAAGGTGAACAGTAAGAACAATAAGCGTTTAAATCTCACGTTCTGGATTTTTTATTTTTGACGCGGATTAGTTCAGTTTTCGTCACCAAAAAACCCGGTCTTATTTTTTTAATTTCTTTTGCTTGAATTTTCCGAACCTAACATACTTGCAAACTTTCTTCAGAAAACTACCTCTTACGCTGTATCTGACTATAACGTTTGTGGGGGTATCGGTATTTCTCAGATCAAGTCCTCACTTTTCAATTTATGCTTACGAAAGCAATAATATCATTTTTTCAGATAGCCTGAAAGAAAAGCCTGCCCCAACCAGCCCCGATACGCCAATAGTTTTACACACTGATACTACACTGAAGACAAATGTGGATTCGTTCCATAGCAAGGATTCAACTTTCGCTGCTGTACGCGACAGCCTGCACAAAACAGATACGGTTGCCCTGGCCGATAACAGCGAAATAAAGGATATTATCAACTACAAGGCTGACGACTCGATAGTTTACAACATGGAAACCCGCCAGATGCTGCTTTATAAGGCCGGTGACGTAAAATACCAGAAGATAAAGCTGAATGCCAACCTGGTAAATTTTGACTGGACAACCTTTACCCTGAGCGCCAGCGGAACGCCCGACAGCGTTGGTAAACCCTCGGGCAGGCCCGTTTTTTCGGAGGATGGAAAAGAGTTTAAGGCCGACTCGATGAAGTATAACTTTAAAACCACCAAGGGCTTGGTTTACCATGTGGTTACCAAAGAAGGAGAAGCCTATATACATAGCGAGGCTGTAAAAAAGAATGTGGATGAATCTTGGTATGGTAAATCATCAGAATACACCACCTGCGACCTTGACCAGCCCCATTTTTACTTTAAAGCTAAAAAGGTGAAGATAATACCTGAAAAAGTGATGGTAAGCGGGCCAGCCAATTTATGGATTGGGGATGTACCTACGCCGCTTTATGTTCCTTTTGGCATTTTTCCGGTAAAGCAGGGCCAACGTTCAGGCATAGTATTGCCTGAATATGGACAGGATGCAGTATTAGGTTTCTTTTTGCGGAATGGTGGCTATTATTGGAGCATCAGCGATTACCTGAGCGCCAAACTTACCGGGCAGATTTCGACCAACGGAACCTGGGGACTTACCCTGGCAACCCAATATGCTTTGCGCTACCGGTTTACCGGTAACTTTAGTTTTTCAATTGTGCGTACCAGGCCAACTGACCCGGATCTGCCAGGCGCCAAAGCAACCAATGCCTATAGTTTTTCGTGGAGCCATATGGAAGACCCCCGATCGATGCCAAACTCTACTTTCGGGGCCAGTGTACAAATGCAATCGGCAGATTATTACCAGGCTACCCGCGTTACTGATACGCGTTTACTGAATACCTCGTTCAACTCGTCTATTAATTTCTCGCACGCATTTGTAGGCTCACCGTTCAGCATAGCCATTACAGCACGGCACGACCAAAACCTGTTGAACAGAACTATCGATTTCAGCGTACCGACTATACGGCTTTCTATGTCGCACGTTACGCCGTTTAAAAGCAAAATACAAAGCGAAAAACCAAAATGGTACGAGAACATCGGTATTGCTTATTCGTTCGAAATACAAAACCGGTTAAGCACTTACGACTCTACCCTGTTCCAGCAATCATCTGTAAATAAAATAAGTTTTGCTGCCGACCAGAACATAAGTATTGACGCTCCTATTAAAATCTTTAAATATTTTACACTAACCCCGCAATTTCAATACCAGGAGCGCACTTATTTTAAAGGCAATAACGAAAGCTGGGACCCCGATACCGTTTACGTAATAGACCCCAACAGCCGCCGGATGGATACCATTAACGGCCGCATAAAATCCGATACGGTTTGGCGTGTTAACTCCGCACATGATTTCAGTGCTTCGCTGACCCTGGGCACCAAGGTAACGGGTATTTATAAATTTAAAGGCAAGTACCTGAAAGCCATCAAGCACGTTTTTACACCAAGTATATCAGCCAATTACCATCCCGATTTCGGCAGCGATTTCTGGGGATATTACAAGAACGTACAAAGCAGCCCAACGGGCGCCATATCACGGTACTCGGTATTCGACCCCAATGCACTTTACGGCGTACCTACGGCGGGCAAGGAGGGCGCGCTGCTGTGGAATCTGGGAAACAATTTTGAAATGAAAACCTACTCGAAAAAGGATTCAATCAACCATGAGCAAAAGCTTGGTTTGCTTGATCAGATAAACCTTTCGGGCGGCTATAATTTTGCGGCAGATTCCTTACGCCTGCTGCCATTTAATTTATCGGTTGTAGCATCGCGCCTGTTCAACCTCATAAACATCAACTTTAATGCTGTGTTCGACCCTTATGCCACTGACTCTTTTAACCGCGATATTAATGTTTACGAGTATCAAAAAACACATAAGCTGTTGCGCTTTGCTACCGCCAATGCAGGTTTGAGTTTTTCGTTACACTCTAAACCCAAAGCTACATTACCACCCGACCAGCAGCCCCCCAAAATAATAGGAGACTATGTTTCATACTCGCCCGATCAGATCTATAATTTTGACATACCCTGGAACCTGAGCATGGGTTATAACTTTAACGTTACACATGGCACTTACCTGAAACCTGATACGATTGTAACTATACAGTCGATTAATATGAAACTTGATTTTAATTTAACGGCCCATTGGAAAGTTGCGCTCAGCACCGGTTTTGATATTGTGCACCACCAGATGACGCTGACCAACCTAACCGTTATACGCGACCTGCATTGCTGGGAGCTTACCTTTAACTGGACCCCTGCCCTGCCAACTTTCAGCAGCCAGCAGTTCAGTATTATTTTGCAACCAAAATCACCAACGCTGAAGGATTTGAAGGCGCAAAAGAAGAACTCGTTGCAGCCGCTGTAGCAGGTGTGTTAATGTGTTAACGTGCGGATGTGTTAACGTGTTAACTGCAAGGTTGAGCATAACTAAAAATTGTATTTACGTTCTCAAATGAACACTTAAACATATTAATACTTTACAGTAAATGAAAGCAACCGTAATAACCATAGGCGACGAAATACTAATCGGCCAGATAGTTGATACCAACAGCGCCTGGATAGGCCAGCAATTCAGTGCTTTGGGAGTAAAAATATACGAGATCATATCGTGTGGAGATGACGCCGCGCAGATAGTAGATGCTGTTAATCGTGCCAAAGCCAGCTCGCAGATTGTTTTAATGACAGGTGGACTGGGCCCCACCAAAGACGATATCACCAAAAAAACATTGGTTGATTATTTTAATACCGAACTGGTATTGAATGAAGAGGTTTGGGAAAAAATGAAGCAGATTTTTGCCAAACGTGGTGTGCAGGTGCTTGAAATAAACCGCTCGCAAGCCATGATACCCAAGGACTGCATTATGCTGCCTAATATGCGCGGTACTGCGCAAGGCATGTGGTTTGAAAAAGACGGGGTAGTATTTATTTCCATGCCAGGTGTGCCACACGAAATGAAGCATTTAATGGAGACGCAGGTGATACCCAGGCTGCAACAAAAATTTGCCTTTCCCAAAATAGTGCATGCTACCATTATGACAGCCGGTGCCGGTGAATCGATGATAGCCAATATGCTTTCGGCATTTGAAGATGAATTGCCGGCCCATATAAAACTGGCTTACCTGCCTAACCTGGGAACCGTAAAATTAAGACTTACCGCCTCCGGCGAAGGTGAGGAACTGGTAACATTGGTGAATGAGCAAAAGAAAAAAATGATAAGCCTGTTAGGCAACCATTTTTATTGCGAAGGCGAAGCCCCGCTGGAAGAAGTGATAGGAAAAATGCTGCTGGAAAGAAAAGCAACCGTAGGATGCGCAGAAAGCTGCACCGGCGGATATATTTCGCACCTGTTTACTTCTATTTCCGGAAGTTCGAAATACTTTGAGGGGGCGGTGGTTTCCTACTCGTATGATGTAAAGGAAAAGATGCTGGGCGTTAAGCATGAAACGCTGCTTACTTATGGCGCTGTAAGCGAAGAATGCGTACGCGAAATGCTGGAAGGCCTTTTGCGCGTAAGCGGCACTACCTATGGTATTGCGGTTAGCGGTATTGCAGGTCCCGAAGGCGGTACACCCGAAAAGCCGGTGGGCACGGTTTGGATAGCCGTGGGCAGTAAGGAAAAAATAGTAGCTAAAAGGTTCCAGTTCTTCCCATCGCGTATGGAAAACATCCGGGTGTTTTCGAACGCTGCTTTAAATATGCTGCGTTTGTTTATGGAGGACCGTTTGAAATAAATGCATTGGACCGCTGATTTATCAGGGCGGTTATGATGAACAGGAGCGGGAAATTAATTCAATTACGAATTTGTATTATCTCGGATCTCCATCCTTAGGCAATTGAGGTTGTTTGCCAGGTGTGCCAAACAGCGGCGCAGGGATGGGCGGGTTATCATCTTCATTAATGGCGAAGGTAAATACCTTCTCTATCCACTGCCAGTGGTCGTTTACCCATTTAAACCCTTCGTAAGTTCCATCCGGAACGTAAGTAAAGGTGGCTCCTTTTGATTTTTCGGATGGCGGTGCAACGTGGTCGAATACGATGAGCTCAAGTTCCTTGTCGTAGTTTAAAACAGTAGAAGCATCGCCTTTATATTCAATAAAAAAACGGGAGAGCGTATCGCCGGTTCTGGTGCTGGTTGAATCGTTGTATTTGAAATAAAATTTAGGCGCACCAAAGCTTGGCTTACCCTGGTCGTCAAAAGTAAGTATGTCAATAATTTTGCGGCGCGTTAAAACATCAGGGGTCTGGAAACCGAAAAGCGTATAATAGCTTTTACCCCCGGCTGTTTGCTGTATAATGTTATAATATAACTGGCCCCACCAGTTTTGCGGGCCAAGTACTTGCTCGGTACCATAACTTAAAGTATCGGTGGCATCATACAACGGAAATATCTTCAGCTCTTTTGAGCGCATCTGAATTACGCCGTAATATCGTACCGCAGGTTTTTGGAAAACGGTATCGCGCCCGGTCTTTGAGTATTTGGCGGGTATCTTTACCGGCACCGTAAAGAACAACTGCCAAGTAAAAATCCTGAAACTACTATCGGCGGGATAAATTTTAGAAATGCTTTCGAAAGAATCGAAAGGGAAATAAAATGAATTTTCGAGTTTAAGGGCAGATACAAATTTCGGAATAAAAGCATAATTGGCCCGGCGCCTTTCAGCAGCAATGGTATCGTAAACAATGATATTAGAAAGGATATGCAGCGAATCCTGCAGGAGTTTTATTTTCTGCAGGTTAGCCTTGCTCATGGTTTGCGGAGCAATGGTTTTGGCCTTTGCCGGCGCATTCATTTTTTGACAAAAGGCTGACAGGGTGATTGTCAGGAATAGTAAGGCGACGGTAGTTTTTTTCATTTTTAAAACCAGGGGCTTGTGGTGTACTTGTGCTAAGGCGTTATTGTGTTAACGTAAAATACGAAGTTTATATTTTGGAAAGCCCACTTTAACCTCTTTAACAGGCTATAATGAGTTTAATAATTCAAAATTTAGCCGTTAAACACATTCGCACAATAACACCCTGATTCATTAACACAATTCAATAACAACAGCACTTGCACCGCCGCCACCGTTGCAGATACCTGCGCTGCCTGTTTTTCCGCCTTTGTGTTTTAAAACTGAAATAAGCGTGCAAATGATACGGGCACCGCTTGCACCTACCGGGTGGCCCAAAGCAACAGCACCGCCAAAGGCGTTAACTTTTGCAGGATCTAAACCAAGTAGTTTGGTGTTGGCCATGGTAACGTTTGCAAAGGCCTCATTAATTTCAAAGTAGTCGATATTCTTTATTTCAATACCCGCTTTAGCTGCTGCAATAGGCATGGCAATTGAAGGGCTGGTTGTAAAATCATCAGGTGCCTGTTCTGCATCGCCGTAACCTGTCAGTTTTGCCAATGGTTTAAGGCCCAGTTCTTTTACTTTTTTGCCGCTCATTAAAACCAGGGCTGCAGCACCGTCGTTTATTTTTGAAGCGTTAACGGCAGTAACTGTTCCATCTTTACCAAAGGCAGGTTTTAAACCGGCTACCTTCTCGGGGCGTAGTTTTTTATATTCTTCATCTTCTTTTACAAAGGTAGATTCGCCACGGCCTGCAATTTCAACATCAAACAATTCATCGGCAAACCAGCCGTTTTTATAGGCCTCGCCGGCACGGCGGTACGATTCAATAGCAAAAGCATCCTGCTCTTCGCGGGTAAAGTTGAATTTGCGCGCACAACGATCGCCGCTTGACCCCATCATTTCTTTGCTGTAAGGGTCTTGCAGGGCATCGCGCACAATGGCATCAGCCAGTTCGGCGTTGCCGTAACGGTAACCGTTTCTTCCTCCGCCCATCATGTAAGGGGCGTTGGTCATGCTTTCCATGCCACCTGCTACTACTATGTCCTTATCGCCCAGCATAATGCTTTGCGCGGCCAGGATAACTGCTTTCATGCCCGAAGCACACACCTTGTTAACAGTGGTGCAGGTTGCACCTACATGTACGCCGGCCGCCAGAGCTGCCTGCCTGCCCGGAGCCTGGCCCGTATTGGCTTGTATTACATTGCCCATAATTACTTCCTGCACATCGTTGCCGGTTATGCCGGCACGTTCAATAGCCTTTTTAATGGCCTGAGAGCCAAGCTGCACCGCAGTAAGCTGCGTTAAATTACCACTTAAACTGCCTATTGGGGTGCGGGCAACGCTAACAATATATACTTCGTTCATATAGCTGGATTTTTTGCGTGGCAAACCTAATCAATTTATAAAAACAAAAAATGAAAGTTGATTGTTTAAGAACAGAAATTAACCACTAAAGTATGGAGAGCGCTAAGTATATTATGGAGGAAGCTGAAAAATGAACGTGGCCATGTTTGTTGCTTGTGATAAATCAAACATTACTTTAGCAGCTTAAACATCCAGAGCAAAGCATGCGAGCAATTGGTATATTAGATAAAATGTCGACCCTGTATATTAACCCGGTGCAATACTTTATGCAGTTAGGTAACGATAAAGTAGCTGTCAATGAGTTAATAGGTAAGCACATTCAACTGCGCTTTACGGGCAATATATACTGCACAGTTTGTGGTAAAAAAACCTACAAAAGCTTTGGTGAAGGCATGTGCTTTAACTGTTTCAGTAATTCTCCCGAAAATGCTGAATGTATTATAAGGCCTGAACTATGCGAGGCGCACCTGGGTAAAGGCCGCGACCCCGAATGGGAAAAAAGAATGCATTTAAGGCCCCACTACGTTTACCTGGCGGCAACCAATGCGGTTAAAGTGGGTGTAACCCGCGAAGATCAGATACCCACCCGCTGGATAGACCAGGGTGCCCATAAAGGAATCATACTGGCCGAGGTACCTTACCGACAGCTGGCCGGGGCCATTGAAGTTGCCCTGAAAAGCCATGTGAGCGATAAAACCAACTGGCAGCGCATGCTTAAAAATGAGGTGCTGGCCGATATTGACCTGGTGCAGGAAAAAAACAGGATAATAAACCTGCTGCCCGAGGAATTACGTCAATACCGCTCGGCTAATGATGAGATACTGGAGCTTATTTACCCGGTTCAATCGTACCCAGCCAAGGTAACCAGCCTGTCGCTTGATAAAATGCCTGTAATTGAATTGCCATTAAGCGGTATCCGCGGACAGTATTTTATGTTTGAAGGAGGCCCGGTAATTAATATCCGCAAACACAGCGGATACGAGGTGGAGTTGATAGCATAAGCGAAATCCGGATCTAGCTCATAATAAGGTATCAAGCGCAAACTTTTTTACACCTATGTGCCATTCGTTATTAAAGTCGTCCATAGAGTAATAGACTACCAGCGTATTATTTGAAATAAGGCCTGTGCTTCGGTAAATAGATTCGCAGTTATGGAAGGCCGGATCGCTATCGATTAATGGCGTGGTTCTGAAATGCCAGTTGATGCCATCATTGCTGATACCTATCATTAATTTTTCGTTCTGCGAATTGGTTTGCGGGGTGCGACAACAACAAAGCATGATGTATTGCAAGCCGTTTTTAATTACATCCAAATGCCAGGGAACCAGGGGGGCGGGCAAATTTAGGTTAACCTGCTCAATTCTGGATTTATCCCAGGTAAGGCCATCGGGGCTGTAAAGCGTTTTAACATTATAAATACCTGAGGCATCAGTAAGCGACACATACCAGGTACGGTAGGATAAGCCATCGAATTGCTGAACAAAGGCAGGAGAAACAATAAGCGGGTCGCCTTTGGTAAGGTCAAAATGAATGGCTGTTGCAGCCGACCATTTTATACCATCGGCACTCTCTAAACGCACAATATTCTGGGAATCGGGCCGCATGGTTTTTAAATAGTGGAGGTAAAATTTCTGGTGTGCTTGATCGAAAAGAATATCGGGGTCATCATTATGATCATAGGCCGGAGCCGGAACCAGTGGGTTAATACCTGCAA
>Ga0316224_1001745_pt1 | contig 22426 bp, 21 predicted proteins | sample TBH18013metaG_FD_206254 | JGI IMG/M metagenome (GOLD analysis project Ga0316224, IMG submission 206254) | Freshwater microbial communities from Trout Bog Lake, Wisconsin, USA - TBH18013 | ecosystem: Environmental > Aquatic > Freshwater > Lake > Hypolimnion/Profundal zone | place: USA: Wisconsin... | reverse complement strand
CGCAAGGTAAACAGTCCCTCGCAGCTGCAGATTCTGCAGGACGTCGTCAACTTCAAGGCCAGTCATAGTCGTTGGCGGATTGCGAAGGACCTCGTCGGTTTGGTTCGCCGCGGTCACGGCGAAGAGCGTGACGAGTCCTACTCGGACAAGCTTCGTCGCGAGACGCGCAAGGGTAAGTCGGAGTCATCGAACTACGGACTCGCTACTTTCGATGGACACCCGGCCGTCATGTACTCGATGAACTGGGACTTCTTCGCCGGCTCCTTGGGCGTGGTGTCGGGCGAGACCTTCCAGGCCGCGGCGGACCTCGCCATCGCCAAGAAGCTCCCGTTTATCAGCGTGTACGTATCGAGCGGTGTGCGCCAACACGAGAACTTCGCCGGCCTCACGCAGATGACGCGCATGGTCGAGGCGCTACGTCACTTCAAGGACAAGGTCGAGCAGCCCCAGATCGCCGTGCTGCTGGGCAACGTCTGGGGGGGCGTCTCGGCGAGCGCGGTGCCCAACGCCGACCTCATCCTTGCGACGTCCGGGACGAACTACGGCTTCGCCGGTCCGAAGGTCATTGAAGCGTTCGAGGGCATCACGGTGCCCCTCGATTCACAGAGCGCCGAGGCGAACCTCCTCGATCGCAATATCGACGTGGTACTTCCCGACGTGCGCGAGATGGTCAGCTACATCGGGGCGATACTGTCCTCGATTACGTTGCCCGACAAGCACCACGTCATCAACCGCGAGACCCAACCGCTCATCCGTAACGTCACCGTCAAGGAGCAGCGACGGGGCTTCGCGTTCGGCGCCGTGGGCATCCATGGTCCACAATTCGATACCGAACACGACTCGCAGGTGCTCTCACCGGCGCCCGCGCGCGTCGCCTCAGCCCTCGACAGTTCTGACGCTCTGGTCGAGCAGTATCAGGACCTGATGACCGACGCGAACCGCGTCGACCTCGAGTTCATCGCCCGTTACGCGTTCAGCGAGGCCACCGCGGTCTACAACTACGTCCAGGAAGGCGACTTCAAGCGCTATCCGGCGATCGTCGGGGCCTTCGCGAAGATCGGGGCGCAACCTTTCGTGATCGTCGGCACCCAGCCTTCGTACCAACGATTGGGCGACACGATCGTCAAGCGGCCTTCGAACCCCGCCCCCGAGGACTTCGCCTTCATGGAGCGCATGCTCGAGATGGGAGAGCGGCTGCACCTTCCCGCCCTGTTCATCACCGACACCCTCGGAGCGAAACCGACGCTCGAGAGTGAGCGTCGCGGGCAGTCGCGCGCGATCGCTCGTTCGATTCTCAAGGGCATCGACTACTCCGAACCGGTGATCACGCTCGTAGCCGGCGCCCTCGGAAGCGGGGGAGGCCTCGCGACGACGCCGATGGCGGACCACGTGATGATGCTCGAAAAGGCCATGGCCTACGTCGCCGAACCTCGATCGGCGGCGTCGATCCTCTACAAGACGCCCACCCCCTCGCACGAGCAGGTTCGCATGACACTCGCCACGATGCGCTCGACCGCGCAGGACCAGTTGAGTCTGGGCCTCATCGACGAGGTGATCGTGGAAGATGCAAATCCATTCGTCACGGTCGAGAACATCCACCGATCGATCCTGAAGTCCTACGTGGAACTCTCCGAGTTCTCGGAGCGCAAACTGCGCAGTCGTCGCCATGAGAGGATCCGCGGCCTCCGGGCCTTCGAGATCATCCAGGACTGATCGACGACGAGACGCGTAACTCGCTGGGAGGTCGCGTTCGAGACCTAGGCGCTCGTCACGGCGACGAGGCCGTCTTCAACGTCGTTCAGGTGTCGTCGAAGATTGAGCATGAGCAGTCCGCCAACGAGCGCCGTGAGACCGGTGCTGAGCGGCCACCAGTTGCCGAGGCCGTTGTCGAAGTAGAGGGCGGTGATGAAGGGGGCAAGACTCCCCGACAACCCCCACGTAAGGCCCTGCGCGGCGTTGTAACGTCCGCGTAGGTGTTCTGGCGCGATGTCGTTCACGAGCGCCGGGCCAATGGGTGACAGCATTGTTTCGCCAACGGCGAAGACCACCATCGCGATACAGATCGAGAACACGGCGACGACCGCTGGCATGGCGAGCGACGCGTCGAGGATGACCCAGAAGACGCACCACAGGCCGCCGGTGACCGCCATCACCTTGGTCCGACTTCGACCTTCGATACGGTTCAGTACCCAGAGCTGGGCGAACACGATGGTGCTCGTGTTGAAGAAGAAGATGATGCCGATCACGTGCACGGGTAACTTCAGGTTGTTCACGACGAAGACGCTGAAGCCGGCCTCTTGAGATCCGTAGCCCCCGATCATCAGCACGAGCGAGGCCAGCACGAATTGGACCAGTCGCCGGTCGCGCAGGACGACGCGCCACCCCTCGGTGACCGTGACCGCGTCGTGGTGGTGCGCGCCTACGGCGCTGCCGTACGCTCGCAGGGTCCAGAACATCGCGGCCGCCAGCAGCGTGACCCCAGCGTTGATCAGATAGAGGACGGTGAACGAGAAGGGGTGGCGCAAGTCGACAATCGATGCCGAAATGAGCCCGCCGAGTCCGATCCCGAGGTTGACCAGCATGAAGTTGACGCCGAAGGCGCGCTGGCGGTGTTGTTCGGGGACGAGTCGGCTCAGCATGGTGCTGCTCGGTCCCCACGCCGCGTTGCCGAAGATCGAGATCAGGATCGCCGCGACGATGATCTGGGCCCTCGTGTGAGCGAACGCCAGAATCACGAGGGCGACCGCGTCAAAGACGTAGGCGCTCATCGCGACGCGCAGCGGCCCGAGCCGGTCGGTGAGCGTGCCCCAGAACGGTCCCGTGGCGAGTCCGGCGATTGCGGCGGTGCCGAGCAGCAGCATCGAGAAGCTCGTTGAGAATCCCCGCACATTGTGGAGGTAGACCACGTAGAGCGAGAGGGTGAGGCCCATCCCGACACACGCGATGAACGTCGACCAGTAGAAGCGGCGCAGCGTGGGGTCGATGACGCTACGGAATTGCGATGGCACGAGCGACTCAAACAGATTCACGAGACCATCAGGTTACATTGCGATGCTTGTGCGGCGAATCACAAGTGACCGGGGCGAGTCGCCTCAAGGGCGTTACGCTTGATGGCGCTGCGTCACAGCCATTTGCGAAAGGGTCACGTTGAACGATAATCGATTGCCGGGAAGTCGCACCGATCTGCTCAGCGAGATCGCCCCCGACGTCGAACGGCTGTACAACCGTCACCTCGAAGCGCCTCGTCTCTGGTTCCCCCACGAGCAGATCGACTGGGGACAGGGCGAGAAGTTCAGCGAACGACCGTGGTCCGAGTCGGACTACCCCCTCGCCGCCGGGGTGCGAAGTTCCATCTACGTGAACCTACTGACCGAGGACAACCTCCCGTACTACACGCACACCTTGCTGAGCCACGCACCCAAGGGTCACCCGATCCGTGACTGGAACCACCAGTGGACGATGGAGGAGAACCGGCACGCGATGGTCATGCGCGACTGGGTGCACATCAGCCGCTGCATTGATCCAACGATGCTCGAAGAGGGGCGCCGGGTACAGATGGGCAAGGGCGAGGTGCCTGAGCCCGAAACGATCGCGGACCTGATCACGTACGTCTCGTTCCAGGAGCGGGCCACACAGATCGCCCATCGCAATACCGGGGCGCGACTTCCCAAGGACGACAAGATCGGTCGTAACGTGCTCGCGCTCGTCGCCGGTGATGAGACCAAGCACTACCTCTTCTATCGCGACCTCGCGATGGCAGGGTTCGCCATCGATCCCTCGGCGATGATGATCGCCGCCGCGAAGCAGGTGACCGCATTCGCGATGCCCGGCACCGGCATCCCCTCGTTCACCCGTCACGCCGTACGTATTGCGCGTGAGGGTATCTACGGACTGACCCAGTTTCTCAAGGACGTGCTGGAGCCCGTGCTTAATCTCTGGGACCTGGATCACCTCGTTGGCCTGTCGCCGGAGGCGGAGAAGGCCCGGGCCGAGCTTGACGCGTTCGTAGCCAAGTTGACGGCTGGCGTCGAACGCCTGGCTCAGAAGACGGCGGGGGCCGCACCGGCCTTGGCCTAGGCCGCCCGGTCCAGTCCGCCTATTCCTTCGTGTTCGCGACCTTTCGGATGTAGTCCTCGAACGCCTGCTGTTGGGCGTGGAGCTGGCGCACTTGACGCTCGTGCATCGATCCACCTCGTGTGACGAGGTATATCAGGCAGCCGAGCAGGGGCAGGACGAAGATGAACAGGACCCACAGCGCCTTGGCGACGCCCGAGAGATCATGGCTGCGGACGATGTCGACAACGATGTGGAACACGAGCACGATCCAAAAGAGCAGCAGCGCCAGGTACAGGCTGGAAATGAAGACATCGAATAGCGGGTAGTTCGTAGCGAACATCGTTGGTTCCTTTCGCCGGGGAGGCGCCACGATCTTCCCACACCGTCAAACCGAACCGTTGGGTCAGGGCTTTAAGAGTTCCTCGAGCCGGGTACGGACTCGTTGGTCGTCGCCATCGATCTCGACCACCTTGGTCCGGCTGTGGGCACCACGTACCAGTCGCACGGCGCCGCTCCTTACCTCGAACGCGACCGCCAATGCATCGAGCACGTCCACGGTCGCCGCGCCATCGACGGCGCGAGCGTGCACGTGGACCTGGAGGGCGCCGTCATAGTTCCCTCCGACCCTGCCGGTACGCGCGCCGGGGTGGACGTGGACCGAGAAACGCACCACCACGGGCCCTAGAACTTCACGTCGGAGCGGTCCAGCACCACACCGTTCTAGCAGTGTCGGGTTATGGTGCGACTTCTGCATAGGATTTGAAAACACCAAGGGGGAACTTGTGGCACTGAGTAGTGAAGAAGCAATCGCGGCCGTTAGCGCGGCCGGCCAGCCGTTCGAGGTGATCGAGACCGAGAGCAACGGTGTCGTCAACCGCGTGTTCAAGAATGCTCCCGTCAATCTGCGCCAGTTCTTCGACAGCGCACGAGGTCTCGACCAGACCTTCCTCGTCTACGAGGACGAGGAATGGACCTTCGCTGACGTCATGCAGGACGCCGATGCCTTGGGCTACGCGCTCGTCCATCATTACGGCGTCAAGGTGGGCGATCGCGTCGGCATCGCCATGCGCAACCTACCCGAGTGGATCATCTCGTTCGCCGCGATCACTTCGGTGGGAGCGATCTCGGTGTCGCTCAACGCGTGGTGGACGGAGGACGAGCTCGATTACGCCATCAACGACTCGGGACTCAGCCTCCTGATCGCCGATAGCGAGCGCGTGAACCGGTCCGACGACGCCTGCCAACGTGCCGGCGTGCCAATCCTCGGTGTGCGTCTCGACGAACTCGAACCTCTGGCGCCGGGGGTCGAGTACTGGCATGACGTCGTCATCCGCGGCGCGGCGATGCCACTCGTGGCGATTTCGCCCGACACCGACGCCACGATCCTGTACACCTCGGGGACCACAGGTTTCCCCAAGGGGGCGGTCTCCACTCACGGTGCCGTGTCCCAGGCCATCATGGCCTTCACGTCGGGGGCGGCGATCCAGGCGGCGCGTCGAGGTGATGCGTCGGGGAGCGGACAGACCCCGTGCTTCATTCTCGTCGTGCCCCTCTTTCACGTCACCGGCTGCATCCCGGTGATGTTGTCATGTTTCTCGTGGCACTTCAAGCTCGTGATGATGCACCGATGGGAACCAGAGCGTGCCCTGCAATTGATCGAACGGCACAAGGTCACGACGTTCGTCGGCGTGCCGACCCAGTCGTGGGACCTGCTCGAGCATCCGAATTTCCTGAACTTTGACACGTCGTCGTTGACGGCGGTGGGCGGCGGCGGCGCGCCCGCACCGCCCAAGTTGGTCGCCAGGGTGGACAACTCGTTCAAGCAGGGCCGCCCAACTCTCGGTTACGGAATGACCGAGACCAATGCGTACGGACCGGGTAACTACGGTGACGACTACATCACGCACCCGTCCTCCACGGGACGGACGCCGACCATCGTCATGGACGTCGAGATTCGCGACGAGGACTGCCGCGCGGTGCCGATTGGACAGAGCGGTGAGATCTGGATGAAATCACCCACGTTGATCAGGAGCTACTGGAACAAGCCGGAGGCCACGGCGTCGACCCTGGTCGACGGCTGGCTGCGCACCGGTGACCTCGGCCATATCGATGACGAAGGCTTCCTCTACGTGGAGGACCGCCTGAAGGACATGATCCTTCGCGCGGGAGAGAACATCTATTCAGCCGAGGTCGAGTCCGCCATCTACGAACATCCGTCGGTGTACGAAGCGGCGGTCTTCGGCCTACCCAATGAGCGTCTGGGCGAAGAGGTTGCGGTCGTGGTGATGGTCAAGCCCGGGCTCAAACTCACGGAGACCGAGCTTCACGCCCACCTTCATCCGCGACTCGCGAGTTTCAAGATTCCGACACGCGTCGTCTTCACCCACGAACCGTTGCCGCGAAACGCCGCCGGCAAGTTCCTCAAGCGTGCGATGCCCGCGCTCTACTTCGGCTGAGCCGCGTCGATCGCCGCTCGGGCGTAGTCGGCGAGGTTGAGCGTGTCGAGTTCATCCAATGAGAACCACGCGGCGTGGTCGGTCGTGCCGTGGATCTCGTGGCTCAATTCGCCGCCCTTCAATTCGGCGGTGAAGAGGATGCGCACCGTGTGGATCCGATCGCCGTTGTCGCGACGGCGCACGTCACTGGTCACGCCGAGCAGGTCCAGTTCGTGTATCTCGAGTCCGGTCTCCTCGCGGAACTCGCGTACCAGCGTGTCCTCGGGGGCCTCGCCGAAATCGATGCCACCGCCCGGTAGCCACCACAGTGGCGGGACGTGGCGCGGATTGCTGGAACGCACCAGCGCCACCCGGCCTTCGTTGATCAGTACTCCGTAGGAGCGGACGCTGGTGTGTTGCTTACTCATGGGATGGTCTACGTCCTAGTTCGATTCGTTGAGGTCCCGGGGGATTACCCGCGCCTCCCAGGTATGTCCTTCGACACCCTTCGCCACAGAAATAGTAGGTCACTCCGTCCGCTGCGGTGCAATGCAGCGCCGTTTTCGAGTTCACGCGCATTGAACAGACTGGATCGACCGCGTCACCTTCGAGATCCTCGTGCATGTCCGCCGGGTGTTCGTCCCGGTCGAAGCGCTCGGCGCAGCGCATTGAGCAGAAGTAGTACTCGACGCCATCACGCCGGCGCACGGCAACCGGTGAGCTGATATCGACCGTCATCCCGCACATGGGGTCGCGCGCGCCATCGCTGTCGCCGCCCGAGCGGGCGAGGGCCCAGACGCCTGCGAGCAGCACCAGCGCGAGCACGTTGAGCACGAGGGTGGCGCCGAGGGGGAACTGCCCGGAAAGTGCGGGCGAGTGCCGTGTGCTCGGCACGAGATGGCCAGCACCGAAGATGACGTTCACGGCCAGGCCACCGCCACTCATCACGAGCCACAGCAGCGCGAACAGCTTCAACATCGAGCGTGTGCCGTAGAAACGTCGGTAGATGAGCAGCAGTGGCAAGGTGACGAGATCGGCGAATATGAAGCTGATGACGCCGCCGAAGGCGACGCCGTGGGTCCACAACGCCGCGGCGAGAGGAATGTTGCCGACCGAGCACACGAACGAGATGACGGCGAGGAGCGGCGCGACGACGATGTTCTCGACGACGGTCCACGATCCGTGGCCCGAGAGGAAGAGGTGTGACCACCACAGCGACGGGACGTGGACGCTCAAGAACCCCGCGACGACGAACCCCGCGAGCAGTTCCTTGCGCAGCATGGTCACATCGCCCATCGTGAAACGGGCGCTCAGTCGGTAGAAACGCCGTGCGCGCAGTCGTTGGCGCCACGTCAGTTCGTTGTGAGCCCCGGCGGGGGGCGTGTCACGCATCACGCGTTCACGCAGTTCGGCCTGGGAGTTCTTCGAGAAGAAGAACCCGGTGAGCGTGGTGATGGCTGCCACCATGATGATGCCGCCAACGAACTGGGCCACGAGAAACTGCCATCCGAGCAGCAGGTACAGCACGATGCCGAGCTCGATGACGAGGTTGGTTGACGCGACCATGAAGACCAGAGCGTTGGACCATGACGCGCCTCGTGCGAAGAGGGCCCGGGCCATGGCGCTCGCGGCGTAACTGCAGGACGACGAGATGATGCCCAGAAGGGCTGCCCTCGACGAAGTGCCCGCGGTGGTGGTGCCGAGCCGCGCACGCAGTCCGTCGCGGGGCAGGAAACTCTGTACCATCCCTGAGAGGGTGAAGCCGAACACAATGGGCCACCACGTCATCCAGAGCATCGCCAGACTCTCCTTGAAGCCCGCGAAGAGCCAGTCGAGCGTGAGGCGCGTCAGGTGCATGGTGGTTCGTCGTGACGAGAAGGGCTGGTGGGACCGGTAGTTTCGCCGCAGCGATTCCCACGAGGCGATCGGTGGCGGCCACCCGCCGCGGCTGCCTGGCCGTGCATCAGTGAGTGAACAGACCGCATCGTGACTGCCTTTCCCTCACGCCAATCTACCCTTATAGTTCTTGCGCCAATTAGGGTTGCGGGGTGACCAATTCTGAAGAAGGCCGTGCGCTTCGCGACGCGGCAGCCGTCGAACCCCTAGGCCCAGGGCGCTACGGCGTCAACCTGTCCGAGTACTACACGGTGGCGGGACATCCGAACGGTGGTTACCTTCAATGCGTCATGGCCAATGCGGCCCTCGCAGCGGCGTCCGACGAAGGCGCCACCCACCTGCACACCACGGCTATCACGACGAACTACATCGGGGCGTCAGAGGTGGGTCCCGCCGAACTCCACACCGAGGTGCGCCGCGTGGGTCGCGGCGTGTCATTCGTCCACGTATCACTGGTGCAGGACGACATGGTCAACACTGAGTCACTGGTCACGTTGGGCACGCTTCACGAGGACTCGTCCGCGCGCTACATGGACGCCACACCGCCAGAGCTCGCGCCCTTGGACGCGTGCCTCTCGTCGCCGGGGAGCGATGAAGTCAACATCATGCGGGTCGCGGACTTCCGCCTCGATCCCGCGAGTGCCGGTTGGTGGAGCGGCGAGCGGTCCGATCGTGGTGAGGTCCGTGGCTGGATGCGCCTCAATGACGGGGACGCGCAGTGGGACGCGTGGAGTCTGTTGTTCGCAACCGATGCCATGCCGCCGGCGACATTCCCGTTGGGGTCGTCGGGTTGGGTTCCCACACTGCAGTTAACGTCGTACGTCCGTCGCATCCCCACCAGCGAATGGCTTCGCGCGCGGCAGTGGTGTGTGGTGATCGCCGACGGCATCGTCGACGAACGCTGTGAACTCTTCGACGCCCGTGGTGAACTCGTGGCCAGCGCTACCCAACTCGCGATGGTGCGGCTCCCCACTGTCGTCTAGATGATGGTGTCGCGCGGCCCCCACGTTCAAGGTGATGGGTCGCTCTATATTCGCTCGCGCCTGATCATCCCAGAGAATGAAGTGGTTCTTCGCGTTACGACGTCGGGCGGGCCCGGGGGACAGCACGCGAATCGGGCCCTGACGCGAGTAGTCGCGTCCTTTCACGTCAACACGTCGCTCGTACTGAATGAAGCGGACCGGGAGCGTCTCCTCGAGAAGTGCGGCACCGTCGTGCGATCCAGTTCGAGCCGGTTCAGATCGCAGGGTCAGAACCGGTCAGCGGCCCTCGAACACCTCACCGAGAAGATCGCCGCTGCGCTCTATCGCGAACCTGCGCGACGAGCCAGCCGACCCACGAAGGCGTCCAAGGTCCGCAGGGTCGACGAGAAGAAGGCACGCGGTCGGGTGAAGGAACAGCGCCGTCGCCCGAGCGACGACTAACGCTTGGAATCCAGGTGTCGCTCGATCGCGGCGAGCGCCGCGTAGAGATGCTCGTCCAAGCCGGTGTCGGTGTCCTCACTCGGTCCGCGCAACGGGGTAAGCGTGGCGTAACCGGCCTCGATCAGGGCGCCATCCTCGTCAGCGTCCTCATCGCTCACGTCACCGACCTCGGGTGTCGCGGCACCGAGTCGGAGTCGAAGTTCGCCCTCCTCGCCCAGCGGCTGCGCGACGAACTCGGCCCTCGGGTCCTTGATCAAGCCCGCCGTCGAGATGCGAGCTCGTCGGACACCCTTGAGTTGCGTCACCGCCACGTTGGGCACGTTCAGATTGAAGAGGGTTCGCGAGGGAGCGTTCGAGAGCTCCTGGAGGACCTCGATGGCCACGTCACCGGCGGTCTCGAAGTGCACGTCCTCGCCCCACTGGACAGAGACGGCCAGACCGGACATCCCGAGTTGGGCTCCGGTGAGAATCGCTCCGATGGTTCCCGAGTGCAGGACGCTGCGGCCGATGTTGGCTCCGGCGTTGATGCCCGAGAGGATCATGTCGGGCCGGAAGTCGAAGTAGCCAATGGCGCCCATGATCGTGCAGAGCGCCGGCGGGGCTTCGAGGGAGTAGGTAGGAATCGATTCCGCACCTTCGATGACGTAGCGCTTGTAGGGAACGCTGGGGCGAGCGAAGATGTCGCCCACCGCCGACGACATCCCCGAGAAGTTCTCGTGAGGGGCGACGACGATTGCTTCGCGAACCTCACCTTCGGGGCACCGCGCAATCCATTGGGCCACGCTGCGCGCGAGCACGGCTATGCCGGGGGCCGCTACGCCGTCATCGTTAGTTATCAGTATTCGCATACCGACCATGCTAACTATCGTAAGTTACATGGCAGTGAGTAGAAGGAAAACGAACTGATGCTTCCCTCCGGCGAACAAATTGCCATTGCGCACGGCGACCAGCGCGCGGTCATCACCGAGGTTGGGGCGACGCTACGGACCTACGTGAAGGGTGGGCTGAGCGTCATTGAGGGTTTCGCCGGCGAGGAGGTGCCCACGGGGGCCCGTGGTCAGGTGTTGTATCCCTGGCCGAATCGCATCGGCGATGGGAAATGGTCCTTCTCCGACCGAACGGCCAACCCGACGATCGACGACGCGCAACACTCGACGTCAATCCACGGACTGGTGCGGTGGCGTCCATTTCGAATCGACGCGGTCAACCAGAACCGCTGCGTTCTCTCGTTGCTTCTGCACCCGACACCTGACTACCCGTTCCTGAGCGAGATCAGCGTGGCCTACCATCTGGGAACCCTGGGGCTCACCGTCACGACCACCGTCACCAACCGCGATGACGTTCCGATACCGTTCGGTGTCGGTTTCCATCCCTATCTGGCGGTGACGACACCGACCATCGAGGGGGCGCAACTCGAGGTGCCGGCCAAGGCGTTCATCGCCGTCGACGAGCGGCAACTTCCGATGGGCGAGATCTTGCCGCTCGCCGGGCACCAGTTGGACTTCTCGCGCCGTAAATCGCTCAGCGGGCACGAACTCGACGTGACCTACACCGAGTTGATTCGTGATGATGGCGGGCTCGCCACCGTCGTGCTCGTCGACAGTGCCGGAGGCGAGATTGAACTCACCGTCGATCGAAACTTCCCCTACATTCAAGTCTTCACAGGTGACACGCTCGAACGGGGCCGCCGCCGAACCGCGGTGGCCGTGGAGCCGATGACGTGTCCTCCCGACGCCCTACGAAGCGGCAAGGACGTCGTCGTGCTCGAACCTGGTCAACACTGGGCGGGTTCGTGGCGGCTGCGAAGGAGAATCTGATGAGTGGACGTGTTGTCTTGGTGACGGGATCGACGAGTGGCATCGGTGAGGCGACCGCCCTCTTGTTCGCCGACGCCGGGGACCAGGTCGTCTTCAACTCCGCCCACAGCGTTGAGGCGGGCGAGCGCCTCAGCGAACGGACGCCGGGTTCGCTCTACGTACAAGCCGATATCGCCAAGCCCGGGGACTGCGAACGGTTGGTGCGCGAGGTGCTCGATCGCTACGGACGCCTCGACGTGCTCGTCAACAATGCTGGCACGACAAAGCGGATCGCCCACAGTGACCTCGCTGGTGCAGATCTCACCGTGTGGCGTGAAATCTTCGAGGTGAACGTCTTCGGAACCTGGTCAATGAGCGTCGCCGCGATGGATGCACTGCGCGAAACCGGTGGCACGATTGTGAACGTCTCGTCGATTGCGGCAACCAGTTCAGGTGGTTCGTCAATCCCCTACTCGGCGTCCAAGGCGGCACTCAATCACATGACGGCCTTGCTCGCCAAGGCGGTTGGCCCCGACGTACGGGTCAACGCGGTCGCTCCTGGCCTGGTCGCGACGCCCTGGACCGAGGCCTGGCGCGACACTCACACGTTCGTCGCCTCGATCGCACCCCTGCGCCGATCGGGGATGCCGGGCGATATCGCCGAGGTGATCTTCTCTCTCGCGACGTCGTCGTCGTACGTGACGGGTCAGGTCGTCACCGTCGACGGCGGTCTTACGATCTGAGCGACTCGGGCTCGGCCGGAGGGACGAATGCACGAAGGACCACGCAGAGCACCCGGGTCGCCCCACGGACCATGACCCGTCGAACAACGGTCGGACGCGGTACGTCGAGCCTCTCGAGAGCCCAGGGCTGTAGCAGGTCGAGTGAACTCGCGATGAGCAGACGGTAGACGAGCCGCTGCAGGGGCTTGTCGAGGAAGCCGTCGATGACGAAGTCACGTGCGGCAACGCCATAGTGACTCAATCGAAGCTCTGGGCGGAATCGTTCGAGTTCGGCGCCCAATTCGGCGACCGACCTCGGAGGCTCCTCGACGCCGAGGTCGGTCGCGAGTTGCGCCATCTCTCGTACGTAGGTGTCGGCGTCGCGCGGCGAAAGCGAGCGTCGGCCGTAACGCTGGTAGCCACTGAGGAACATCGACATCTCGGCGCTGTGCACCCAGGCGAGCAGGTGGGGATCGTTGGCGAAATAGGGCTCTCCGTCGTCGGCGATGCCGCGGACGCTTTGGTGCACGCTGAGCACGCGCTCTATCGAGGCGAAGGCCGAGGGGATGTCGCCGTAGGTCGTGGCACCGATGAAGTTCGCTGTCTGTAGCAGCCGCCCGAGGGGGTCGTGCTGATAGCGCGAGTGCTGCGCCACGCCGGCCATGGCGTGGGGATGCAGCATCTGGAAGAAGATCGATGCCAAACCGCCCACCATCATCGATGAGAGATCACCGTGGACGAGTCGCGCGACGCTGTCGACGGGGAAGTACGACGTCGCGGGATCGTCGCAGCGTGGAGGCGGATCTTGGTTGAGGCCGACGGCTTTGCGGATATTGAGGTTGACCCGTGCGCGGACTTGTGTGGGCACCTGGCGCAGGTTTGAGACGCGTGACATGTTTCCTTCCGGGACTCTTTTCAGCCTATGGCTCTCTGTCGCCGACGCGTCCAGCTACCTGCGACACTGGATGCATGGGAGCAGTCAAGCCAATGCGCCGTTTGACCACGGAAAGTGACGTCACCACGGAGAAATTTGTCGCGACTGAACGTCCATGGAATGTGGTGGTCTGGGACGACCCGGTGACGCCAATGTCGGTCGTCGTACTGGTGTTCAAGAAGATCTTCGGATATTCGAACAACAAGTGCACCGAACTCATGTTGAAAGTTCACCACGAAGGTCGAGCCATCGTGTGGTCGGGCCAGCGAAACCGAGCTGAGAGCTACTGCGTCAAACTCCAGGTGGCCGGCCTTCAATCGACGATTGAACTGGACAAGTAGTGGCTGGCAACCGGCTCTTCGTTCGCCGCCGTGATGGGCGGATCGAAGTTCGACTCAACGAAGCAGGACGCGAAATCGCCCGTGAGGCATTCGGACGTGTGGTCATCGCGGAACGCGATCCTGACCACGTGTGGCATGCCGGTCTCAACGCTCCCATCGATCCGAGCAGTGACGTTGACGATCCCGTCTCGACGCTGAGTCGCCAGAACGAGATCGCGACCAACGCCGAGTTGGCAATCATGACGCTCAACGAGCAGTTTCTCAACGAGGGTGAGGCGTGGGCGTGGCTCAGCACCTTCCAACTCGCCCTTCGCTCGACCGCAGTGGCGAATGGACTCGTCAGTGACGAGAAGTTGGATGCGGCGAGTCCCGTGGTGCTCGACTTCGTGCGCACCCTCCAGCAGTTCCTCTTCTCGCTCGCAGAGTGCCTCTAGATCGTTGGTCGTGGAGTGACGTCCGTACGGATGTGGCGTAGCGTTCGCGACGATTCGCCAGCTTCTGGTGACGCCTCGCCAACCAGCAAAGCGTCGTAGCCTTCAAGCATGCGGTGTCAGTTGCGTGTGGTGACCGGGTTCGTCGTGGTGGGAATGATGGCGGCGTCAAGTGTCTGGGCGGGCGCGTCATCAAGCGCCACCACCACATCGACCTCGCCAACATCGACCTCGCCAACGACGACCTCGCCAACGACGACCTCGCCAACGACGACCTCGCCAACGAATGCGAACAACCTCACCTGTGCGACGCAAGAAGTGTCGACGTGGTCACTGAGCCAGCTTGCGAACATAACCATTGTGGTATCGGTCAACGCGCAGAACATCGCTGCCATGGTTCCAGCGGCGATGGCCGGGTACGGGGGCATCCTTCTCTTTGGACGAAGTGCACCCACCACGATGGCAGCGATTATCGCAAGGGTGCAGTCGCGCACGTGGGACCACTACCCGATGCTGATCATGACCGACGAAGAGGGTGGGGGAGTACAACGGCTGACGAACGTCATCGGGTCGATTCCCTGGGCGAAGACCATGGGCAAGAATCTCACCGCCTCCCAGATCACGGGCATTGGAACGCGCATCGGGTCGTCAATGCTCGCTGCTGGCGTCACGACGGATCTGGCGCCGGTGCTCGACGTCGACGCCAGCACGGTCGAACCCGGCGCTCTCAACCCCGACGGTTTGCGGTCGTTCAGCGGACTTCCAGCGGCGGTGGCTCTTGACGGAGTCGCGTTCATGGATGGACTTTCCTCTGCGCACGTGACCGCCATCGTCAAACACTTTCCTGGTCTGGGCGGTTCGTCGCGCAACACAGATTACGGTCCGGCGACGACGCAGGCATGGTCTGTGTTGGAAAAGACGGCCCTCGCACCCTTCGAAAGCGCAATCGCCAGTGGCGCCCCTGGTGTGATGCTCGCGAATGCGTCGGTACCAGGCCTCACGTCGATACCTGCGAGTTTGTCCGCGACGGTCGTGCAAGTACTGCGCCACCAACTTGGTTTTCGCGGATTGATCATGACGGATTCACTCTCGGCGGGCGCTATCAGTGCGCTGGGACTGTCCGTGGCGAACGCTGCGGTGAAGGCACTCGTTGCGGGAGCCAATATCGTCCTCTACGGCTCACCGGGTAGCGCCGCGTCGTCACTCGCCATCGCCCACCAGATCTCTGACGCCGTGGTGAGTGCGGTCTTGAGCGGGGTCCTGACCCGCTCGGTCCTGATCGGTGATGCTGCGCATATCCTCACCATGCGCAATACCTTCTCGTGTTGATGCCTGAAGGCATTTACGTCGCCACCACCAGGACCGCCGCTCCATTGACGCGGTCGTGAGCCAGGTCGCGAAGCGCTTGGTCGGCGTGTTCGAAATCGTAGGGGACGACCGAGATGTGGAGTCCGGTCCTCGCGGCGATTTCTAGGAAGTCGTGCCCGTCGGTACGGGTATTTGCCGTCACGCTACACACTGACCGCTCCTGGAACAGATGGCGTTCATAGTTGAGGGGTGGGATGTCACTCAGGTAGATTCCGGCAAGGGCCAACGTACCGCCGCGGTCGAGAGCTTCGAGTGCCGGCGCTACCAGGGTGCCCACCGGCGCGAAGAGGATTGCGCTGTCGAGCAGCTCGGGTGGTACCTCGTCAGCGCCACTCGCGCTGCTCGCTCCCAGTGCGAGAGCCAACTCCTGGGCTTGTGGTGAACGAGTCATGACGTGGACCCGTATTCCTTGGGCGATGGCGATCTGCGCGGTCAGATGCGCGGAACCGCCGAAACCGTAGATACCTAGACAGCCGTGTTCGGGTACTTTCGCGCGCAACAGCGCGCGGTAGCCAATGATGCCCGCACAGAGAAGCGGAGCGGCGTGCAGGTCGTCGAACTCTTCGGGAATGAAGTAGGCGAAGTCTCCGTCGACGACGATGAACTGGGCGTAGCCTCCGTCCACATCCCACCCGGTGAAGGTTGGCGAAAGACAGAGGTTCTCTCGAGAACTGCGACAGAAACGGCACTCGCCGCAGGTCCGTGCCAGCCACGCGGCCCCCACCCTGTCGCCCCGGGCGAAGCGATTCGTACCGGGGCCGACTTGGTCGACGATCCCGACGACCTCGTGGCCGGGAATGACCAGCGCCCTACGCGATGGGAGGTCACCTTCGCAGAGGTGCAAATCGGTGCGACAGACCCCACACGCCGTGATCTGGAGGCGAACCTGACCTGGACCGGGAACCGGAATAGGACGCTCAACTCGAACCAACGGACCTTGGTCGATGGGTCGCGGTTCGTCGACGGCCCACGCCGCCATGAGTGCTGAGGACATTGGAAACCTCGCATTCGCTCACTGCTCGCGCGTCGCGCGTACCCCAACTCTTATCACTCGAGGGACCTTGAAGTTGAACGATTCATCATGGTTCTCGAACGGGTTGCGTAGCCCTGCTTCGAATTGCGCCAAGCATCAAGTGGTTCGTTTCGTCGAGCCACTTGATGCCCCCACGCCAGGTGCGATCCTGGCACTTCACTCTTGGTGCGCCGGCCGGGACTTGAACCCGGAACCTGTTGATTAAGAGAACTGTGACACCTGTATTGACGTGTCGGGATGGTAGTTGTAGCCCTTTGTTTGTATGGAATCACTGTTCGTTTCAGTCGGTTTGGTAGTTCCCAGTAGTTGTGGTTTGTGGTGTTTTCTGTGGTGTTGGAACTGATGAATCTGACGTGGGCGTAATAGAGATCGATCTGCGATGCAACTCCACAACCGACGCCACCTTTTGTTTGCTCAACCCGGGGAGCAAAGTGAATCCGCTATATGTTTCGAGTCTAATCCGCGTGTGCGCGACGAATGCGACCAGTTTCTATTTGCAAATTGCGACAACGAGGCTGACGCGACGTGAATGTCACTTGTGCCTGTTGTGTGGAGGCGTCGCGGCCAGTTGGCTTGGCACGCGCGAGTGGAGGAGAACCCAGTCTCGAAAGTCAGCGTCGATGTAACCCAATAGGTCTTCGAGGTCCCGGATTCGTGCCTCAAGGTGAAGATTCCAGATTCGTTGATGGTGAGCGATGCGATTTCGAAGATCGAGGAGCCTAATCAGTGGATCTTCGACCGTTTTCAATGAGCGATTGGGTGCATTGGGAAATCCTCCAGCAAGGTCGGGCCATAACTTGAGATTGCGCTTGGAGATCAGATAGCGCCAGAAACCGAAACTCAATTCACTCACGATCTGGGGGTGAGTTAGCGGTTTGCCTTTCCCCGCAACTCTCGATCGGGCATCCAAAATGTCCGTGCGTGCCCGTAGGGTCAACTCATCGGCCGGATCATCGAGCCACGTGCCGATTCGTCCGAGGTTGTTGTGGCGCAGGGTCAATTGTCGCGATAGGGCGTTGCGAACGCCGATCTCCAGGTGGCCCAACGATTCCGAAATAGCTGCGCTGACGGTCGAATTCCAAAGATAAAGTTCGAGGGCTCGGTCGAGATTGCCGTCGCATACCGCGAGGTACCCTTGAAGTCGTTCCGGACTCAGGTGGAGTTCTACGGCGGTCGAAAGATTGTTGTCCGGAACTTCCACGGCTTCTATACTGCTATACGAAAGCCCCGGAGCGGTCCCTGGTAGTTCTTCGGAACAGGCCACACCGCCGGGGTTTAGTATTTTCGTTTGAATTGCGCTCACATGGTTCTGATCCTGAGCGCGAGTTCCGAGTGTTTTCATGTAACCCAGCCGGGTCGGATGAGACCCGACTCGTAAGCGAAGATGACCGATTGAGCACGGTCGCGGGCGCCAAATTTTTAACATTGCCTGATTGGCGTGCGTCTTAACCGTTACCGGCTCGGGGTGTGACCAATTCAACGCGCGATGGAGAAATTCAAAGTTGTGGACAGGTTGACCACCGATTCTGACATGTAGTGGGTATGCATTGTTCTAGGAGAGATAGACGGTGACCGCTCGAACTTCGCAGAACGACATCGAGAGGTTCGAGTCGCTCTACGGGGCGAACTACAAGTCCATCTACGCCAACGTGCGTCGTCGAGCTGTTAACTCCTCTTCGGACGTTTCTGACATCGTCTCGGAAGTATTCACTACGGCGTGGCGCAGAATCAACGACGTTCCGCCATTCCCGCAAGATCGTCTCTGGCTCTTCGGTGTCGCGCATAAGTGTCTTCTCGGACATCCCCGTCGCTGGTCACATCGACTCCGGCTCCTCTCGCACCTGGGGTCCCAACCCAATCGAATTGAACTCTTAGATATCGCCACTGATTCTCTCCATCTCCGAATGCGGGTGGCGCTCCAGGAACTTCGACCGCTCGACCGAGAAGTCATACTTCTCGTCTATTGGGACGGGCTCAGCCATGGGGCGCTCGCGTAACTGTCCCGACCTGCCAGATTGCAATGTCTGGTGTGAGTAAATCCTCCGAGACGACCCAAGAATTCCTCTTGTGGCAAGCCGCCGGAGGGAAGAGTGGTCACTCATTGTTGATCGAGGTACTCCGAAAGCGCCGCCGTCAGTAGCAGAATCAGTCTCGCGTCTCGTCTCTCGAATAACTCGGCGTCCACATCACCCTCGGGGTGGTGTGGGGCATCCGCAATGTCGCCGACTCTCTTCCAAATGGTGTCGACAAGTTGGCGGCGGACGTCGTCCTCGGGCCAACCACGTTCATCTGCGATTATCTGAGCAACGTGCCGATTCTTTGTCGCTTTGAACTGCTTTTCCCACATGTTCAAAAGTCCACGGCTATCTCCGATGCAGTCACCGTATCGACGTTCGTCGAGTGCTCGTTTCGCCTTGTCGAACTGCTTGGCAGCGTTTTCGAGCGAGGGAGGTGGGAACTTGAGTTCCATGAGCCGTAGTCGGTCGTAGCCGAGCCCCGGCAGAACGTTGTTGACCCATGATGAGTTCTCGATGTTTATCGGCACTGGCTGAACCTGCGTCGTCCAGTAGGGGAGCACTCCGGCGAACATTCCAAATCGAGCATTCCCCGTTTGCTCTGTACCCGTTTGGTTGTGGTTCTTGAGCGCCGCCACCACAACATCGAGATAAACGTACAGCGTGAATACCTCTGCCTTGGAGACGTGGCGCAGCGCTTCGACATCCTCAACTTCTGCTTGAGTCAAGAAGAATCGCAAGTCCTCTTGGTGGCTGGTTGGATGGGACTGCGAGTGAGCGGGGAATCGAGATATGAGTTGCTGGGTGATGGGCTGGCAGAGAACCTGTGCGGGCGACGCGTGCGGTTGTACTCCAAGCGAGGCCGTAAGCGAGATCACCGCAATCATCGCGTCGTCGGGCTGCGGATTCATCTCGAATTTTAGAGGCACGACGATTCGCGGACGCACAGGGCCACCTTCGCCGAGAACTGCGCCTCCATTGACCGAGACAGAACCAATGTCTGGTCCCATTCCGACTCGAATGCCTTGAGGGTTGATGTGCGCCACGTTCTATTTCACGGCCCTGTGTAGTTGACGGTAAAGCCATCATTGACTACCGGCTCGGGAACGGAGAGCGGCACGCCGTTCTGCACGATTTCGTAGGCGTCACTGTTCGGGAGCGTCCATGACGAAAGGTTCGTCGTCAGGTTGCTAAAGGTCACCGTTCCGTAGTTTGCGAACGGTTCGAGCGAGCCAGTGCTCGAAATCGTTTCGTCTTCCTGAACCCACTCCGCCGAGTCGCCGCCAGAGTATGAGGTGTTCGTGGCATTTCCTTGAATTCCACCGACGAGAATGTTGCCTGAAATCGTCGATACATCCCACGCATCTCCGATAGCGAACACGCCTTGGAGTCCAGTGGTGAGGTTTTCAAGGACCGTGACCCATTGGTCGTCAGTATTGATCTCGACTTTCGCGATCATCGTGTCGCCCGGACTTATGGGGAAACTTGAGAAGTACGTTCCGTAATCCCACGACGGATCGACAAGGAACCACCAGCCTCGATCTTCCTGTACCCCATTCACACAGTCATCTTCGGTGCCAGTTTGGAGGAGGGCTCCCGAGTACCCTCCACCGGGCCAATAGTCTCCGCCTGTACCAACCCACGTGGCTGAGTTGCTGTTCGGTGTATCGGCGCAATTGAGCGTGGGAACTTTCCATTCGCCCGACACGTACGTGAAATAAGCACTATCGGTGGCGCTTGGAAGTACATAGCCAGACCAATTCGGAGACTCTGCGCCCGTAAAGGGCGTCGTGATCTGCGCGGTAGTCCACTGGGCGTAGAGCGTGATTGACGCAGTGAACGCGTACGTCGCGCCATTGGCGTAACTGGTGCCATTACCGCTTGCCGCTGTGTTCCAACCGCTGAAGGTGTACCCAGTTCGGATAAAGACGTCGGTCGTCAATGCCGTCGAGAAGTTCAAGTTCTCGGTCTCGTTAGCCATCGAACCGGTACCGCCATTCGCGTTGAAAGTAATCGTGGCCGTTGTTGCCGAGCCCACTGTCCATTGCGCGTAGAAGGTGGCATTCCCATTGAACTTCGCAAGCGCACCGTCGGTGAACGCAGTGCCGCTGCCGTTGGCTTTGGTATTCCACCCGGCAAACGTGTAGCCCACGTAGGTAAAGGCATTGGGCGTGAGGGCAGCGGTCGCATCGTACGGCTCGGTCTCGGGGGCCATTATGCCGGACCCGCCATTTGCGTTGAATGTGATGGCGACTGATCCGGTTACTGTGACGACTTTCGAAGGGAGCGAGTATGCGCCTCTTCCGACTTTGGTGACGGCAGCGACTTGAAAGAAGTACAAAGTTCCTGCTGTGCAGGTGTATACCTGCTTCGAGACGGTTGTTTCACTGAGGATGTCATAACGATTGACCCTGTAGCCGCCGTTGGAAGTAGGGGGCAAGAAACGCACAATCGCTGAATTGTTACCCGCAACGGCCGTTACGTGGCGAGGCTCACCTGGCCGTGCGCTTGTCGCCGCCGATGCCGTCGATGCCGACGCGAGAGTCATAACGGACGCCACGGGCAACGCAATAGCCAAGACGACAACGAGTCGTTTGAGGTGGCTCTTAACATGCATTATTTGCTCCCGTACGCGGATACAAAGTCATCCAGGGACGCTGAACAAAGCGATTGTTCGCTAGGCGGAAGTAGGCAGGTTTCCATCCAACTTGTCACCAATTGACCGGATGAGAATGTCATCGCACCTCGTGCTGCGTACGCACCCCCGGAAGGATTGGCGTCTCCGTGGACACCGGGTGGATCGGTGAACTCGACAACACTCTTAGTGAGTTGAGTGATTGACTCGCTTGCCGGTGCAGAAGTGAGACACCCTTGTTGGTAGTCACTTTGATTCTCTTGCGCGGCAGCAGCGAATAGAGGACACGCTTGATCCAGTCCGCAACTGACACATGCACTCGTTTGCGAGCCGCTGATCTGCTCGACCGTCGAACTCGACGCAAGTTTGCCGCTGTAGTTGTTTGTTCCGATTGGTCCAATGAAAAGACTGCTCGAACCATCAGCGCCAATCGAAGCGTCGCAACCCCATTGGCGTGGACCAACCAATTCCATGACTCCTTGGGCATCCGCGAAGACTTTCAACTTTCCAACGTCGCCACGAGGAATCATCTCTCGGATGTAATTGGGGAGGCGTGCAGGCTTGGTACCAGGTATTCCATAGGTCGTAGTACAAGACGACAAGGGGAGATTCGCAGAAACGAGACCAGAGGGGCGAATCGTTGTCTGTGAAGTTGAACTGCTGGTAACAGTGGGGTCGTGATGATCATTGATTGCCACCGCGACGGCACCCGACGCGAGAATCAATGCAATTACAATCAGTCCTATTGCAACTGGATGATTCCATGCGGAGCGACGACGCCCGATTGACTTCTCGTCTTCCGACTTCTCCAATGACACCGCCAACTCGGACTCTGATGGCCCCTTGTTGTCTTGCGGCGTTTCGACAACAACGCTTGAGTTTGTTGGTGCGGCGGTCGCGCCACACTGCGGACAAAATGCTGAGTTGATCGCCATCGGCTTTCCGCACGAAACGCAAAACTCTTGATTAGGCGATTGACCTGTAAAGGTGGAGTTTCGTGACTGAGTAAGCGAAGCGATCTGACCGAGAGTCATCAGGATTGCAATGGCTATCAGAACCCACGAAATTATGTAGAACGTGTTGGCCGTTCGACAGAGCGATTCGTTGGTTGCCTGGATCAGAATTGAACTACACGCCGAATGATTGGGCGTATACAAGACCAAGCCGCCAACCCCAAGTGCGCCAAGTACAACTGCTGCGGGTACGAAAATTTTGGGTCTCACCATTTCGCCTTCCGCGTGTGTCAACGCGCATCGAAAATAGCCACACCTGTGCATCGAAAACAGCCACACGTGGTTATTGCCTTAAGTCTGCCTGAAGAATGTGGCTGACGCCAACTT
>Ga0316224_1001741_pt1 | contig 22479 bp, 22 predicted proteins | sample TBH18013metaG_FD_206254 | JGI IMG/M metagenome (GOLD analysis project Ga0316224, IMG submission 206254) | Freshwater microbial communities from Trout Bog Lake, Wisconsin, USA - TBH18013 | ecosystem: Environmental > Aquatic > Freshwater > Lake > Hypolimnion/Profundal zone | place: USA: Wisconsin... | reverse complement strand
TTAACAATCTGCATTCTATAACCTGAAATTAGTCAGTTCCATTTTTTTAGCTTTGCGGCAAAATAATAACATTATGAGTCTGGAAGAAAAAATCAATGCCGACCTGAAAACTGCCATGATGGCGAAGGACGAGGTAGGTTTAAGAGGGCTGCGCGCCATTAAAAGCGCTATACTTTTAGCGAAGACCGAAAAAGGTTCAACGGGAGAAATAACCGCTGAAAAGGAAGTGCAAATGCTTCAAAAGCTGGTAAAGCAACGCCGCGATTCGATAGCCGAGTTTGAAAAGGCTAACAGGCAGGACCTGATAACCAAGGAAAAAGATGAGGTGGCTGTTATTGAAAAATATCTGCCGGCTATGATGAGCGAGGATGAAGTGCGCGAGATCATTAAAAAAATAATTGCTGATACCGGAGCCAGCACCCAAAAAGAAATGGGGAAGGTAATGGGTGCTGCATCGAAACAACTGGCAGGCAAAGCTGACAATAAGCTGGTAGCAGATATAGTTAAAAGCTTACTGGTTTAAAACCATATAACCATAACGCATACCTGTTATGCATGGGTATGCGTTATTATAAAATAAAACGCAAGTATGGTTTTTGATATACTGTTTGTAATTTTTATAGGGCTGGGATTTTACCAGGGCTTTAAGAATGGGGTGATATATTCCATCTTTTCGTTGCTGGGCTGGTTTTTGGGCATTATAGCCGCCTTAAAGTTTTCGTACCTGGTGGTAAACCTGTTGCATGGCTTTGTGCATTTAAGCCCGAAGGTGCTGGCTATAGTATCGTTTGCGCTGGTGTTTTTATTTGTACTTTTTCTGATGCGTTTTGTGGCCTGGGGGTTGGAGCAGATATTGAAGTCTTTTTCGCTGAACCTGCCTAACCAGGTAATGGGTGGGGTGATACATTCGCTGGTGGGTTTGTATGTTTTATGTGTTTTTATCTGGTTTTTGAATAAGCTGGATGTTTTTCCTTTGCACCAGAAAGAGACCTCGCATATTTATCCTTACATAGGTAACCTGGCACCTAAGGTGGTGGAGGTTTCGGGCAAGGTAATTCCTATGTTCCGCGATACGTTTGAGAAGTTTGATGAGTTGTTTGGTACGCATGTAGCTCATTGAGTATTACTCAACGTACTTTTCCTGGCGACCTTAGCGAATATTATGGTCCTTTTACTTGATAACTACGATTCGTTTACTTACAACCTGCGCGACTATGTGTTGCAGCTGGGCCTGGAATGCATGGTAGTGCGCAACGACGAAATGACGGTTGAAGAGATAGCGGGGCTTGATTTTTGGTCGGCCATTATTTCGCCGGGGCCGAAAACGCCGGTTGAGGCGGGTATTACCATGCAGTTTATTGAGAGGTTCTGTACTACGAAACCCATATTGGGTATTTGCCTTGGGCACCAGGCCATTGGTGAGTTTTTCGGCGCCAGGCTAGTTAAAGCGGCCAGGCCTATGCATGGTAAAACCTCGGTAATTACACATACAAACCATTTTCTTTTTAGTGGTATACCTGAGCAAATTGAAGTGATGCGCTACCATTCGCTGATTTTGGAAGATTTGGCAGAAACGGGCTTGGAAGCGATTGCTTGCACTACAGAGGCGCGGTTGTTGGGGACGCCAACCACACGCGGCACAGGGACGCCAGCCGCCGGAGCGGAAAATGAAATAATGGCTATTGCGCACCGGGATTTGAAAATTGCGGGTGTGCAGTTTCATCCTGAATCGATACTTACACCGCAAGGGCTGCATATTTTAAAAAACTGGTTCAGCCATATTTAACACGCTGTTAAACTTTTTGATCTGTTTATTGGTTAGTGCATACTACAACCCGGTTGTGTTGTGCATATTAGTTGGCACAGAAGCAATTTTGTTTTCGGGCTAAAAAATTATTTTTGAATTAAACCAATTCAGCGTGCATGTCTTTCCCGGTAAAAAATGAAGAGCGGTTTAAATATTGTGAGGTAGGAACCAAGGGTGAGACCATTGTTTTGTTGCACGGTCTTTTTGGAGCACTGAGTAACTTTACCAGTCTTATTGAGCATTTTTCGCCTGCTTATACGGTTGCTATTCCGCTGTTGCCTTTATATGACCTTGAGCTGGAAAATACCACCGTAACAGGGATGGTGGAATACATTGCAGCATTTATTGATTTTAAGGGTTACCATAAGGTTCATTTAATAGGCAACTCGCTTGGCGGGCATATTGCCCAGATATATACCTTGCAGAGACCTGAAAAGGTGAAAACCCTGACGTTAACGGGCAGCTCGGGCTTGTTTGAGAATTCGCTGGGCGACACCTATCCGCGTAAAAGCGACTATGAATATGTGAAGAAGAAAACCGAGGGCACTTTTGGCGACCCGAAGTTTGCGACCAAAGAACTGGTGGACGAGGTTTTTGAGATAGTGAACAACAGAAGCAAGGCGATAAGGATGGTTGTGTTGGCAAAATCGGCCCTGCGCCATAACCTACGTGAGGAAATTGTAAGGATGGAGCTGCCTGTGTGTTTGATTTGGGGAAAAGAGGATAGTATTACCCCTGCTTTTGTGGGCGAAGAGTTTCATAAGCTTTTACCCCATTCGGAATTGAATGTTATTGAACATTGCGGGCATGCGCCTATGATGGAGCAGCCGGAAGAGTTTAATATGATTTTGGAGCGGTTTTTGGAAAGAAGTGAAGTGTGAGTTGGATAGCAGCGCCAACGCACTTGTATTGGAGGGGGTGTTATGATAAAAGTCATATGGCATAAATAACATTTAACAGCGTGAAGACTAACTTTTTTGTTTTTTCTTCGTCTATATATTTAACAGTGAGATTATGATAGCACCAAGCTTAATTTCTGATTCGATACCACCGCTGCACCTGGAGGATAGCGGAGAGCATGCATTGATAACCATGCAGGAGTATAACGTTAGCCAATTGCCGGTGCTGGATGGAAATAAATATGTGGGGCTGATAACGCTGGATGAGATACTACACCAGAAACACCTTAGCCATACTATTCAGAGTTTTCAATTACCGGTGCGTAAGCCGTTTGTGCTGGATACAGCACACCTTTTTGATGTAATGAAAGCGGCCCTGGATTTTAACGTAAGGGTAGTGCCGGTTGTTGATGAGGAATTTATGTTTCTGGGGCTTATTTCGGCTGAAAGTTGTTTGCGGGGTTTTGCCGTATTGAATTCGGTAAAAGATGCGGGCGCTATTATTGAGCTTGAAACTACGCAGGTTGATTATTCACTTTCGGAAGTTGCGCGTATTGCTGAAGAGAATAATGCCAACATCCTTTGTTTCTATACCAATATCAGACACCAGGATGGTATAGTAGAAATTACACTTAAATTAAATACTACTGAAGTATCGGCGATGGTTGCTGCATTTGAGCGGTTTGATTACGAGGTGAAGGCTATTTATAATGATGCCGTATACACCGAAGAACTGAAAGACCGTTACGATGGTTTGATGCGTTACCTGAACGTTTAAAATAAATTCATCTTCTTCTTTATCAGGCTGTTAGGCTTGTAAATTAGCCAGTAATTCAAATATCCTATTTTTGGCGCCGTTTTGTTACAGATATATGCGGCTCAAACTACCGTTAGTTATTGTACTAGGCATTTTTGTTTTTTTTAAAATTTCGGCCCAGGCACCACCACTACCACAGCCCACCGAAATTTCAGGGAAGGTCATAGACGCGTCAACCAAGGACCCTATAGCATACTGTAATATCAGGTTAATTGGCTCTCTGAAGACCGCAATGACCGACCCGAAAGGAGAGTTTTTAATACGCACGATAGATAAGGTTGATTCCATTTCGTTCTCGTACCTGGGTTACCGAACCCGCACGGTGGCTATTAAACGTGGTAAAAGCCAGAAGCTATCGATAGAAATGGGTTCGGAAAGTTTAAAGCTGACCGAAATAACGGTAAAGGCGGGCAAGCATCAAAAGCGGGTAATAGATACTACTGCCAATTATGTTTTTCACCAGGTGGTTAAGAACAAAAGCATTAACCGCAACGAAAATATCAACACATATAGTTACGACAGCTACGATAAATTTCAGATATCGCTTTTAAACCCGAAAGAAAAGCTGATCAATTTTTTTCTTTTCAAACCGTTTAAATTTGTTTTTAAGAATACCGATACTACTGAAGATGGCAGCGTTTTTATACCCGGTATTTTAAAGGAAACGCTTAGTAAGGTTTACTACCGCAAAAGCCCGGCGCAAACAAAAAAGATAGTTATTGCCGAGAGCCTGAGTGGTATTGATAATGTTTCGATCGCTAACCTGGCTAATTATCATTTTGCTGAAATAAATGGCTACGAAAACATATTTATTATTGCCGCACATTCGTTTGTATCGCCTTTTGCACCGGGCGGGCTCAATACCTATTTCTACTACCTAACCGATACCGCGCAACTGGATGGGCGCACATCGTATAAGCTGCATTTTGTTGGCAAGATAAAAGAAGATATAGCCCTGAAGGGTTATGCCTGGATAGACTCGGCTACCTGGGCCATACGCACCTTCGTTTTTAAGCCGAACGAAAAAGCCAACCTGAATTTTGTGAACGATTACACAGTTAAGCAGGATTACAAACTGGTTAATGACAAATACTGGTTTATGGTGCGCGAAGAACTGCACACCGTAGGTTCGTTGCTGAAAAAAAAGACAGCTACTGCGCTTTTGGTAACCAAGGTTTATGACCGGAGGAATATTAAAACCGACATTTCTTTTCCGGATAGTTTGAAAGGGCCGGAGGACAAAATTATACTGGATAGTGCACGTAACCGCAGCCGCGAATACTGGGATAGCAGCCGCTTTGAAACTTTAACCCGGCAGGAAAGGGAGGTTTACCATATTTCAGACACGCTGCATTATGTAAAGGCCTGGAAAACTTATGAATGGTTTGGCCGATGGTTTACCGCTGCTTTTGCCGATTTGGGCCCCATAAGCATAGGGCGGGTACTTAATTTTGTAAGCTATAATAACGTTGAAGGCTGGCGTTTACGGTTCGGGTTTGAAACAAATATGCGGTTTCAGCACCTGGGCACGCCGGCCAATAATTTTTTACACAAATTTTATTTTACCGGTTACACCGCCTGCGGCCTGGGCGACCACAAATGGCAATATATGGCCCTTACCCGCTTTAGCCTGCCACGCAAGAACGACCGGTGGCAATCGCTGGAGGCGATGTACCGGTACGACCTGCGGGTTCCGGGGCAGGATGAAGACCAGACCCTTTTAACCTTTGATAATGTGGTTACGCTGATTGACGGAACGGTGCTTAAAAAAATTATGCGCGTAGGTGAGTTCAGGATAGCATATGAAAAGGAATGGTTGAAGGATTTTAGTACGATTGAAACTTTTAATCAAAAAACATTTTACGACGTACCGCATGTGTTCAATTTTTCGAGGATAGAAGACGGGGTTGTGGTACATGTACCCCGTTTTAATGTTACCGAGTTTATGCTGGATACCCGGTACTCGTATAACGACCAGTATTTTTCTTCCACCTTCTTCCGCTTTTTTCAAAACACCAAATACCCGGTTTTAATGTTGCGTTATACTGCGGGTTTGGTTGATCTGCAGCATGATTATTTTAATTATCACAACCTGCTGTTTACCCTTAAACAACGGGTTTCATCGCCTATAGGGCATACCCTTTATAATTTCAGGGCGGGTAAAATTTTTGGCAGAGCGCCCTACACGGCGTGTTATTTAACGCAAGGTAACCTGGGTATACTACTGGATAAATTTAACTATAACCTGCTGGACGAATTTGAGTTTATAACGGACCAGTACGTATCGTTGTGGGTTGAGCAGCATTTTGATGGATTTTTTTTGAACAAGATACCCGGTGTGAGCAAGCTGAAATTACGCGAGGTTGCTTTTGTTAAAGGCTTGTGGGGTACTTTTAGCCAGAAGAATGCCGATGTATTGCTGGTGCCGAGCGAGTTGAGTGCGCCACATAAATACCCTTATGCCGAAGCCGGTGTGGGGCTTGAAAATATAGCGTACCTGTTTAGGGTTGATTTTTTGTGGCGCGTTAGTTACCGCAATACGGGCGGGCCTAATTTTGGCGTTAAGTTTGCTTTGCAGCCGGGGTTTTAAGCATGCGAAATTTACCGCTAAAGCACTTGGAATGCTAAGGCTAACTAAGTTGTAGTTTTAAATCCTCTTGATGGAGATAATTACTAAACCCTATCTTTACCACATAATTTTTTACATGCTTGTAATATTCGGAAAGACCTTTAGCCCAACCAACGCGGTATTGATGCAGGAGATGTTTCACCTGCTGGATAAAAAAGGAATGAAATATGTAATTGAGAAGAACTTTCTGGACCAAATGCGGACGGATGTGAAGTTTGACCGCACACCTGAGGCGTTTGAGAATTTTGATGAGGTAAAGAGCCAGACCGAAATGGTGTTGAGCATTGGTGGTGACGGAACCATACTTGATTCGGTAGTGATGGTAAAGGAATCGGAGATACCTATTTTCGGTATCAATTTTGGCAGGCTGGGGTTTTTGGCAAGCCTGGGCAAGGATAAAATATACGAAGCCATTGAGGCTGTTGAGCGTGGGCAGTATATGATTGATAAAAGAACCCTGATTGAGCTGCAATGCAACAAGCCCCTTTTTGAGGATAGTTTTGCATTGAATGATATGACCATACAACGTAAGGACCAATCGAGCATGATAACGGTTAACGCTTACCTGAATGGCGAGATGCTGAATACTTACTGGGCCGACGGGCTTATTATTTCAACCCCTACGGGCTCAACCGGGTATTCGCTGAGTTGCGGGGGGCCAATACTTTACCCTACCTCGGGTAATTTTGCCATTACGCCTATTGCACCCCATAACCTGAACGTAAGGCCTATGGTGGTGAGCGATGAGGTGGTGCTTTCGTTTGAGGTGACAGGCAGGGGCGATAGTTTTTTGTGTACGCTTGACTCGCGCTTCAGGTCGATAGATTCGTCGTACCAGCTGGCGGTTAAAAAGGCTTCTTTTTATGCCAACATTGTTCAGCTTACAGACCAGAGCTTTCTTTCGGCCCTGAAAAGCAAATTAAGCTGGGGCATGGATCAGAGGAATTAGATTTAGATGCAAGATTATCTGAGCCAGGATTTTTTTCGAAGTCTCTTTCTGGATGCTCAAATCCTGCACCAAAATCTATTACCAAAGGCAACATTTTGCATATTTCGCCGTTTGTGTGTTATTTCGCAGCCTCTAAAATGAAGCATGTACGCCTTTTAATCTTACTTTTTACCCTGTTTGCGGGGCATAGTGTGTTTTCGCAGATACATGAGTATGGGGCGTTTATGGGCTTTACCAATTACTTTGGCAGCCTTAATGAGGTAGCTTCTTTTAAGCAGGTAAGGCCGGGGGTTGGTGGCTTTTACCGCTATAATATTAAATACCGCGGCGCCTGGCGCACCAGTTTAACCTGGGGGCAAGCGCAGTTTAACGATAACAGCGTAAATAATTCGTGGAATCAGCAACGGAACCTGTCGTTTAAGTCGAACATCATTGATGTTTCTACCATGATAGAGTTCAATTTCTTTAAGTATGATAAGGAAAGTAAAAAACACTGGTTTACCCCTTATATAGCAACCGGCCTGGCTATTTTCTTCTTTAATCCTGAAACACAGTATAACGGTAAGTGGTATTATTTGCAGCCGCTGGGCACCGAGGGGCAGATAGATCCCAGTTATTCGGGTGTAAAACCTTATCACTTATATAGCTTTGCCATACCTATGGTAGGTGGGTTTAAGTTCAGTTTTCTGCGTTTCTGGAATGTGGCTATTGAAGCCGGTCTGCGCCAAACCTTTACCAAATACCTGGATGATGCCAGCGGCAGATACCCCAGTTATGTTGACCTTCCGGGCGGCTCAACCGGTTTAGCAGCAGCGCTTTCGAACCGCAGCGCACAGGGACAGGATGGAAGCCAGATAGGCCTGCAGCGGGGGCAGGGTGGCTATGATAAATATCTTTTTGGCGGCATTACCATCAGCTACACCATTATGCGCCTGCGGTGCCCTACTGTTAGCGGCCCGAATGCTTACAGGTAGAATTACTGCCTGGATACTCAAATTCTGATTTCCGACAAAAAGCGGATAGCTCTATTTTTATCTGATTGATAAACAATGGATTAGTTTGCAGGCCACCTTTTACGCTTTTTTGTTAAAACGGATGTGAATGGAGAGCTTAATCATTGAATATTAATTGGTTGCATTTTAGTGCAACCTGAAAAGTGTAAAGGCATGTAAACCCCGGCTTGTTTATGACTATTGTTACAGGCGGAAAGGAGCCGTTGACCGCTAATTAGTTTTATTGCCCCGCATAGCACAAGGCGCTGCCTCTCTCTGCACTATTTTTCTATCTTTGCCCGCTTTTGGAAAATAAAAGATTTAATTAGCGTTTAAACGTTTCTGATTGTGAGCCTGAAAGAGAAAATTGACCTTACCCGCATACCCCAGCACATTGCCGTTATTATGGACGGCAACGGACGTTGGGCCAGGCAGCACGGTAAGAACAGGATCTTTGGACATAGCAGTGGTGTTAATTCGGTGAGGGAAACTTCGGAGGGTTGCGCGGAGTTAGGTGTTAAATATCTTACTCTTTATGCATTTTCAACCGAAAACTGGAGCCGGCCGATAACAGAGGTAAGTGCTTTGATGATGTTACTGTTAAAAACAATCAAGGCAGAGCTTAAAACGCTTTTGAAAAATGATATTCGCCTTAAAGTTATAGGCGACATAAGCAAATTACCGGCCGGAGTGGCCAATGAGTTGAGTGATGCCATGCACCGCACCGCCAACAATAAAAGGATGGATTTGATACTTGCTTTGAACTATAGTGGCAAGTCGGAAATAGTGAGGGCGGTGAAAGAGATTTCATTACGAGTGGAAAAAGGCGAAATTGCGCCCGATTCGGTAAACGAGGAGTTGGTAAGCAATAGTTTGTATACAGCTGGCATGCCAGACCCGGAGTTACTGATAAGAACAAGTGGAGAGAAGCGGGTAAGTAATTTTATGTTGTGGCAATTGGCCTATGCCGAGTATTTTTTTACAGATGTGCTTTGGCCTGATTTTAACCGTGAAGAGTTGTATAAAGCGATTATTGATTTCCAAAACCGTGAACGCAGGTTCGGTAAAACAAGTGAACAGTTAGTAACCAAATGAAATTGACCCTGAAACAAATTCTTCTCCTCTCGTCTCTGTTTATCTGTGCCGTAGTTTTCGGACAAGACAGTATTCCGCTGTTTGATTACAGCAAGAGTGCCGAATACGAAATTGGCTATGTACATGTAGAGGGTGCTAAATTTCTCGATTCCAAGATCCTGGGAACCCTATCGGGTTTGACGGTAGGCGAAAAAATAAAAATACCCGGCGACCAGATACCCAAGGCTATTAAGGCTTTATGGAAGCAGAAGCTTTTTACCAATGTAAGAATCACTGCCGATAAGATTGAGAACGGGAAGATATACCTGACCATCAGGGTTGAGGAACGTCCGCGTATTTCGCGTTACTCTATTAAAGGTATTAAAACCAGCGATGCCGACGACATCAAGAAAAAGATTGACCTGCGCGCGGGAAGTATTTTTACTGAGAACATGCGCAGCCTTACCATTAATGCCATTAAGAGCTATTTTATTGACAAGGGCTTTTTATCGGTTAATGTTACTATTACCGAGCAGCGCGATACTTTGCTTGCCAACAGCGTTTTGCTGAGGATAAATGTGGAGAAGGGTAACAAGGTACAAATAGACCAGATCAATTTTACCGGCAATACTGTGTTTTCGGATAAGAAGCTGAGAAACCAGATGAAAGAAACCCACGAAAAGCCGCAATTTGACGCCAGCGGGTTCTTCAAATTCAGAAGAAATTTAGCTGCTGATTCGAACCCGCAACCGTGGTATAAGGTAATGGGCGAAATTATAAGCCCACTGGGCCTTTGGAATTACTGGAGCAAACACACCCATGTTAACCTGAACATTTTCAGCGCATCGAAATTTAAACGCGATGACTATGAAGATGATAAAGGCCATGTTATTGAGTTTTACAATAACAAAGGTTACCGCGATGCACGCATTGTAAAAGATACTTTCTTTCTGGAAGACAACCAGAACATGGTTATCAATATTAAAGTTGATGAGGGTAAAAAATACTACTTCCGTAATATTTTCTTTAATGGTAATTCGAAATATGCCGATTCGATATTGCGCCAGGTGGTAAATATTAAACGGGGTGAAGTATACAGCCAGAAATTGCTGGAAGAGCGCATTTTTATGAACCCTAACGGAGGTGATTTGAGTTCGCTTTACATGGATGATGGATACTTGTTTTTCAGCGTAAGCCCGATGGAAGTGAAGATTGACGGCGACTCGATTGACCTTGAATTACGAATCAGTGAAGGAGCACAGGCTACTATTAACGAGGTAAGAATTGTAGGGAATACCAAAACTAACGAAAAGGTAATACGCCGGGAATTGCGCACGTTGCCGGGCAATAAATTCAGCCGTTCTGATCTGATCAGATCGCAACGTGAAATTACCAACCTGGGCTATTTTGATGCGCAACAGCTGGATGTAGTGCCTATACCAAACCCTGAAAACGGAACCGTGGATATTGAATACCGGGTGGTTGAGAAACCGAGCGATCAGCTTGAGCTTTCGGCCGGTTACGGCGGACAGGCTACAGCTACCAACACCGGTGGTTTGTTTGGCACTTTGGGTGTTAACTTTACCAACTTCTCGATCCGTAATATTATTGATAAAAAGGCATGGACACCACTGCCTTCAGGCGATGGCGAAAAATTTGGTATCCGTTTCCAGAGTAACGGCCGTGCGTTTCAGTCGTACAGCGTATCGTTTACCGAGCCATGGTTGGGGGGCAAAAAACCTCAATCACTGAATATTGCATTTAACCGTTTGCGTGCCAATACGCTCGACCCGAACGATTACGCAGTAATTGATGGTTCATATTATTCAACCAGCGTTTATGTGGGTTTAGGTACCAGGTTGAAATGGCCTGATAACTTCTTTACCGGCGAAATAGGCCTGGAGTTTCAGCAGTATAACCTGAATAATTACGCATCGTACTTTACCTATACTACAGGTAAAGCGGTGAACATAAACCTGCAGTTAACTATCTCGCGCGACTCGCGCGAAATGGCGGGGCCTACTTTTTATAACAAGGGCTTCTACTTTATGGTGCAGGGTAAATTTACTTTACCATACTCTTATATGTTCCCGGGCCGCGAGGATATCAATTACCAGGATCCGGCAGTGCCTGATGCCATTAAGTATAAATGGGTTGAGTTCCACAAATGGAAGATGTTGTTTGAATGGTATGCGCCGATATGGAAGAATCTGATATTCCGTGCATCAGCTAACTTATCGTTCCTGGGCTTATACAATCCTGCTATTGGTTATTCGCCGTTTGAACGTGTAGAATTGGGTGGCGATGGTTTAAGTAACCTGAACGAAGCAACCCAGCTGGGCCGCGATATCGTTTCGTTACGTGGTTACCCTATTGTAACCCCTACCGGTGGTTCGCCTATTTATAACAAATACTCGATGGAGTTACGTTACCCTATTACCCTGGGCCAATCGGCAACTATTTATGCTTTGATATTTATGGATGCAGGTAACTTCTGGAATTCGATCAAGGATTACCAGCCGTATAACCTGGCGCGTTCGGCAGGTGCGGGTGTGCGTGTGTTTTTGCCTATGTTTGGTTTATTGGGATTTGACTACGGTTTTGGATGGGACAGGGACAAATTTGGCCTTACCCCAACCGGAAACAATATTTTCTCGAAATATGGACAGTTCAGGATTATCCTGGGCCGCGAGCCTGAATAGGCATGCCGTTGACGGCAATGATGTGCTTAATATGGTTTGTTAGAAATAGTTATTACGGGCCGCTTAAAGAACGTTTATAAGAAATTCGCTATAAATTTGGTATCCCAAAATCAGTGCCATGAAAAAGATAATGATAATGATGGCGGTAACGCTGATGAGCCTTACCACCTTTGCACAAAAGTTTGCTTATGTAGATATGGAATACATACTGGGCAAATTACCCCAATATGCCGAGGCGCAGAAGCAACTGGATAAAGTAGCTGACGGCTGGCAGAAGGATATTGAAAGCCGCATGAAGGCCGTTGACGATATGTACAAGCAGTTTCAGGCAGAGCAGGTTTTGATGACCGAGCCAATGAAACAACAGAAGATAAAGGAGATAGAAGCGAAGGAAAAAGAAGTTAAAGATTATCAAAAAGCCAAGTTTGGCCCTAACGGCGAATTATTTAAAAAGCGCCAGGAACTGATAAAGCCAATACAGGATAAAATTTACGATGAGGTGAACAAATACGCTATTGCCAAGGGCTATGACGTTATTTTTGACCGTGCAAGCGGCCCAACTATGTTATATGCCAATGACAGGCTTAACAAAAGCGAAGATATACTTTCGGCACTGGGGGTTTCATCAAAACCAGGAGGTAACTAGAGAATTATTACGGTAAACAGAAAAATATATCTTTGCGCCCACTAATGAAAAAAGCAATTATCCTTTTAGTAGCATCTTTCTTCGTTTTTAACGCTGAAACCTTTGCTCAGAAATACGGACATATCAATTCGAATGAAGTTGTGCAGAGTATGCCCGAGTTCAAGCAAATGCAAGCTTCGGTTGATAAGAAAAAGAAAGATGCACAAACCAAGGTGCAGGTAATGTATGATACCTACCAGCAAAAGCTTAAAGAGGTTAACCAGTACGGCCCCAGCATGATGGAGGCAGTTCTGGAAGAAAGAAAAAAGGAACTGGACAGTCTTCAGAAAGCGATCACTTCGTTTGAACAAAGTGCAAGTGCTGAAATTCAGGACTACCAGGATAAACTTTTAAAGCCATTGAACGACAAGTATCTTAAAATTGTAGCAGCAGTTGCCAAAGAAAACGGCTATAGCTACATATTTGATGTTGCAGCAGGCGGGGTAGCTTATTACCCTGAAACCACAGGTAATATTACCGACCTGGTTAAAAAAAGAATGGGAGCTAACTAAAAATACAAACACCATAAATCCACAACAGAAACCAAATGAAAAAGACAATTGCCATAATCATTACCGCAGTATTCGCGTTTTTCGGAACAGCAAGCGCTCAACAAAAAATCGGACACATCAACTCGTTGGATATTTTGCAGGCTATGCCGGAGTTTAAACAAATGAACACGGATATAGACAAGCAAAAACAATCGTACCAAAAGGCTTTGGAAGGTATGTATGCTGATTATGAGAAGAAGCAAAAAGATTTGCAGGCATTAAGCAATGACAAGAGCACCCCGGATCCAATCATCGAATCAAAGATCCAGGAACTTCAGGATCTTCAGAAAAGAATCCAGGACTTTGAAAGCAAGGTAAATGATGACCTTCAGAAATTACAACAGGAAAAGTTGAAGCCTATCAACGATAAATACCTGAAAGCAGTAAAGGATGTAGCTATGGCTAACGGTTACTCTTATGTATTGGATGTTGTATCGGGTGCAGTAGCTTATTATCCGGAAACTGCCGATGATGTAACTGAACTGGTATTAAAGAAACTGAACATTACCCGCGTAGCAGCTCCTGCAGGTGGCACGCAACCGGGCAAATAATATTAAAATGAAAAATCAGAAGCATCAACCTGTTGGTGTATTCGATTCGGGCATTGGCGGCTTAACGGTCGCCAATGCCATTTCTAAGCGGTTGCCAAACGAGCAACTTATCTATTTTGGCGACACTGCACACATGCCTTATGGCGATAAATCGAAAGAGCTTATACGCCAGTACGCCAGCCGCATTACCGATTTTTTATTGCATGAACAGCATTGCAAAGCCATAGTAATTGCCTGTAATACTGCATCGGCTGCGGCCTATGAACAGCTGCGCGACCAGTTTAAAGGCTCGGTGCCGGTAATCAATGTTATTGACCCTATGATAGAGGCGGTAATTGCAGATGAAGGGATTAAAAAGGTGGGCATTATAGCCACTAAAACAACTATCGGTTCGGGAGTATACCAGGAAAAGCTTTCAAGGCGCAAACCAGGATTAAATTTTTCTGCAGTTGCAACACCGCTGCTGGCCACGATGATTGAAGAGGGATATTATAACGACAATATCAGTGCTGCAGTGCTTGAAAATTATTTGTTGCACCCCGACCTGAAAGATATAGATGCACTGGTATTGGCCTGCACCCATTACCCGCTTATTAAAAACGAAATAGCCGCATTTTATAAGCAGCAGGTTAAAATATTCGACTCGGCTGAAGTGGTAGCTGCCAAGCTTAAATGGGTGCTTGAAAAAGAAGGCCTGAACAGCGAGATGAAAACCGCTGAGGACCAGTTTTATGTTTCGGACTTTACCGAATCGTTTGAGCGCACTACCAAAATATTTTACAGCCACCAGATACAGCTGCAGCGCTGTAATATCTGGAAGAATGATTAAGGACAAGTGTTTTAAATATCCGAAACAAACAGCCTTAGATATTTAGTGTTTTGGCACAGGTTTCACCTCTCGCTGCGCCCCTTCAGATGGTGGCAGTGCCATTTTTAGCTTAGCGTAAAATGGATCAGTCCATCATTTTTATGGTTTCTAACAGCAATGGCTTAGTGCTTAAATACGTAGTTTAAAGCAGCGTCTTTGCCAGCTATAAAATCCCCGAAGGTTTCTGTTATCAATACATCCGGCACTACAGGCCCTGTTGCGTTGGGCTTATTTACGATGTGGTTGGTGGAGTAGCTTATCTGCAATCCTGAATTTTGTAGTGTGAGGACCTGCGGCTGGCCCAGGTGGTTGATACTGGCCCCTGTTTGTTCGCCTACGGTAGTTATGGGTACTACCCTGCCGATATCAAAAATATTATTCATGCCGGCTGAAAAGGTTTTGCGGCCGGTTAATACAAAAATTGTATTGGGTTTATTGTACTTAGATTTATAGAGGGCAAAAATAAAGGGCTTGATGGCTGACCTTACGCCGCCGTCGTTCTGCCGGAGATCGATGATAATCTTTTCAGGATTTTTCTGCTCAGCTTCTTTAAAGAAGTCAATGACCAACTGCGCAAACGGATAAACCGGGTCAGGGAAGCAGGAGGTGTAATTAAAATACATAGCTTTCGCTGAATCGACATAGGTGAACCAGTAATGCGATTTTTTGCTGAAGCGTAAAAAGGATTTGCTGCGCGTGTCGTTGCTTAAATCGGCAGCGCCGGGGGTGAAGTCGAACTTTTTGTTGATGGTCTCTCCTTTTTCGGTAAGCAGCTTCAGCGTGACTGACTTTATATTGTCACAGATATCAAGTCCGTGCAGAATTCGGTTCTGCACCATCAATTTGGGTGCATTGTATTTTATATATCCATCGGAAGTGGATGGCAGTATGGTTTTGATCTTTTCAATAACCTCGTTAACCGGTATGTTATTAACCGCCAGCAGGCGGGCGTTTAAATAAGTGCCATTTTCGTTATCGGTTGAAATAATGTACCAACCCTCTTTAAACCAATAAAAGCGGAAAGGTAAAACTGCAAAGTTGAAACCGTTGAGGATAGAGTGTTCATCGGCCAGGCAGGCATTCAGCTGCATAACGGCAACAAGCAGTTCGTCTTCGTTTAACGATGGTGCCCTTTCTTTAATATTCTGGATACCGGTTATAAAATCCTGTTTGCTGATCTTTTCAAAAGGATCAATGTCGTTAACAACCATACAATCGCGGTATTCGTCCAGATCATTCACAAGCGCTTCTTTAGTAAATGCCTGTTGGCCGTGGCAGTTTACCCAGCAGAGGAAAAAGAGTAAGTAAATAGCGGCTCGTAGCATGTTTATGTATGCCACAAATATACGGGCGAATTTAACTCGGCGGGCTAAAGCGTATTAATAAACGTTATATCACTGCTTTACGGTAAACGGCAGATACACTTTGCCGGCACAGAAGTTACTTTAACAACGAAAAACTATAAATTTGGAGGCTGAAATTTATACCATGAAAAAATGTATCCCGGTTTTCTTTATTCTTTTTTGTTTAACCATAGCGCTGAGGTCAAATGCTCAGGGTATTGAATTTAACCACGATAAGAAATTTCAGGAAGTACTGGATATGGCCAAGGCACAGAACAAGCTGGTTTTTATGGATTGCTATACCAGTTGGTGCGGCCCTTGTAAAAGACTTTCATCGATGGTTTTTCCTGACTCGGCAGTGGGTGTTTTCTTTAACGCCAGGTTTGTGAATGCCAAGTTTGACATGGAAAAGGATGACGGCATTACCATTGCTAACAAATATGGTATACGGGCTTATCCCACTTTACTTTGGCTGGATGGCGATGGTAATGTGAAACATAAAATTGTGGGCGGACTGGACGCTGAGGGATTGATAGAGAACGGTAAAAAAGCTACCGACCCTACACCAGGTATTTTAGAAGGCATGCGCAAGCAATATGCCGATGGTAACCGCGATGTAAATTTTCTGCACGACTATGTAAATACCGTTTATGATGCCGGTGAAAAATATCAGGACCTGTTTAAAGAATACCTGGATAAACTGACCCCGGCTGAAATGAGCGACCCGAAGCACACCAAAACTATTTTTAACCTGACCAATGACCTTACGTCGCCGGGTGTTGCCTACCTGATGAAGAACAAAGAATACTACCAGCACTTAATGGGCGAGCAGATATTCAATAATAAAATAAACCTGATAGCTACCAAAGCAGTAAGCGCAGCACCCGGTGCTGATGATAAGGCTTTGTTTGAAGGGGCCATTAAACTGATAAAGACCAACAAAGCCCCCGACCATGCTGAGAAAACCATAAAACTATCTATGGACTATTACTATCACATGGGCGATTGGAATAATTATGATAAAGAGGCAACGCAGTATGTAAAAAAATATGCCGGCAACAATGCGGCATTACTGAACGATGTGGCCTGGGCTTACTATATCAATATACATAACCCTGACCAGTTGCAAAAGGCCGCTAAATGGGCTTATGCAGCTATTAATATCGATAACAAGTATACTTACAACTTAACGTATGCATGGCTGCTGTACAGCCTTAATAATTATAAAGAGGCATCGCTGGCTTGCGATTACGCTATTATCCGCGCCAAGGCAGAGAATGTTCAGTACACTTCGGCTACGGCATTAAAGGGTTACATAGAAAAATCTTTGAAGAAATAGTAGCGGGCAGCCATTGCAAACCGGCGTTTTAACGCAGTGCTGGTGAGGGCATACGGGTTACTTTGTTGCCATCCCAGGAATAAAACTCAGTGCTCTTTACTTCAGACTTTATTTTATAAGTACCATCCTTATTTCTGACCAGATGGTCGTTGGCATCGGTAACATATGTGCCTTTATCTTTTGTTTTCACAATCAGATTATTAATGGGCACACCGCAATTTTCGGGGTAAGGAAAAACGCGCAGGCTTGCGGTACTGACGTCAAAGATATGTTCAACATCGCCATCGGCAACCAGTAGTATTTTACCGTTGCCGAACTGAACAGGTAAATAAACGGTTTCATCATTAAATTCATCGCCCTCGCCTGTTGATGCACTGGCGGTAACTTTTTTCAAACGTTTGCCATTATCTGCAATAAATACATAATTGGTTACGCCCGGGCAACTGTTAGTAAATGTACGGTACCTGAAAAAAATATGCGCACTATCATGATTGCCGATAGAACCAGCCGTTGCGCATTTTAAAGTTGTAAGGTAAAGCGGCTGTATTTCAAATCCATCCAGATAGTTACACTCAAAAGTTTCGAGGGCATTGGGTGTCCCGGTTTTATGTCTTCTTATAACAAAATGTTTACGGCCCAGTGAATCATAACCGGGTTTTTGTCCCCACAAAAAACCATAGCCATTACCATAAAAGTCATCTCCTCCCTCAGCCAGGTCCTCTTCTTTTATGTACGCGGCATTATCGTTTTTGAAAAATACTTTGTACCAAACCTTACCCTGGTTTTCAATGGTATCCTGATTGGGTACGCTTTGAACCGGGGTGCCAAACGGCAGTACCCGCAGTACTGTGCTGCCGGTATCGGGCGCGCAGTAAATGTTTGTTGCATCGCCCAGGGTGCCGAAACGCCAGTTATAGTTTCTAACTCTACCGATGCGCGAAACAAGCGCAGTGGTGTCGCAACCTACCGAAGTACCTGCTACGGCAACGGCATATTGTGCATTGCATACACCGGCAAACAATACCAGTAGAAAAGATAATACGCTATTCAGGGTCATTTTATTTTTGAGGGCTCTGTTTATTCAAAAATAGTGCCTTTGCTTCGCATTGTAATAAAAGAATTCCTGTATTTATAACCGGCTTATTTTGTTTTATCACCAGCAATCAGCTGTTCTACATCATGCAGGGTTTTGTTGCGGGTATAGCAGCATGATTGCCAACCATAATTTTTGTTCTCTTCTTTCAATACGTTGTAGTTAAGGTATATAAAGTGTGTTACTGCCGGTGAGAACATGTGGTTGGTGGTATTTGGGTTAGCCTTCTCTTCTTCGTAATATTTAAATAGTGAGGCGAGGCAGGTGTAGCTCAGGTCGGTTTGGTAATCGAAATCGACGTAATGAAGCCTTTGGGCTTTGTAGTTCTGACAGTTATAGTTTACAATAATATCATCCCAGTTAAAAAAGCATGCAGCTATAAATACAGCATAAAATGCCCAGGCATTTTTGCGGAACAGGAACCAGTTGCTTTTGCGTTTGGCAATTTTAATAAGTGTGGTGATGAGCCCTATGATGCAAAGGCCGAGGTAAATATATACACCGATACGGCGACGGGTAAGGCCCGATGATTGAATAGCCCACCAATTAGTATTAGCTGTAGTAATAACCAGCATTATATTTTGCACAACCCAGCCGTAAGCCAGTGTTTTAAGCCATTGGTTGTTGGCTATAAAATTCAGGTAACCTCTGAAAATAAAGAGTATTACTGCGATAGCAAGTATGATGGAGAAAATGAGTGTGTCGGTACCGTCGTGCAAAAACTGCGCTGCGGTTACGCCATCGGGTAGGCAGTTGAGTATCCACATGTAGTATACGTCCAGGCCGTTTACTGTAAGTAATACCAGGTTAAGCAGGGCAAAGGTTACAACTCCGGTTAAAAGTTCGTTGGAGGCCGAAAGCGACCTGCCGGAGCCGGCCAGCATGTGTTCTTCAGCTGTTATGAAACGCAGCGAGTCAGATGCGTTTCTGTCGCGCTCATTAATTTTTAAAAGATAAATATTGAATATGCTGAACATGAGGAAGAAACCTCCGGCAGTAAACAGCACCCAATCGAAACTTATAAAATCGAAGTTTACCTTACTTATAAATTTTGCAAATATAGGGTTGGCATCGCTATAAATCCATACAAATACCAGCGCTATGCAAACGGGTATAGTAAGCAACAGAAGCTTCTTTAAAATGCTTTGCTTGCCCTCGGTAACAGGTTGTTCTTCGGCGGCGCTGCTAAAGAAACGAGGAATGGATATAAGAACTGAAGCGATGGTATTGCCTGCTGCGAAAAGCAGGGATGACTGAGGGTTGAAACTAAGACCTGACAATATTGCCAATGAACAGAGGTTGGCCATTACCGGTAAAATAGTGCCCCACCAAAACACAAAGAATGATGACAGAATACAGCCTGCCGCCGCAGCCAGCCAAGCCGGTTGTGCAAGCAGGCTTTTATCTTTTAACAACAGCAACAGTACTATCAGCCCGTTGAAGAGCAAAAAATTTATACCGGTGCTTTGGTTGTAGAACAAATAACTATAGGCAGCCGTAGCTGTAATGATTAATATGTCGTTCGTTTTCATGGCGGTTTATTTTAGGTGATAAAATCTGAAGCGGGATTTTGGTTATTCGGCAAGCAGAATGGATTCGAAAATGAAGAAGACGAGCGAGAGCAATATGCCTGACATACATGTAACGCCGTAAGTGCGAGCGTAGGCAAATGGGTGTATTAACCTGCTGAGCGTATCGGCTGCAAGTTGAAACGGGCTGCTGAAAATATCCCAGGAATTGTACCGCAGGAACCGGCCAACGTAAATACCGTAACCTGAAATAAACATAGCCAGCAGCATGAGGCTACGGGCTTTCCATGGGGCTAAGAATGCCTGTGCTTTGTTGAAAACCAACAATGATGAAACAATACCTGACAGCAGGCCGGTAAAGGCAAATGAAAAGATGAGCAGGGTATCGTACCAAACAGGAAAATTGTCGGTTGGCTTCAGATGTAAGAGGTCGGTAATGATATATGGTGCGTTGGGGAAGAAGAGTAACCACAGGAAAAGATAAAGTGCGGATTTTGCTGTGCTTTGTTTGTTGTTTAACTGCATGGCAAAATACAGGGGCAGCCATGCCAGCAGTAAATTCCAGGGTAAAAAAACATACCGGAAATTGAGGGTCAGCGCCATTCTGAATAGTTGGATGGCCAGGCAGAATGCTGTGAGTAGTGCCAACCGGGGTATAAGAACGTGCAGGTTTCTTTTAAGCATGATATCTGGTTTTGGGTTAGGTAGAGTTTATGGCAAATGCTTAACAGATTAGCTGGTTGTGAGACCCGGACCAGGGGTATTACAAATGCCCAGTATAAATTCAAATAAGAAAAGCAGAAGCAGAGCAGCCAGGCTAAAAAGGATAGCCGCTAAACCGGCAGCACCGTGTTTTTTATAAAACAGGTTGTGCACTAACACCAGCGCCAGCAGGTATATACACAGAAGTATAAATTTTATTGCCTGGTCATCATTTCCGTATTTGCCAAACTCGATAATGAGAAGTAATGCATAACTGTTATGCTGACATTCGTAACGGAACGTTTCTGCATTTATATCATTACCATGCAGCAGTTGCCGGCACACTGATTGGCGGTAGGCTAGCTGGTATGTGAGCAGAGAAAATAGTGAGATGCATAACGCCCATTTTAATAGCTGTTGCACAATGGGTTTGGCCTTGCTTAAAATAACTATAAGCGCCACGCTTAACAGCGATACCCCTGCTAAAAGCAGGCAAAGAAAATTTATGCAGTTGATCATCATATAATAATTTTAGCCTACCATTTTTATGGGTGTAGGGTCGTTGGCAATACAAAGCAGTAATATGAGGGCGGCTTCCAGTATGAGACCAATTACAATAGCTATAGACCTGAGGCTGAATATCAAAACGTTGGCAAAATTGACCTGACCTGTGTTTGTTGACGCCGGGCGGATAAATATTATACTATAGCATAGGGCAACCATCACAAAAACGCATAGCGATATGTCTATGTAATAGCAGGAGAAGCAGTACCGCATAAACAGGAAAACGGGGCGGGATACAGGCAGAGAGAAGTACCGCAACCCGATAAATATTACCTGCGACGCAATAGAACCCAGCAGTAATTTTTGATGTGTTTTCATTGTATGCTTATTCGTTATAAAGAATTCCGATGGCGTGATATACAAGGCTTACTATGGTCAATTGCCGGTTTAATTTTTCGCTGTCTCCATGCCGGTGCACCGTGGTGCGTTCTCTTTTTTCGAGGCAGCGGTTAAGCAGTGCCGCAGTTGCAACAAGGGCTATTTGGCCGGCCAGTTTTGCGATGTTGTTTTTGTGCTTCATTTTTAAAAAATGATGTTCAACCGGTCTTCGTTTAGCAGCCTTTCGAGTTGTTGTGCTTTTTTGTAGCAAAGCCACAAGGGTATAAAACCAATTACACCGAATGAACAATCGATACAGCGCCACCAAAGAGGCAGGCCCCTGAGTGCGCCTGCTATTAATGCAAAGGGCAATACCATGGCACAGGCTATCATACCAAATTGCAGTACCCATATATTTTTTACAGGGTTTTTGATAACGCCGATGAATGCTACCGCAATTACAAAATGAGCGAAGGCCAGCCAGTCGTTACCATAAAACAGAAAGGGGTAGTTGGCCTGTGTATTGCGCACTGCTTCCAGAACGGTGGCTAGTAAACTGCCGATGATACTGGTGGAAGGAATGAATTGCAGCAGAGCGGTTAATTCTGTTTCGGCGGGTATGGCAGTTGCCCCGCTGAAAATAAGCGCCGCCATAAAGAAGATGATGAGGCTTCTTATCTGCTTTTTGAGTTGTGGTATTTTGTAGCTCATTTTAAAAGTGCTTTGAAATTCAAAGTATAGGGACAAAAAAATTTATTTCCTGTTCTGGTTCACTAATTTTTCAAGGGCATTGAGGTGGTAATTAAATTCCTTACGGCCCAGGCTGGTTACCATATATGAGGTTTTCGTTTTTTTGCCTATAAATTCTTTTTTAACGGCTATATAATCCAGTTTTTCGAGCGCAGTGATGTGGCTGGCCAAGTTACCATCGGTAACATCCAGCAACTCTTTAAGCGAAAGAAAATCTACATGCTCGTTCACCATCAACGCACTCATGATACCCAGCCTTATCCTGTTCTCGAACGCCTTATTTAATTTGTCAATTACATCTTTCACTGTTGCTTCGG
>Ga0316224_1001740_pt1 | contig 22486 bp, 18 predicted proteins | sample TBH18013metaG_FD_206254 | JGI IMG/M metagenome (GOLD analysis project Ga0316224, IMG submission 206254) | Freshwater microbial communities from Trout Bog Lake, Wisconsin, USA - TBH18013 | ecosystem: Environmental > Aquatic > Freshwater > Lake > Hypolimnion/Profundal zone | place: USA: Wisconsin... | reverse complement strand
CGCCCCTTTTTAGCAGATTAAAAGATTGTGCAACCGCCGTATTAGCACCAAAAGATTTAGCTGCGTTGCGTGTGCGTTGCAGGGTTCTTTGCGGTAATATAAGCTCAAAATTTCCATCCAGCCCGTTCAGCAGTTCCGTCTTTGCCTTGGGCGAATATAACTTGTAGTCGTTGTTCGGGAAATCGCGCATCATGGCGTTGAGCAAAATGCGGGCATGATTACCGAGGCCGGTAAAGTTGTTTAAAGCCCGTTTAGCATCAAATCCTAATCGCATGATTAATTCTTTTTTAACTGCAAAAACGCTATAGTGCAAAGAATACAAAAGGGAAAGAAAAACTCCGGTCTTTTATTTGTTTTCCCCGCTTTGGGCGTGTTTGCAGTTAATTATATTTAAGTTTTATAGCCCGCCAATATTTTAAAAACACCTCGCGGCTTTGATGGTAACAAATAGTTAAGCCGGTAATTCCATCGGTAAAACCCAGTCTGAAAAAATATATCCTTATAAACTTAAAAGGGGCACTAAACACCAGTTTAAACAACAAATAAGCGAGCCCTTTATTTTTTAAATACTGCGCACTGATAGTGGCAAATTTATCTATCTGATTTAAAAACGCCTGGTGTGTGGGCCAGGTATTGTGCAGCATATCGCCCTTTATAAAATCGGCTATTTCTCCATCATTCAACACAAATTTATCATGGGGGTTGGTGCCTTGCCATTGGCCCGCATCGCCATGCCATAACCTTAGCTTGCGGTCGGGGTACATGCCGCAGGTTTTAATAGGCTGACCGCAATAAAAGTTAAGCCGGTTCATGTAATATCCTGCAGGTAGTTCTTCTGCCGGTTCGCTTTTCCAGCTTATCAGCTGGGCTAATAGTTCATAGCTGAGGGTTTCGTCAGCATCCAGCGATAATACCCAATCGTTTGTTGCCAGTTTGCGGGCGCGGTTCTTCTGCTCAATATGCCCTTCGAATTTGTGTTGAATAAAACGTGCGCCTGCCGCAGTTGCTATCTGCCCGGTGCGATCGGTGGAGAAAGAATCCAGCACTACGATTTCATCGGCAACCTGTTTCACCGATTCAATACATCTGCCAATGTTCTCCTCCTCATTAAAAGTGATGATCACTACCGACAGCTTGTTCATTCGCGTTTAAAATGATTCATTAAAAGCAAAAGAAAGATAAGATAAAAACCGCTGCCCATTTGCTCCTCAAATGTATCCTCGGTAAAAAACGATGAAAATATCATCAGGTTTAAAATCAGGAATAAGCCATGCCGATAAAACCGGTGTGCCGCTAAAGGATAAAAGAATGCAAAAAGAAACAACCCCAGGCCCAATATACCTGTTGTAGCAAGTACCCAAATAAACTGGTTATGCGGCAGGCGCCTGTTTTCGTAGCTTATTTCGGGATAAGACTTGTCGTATATCTTATAGGTTTCCGTTTCAAGGTCGCCGGCCCCAACGCCTAGTACGGGGTTGTTGCGCCATATCTGCATACCAATTTGCATAGAAAGCAAACGCATGGCGTCGCTTTTGTTGTTGATATTTCCCTGATGGTATTGGCCCAGGTCGTAATGCATGTAGGCTATCTTGTTATGTAAGCTGGGTATCAGGTTTATGGCGGCAAAGGGTGCGGCCGCGATTAATAAAACCGCTAATCCACCCAGCAAGTACTGTTTGCGCCTGATAACCTGCACGATAGCTATATAAAAAAGCCCCAGGTACAATGCCACCAATCCGCTACGAACACTTAAAATATGCAGAGCAACAAATACAAAACCGGCATAGCCCAGTTGCAGCCATTTTTCATTTGCCGAGAATACAAAGAGCTTCTCCTTAAACAAGTAGGCCGCACAAAAAAGCGAGAAAGCAAGCATTAAGGTATACCGGATATGACTAAAGGGCATGGGTATTTGCGTGCCTTGGCTAAATGAATTAGTCATACTCTCAAAGTGCAGCAAGTAGTTACCCAATATCAATACTGTGCACACAAAAAAGGTAAGTATAAAGCCATACAACACCCACACAAACTTCTTGCTTTCTAAGCGCGGGATAGGCGCAAACGCCAGGGGCAGTGCCAGGAAGGGTAGCTTTATGCGTACCCAGTTCATCCAGTCGGCTTTGTTGTCGGAGTATATACCTGAAACAAGAACGATGGCCAGGTAAAGTGCTATAACCAACAACTCCTTGCTTTCAAAATACTTTCTGCGTGTTATGTCTATGCCCTTAAAAAGCAGCGAAGCCACCAGCAGGCTTATCATACCAATGCTAACCAGTGCACGTGAGCACACAAAACCGATGAAAACAACCTGGCAGCAAAGCACTACCAGCCATTCAAATTGTTGGTTCGTAAGAATTTTTGTTTCGCCTGTACTTCTGATAACGGTATTTTAATTTCAAATGAATTTGTTGTAAAAAATGAAAATGATAAAATGAACGCTGCAGGTAAATATTAATTATACCGGTGCTGTGCTTTCCTTTTCCACAGTATTCCTATTGGCCCTTTGCGTCTTTGCGGTAAAAAATGTATTTAATTTCAATCCACCCGCAGTGGTAAATTTCTGTATTTTCGAACACAAACATAAAAGACTTGCAACACAATACTTCTATAACTGATTTCAAAACACTGGCCCGCACCATTTCGGTGGTTGAAAATGAGGCTGAGGGTTTTGATTCTGTTTTGCAGCATTTGCAGCCTAACGATATTCCGGTGGTTGGTTTTACAGGGCCGCCGGGTGCCGGTAAAAGCACGCTTTTAAACGCCGTGGTAAGTGTTTTATTGGAGGAAGGGAAAAAGATAGGCCTGATACTGGTAGACCCGTCCTCACCCTTTAATCTGGGAGCCTTGCTGGGCGACAGATTGCGCATGAGTACGCATTTTAATAATCCCAGGCTTTTTATCAGGTCGGTAGCAAGCAGGGGTTCTCTTGGCGGCCTCAGCGATAAAATACTGGAAGTAGTGGAGGTAATGAAGGCTTATCCCTTTGATTTTATTTTTATTGAAACGGTAGGAGTGGGTCAGAGCGAGGTAGAGATTGCGGGGCTGGCAGATACTACGGTAGTTGTATTGGTGCCTGAATCAGGAGATTCTGTACAAACCATGAAAGCCGGCCTGATGGAAATAGCCGATATTTTTGTGGTTAACAAAGCCGACCGGGCCGATGCCGACGCGCTGATCAATTCTCTGTCATTTCAACTGCACCTCAATCAAAAAGAACATATACCTGTGCTTAAAACCGTGGCTGTTGAAGCGCGAGGAGTAAAAGAACTGATTGCCGAAATTGTAAAAGAACGCGACTCTGAAAAAAACAAAGAACGCAAACTGGTTTTAATGGCCGAAAAAGCCCTGCGCATTATTGCCCGGCACCGCATGAAAACGTTTGATGTAGCGCAGCTTAAAAATGATCTGCAGCTGAAAATGAATATTCCCGGGTTTAACCTGTATAGTTTTCTTACCCATTACCGGTAGTTTAAATTCTGAAATTGATACGCCAACTCAGTATAGATGATTTTGTTCAGCAATCGCAAGGCCATTTGGTGCTTGATGTCCGCTCGGAAGGGGAGTATCAGCACGGGCATATTTTACATGCTACCAACCTGCCGCTTTTTAATAATGAAGAGCGGAAAATAATAGGCACTGCTTATAAACAGCAGGGCAAGAACGAAGCTATTTTACTGGGGCTCGACTTTGCAGGCAAAAAAATGAGCGAATTTGTGCGCTTTGTAAAGCCCAGGGTAAGCGATAACAAAATATTTGTGCACTGCTGGCGGGGCGGTATGCGCAGCGGAAGCATGGCCTGGCTGCTGAATTTGTTTGGCTATGAGGTGCATGTTTTAACCGGGGGTTATAAGGCTTACCGGCATTACGTGTTGCAGCAGATAGCTCAGCCATTTAAATTGGTTGTTATAGGCGGTAAAACCGGTAGCGGCAAAACAGATGTGCTGCTGAAGCTAAAGGAGAAGGGCGAGCAGGTGATAGACCTGGAGGGTTTGGCAAATCACAAAGGTTCGGCCTTTGGTGCCCTTGGCCTGCCACCGCAACCCTCAACTGAGCATTTTGAAAATATGCTGGCAGATGAACTGAAGCACTTTGACTTGAACAAGCGTGTTTGGATTGAAGACGAAAGTAAAACCGTGGGCCGGGTTTTTCTGGATCTGAACTTATGGCGCAATATGTGTGCCTCTCCGGTGTTTGTAATTGAGCTGCCAATGGAAATAAGATTACAAAGGTTGGTGCGCGATTACGGCGTGCAGCCCGCTACCGGGCTTGAAGAGGCCATTACCAATATTAAGCGCCGCCTGGGTAATGAGCAATGGAAAAATGCTATGGATGCCGTGCAGGCCGGCAACTTTGCAGGTGCGGCAAAAATAACGCTTTATTATTACGATAAAGCTTACGATAAAGGACTAGCAATGAAAGAGACCAAAGAGATATTCAGATATGTGTTTGAAACGGATGATGTAGCGAATATGGCTGGTGTATTGGTAAAAGCTGCTAAAGAAAAGGGCCTGGATTGAAAAGCATTTTAAAGAAAAGGAAAACATGGAAATAAAACTAACTCAATACTCACATGGCTCGGGTTGCGGGTGCAAAGTGGCGCCTGCGGTGCTGGAGGAAATATTAAAAGGCACCGGAGCATCGTTTATATCGCCCAACCTGTTGGTGGGCAACGAAACCAAAGATGATGCTGCGGTATATGATATGGGCAATGGTACTGCACTGATAAGCACGGTTGATTTTTTTACACCTGTTGTAAACGACCCGTTCAGCTATGGCAAAATTGCTGCTGCCAATGCGCTGAGCGATGTATATGCCATGGGCGGAAAACCATTTATGGCTATTGCCATTCTGGGTTTTCCGGTAGAGAAGTTGGCGGCTGAAATTGCACAGCAGATAATTGCAGGAGCGAAAGAAATATGTGCGCAGGCCGGCGTGTCATTGGCTGGTGGCCATACTATTGATAGCCCGGAACCGTTTTTTGGCTTATCGGTAAATGGCTTTGTGGATGTAAAACACCTTAAAAAGAATTCTACTGCACAGGTAGGCGACGTGTTGTACTTAACCAAGCCACTGGGCACCGGTGTGCTGGCCACGGCTGTAAAGCGCGGATTGTTGACGGACGAAGAAATATTGCATGCTGTTGATTATATGTGCACCCTGAATACCCCCGGAGATGCACTGGGTAAATTTGATTTTGTGCATGCGCTGACCGATGTTACGGGTTTTGGCTTGCTGGGTCATTTAGCTGAAATATGCGATGGGGCCGGAGTATCTGCCGAAATTGAATATGCGCAGGTACCTTTAATGAACAGGGTAAAGGAACTAACCACCAAATTTATTTACGCCGATAACACAATGCGTAACTGGAAAAGTTACGAAGGCAAGGTAAAGGGCATAAGCGGCGAATCGTTATTAACCCTCTGCGACCCGCAAACAAGTGGCGGATTGTTGATTGCCATTGACCCGGCGCACGAACAGGAGTTATTTAAAATATCTTTACCGGCCAACACGTCATTGTTTAAGGTTGGCAAAATAATTGCTAAACAGGAAAAACAAATAGTTGTTATATGAAAGGAAAAACAGTTTTAGTAACCGGTAGCAGTTCAGGCATCGGATTTGAAACAGCTAAGGCATTAGCGCAGCAGGGTGCTGAGGTAATACTGGCAGCCCGCAGTGAAGATAAACTGAAGGAAGCTGCCGCAGCCATTGTAGCCGCCACCGGTAACCACAAGTTGAAATATTACACCGCTGATTTTTCCTCACAAAGATCGATACGCGAATTGGCCGCCAAAGTGAAGAAGGACTACACCAAACTGGATGTGCTGGTAAATAACGCAGGAGGTGTGTTCCCCGAGTTTAAGTTGAGTGAAGACGGGCTTGAAATGACCATTGCAACCAACCATTTTGCGTATTTTTTATTAACCAATTTGTTGTTAGACCTGTTAAAGAAAGCAGATAGCGCCCGCATTGTTAATGTTGCATCCGGTTCGCACTATCAGGGTAAAATTGATTTTGAATCGTTTAAAAAGAATAAGGGCTATTTTATAATGAAGGCTTATGGCCAAAGTAAACTAGCCAACGTGCTTTTTACTAAAGAATTAGCCGAACGCCTGAAGGGCTCCCGCATTACAGCCAATTGCCTGCACCCCGGTTTTGTTAGCACCCAAATAGGAAATAAAGACACCAGCTGGTATGCTTCGCTGTTTTGGACCCTGGCAACTAAAATAGGCGGCCTCAGCGTTCAGGACGGCGCTAAAACCTCTGTTTACCTGGCTTCTTCATCGGCTGTAAATGGGGTAACTGGCAGGTATTTTGATAAATGCAAGGTAAAAGAAGAATCGGCTTTGGCTAAAGACAGTCAATTGCAAAAAGAGTTGTGGCGGGTAAGCGAACAATTGTGCCCGCTTAGCTAAGCAATAAGCTTTTTAAATGTATTAAGCTAAGGCGCTAGCTCACAAAGCATTAGTGGCTAAATTATCGGGTGCACCGGGCATTTGTGCCCAGGCAGCTAAAAATGGAGGTCTGCGATTTTTTTTAAGGATTAATTTTAATTTTGGATTTTATAAGAGCAAGGAATTTTTTGTCCTCAGGAATCTTCTCTCCTCTGTAACATTATACAACTATCAAAAACTAAAAAGATGAAAGCCGCAAACAACACTGTTGTTAAGATAACTTACCAACTACGCACAGCACCTAACGGAGATGTAATGGATGAAGCAGATGAAAGCCGTCCGTTCTCATTTCTGTTCGGGCACAGTAATGTATTAGAAGGATTTGAAAAAAACCTTGGAGGCCTGATAGCCGGTAACCAGTTTAACTTTGAGCTTTCGGCCGAAGATGGTTATGGTGAATATGATGAGGAAGCCGTGGTGCACTTGGATAAAAGCGTTTTTGCTGTAGATGGTGTTGTGCAGGATGATATGCTGTTTATTGGTAATATAGTGCCTTTACAAGACCAGCACGGTAATCCGTTTCAGGGCCGCGTGGTAGATATTGCAGGCGATAAAGTAACGATCGACCTGAATCATCCATTTGCCGGCAAACCGTTGTTTTTCAGTGGCACGGTATTGGAAGTGCGCGAAGCTAACCCGGTTGAACTGGAACACGGCCATGTGCATGAGCACGGTGATCATAGCCACCATTGATTTTATTAAATAAAGAATAATCCGGGCCGCACCTGAAAGAATATTGTTACGCGATATACTTTTTAGTGCGGCCCGGCTGTTTCCGGTTTGTCTGTAAAATTTCGATATTGAGAGCTCAATCCCTTCGTTATGAACCAACCTGTAAACTATTTAATGCCTGACGTGCCGGGAAGTTTGCCATGGCATAAAACCGAAACTATTGTTGCCACAAATGAAAGTCTGAAAGGATACGGATGCCTGGTTAGTGTTGCAGACTATAAGACCTTTCCGATGGAAATTGTGCTATGGCCCAAGCCCACCGGCAGGCCTATAGATGCAGATACCGGAAATCAGGCTGGGACCAAAGAGGGCATATTCGACTTTTGGTGGGAAGGGGATGTTTTATTCGGGAAGAACAATGCAGTTAACGACGAGTACCTGTTAGGCTGGTCGGTTAACCCTGCAGAAGCAAACAGAGGCGCAACATCTGAAAAAGTACCTGAAAGGGTTTTGTTATGGCATGCTAATTATCATCCCGATGGCGGGCAGCTTTTCTTCCCGATAGAAGGTACGCCATTTGTTACTCCGCTGGCTCTTCCCGGCGATGATATATTACCTGAAAAATTTGTCAACTTTTATTTTGATGGCAGCTGTGGCTTATACATTCATCCTAACATCTGGCATGAGGGTATTTTTCCGTTGGCACGTAAGGCAAAGTTTTTTGATAAACAGGGCAGTGTCCACGCCCGGGTAAGCGTTAACTTCGCCCGCGAGTTTGGCCGGTTTTTAGAAGTGCCTTTAAAAAAGTAGAACAGAAACGATGTCTTCGAATTACTGATAGCAAAAAGGGCGACCGAAAACTCAGCCGCCCTCTTTCATGACCAACTCCGTCAAAATAGTTATTCCGATTTAAGGAACTTGTAAGCAATACCCGCCAGCACAGCACCGGCAATTGGTGCCACAATAAATAACCACAACTGCGATAATGCCCAGCCCCCAACAAATATGGCCTGGCTAATACTTCTAGCCGGGTTTACTGAAGTATTGGTAACCGGTATGCTTACCAGGTGTATTAACGTTAACGCTAAACCTATGGCTATGCCGGCAAAGCCTTTTGGTGCGGCTTCATCGGTGGCACCAAGAATAATGATTAGGAACATAAATGTCATTACAAATTCGGTAACAAACGCAGCTAGCAGGCTATATCCACCCGGAGAGTGATCGCCATAACCGTTTGCCGCAAAATTGCCAATGGCTGAGCCATTGCCTGTTACAATAACATAAAGTAATCCGGCCGCCGCTGCACCACCGGCTATCTGCGATATTATGTAAGGGGCAATATCACCGGCTTTTATTCTGCCGCCGGCAAACAAACCAAGCGTTACTGCGGGGTTAAGATGTGCACCCGAAATATGTCCCAGCGAATAAGCGATAGTTAAAACAGTTAAACCGAATGCCAGGGCTACACCCACAAATCCGATGCCCAATACCGGATAGCCGGCAGCTAATAATGCGCTTCCGCAACCACCAAATACAAGCCAAAAAGTCCCGATAAATTCTGCAACACTCTTTTTCATGCCTTTTGTTTTAAAGTTCTTACTCGTATGGCTTTTCGGTTACGCCCCGTTTTTAAAGCGGTATCTGGGCTCCTCTGTATTGTCAAATGTAACAAGATGGCCAAATCTTCAAAAAAGTGTAAGTGTTTTTTATCAAATGTTTCGATAGCCGGCGCAATTTTGTCGATGAAGCCGATAGTTTAGCTGGATGAATCAATCCCGTAGATTTTCGGAGTTTCTATGAATGAAATAGCTTCTCCTCCAATTCATTAAAAATCGTCTTCTTTGTATAACAGCATTACTGCTGATAACTTTAATGTTTATGTCGGGCAAACAGCACAAAAAGAAACCTTTAACTGCCCCATTAAAACCGGCCGATGCAATGCAAAGGCAACCGGCTGCTACCGCAATTCCTGAATGGGCTATTGCTGTTGTATTAATGTTTACAGCATTGCTGTACGCACGGGTGCTGCAAAATGGCTTTGTAAAGATGGACGATGATACCTACCTCATCAATAATCCATTGATCCGTGACTTGAGCCTGAGAGGCATCTTAAATGTTTTCACCACATTTCATTCATATAACTACCATCCGCTCACTACGCTTACCAACTTAGTCGAGTTCAGCCTCTTTGGCCTGAACCCCGTTCCGTATCACGTGTTCAACGTAGTGCTTCATATTTTAAACACCTGGCTGGTATATAAATTGATAAACCGGTTATCAGGCAAACAGGTGGTAGCTCTTGCAGTTGCTGTTTTATTTTCAGTCAACCCGATGCATGTTGAATCTGTTGCCTGGGCTTCTGAACGAAAAGATGTTTTGTATACCTGCTTTTATTTGTGGTCCTTGCTGGCCTATCTGCAATATCTCAGCTCATCATTTTCGGTCAGGTATTATTTTTTGGTGTTGCTACTTTTTGTCTTATCTCTTTTTTCAAAATCGGCTGCTGTTACGTTGCCTGTGCTTTTGTTGGCAGCAGATGTTTACAAGGGCCGCAGGATAGATGCCCGTATGTTTGCCGAAAAAATTCCTTTCTTTTTGCTGTCGTTTGTTTTTGGAATGCTGGCCATTAAATCGCAAACCAGCGAAATGGGAGGAGGAACAGTAAACGATCTGTCGCAGATATACAGTTATACCGACCGGTTCTTTTTGTTGACTTATTCTATTGCTTTTTATATTGTAAAACTGCTGTTTCCCACCGGCCTTGCTGCGTTTCATTACTTTCCGGCTAAAGGTGAAAGTGGGCTGCCTTTACTTTACTATTCCTCCGCAGTCTTTTTGCTGGCAACAGGCATTGCACTATATCAGGTAAAGCCGGTTAAGAAGGTCATTCTTTTTGGCGTTGCATTTTTCTTCATTACAATTTCGGTTATGATGGTAGTGCCGGTAGGAAATTCGCTTGTAAACGAACGATATACCTATGTGCCTTCAATCGGCTTTTTCTTTCTGCTTGCTGCAATAGCTGTTTATTATATAAAGGGCAGTGCCCGTAATGTTGCCCTTGTTTTATTTGCTATGTATGTGCTATGGCTTTCGTATCAAACATGGAACAGGATAGGTATATGGAAAGACAGCACCACCATATTAACTGATGTGATTGAACAGAACCCCGAATTTTATCATGCTTATTGGGTAAGAGGCAATGTTGAACTACAGGCAGATGACAAACAGCGGGCGCTGGAAGATTTTAATAAAGTACTGCAATACCGACCCGATTTTTATGCAGCGCTTTTAGCCAGGGGAGATCTGAGATTAAAACTTCAGGATTACAATGGTTGTATTAAAGACCTGGACCAGGCGATAAGAATAGATGCACAAAACGGCGCGGCTTACAACACGCGCGGCATGGCTTACGATGCCATAGACAGCCTGCAAGCTGCTTTAAGCGATTACAACCGGGCTATCAGCTTTTCGCCGGGGCTGGCATTGGCCTATAATAACCGTAGTGTAATACTGGCAAAAACAGGCAACATAAATGGCGCTATAAGCGATATTAACCGTGCAATATCCTTAGCCCCGGCAGATGTAAAGATGTATGTTAACCGGGGAAATATAAGGTCGGTACAAAACGATTACAAAGGTGCTATTGAAGATTTTACCTATGCTATCCGCTTAAAGCCTGATGAGAGTATGGCGTATTTTAACCGCGCTATTTCGCGCATTAACCTGAAAGATACTTCGGGGGCCTGCGAGGACTGGAAAAAAGCAGCGCAGCTGGGCAGAACAGATGCAGCACAACTGGCCCGCCAGTTGTGCCATGAGTAGTTAGCCACTAAAACAACGACAACTGTTTTTCCGATTCCTCCTTGGTTTTTTTGTAACGTTTGCCTTGTTCGGTTTCAACTATTTTATTGTCGTCCTGCATTTTGCCCAATACAGTAAGTACGGTGTAGTTGCGTAAACGTATTTTGCCAAAGTCATCAATTATCCGGCTTACTTTTAATATGCATTGAAACGAAAAGCCGCTTTGAAAACTTACTTCCCGTTTTATCACCGATTTTAAATACTCCTCATCCTTCATGGTAAAACCTACCGCCTTTTCGTTATAAATACCTTTCCATTTGTATTTACCGCTTTTAAGTACAGGCGATACTACCTCTATTACCGCGTTTTCAATGATCTGCTCGGGCAGTTTATTGCTGGTTAAAATAAACTTAGGAAAATCGGCACGCTCAACAAAAGTTTCCTTGGTTGTTGCCTCGTTATCAAAAAAGATATTGTTTGAAATTTTTTCTACCGGCAGGTATTTCAGCAAGGCCTGGTAAAAATTGCTTTTGTGTTTTATCAGCTTAAAATCGGCCTCAAAAAAGGCTGCGGCTGTTTGAATCAGAATATTTATTTTTTGTCCCTCGGCCAACTGATCCTTTATTTTGGTAATGGCAGAACGTTTTTCTCTGGTTTCCTGCTTTAAATGTTCCTTTTGCAGTTTCTCCAGCGCTTTGTTAGAAGGGGGTACTTTCGATAGCAACAGATTCATAACTGAGGTTACAAGAGTAACTTCATCTTCTTTAGCTCCGGCCAGCTTCCAGCCCTCAGTTAAACCACTTGTTGAGGGCAGATCGCTTAATATCTGTATGTCAAAGCCAAAGGCATTGATCAGTTCTTTAGCTATGTTAAGCATCTCACTTGCGCACTTATGGCACACAAAAGCATCCATCAAATGGCTTTCGTTACCTAAAAAATAGTGCAACTCAATTTTATTGGCTGTTCTCATTTAAATGCCGGATTCTGATTTTTAACGGGTGCGCAAGATATTTAAAAATGGGAAGGGAGGAAATATAAAGTTAAGCCAAAAGAATCCGTGCACCAGGCCCAAATTCTCCATGGTTATAAAAGCGACCTTAAAACCGGGTTATTCAGGTCATTTTACGGCTAAAAAAGCGTCTATTGCAAGGTTTATGGCATCAGGTTCTTCTACCGATGAGGAATGACCCGCGCCAGGGATAATGATCAATTGCGAGCCGATTATTTTGCTGTTTATAAAACGGGCCTTATCGGGTACCGTTGCCACATCCTGGTCACCGACAATGATAAGGGTAGGACATTTGATATTGGGTAGTTCGGCCTCCACGCCTTTGCGGTTAGTTACCCCATAAACGGCACGCACTATACTGCGCTTGTTTTTCTGCAGTTCGCGTACCCAATGATTCCGTAAATTTTTGCGGCTGTTGTCGTTTAAAAATTTTTGCCCGAACATAATTTTCATTACAGCGCCGGTTACCGGGCGGGTGCCCAGCAATTTTACTACGTTACAGAGCAAATGGTACCGGGGTATGTTTCCGGCAGGTTCCGGTTGTGCGCTGGTTTCCATTAAAATCAATCTTTTTACTAGTTCAGGATGTCGGGCCGCAAGGCGCATACCTATAAAGCCGCCCATAGAAAGACCGGCAAAATTACACGGACCAATGCCAAGGGCCGTTATCAGTGCAAGGGCATCATCTGTCAACGTATCCATATCATACCCACTTGCGGTTACTTCGCTTTGGCCCTGGCCGCGGTGGTCGTACGTAATTACCCGGTAGCGGTTTTTTAAATGGGCAACCTGGTTGGCAAACATGGCGCCGCTCCACAACAAGCCATGCGAAAAAACGAAGGCTTCTTTACCGGTGCCGCCGGTGTCTTGGTAATACAGCGAAACGCCATTGACGGTTATATGTGGCATAGGTTGGCTTTTGTATGAAGATAGTAAGCGGGGCTTACTAATGCAAACGTGTATCTTTAATAAATCTGGTCCTTATTGACAGTTTTCAAAGCAATGCCAGAGTAGGGCAATATTCTGCCGGTTTTATATAAACAAAGCACATCGCCGTTATTGAGAATAACCACGCCAGTTTAGGCGCTTTTGTGATGGCAGATATTAATTTTTTGTTCAAGCCTTGGCTATTGTTCAAGACGACTGAAATGGTCAGGTTTTCCGGGAGGCATTGTGCATAAGGTTTGAAAACAAGAGGATATCGGGTTAACAGGAATACTGAAGCAACGAACCATGGCGTACGGGCTCAATTCAGGTACTTTCAAAAACGGCATTGGCCCGGGTAGCGATGCCGTCGTTACTGATACTTGTCTTTCTGTTTGGCAAACGGCGGTCATTATTCGGCATGTTCAATATTAGTTCACCGGTCTAAAGTTCTGCCACGGTACATTTATCCTTATCCATATCCGCAAAGCCATCTCCTGCCATCCATCAAGGTCAGCCGCTGTTCTGATTGTGAATTAATTCTGCTTGCCCCTGCGTAACGCCTCATATTCAATGATTTTGATAACTTTGGGCAGAAAACAGCTCTTTTTATTCCAGGTTCAAATTTCCCTACATTCGGGCCTGAACGATAAGCCAGAGTGTTTAAAAGTACCGATGGTGCGTTGTTTGTGTAAATAAGGAATAATTAAAAGCCACCTTTAGTTATAACAATACAGTTTCGGTTTCTCTGTGTGCATACAAATCAAATTTCAATCATAGCCTTTAAAAAAAACACATGCGAAGAGCGTATATATTTTTGTTATCGTTGGCCAACTTAACGGGACTTCTATACCTTTTAATGTTAGGTTGGTTCTCCCGCATTGCTTCAGATGACTATTCATATGGAGTGGTTTTGCACCGCGATGGATTTTTTGGCGGTTTAAAGTATTGGTATTTAAACCTGCAGGGCCGGTTTGCAGCACATGCGGTAATTGAAGCAGCTTTAGGATTATTTTACGACCACCATATTAACATGGTGTTTTATCACGCAATTGTGATTTTACTGGGTATTTATTCTTTTTATATACTTTTTAAAAACGCAACAGAACAGAAACAACTTCCTTTTGACAAGCTCCTTATGTTGAATGTTTCATGTTTTATTTTCATTCTCGTTGTTTACAATAATTTTCAGTTTAATATTTTTTATTGGCTTACTAATTCGCCCATGTACTTTGGGGGTGTTATTTTGTTTTTGATTGGTATTGCCCACATACTAAACCGCAAAAACGATATTGGCACATACCTGTTAATTATCCTGTGCTTTTTATATACCGGATCCTCTTCCGAAAACTTTGCTGCAATAAGTATTCTGTTGCTAACGGGGTATCTGTTATTAAGTTATTTACCAGTGCGGAACGACGGCCTGAATAAATTTTTTCAAAACAAGCACGTTCAAAAAACATGTGTTGCATTACTGTTTTGCACAGTCTCATTTATTATAATGGTCGTGGCTCCCGGAAACAAAGTAAGGCTGGATATAAGCAACGCTTTATACAAAGGATACGAAACAGTGCCTTTGGCATGGTCAAAAATGCCTTCTCATGTATTAACCGGTTATGGTGAAATGCTGATTATGATAGTGGCGAAGCTGCCCTTACTGCTGCTTGCTGCCCCGGTTTTTATGTTTACCGGCAGTTTATTACCTGCAATTAAAATGAACAGCCCATTAAAAAGTGTATTAATTATTGTTTTGCTATTTGTGGCCGGGGTGTTCTTTTTTATTATTCCCAGTATTTACGCACAGGCTTGTCTGGGCCCAGCGCGTCAGTATACCTATATCAGCTTCTTTATATGCCTGTTGGCCTTTTATGCCTTTTTAATTATTGGTAACCTGCAAATAATACCTCAAAAGGCAGTGTTTTTAACAGCTGCAGGTGCCCTTTTGCTTTACAGTGGAATTTACCTGCGCGATACCTGCATGCAAACGCCCGGAATGAAAAAATATGCCGGTTCAGAAGACAGGAGAATTGAAAAGCTGGACTCGCTAAATAAAGCGGGCACACAGGGCGTTATTGTAGTAGATTCTCTTTATACGCAGTCTTATTTGTCTTACTCCAATGTTATAAGAAATACCCTGCGCGGAAAATTAGATAGAAAATGGCCCTATAGAGTGCCTTTTGAAAGCCCGCGGTTTGAACCCTTATTTTTTAATGAAATAAGCACAGATACGGCATTCTATATAAATTCGGATATGGCAAAAATGCTGAACCTGCATTTCGGATTTAAGGTAATCGAAAATAAAGCAGCCCTACATTCCGGCATTTAGAATTCTCTTTATTTCCTTAGCCATTTAATCCCTCTTTCATCGGTGTAATTTGTTATTCCGATATTCGTATTAAATGTAAAGTCTTCTATTCCTTTCTCTACATTCATGGCAGCGTAAGTAGCTTTGTGGCTATCAAAAAAGTATGTGGTGTCGTTAATTTTTTGAATACTATCCAGGTTGTTATCGCTGAATATCATGCCAATAAAAATTATTTCCATGCTGCCGTACCCTGCAGAGCATTTCGATGTGTTTAAAATATCCTGATCATAACGTGTTTTCCCGTCACTCATCATAGCAAACTGATGATAACTGCCTTTTGTAAAGCAATAAGGCACCGATAAGTAGTTGGTATTGGAGAAACCCTGTTCAATGCTTCTGGTTGAATCGCTCGAAGATTTTTTGGCTTGAAAAATAATAGTATCTGATTCATTCCTCTCTGAAATAAATATTACTGTGTCTGTTTTATTGAAAGGCCTGTACCACATAAGTTCTTTTCTGGTAAAACCATCTACTTTGTATAGCTTATTAAAACAGCCCGCCAGTAAGAAAATCAGCAGCGCATAAAGGGGTGGTTTCATTTTGGCGTTCTATCAATTTAAATCCGGAGTAAAGATTGCAGGGTAAATATCGAACAATCAAAATGAAGCGGGCCTTAAATAAAAAAAGCCGCCAATTGGCAGCTTTTTGCTCACGTAGATAGACTTTACTCGAACCAGAATAGGGCTGATTTGCTTAAAATAATTGCCGTTTATCCTTTGCTACAAAAATGCAATATGGAATACTAATTAATAAACTCTGAAGTTGCATATGGTATTGATGCTGGGTCATAAATGGACTATTAGCCTTTTGAGGTTTTTTATTTCTTCTTTTTGAGGCCATCAAGTATTTGGCGCATAAATATTGAGTCGGTTGCGGTGCAGTTAATCTTTGAGAGATGAATATTTACAAACAGGTCTTTACCAAACATCGTATACGCAAACATATTTTTTTGATTTGTCTTTTGCCCTTCAAACTCTGGTATGTCAGTTTGCCTGAACATAAAATCAGTTGAAAGGTCACCCCATTTTTGCTCATTGACCTCATATTTTTTGGTAGGGGAATATTGCGAAAAGTAAGCTAGAGGATAAGCAGGACTGGTTTGCGGGCTACCAAGTAATTGACGCGGGAAATCAACAAACCGTTTTACTTCGTCATCGTTAAGTTTGTAAAATAACACGGAACAAAGAATACTGTCTTTGTTTTTGTTGCTATAATAGTAGTAATCTGTGCCACGCCATTCTTTATCAAATTCTTCAAACTTGTCGGTTGACATGACCACAGTTGCTTCTTTATTTTTGGGGTATCTGAATTCAACAATGTTTTTATCGGCTGTAAAGGAAAGTATAAATAGGACGATAGCTGGAAGAAATAGCTTATTATTTGTCATACTGTTTAGTTTGAATTCTTGCCTTGTAATTCCATACAAGGTTAAACAATCTGGTCGGAATTTGCCCTCCGTAATATCTAAATTGGTAAAGCAATAATTCAGAATATCAAACCATCTAAATAAATTCTTTCATTCAGCTACATTGCCCATCTATCAAGGATTTCAACCTTTTGGAAAAAGAAAAAGCCGTCAATTTTGACGGCTTATCTACTTCTGCTCCCCGACTTGGGCTCGAACCAAGGACCCTCAGATTAACAGTCTGATGCTCTAACCAACTGAGCTATCGAGGAATTTAATTTGCCTTATGTTCACTGTTTGTTGAAAATAAGGACGGCAAAAATATAAATCCTTACCAATTCTCGCAATATTTGCCCGCAAAATTTTAAAAATCATGTCATTACTTACCGTTGGTACTGTTGCTTTTGATGCTATTGAAACTCCTTTTGGCAAAACCGAAAAAATTGTGGGTGGAGCCGCTACTTATATTGCCTGGAGCGCTTCTTATTTCTCTAAAAAGGTAAATATCGTATCGGTTATCGGTGATGATTTTGATATGAAGGAGCTTGAATTACTGAAAACCCGTGGCGTAGATACTGCTGGTATTGAGGTAAAAGCCGGCCAAAAGTCGTTTTTCTGGAGCGGTAAATACCACCTGGATATGAATACCCGCGATACACTGGTTACCGATTTGAACGTTTTGATGGAATTTAACCCGGTTTTGCCTGATAGCTACAAACAAAGCGATATTTTGCTGCTGGGTAACATTGACCCGGCCCTGCAAATAAAGGTAATTGAGCAGCTGAGCAGCAAACCTAAGCTGATAGTGCTGGACACCATGAACTTCTGGATGACCGATCCTTTTATTGCTACTTTGCGTAAAGTAATAGGCATGGTTGATGTGCTGACCGTTAACGATGCTGAAGCCCGCCAGCTTTCAAACGAGTACTCGCTGGTAAAGGCGGCCAAGAAGATATTGCAAATGGGCCCTAAATACCTGGTTATTAAAAAAGGTGAGCACGGTGCCCTGTTGTTTCATGATAATGAAGTGTTTTTTGCCCCGGCCCTGCCTTTGGAAGATGTATTTGATCCAACCGGCGCGGGCGATACTTTTGCAGGCGGTTTTTGTGGTTATCTTGATAAAACACGCGATATCAGCTTTGAGAACATGAAACGTGCCATTATCTACGGTTCGGCCATGGCTTCTTTCTGCGTAGAAAAATTTGGTACTGAGCGTCTTCGCAGCCTTAGCCACCGCGAAATTGAAGAGCGCGTAAAGGACTTTATTGACCTGGTACAGTTTGATATTGTTCTGGAGGACTAAAAGAACCGCGCAAGGCTCATTCGCTTGCACGAATAGAATTCAAACCGAAATACGATTTGGTTACTTATTTTCAGTACCCTTAAAACCGGTGCTTTATGAGTAATCAGAAATATGCCTTTCCGCAACAACCTGCGTCAGTAAGTTCGTTGCTGCAGATCGTTAAGCAGAAAAAACTTAAAGATATTGACTGGCGCAATGGCCGGGCCTTCTGCCTGATATATTACCCGGGGGAGGAACGCGAACATGCCATTAAGCAGGTGTTCGACCAATATTACGCTGACAATGCCCTGAACCCAACCGCTACACCCAGCATTGCTGAACTTGAAACCGAAACCGTAAGCATGTGTGCCGATCTTTTTAACGGCGATGAGCAGGTTTGCGGCAACATTACCACCGGTGGCACCGAAAGCATTTTACTGGCTGTAAAAACCGCCCGCGATTGGGCTAAAAAGAACAAACCGAACATTACCCGGGCGCATGTGGTATTGCCTGAGTCGGCACACCCGGCGTTTATGAAGGCCTTTCATTTTTTGACGGTAGACTTTACCACTACTAAAGTAAGCGGCAACTACCGGGCTGATGTTGCAGCGATGGAGAAAGCCATTACCCCAAACACTATTTTGCTGGTGGGCTCGGCACCCTCATATCCTTTTGGGGTTATGGACCCTATTACCGAAATAGCCGGGCTGGCTAAACGGAAAGGCCTTTTGTGCCATGTAGATTCGTGTATTGGCGGTTTTATGTTGCCGTTTTTAAAAGAGCTGGGCTATCAGATTCCGCCTTTCGATTTTTCGGTTGAAGGAGTTACCTCGCTATCAGCCGATATACATAAGTATGGCTACTCCCCAAAGGGGGCATCGGTTATTTTGTACAGAACCCATGATTTAAGGCGCTTTCAGTTTTCGTTATATACCAAATGGGCCGGTGGTATTTATGGGTCGCCAACAATAACTGGCACTCGGGCCGGCGGCAATATTGCAGGTGCCTGGGCGGCCATACGTTCTATTGGCAAAGAGGGATACCTGGAAATGGCAAAAGCTACCATGCAAACCACTGCGCAAATGAAACAGGCCTTTAAACAAATTGAAGAGCTTGAAATTATAGGCGAGCCGGATATGAGTATAGTAGCATTTAAATCGGATAAGCTGGATGTGTATATGCTGGCCGATGAGCTGAACAAAAGAGGCTGGCATTTTGAGCGACAGCAATTACCACCCAGCCTGCACTTTACGGTTAACTACATTCATAAAAATGTGGTGCGCGAATTTTTGGCCGACCTGCAGCAGTCTGTAGTCACTGTGCGCGAAAAACGGATGGCGCAGCTGGGTAATAAACTGCAAACCGGTTTGGTAAAGGGCCTTAGCAAAATACTGCCTGATGGCGCTATTGCCAAATTGCAAAAGAACTCGCCTCCCGATTTGAACAATGAAAACAAAGCAGCCATGTACGGTATGATGGGAGCCCTGTCGGGCACCGATGACCTGGAGCATATTGTGCTCGATTTTTTAGATGATATATACACGGCTAAATCCTGAAAAACCGAGCGGCGCCAGGTAAGTTCTCAATAGAGCTGGTATTGGAAACCACCACTCAAACCCAGGCTATACTTGTATCTTAGAAGCTGCCGCCGAACAACTATACTACCAGTATAAAAAATGTTGGCGGTGCATATACTACAGTTGGCGGTGGAGTTATAGTTTATACCCGAAGCCCCGCCCCGGTTATTTTAAGTACAGGCTATAAAATGAATATGAGCAGCTAATACTATAGTTATACTTACAAAACATATACTTGCAACACCAGGCTCACCTAACAGCGGTTTATAATGAATATAGGGATAAAAGTTTTTAGCAAGATAGTCTAGCCCAACAAGCCCTTCTCCATCAAATACTCGGCAATTTGAACGGCATTGGTGGCTGCGCCCTTGCGCAGGTTATCAGATACTATCCAGCAGTTTAATGTATTGGGCTGGCTTTCATCACGGCGGATACGGCCAACAAAAGTATCGTCTTTATCGTGTGCCAGTATAGGCATAGGGTATTTCAGGTTCTTTACATCGTCGTAAACAATTACGCCAGGTGCTTTCTCCAATATGCTGCGGATATCTGCTACGTTAAAATCTTTTTCGAACTCAATATTAACGGCCTCGCTGTGCCCGCCAACAACCGGTACGCGAACTGTTGTTGCAGTTACGCGGATAGAGTCGTCGCCCATTATTTTGCGGGTTTCGTTCACCATTTTCATTTCTTCTTTGGTGTAATCATTCTCTAAAAACACGTCGATATGCGGAAGCAAATTCAGATCTATCTGATAGGCATAAGCGCGCTTTCCATCTACACCATTCCTTTCGTTCATCAGCTGGTCAACGGCATTTTTACCGGTGCCCGTAACACTTTGGTAGGTAGATACCACTACGCGCTTAATTTTATAAACATCGTGCAGCGGCTTTAATACCACCACCATTTGAATGGTTGAGCAATTTGGATTGGCAATTATTTTATCGTTTTTGGTAAGCACGCCGGCGTTTACCTCAGGCACTACCAGTGGTATGTTTGGTTCCATACGCCATGCGCTGCTGTTATCAATAACCACGGTACCCACTTCTGCAAATTTAGGCGCCCACTCTTTTGAAGTTGAGCCACCTGCGCTGAACAAGGCTACATCAGGCCTTTTTGCAATAGCGTCGGTCATGCTTATTACTTCAAATTCTTTATCCTTAAACTTTATCTTTTTACCAACTGATTTTTCAGACGCCACAGGGTATAACTCCGTGACCGGAAAATTTCTTTCAGCTAAAACCTGTAACATTTTTGTGCCTACCAGACCGGTGGCACCCACTACTGCAACTTTCATGATATGGTTTTTGATTTTGAGTTGGCAAAAATAAGGTTATCTGCAAGGCAGAGGGTCAATTATTGCAAAAAAATTAAGCCGTTCCGCTGTAAGGCAATCAAAGTAAAATATTACCTGGTGCTGACGGGGTTCTTTTTGAGGGCTGATAAAAAAAACTTACTTTAACTCTCAGAACAAAAACCGCAAAATCATAAGTTATGAGGAAGCTGGCCCCTCTGGGTTTTTTCATTTTCGCTTTAACCGGGCTTTTTGCCCAAATAACGCCCCTTTTTTATAATAACGGGGCCGACATTTATGTAAAAGATGGCGCCTTTATGATTGCCACCCAGGGCAACAATGGTTTAACCGGCTTTTATAACGTGGCCAACCAATCAACCGGTTCGGGTGCTATTATCAATGAGGGTACCATTGTGGTACAAACGTTTTTAAAGAATGACGATAGCATAATAGGCAATGGCGATACCATACAGGTTGCCGGAGACTGGATAAACAACAAGCTTTACACAGGTAATAATAGCTATGTGTATTTAAACGGCAGTGTTCCGGTGCAAAACATAACCGGCACTGCAGTTACTACCTTCAATAACCTTGATTTAAGTGCGGGACCGGTTAAACAACAAAGTATTGACGCCATTACAACCGGGGTTTTAAGCCTTAATAATGCTGAACTAGCCACTGATATTAACCAGATGCTGGTAACAAACACAAATGCCGTTGCGGCCATTACCTGGGGCACCGGTTTTGTTAGTAGCGTAGGCACTGGTAAACTTGCGCGGGTTACCAATACTGCTACAGGTTATATTTTTCCGTTGGGTTCTCCTTCATATATAAACGGGCCTTCTATTTTCAGACCCATTGAAATGACACCGCAGGGCGGCACAGATACCTTTGCAGCCTGCCTGGTTAAAGGCAATGCTACCAACGATGGTTATAATGTACAAACTACTGATAATATATTGTGCTCAGTTAACCCAAGCTTTTATCACCGCCTTTACAATGGCAGTGGTGCGGCAGCGGCCGACCTGACCATGTTTTTCAACGCCGTAACAGATGGAGACTGGACTGATGAAGCACACTGGAAAAATAACCAGTGGAACTATATTGCCCCGGCCACTGCAGGCAATCAGCTTGGTTTTAGCACCCTTACAGTACCGGCGGTAAGTGATTTTAACCCAGACCCTTTTGCTTTGGCGCATAAAAAATTTCCGCTTGTTGCAGGGCCTGATGTTGACCTGATACAGGGCCAAAGCACGGTTTTTGCCCCTGTAATTGGTGCGCAGTCGGGTTATACAGTTGAGTGGACGCCCGATTTAAATTTGACCTGTAATACCTGTGCCGACCCAACAGCCAGCCCGGCCGTTACCCGCGAATACACCATTACAGTAACAGATCCTGCCGGATGTAAGCTGTCCGATTCGCTGAATGTGGAAGTTTCTGAACTGGGTTTGTTGATACCTACGGGATTTTCGCCGAATGGTGATGGGGAGAATGATGTATTCCGTGTACTGAATAAGAATCTTGCACAAGTAGACCTGGTTGTATTTAACCGCTGGGGAGAAAAGATATACGAAACTACCGACTGGACAGTTGGCTGGGATGGAACCTACAAAGGTATGAAACAGGATGTAGGCGTTTATGTTTGGGAATGCAGCTACCGTTTTATTGGCGAATCAACCATCAAAACTGCAAAGGGTAACGTTAC
>Ga0316224_1001725_pt1 | contig 22617 bp, 31 predicted proteins | sample TBH18013metaG_FD_206254 | JGI IMG/M metagenome (GOLD analysis project Ga0316224, IMG submission 206254) | Freshwater microbial communities from Trout Bog Lake, Wisconsin, USA - TBH18013 | ecosystem: Environmental > Aquatic > Freshwater > Lake > Hypolimnion/Profundal zone | place: USA: Wisconsin... | reverse complement strand
TAATCCTGTTACTGAACTGTTGTTTGTTATTCTGTAAGATATTACTGTGGATGCAGTTGTAGTCAATAATACTTCGGATGGGCCACCAAAAGCTGCATAAGCAGCACCATTAGTAGGTGAATATACTGATGATATGCTACCTATGTAAGCACCCGCGGTTTCATTATACCAACAAAGTGCCATGTTTCCTGCAGTGGTAGTTATATTAGGAACTTGCCCTATAATTCTATAAGTCTTATTTGCAGCAAGTGTTATTTGACCAGATGCAGTCGCAAGTGTTATATCGCTACCATTATAGTTATCAACTTGCGTAAAAACAACTAAATTATTGGCTGATAAATTTGTAGTTTGTTGCGTTGAACGAGAACCCCTCATATAACTTGCAGCAGGTATTAAACCTTGTGAACCTGTTGGTCCCTGTGGCCCAGTAAAACCTTGTGAACCTGTTGGTCCCTGTGGCCCAGTAGCGCCTTGTGCCCCGGTAGCGCCTTGTGTACCAGTGGCACCAGTAGCTCCCTGTGGACCAGTGGTGCCATTCAATCCATTTGCGCCAGTAGGACCCTGTGGACCTTGTGAACCTTGTGGGCCTTGACCAATAGAACCAGTTTGCGAATAAACTACACCGTTTGTTGCTATTACTAAATAATTAGTCAATCCAGATGTAGCACTAATAGTATTAATTGCTAATGTGTTAGTTGTAGTTTTACCAGTGCCATCTACTGACATTACATTTGTTCCTGCGCCATTTTGTATAGCTAAAACAATGTCATTATCAGAACCACTGCCTTGGCGTATATTTAAACCATAATTTGAAGCATTAGTTATAATTTCTGGATTACCTGAAGAGTTATTATAAGCTTGTTGTAAAGTTGTAGTTGATAATCCAGATGCGCCACCTAATACTTCACCAAATTTAGAAACATAATTAAATATAGCTTGAGAAGTATTAGATAAATCAGTAGCATTTTTTTGAACTGATAAAATTCCTATTAATATACCATTTTCTGAATTATTAGCATTAACTACAAATTGCTCAGTTTGTTGCCCAGCAACCGCAGCTGCTAAAGTAGAATAAACTTGTTGTCCATATTGAACTCTTATTACACCTGTTGGGAATATATAAACTCTTTGATTAGTTGCTGCATTTGATGAACCACGAACAGAAGTAATAACCCCACCAACATCATAATTAGTTGGATCAATAGTGTTTATATTTGAATAAGTACCTGTGCCTAGTTGTGTTCTATATTGAAATGTAGCAGGAGACTGTCCTGTTAATGTTGCACTATTAGGATTTAAAGGATTTATTACAAACCCAATACCATTCCCCCAAAGAGTGCCAGTTGATGTTTGAAAATTCATAGTTCCTGTTGAATACGCAGAAACAATTATACCTTGATTAATCAATGTCAATGGGACCCATAAATCTCTTAACGCTGAAAATGGTGATACATCATAATCTGTAGTATTATTAACATTCTGAATACTTGATTTATTAGGATGTACTATTTTGCCTAAATAAATATTAAGCCTTCTTTGTTGAGGTGTTGGAAAAGTATTTTGTAGTATTAAAGATGCAGATGCACTTATTAATACATAAGTTGCTATATCAGTAGTTAAAAAAGAAGAAGTTACACCAGTTGCTCCAGAATAAGTAATTAATTGTACTTTTGGTAAAACTGAATAAGAGCCAGTATTATAAACTATCCAACCATTAATTGCTGGCACATTAAATGTAGTTGAAGAAGATACTGTTAAACCTGGACTAGCTACATAATAGGCACCAGTTGAATTAACATTACCATCTTCTATATTTCTTTGTCTAGCAGTAATAGATAGATTAAGATTTTCGTTATTTAATTGAACATAAATTTTTCCAGTTGTTGAGCCAGTTGCTACAACATAACCACAAACCATTGCTCTTGACGAGTATTGTAAAGAATAAAAATCTGTTAAGTATCTACCAGCAATAGTATCAGATAAATATAATTGTTGTCCTGGCGAAGGTGTACCACTAATTAAAGTTGTAGTATTAGCACCAGTTATTATGCCTTGAGTAATAATTAAACCAATTGAACCATTAGGTATATCATCATTTGCTAAGCCATTTACATTAGCAATTAAATCATTACTAGATAATGATAAAGTAACAGTAGGTATACTACCAGATGACCCATTTATATGAACAGCACCAGCTTTTGAAATAGTAGCACCAGTTAAATTATAAGCTCTAAAAAAGGTTTCTCTGCCTATATGTATAGGTGAAGTAAAAACACTATCATCATAATAAGCTAACGCTTGTTCTGTATTATCATAAAATAATAAAGAAGTAGTGGCAGATATAGTAGATGGATTTTGATTAAATACAATACTACTAATATTTGTTATATTACTATTAATATAAACCGAATTTGAATTAGTACCTATTGTTAGAGTTGTTCCGTCAAATGTTAAATTTGATTGTGCAGTAGCACCAGTTGTTGTGCCATTAGATACTAAAATTCTATTTGCTCCAGGATTTGATATAGCATTAAATCCTGGGCCAGTAGCACCTTGTGGACCAGTAGCACCATTCAACCCATTAGCACCGGTAGCGCCTTGTGGACCAGTAGCACCATTCAACCCATTAGCGCCGGTAGCACCTTGTGGACCAGTAGCACCATTTAATCCATTAGCACCAGTAGCACCTTGTGGACCAGTGGCACCATTTAAGCCATTGGCTCCAGTAGCACCCTGTGTACCAGTAGCACCATTCAAGCCATTAGCGCCCGTAGCACCCTGAGGACCAGTAGCACCAGTAGCACCTTGTGGACCAGTAGCACCTCGTGAGCCAGATGCTCCCTGTGGCCCGGTGTTACCAGGAGCACCCTGTGTACCGGTAGCGCCATTCAATCCGTTGGCGCCTTGAGGGCCGGTGGCTCCCTGCGGGCCAATTTGACCAGGTGCGCCTTGGGCAGCCAACAATGCCCAGTGTGTTGAATCTAAATTCGGCGGTGTAATTGAACTTACAGTAGCGGTACAAAACCAAGAAGCAGATGCATAACCTACTGCACTATCAATAGAATATGTAAACCCAGATACCCAAGTACCACACCATATTAACCCCATTGGACCTACTGGGCCATAATCACCCTGTGGCCCCTGTGGGCCAATGGCGCCAATATCACCCTGCGGGCCAGTGGCACCATTTAAACCGTTGGCGCCAGTTGCGCCTTCTATACCAATTTTTCCACCAAGATTTATATACCAAAAACTAGAAGTTATGCCAACACCATAAGAATAATCTACTGTAATAGACATAGACCCTGTATTAATATCATAATAATCTATTTCTCCTAAAAAATAATTATTTATACCATCTGAATTATACCCCTCTATATAAAGATTTGAATAATCATTTGAAACAATTACTGTTTGATTTTCCGTATATGCTAAACCTGGCTGTGTATTAAAATTAACAACTTCTCCAATAACTGGAGTAATAATATAAGTGCTTGATGTGCCAAAATATAAATAAACTGATGCACCAGTTGGACCCATTAAACCCTGTGGGCCAGTAGCACCATTAACACCATTATAACCCTGTGGACCAGTTGCGCCATCAATACCATTATGACCTTGAGGACCAGTGGCGCCTTGAGGACCAGTAGCACCATCAATACCATTGTGCCCCTGAGGACCAGTAGCACCTTGAGGACCAGTAGCACCATCAATACCATTGTGACCCTGAGGACCAGTAGCACCTTGAAGACCAGTAGCACCTTGAGGACCTATGCTATAAGTACCACCACCTATGTTAAGAGGATTTCCAAACCCATCATAGTAAAGATTATCAACTATTTGAACAAGTCGCCCATACGAACCAGAGACGGTAACACCAGTTAAATCATTTTGAAGCATATTAAGTATATATAAAAAAGAAACTAATCCAAAATTTTATTATTATATTATTAATAATAAAAAAGTCCTCTAATAGACAATAATTTTTATATATACCCTATGCCATTCAGATATTTTAAATGGGAAGAAACTAACTTTACTTGGGATAAATTAGATATGCCTTGGGAACTTGTTGGTGAATTTATAGAAGTAATACGCAAACATGGTGGGGCACAAGCTTATGTCGATGGAAATCCATGGGATGTTACTAAAAGAGAATTAGGTGAGGAAAAAACTAAAAAAATAATTAAATTATTTTGCACAGTTAATAATTTAGATTATAATGAGGTTTTAGAAAAAAGAGATAATATAAAAATAACTGTTGAGCAAATAGATAAAGTTATAAATGAGGCTATAAAAGTTGGCGTTAAAATTGATAAAAAAATATAATATATAATCTATGGAAAATAGTAAAAAAGATATAATAAATTTCATGGACTTCTTCAAAAAAGAAGATGCGCCAGTATTTAAAACCGACTTTAAAAAAGAAGATTTTGATAATTTCTTTATTGAGGAAGAAGAACCTATTACAGAAGAAAAATTCGTTGAGAAAAAAATAGAAAAAATAGATAAACTTATCAAAGAAGTGGATTCTATTAAAGAAGAAGTTACACATATATTAGAAGAAGTTGAAGAAGAAGTTATCGAAGAATCTAATGATGATTTTTATCCTGTTTTTTTAGATAAACCAGAATTATTCACATGCCAAGTATCTATTGATGGTGCTGATATTAATAAGACCGAAGCAAGATTAGTTATAGAATCGGATGACTGGACTATTATGTTCAATGGTGATATAAAAAGAAGTGGACAATGTGAAATAAATATGAAAAAACTATCTATTTTAAAAGAAGGCACCATTGGTAAAATACGCTTAGAGATAATAGCCGAGGGCTCACTATTTATTCCATGGGAAGAAGATTTTAAAGCAAAATTATCTAAAAAAGTTAGTGTTTCAGTTAATGAAAATAGAAATACTAAAAAAATACAACCTAAAAATATAACACCTTCTGTTAAAGTTAATATAAAGAGATAATTTTTTCCATTTCTAATTTTATATCTTCATCAAATTTAATTATAAAAAGCGGAATATTGTTTCTCATGCAATATTCCATTTTTAATTTATCTCTATATTGTGCTATTTTAAATTTCTCCTCTGTTGGATGAAATTTTACAAATCTTCTATAGTGTTGTTCGCCGTTATACTCCAATAAATATTTTAAATTACCTTTACTATCTAATACCCCAAAATCAAAGTATAAAATTTTCTTGTATTTTAAATCAGGAAATGTAAATTGAGGTTTATAACTTATATTTTTTTCTTCTAACAATTTTTTTATTATAATTTCTCCTTTAGATGAAGAACACTTAGGGCATCCTATACCCAATAAATGGCTATTTGGTGTTTGTTTAAAATCTCCATGCATTCTACAATTTATTGTAACTTTAATTTTACAAAGTTCATAATCTACTTTATCATAATTATATTTATCACCATGAACTTTTATAGATTTTTCTATAAAAGTTCTAGTATTGGATTTTTCCTTACCTCCACATTTATAACACCCGCCACTATTTAGGTGTAAATATGGTGTTTGTTCAAAATCACCATGTATTTTACATGTTATGATAATTTTATTTTCGTTATTAATATAATTAACTTTATTATAAATATATTTATCACCATGTATAAGTTTTGCCTTCTCTATAAATTCTAATGTATTATAGTTATAAGTTCCACCACATTTATCACATCCAAATCCACTTAAATGGTTTCTTGGTTCTTGTTCAAAATCTCCATGTATTTTACATGTTATGATAATTTTTGTTTTAGAACCAGTATATAATACTTTATCATAATTATATTTATTTACATGAACTAATTTTGCCTTTTTTATGAACGATTCAGTTGTTAGTTTTTTATTACCACTACATTCTGCACAATTATTTCCATTTAAATGTTCGTATGATCTTTGTTCAAAATCTCCATGTATTTTACATGTTATGATAACTTTTTTCTTTGTGCCAGAATAGATTGTTTTATCATAACAATATTTGTCACCATGCTTTTCTTTAGATTTTTTAATAAAATCCTCGGTTGTTAATTTTTCACCCATTTTTATTAATCATTTTTATCTTCTATTATGTAGATATATCTACCAGATGGTGTTAATTTTACTTTAATTAAACCTTTTTTAACCCAATTAGTAAGTGTGTTTCTGCTAATTTTATACTTTTCTAAAACTTCTTTTGCCTTCATTTCCATAATGTATATATTAATATATTTTTGTTTTGTATATTTTTGTATATTTTTTAACAAAAATCACTTTTAAAAGTAAATAATTAATGCTATCTTTGTAAAAAGTTAGCATTTTTTATGAAGCGCATCAAAATAAGTCCACGACATAATTACCAAAAGAAATTAGAAGATTTATCTTTTAATTTCCATTCTCTCAATAATATCTATTGGGATGAAAGTGCGTTTTACTCGTTTTTACCAAACGAAGTTGATAAAATAGAAGCCGTAACAAATGAACTATACGAAATGTGCTTAAAAGCTGTTCAATATGTTATGGATAATAACCTATATGAAAAACTTCATATTGACCCTAATCTTATTCCGTTAATAGAAAGAAGTTGGGAAAATGAAGAACCTTGTGTGTACGGTCGCTTTGACTTAGCATATACAAACGGCTCAGAACCTAAAATGTTAGAGTTCAATGCCGATACCCCTACATCACTTTATGAATGTTCAGTTGTGCAATGGTTCTGGTTGCAAGATTTATTTAAAGATAAAGACCAGTTCAATTCAATACATGAAAGATTAATTGGTTACTGGGCAAGCTGCTTAGAATATTTTAATGGTGAAACAGTTCACTTTACTTGTGTTCGTGAATCCATCGAAGATTTTACTACGGTTGAATATCTTCGTGACACTGCTCATCAAGCAGGACTTAAAACTAAGTTCTTGTATATTGATGAAATTGGCTGGGACTCAAAACATGAATGTTTTGTTGACATGGAATGTCAACCAATCAAAAATATATTCAAATTATATCCATACGAATGGTTAATAGCAGAAGATTTTGGTGTTAATATCATCAAAGATAAAAATCAATCTAAATGGATTGAACCTGCCTGGAAAGCAATACTTTCTAATAAAGGCATTCTTCCTATCTTATGGGAAATGTTTCCTGATCATCCAAACTTATTAGAGTGTTATTTTGATTCACCTAATACAATGATTGATTATGTTAGTAAACCAATTTACAGCCGTGAAGGTGCTAATATAACAATTTATGATAAATTAGCAGTTGCCGCACAGACAGATGGCGAATATGATACCACTTCTTTAATATATCAAAAAAGAGCAGAAATTTCATATATTGATAATAATTATGCAATTATAGGTAGTTGGATTATAGGCGGCGAAGCAGCAGGTATGAGTATTCGTGAAAGTTTAACACCAATTACTGATAATTTATCAAGATTTTTACCACATATAATATCTGAATAAAATGGCAAATATACAAGCAAAACTCCGTAAAGTTACTTTAACTAACGAAACTCTTTTACAATTCTGTGAAAGAAAGGTTAAAGAAAAATCTAAATCAATCAGAAATAAAGGTTTAGAAAAATCTGGCTATGATGATTGGGTTGAAGCCTTTAATGATTTGTGTGATGAATATCTATTGTTAGATGATACCTTATTTAAGGTGCTAAGTATGAAAGAAGATGAACATTTCCTGCTTATAAGTCATAATGCCGATGGCACAATAGACATCGCAATGGATTATCATGATGGCGCCAGCACTTGGCAAGATAATTTCGATAAATCCGATATAGAACTGCTAAAAAAATAAAAAAAGAACCCTTGTAGTTAAACTTGGACGCAAGTATAGTTTCGGGAAGGTATTCTGGTGGCAGGTCCGTTTAGTATTAGCGTACTATATCAACTGTGAACGGTGGCAACATCCACGCCGAGAGGGTTCTTTTTTTAACTTTTATTTAACATAAATTATTTGTCTATTTCACATTTTTTAACTATTTTTGTAAAAATTATTAAGCAATGAAAAAACTTCTTATTCCAATTTTTGCGTTATTTCTGCTCACATCATGTAATGATGAACCAGAAACCACAAAACAAACAATGAGTGTTGATAAACACGGCACTTGTGTGGTTGAAATTAACCAATACAATACTGAAAGAAACACTATTGTAAGTTACACTGATAGCGTATATAACGCAGATGGTAATTTTATTGGGATTATATCTCATAAAGATACTATACCAAGTTTAGGTATGAAAACCGATACCTTAGAAACAGAAAGAACTTATACTGATGCTAATGGCGATGAACAGTATGTAGATACTGTTGTTACTCATTGGCGTAGGTATCAAATGTTTATTAACCTTTCTAAAAATGCCAACTAATGCGAAAAAGTAATGCAATAACAATTGGGTTGCTTGCGGCTTCGATTGCATCCTGCAATCATCACCCACATGCACTACATAGGCACCCGACACTAACCGACCCTAATTGGGATGATAACTATTATGTAGATGATGGTTATGGTTATTCACCGATGATATATTATTACCCATTCTATGTAGATTACTCATATGGGTATTATGGCGGGCATGTCTGCAATCATACTTCGGTTGTATATAGAACTCGTAGTGGTGGTTATGCAGCCACATCGGGTGGTAGAGTAGCCCGTGTAAGTGTGCCACATGGTTCTATAGGACATGCTTCTTATACTTCAAGAGGTGGATTTGGTTCATCAGCACATGGTTCATCTGCATCGTAATGAATATTCATATTAAAGATATTGAGTCATTTGAAGCCATGAAAATGGCTTCATTGGCTCAATGTCAATTCGGTTCGGTATTGTATAATACTAGCGATGAATTTTCGGATGTAGATATACATTATGTATATGCTACATCTGTAAATGAATTGAATAGTTTCCTAAAATCGCATCACCATCTGCAATATAAAGAAGAAGGTAAAGATCATATATTTGTAAGTTTGCATACTTTTTTGCATAACTTATTAAGAGGTGATAGTACAGTTTTATTTGAAATTGTACACTCTGATGCTTTTAAAAATACGCCACTAAGCTTCTTGTATGATATGAAAGATGCCTTTACAAATTATGCCATTGTAAGAAGTTATCTTGGTTTTGCAAGGCGTGATATTCAGCATTATCATAAAGCAAAAGGACATCGTGAACAGATTAAGTCATTAGGTCATATTTTGCGTGGTTACTATTTTGCACAATCTATTTTAGATGGCAATTTTCGCTTAATCAATGATGAATTTTTGGCAATCTTTGCTCAATTAAAAGCAATTAGTGAAAATGATTTTACAGAGAAAAAACGCTGGTTAGCACATGGTCAAAAAATTGTAACAGAATTAAGAGAGGAATTGAATCATAAGTTCAATAACAATACCTTAAATTTGCCAAAATATATGTCCGTGGAAAATCAAGTTAAACTTGATAGGGAAATTCAGAATTTGATGAAAATGCCAACTGCTTGGTTTTCTAAGCAAAATGCTTTATCTAAATTTGATTTAACTCCTTTTTATGACGCATTTGAAAATGAAATAACCTACTAATGAAAATACTTCAACCATTTTATATCTTGTATATACTTATTGTATTTGTTACAAGTATAGTAATTATATTGCCAGTTACATTATTTATAAGCATATTTAATGCCGATAAAATTATATTCAATATTGTAAAATATTGGAGCAAATATTGGCTATTCATGATAGGTATGCCTGTCGAAAAAATTGGAAGTGTGTCAAATGGTAAATATGTTTATGTTGCTAATCATATATCTTATTTAGATAGTATGGTTATTTTCTCAGCAATAGATAATTATTTTAGAGTATTAGGTAATAAAGAATTTTCACGAAAATTTATTATTGGTCTAATATATCGTCAAATAGTTGTAATGGTTGATAGAAATTCTCAAGAAAGCAGGAGAAGTAGTTTTAAGAAACTGCTTCAATATGTTAATGATGGTAATAGTATATTCTTATTTCCAGAAGGCAAATTTAATACTACTGAAAATACACTTATCAATTTCTATGACGGTGCATTTAAAATTGCGGTTGACACACAAACTAGTATAGTGCCAATAGTTTTACCTGATACTATTAGCAGATGGCATTATACTGCTTGGTGGAAAATAATTCCAGGTAAAAATAGAGCTATTGTTATGCCACCTGTTAGTCCGTATGGATTGACTGTGGAAGAATTAAAACAAAAAGTATATTCTATTATAGAAACTGAATTAAAAAAATATGACTATAACAATATACACTGATGGCAGTTGTGCGCCTACAAACCCCGGACCTGGTGGTTGGGGTGCTATACTTGAATCAGGTACTCATAGAAAAGAAATCTCTGGTTCATTTCGTCACACAACAAACCAAAGGATGGAATTGACTGCTGTTATAGAAGCAATTAAATGTCTTAAGGTAAAAAATGTAACATTAGATATTTATTCTGATTCTGCGTATGTAGTTAATTCAATCTCTAAAGGTTGGATAGATAATTGGGTTAAAACTAACTTCAAGGGTAAAGCAAATGTAGATTTGTGGAAAGAATTTCTTACTCTAAGAGATAATTATACTATTAACATGATTTGGGTTAAAGGACATGCTTCTAATGCAGGCAATAATCGCTGTGATGAATTAGCAACTGCGGCATCAAACAGCAAAAATAATTTAAACTGGGCTATAGACACATGGTATGAATCCATAACATGATGTTATTTATTTTTTATACCTTTCTTTTTCCTATATTTTTTATGTCTTTCTAATGCGGCTTTTTTCATTTTTAATTTTGTTTTTTCCGAAACTTTTTTATTTTTATGTGATTCGCTAATTTTCAATTTTGTTTCTTCCGAAACTTTGCTCCTTTTTCTTTTCTTTGCTGATTCACTCATCTTATTTTTAGCTTCCATGGTGTATTTTTTATTTGTTTGCGCAGCACTTAATTTTTGTTTTGTTTCATCTGATATAATTTTACCTTTATTAGATTCGCTAATTTTTTTCTTAGTTTCTTCCGAGAATGTAATTCCTTTATGCGATTCGCTCATTTTCTTCTTAGTTTCATCACTTACAACTCTGCCTTTAGCTGCTTCGCTCATTTTTTTCTTAGCTTCATCAGTATGTCCAATATTTTTTATACCTATGCCGCCTTCATTACAGTTCAACCCAAATATAAAACTATTATATTCTTTTATCCAAAATATTTCTCTTTCTTCTAACAGTTCAACAAAACATTCTTCAATAACCTCAAATATATGGGATTCCCAGCCATACTTTTCAATACTTCTATACAACTTTGTTTGCGTTTTGCAATGTTTTCCTTTATATCTACTTAATCGCTGTTTTAAGTTTATTGTCTGCCCAATGTATATTCTACCCGATGGACTTATTATTTTATAAATATAATTTGCTTGCTTTCCTTTATTGACAAAATAATTATAAATTATAATTATCTAAATTAGTAAGTAGATGCAAAATAAATTTTGAAAATTGAATTTTTTTTTGTACTTTTGTAAAAAATAAAATAAATGACAACCAAATTTTACACAAAATGTGATGTTTGTGATGGGGAAGGCGGCGTTAGCGTTTATTGCTGTCGTGGCTATGATGATATAGGCAATCCAGATTGTGGTTGTCGTGGACAAGGCTATTGGGAAGATTGTAACTACTGCGACGGAACTGGCAAAGTTCCTATTGATGATATTGAATGGGATTTTGATACTTTGGATGAAGTAGATAGGCATGATTATCAAGTTTATTATTCTATAAATGGCAAAGGTAAAAATGGTAATTATATAGCAACTGCTATTTATACTCATGGTGCATTTGATACACTTGAGGATATAGAAATAGATTAAAATAAAAACTAATGAGAAAAACCGATAAATACATATATTTTTGGGGCAATGCTGATATTTATTCTCAATGGCACCCATCTAAGTTTAAATGTCTTAAAACTGGTATTATATTTACTCATGCAGAACAATACATGATGTATAATAAAGCAATGGTATTTAAAGATACTCAAACGGCAGAAAAAATACTCAAAGCAACTAATCCAAAGTTACAAAAAGAACTTGGTAGAGAGGTTAAAAACTTTGATGCAGTTAAGTGGGATAGTGTTAAATATGACATTGTTCAAAATGCCTGTTATTTAAAGTTTACACAAAATCCTGATATGCTTGCTGAATTATTAAAGACTGGCGACAGAACTTTAGTAGAAGCATCACCATATGATAAAATATGGGGCATAGGCATGAAAGAAAATGACTATGGTGTAGAGGACGAAAAAAATTGGCAAGGTGAAAATCTTTTAGGCTATGCACTAACTGATACACGCAACTTTTTAATGGATTTACTCTATAATAAGGAGAACATATTTAATATAATATAGTTTATGGCAAACGACCAATTATTCATTCCGAAGAAAATCAAAGTAGGATGTCAGTGGCGAAAAGACACTTACACAGGTAAATTGGCATATGTAGTTTACTACAATGCTAAAGGACAACTAGCACAAGAAAAGTCTTGGCGTGGTTGGATACATGATACACCGCAAAAAGTATACGTAGGCTATGAAAATGGTCAGTATGTATATGAGGATAAAGAAGGTATTCCTATTGAAGATTACGATAATGTTCCAATGGAAGGCTTTGTGTTGAACAGAAAAGCTGGTGGTTATGGCTCAGGTTGGAATCATCGTCAAACTAAATGTCGTGTATGGGACCCCCGTGGTTTTGAGTTTGAAATAACTGTTGAGAATTTATTATTCATCTTACAGGAAAGCAACTCATACAAGGGCAAAGGCTTAGAAGGTGAGTTTGTATATGCTTGGTCAGGCAAAGATATAGTTCTTTTACCATGTTCTGGTGAAGATTATAAGAGTTCGCAAGAGTTCACCGATTTGAAGAAATTGAGTGTACATGCCAAAACATTAGTTCCTGGCAGAACTTATTACACTAAAGACCAAGAGAAAGTGGTTTACATGGGTAAGTATAACTATATAGAGTATGGTTATAATGAAAATATCAATGTATTACCTAATGAGCATATGTTCCTTGGTGAAGATGAAGTTTCCAACTTCTATATGAACCCTGTTGCCAAACCTCGTCCATTTAAGAACATGAAAGTTAATAAATTGGCTAAGTTAGTTGATGAAAATATAGTAGGTAATTTTGCTGAATTAGTAGAAGAACTTGAAAATTCAGGATTAGTAACTCCATTTATATCAATTGATATAAACCAATTTACTAATTCACGCTCAATTCTATCTGAAGGAGAGCAGAACTATAATTGCGCTAATAAAGTAGTGTATGCTAAATTGGCTGATAACCAATATGAATCATTTACTTTGCGTGAACATAAAGAATATGTACGCAACTATAGTTGGCTTAATGGTGGTAGAGATAATTCACATTATAAGTTCATGGGATTTAATTTATTTCCATCTGGAAATATAATAAACATCAAGGGCAACACTGTAATAGTAAGCAAAAAAGAACCACTAGCAAAAGGCACAAGCAATAATAGAGCTGGCTATCACCATGATAGAAATTATAGCCCGGCTGAAATTGATGCTATGAGGTTATATGAAATTGGTTTCAAGATTAAAAATATAGAAAAAATAAAAACAATATAAAATGGCAAAAGCATCAAAATCGGCACCCGTAACAAAAACTCGTGATGAAATTATCGTTGACCTCCAGAAGTTAATTTCTGAGAAAAAGTCTAAAATTTCCAAAATCACAAATTCTACTTATTTGACCAATCAGTCATTTAAAGAAACTACTAATTCAACAAGCAGAAACCTTAATACTGTTACTGACTCTAATGAGATAGTTGAAATATTGGCTATACTCTTACAGAAGGCTAATGCTCATGCAGAAGCAGCAACAAGATTAGGTGTTAAAGCATCTGAATTTAAGCATCAAGGTTACACTCTTAATGAGTGGGAAACTGACCTTAAAACTCGTCTTAATAAAATTTCTATCTCTTCTGAGAAAAAGAAATTGGCTGACCTTGAGGCAAGATTAGCTGCTCTCGAATCTCCTGAGCTTAAAGCACAAAGAGAGTTGGACGATATTATGAACGCATTAAATGAAGAATAATGGAAAATTTTAAAGTAATTACTGGTAGTGAATCAGGTGCTACCGAAATATCTCCTTTTGAAGATTATGATTCTGCTAAAGCTCATTATGAAGAAGTTAAACATGATGATTTTTATGCGGCATTAATAAAAGTTAATGAGGATGAAAGTGAAACTGTTTTAGAAGAAACGAGAAATGAATAATTCGGAAAAACTATCTTCACTTATTCGCCATGTAAAAATGGTAGAAAATAATTGCAATATTATCTCACGCAAAACCATGGAGTCAAATCCTGGTTTTGCGTTGTTATTTTTTAATATCCCTATTTGTTTTTGAACAAAGTGGCTGTAAATTAGTATAATGGTTTAATTTTATTAAATCATCTTCAGATTTAGCAGAAGATAATGGTATTATATGGTCGATGTCCCAACCGTAATTTATCTCACCATTATATAATCCTCTATTTTCCCAATTCATCCACGCTTCGAATTTAGATTCTAAATATAATTTAAAATCTTCAAAAGAACACCCTAATATAACTTCAGTTTTATTTTTTTTATTTAATCCCCTCTTGTGTAAGGAGTTTTTAATAAGATTACGCAAATTGCATTTAAGTTTAAATAAATCATCGGCATTTAATTTAGTCGAATAGTATTTATAATTTCTTTTAAGAATATTTTCCCTATTATCGAGATAATAATTAGCTTTTTGTATTTTGATTTTTTCTTTATTAATTAGATTATAATTCTTTGAAAGAAGAGAACATTTTTCAATATTATTTTTATAATATTCCTTTTTTGTTTTCTTATCCTTTTCTTTATTATTATCTATCCATTTTTTATTTCTAATATATGTTTTCTCTTTATTATCTTCATAATATTTTTTCGACATGAGATTACCACACTCTTTACAATGATATTTATATCCATCATTATTGTTTTTGCATTTACTAAAGCAATTAAAATCCTTTTCTAATTTACACATATTACATTTTTTCATATTATATATATTAATTTTTTTATATTAGTTTTTATATTATGTTCTGGGTAAAAAAAAATTTTGTTTTTAAAAAAAAATTTCGTATCTTTGTTAACTAAAATTAATAAACATGACGGAAAATTCAGCACAAACTGAACAAACACCAGTTGAGTCTAAGGAAACAATGACACAACCGCAAGAAACAGCAACACCAATTTTTACTATTAAAACACATCCCAAAAAACAACCGCCACTGAGGTCAGTATCAATATCGGATAATGTTATTGGTTCTGCTGTTGCTCAATCAGATGAGGTTACTGCAATAGCAGATGATCTTTCTATTACAAATGAAGAAAAAATTGAAAAACTTCAGGACTTAATTACTATTAAACAAGCAAGGCTTAAAACTCTATCACAAAGAGCCGCACAAACAAAATGCCTTGACGCTATTGAACTAGCAAGACAATATATCAACTTAATAAGTGCTGATTCTGGTATAGAATCTAGCGATGAGGAAGATATGAATATCTTTGATGCTATTAGTTATAATGCTAAAATGGTTGCGCTTAAAAAATCAAATGCGTTAATCATAACAGGTGATGCTGGTGTCGGTAAAACACATACTGTAAAAGAAGCAATTGCTTTCTTAAATCCTATCAAAGAATCTATGATTGTAGAAGAAGATGATGAGGAAGAAGTAGACGACATTGGAGATACAACAGAAGAACAACCAGAAGAAGGCAAAAAAGAAGGAGATGTCAATTTTGTAATTGTAGGACAAGAAACACCTGTTGTAGAACAACCTATTGTAGAACAACAACCTATTACAGAACAATCTGTAGAACAACCTACATTTACTGTTAAGGTAAAAAAACAGCCTGCTAAAAAACATAAAGTAGTCAAAACATTAGCCGAATCTCGTAATAATGTAGATTCAGGCTATTATATTGCAAGCGGTACTTGTACCGCAGCTGCTTTGTACGAACTTCTATTCATCCACCGTCACAAGTTATTAATATTTGATGACTTTGATTCGGTACTAAAAGATGATGATTGCATTAACCTATTAAAAGCTGCTTTAGATACATATCCTATTCGTGAACTATCTAAAATGACTAAAGGCAATTCATTTAACTCACTTGGTATGACTGACCAAGAAATGTGGGATGAATATGAAATTACACAAAAAGTTCCTAATCAGTTTAAGTTTTCTGGTAATATCATCTTCATTAGTAATATACACGAAGATAAATTTGATAAGGCACTTATTTCAAGGGCGTTACATGTTGAAGTTCGTTTAAGTAAAAAGCAAATGATTGAAAGGATGCACGAACTTATGTTAGATATTCGTCCAGAAGTTGATATAAGCTGGAAGTTAGAAGCATTACATCATTTGGAGTATTTAACTTCAAATTATATTTGTAAATTTGATTTGAACTTACGTGAACTTATCCACTTTATTGATATTAGAAAATCTTTCCCAGAAGAAACTATTACTTTGAACGGCAAAAAGATTGAACTATGGAAACAACTCGCTAAAAAACGCATAGTAAAGGCGAAACTAAGGCGATAAATAAAAGGCTCCAATAATGGAGCCTTTTATTTTATGTTTTTCTTAACACTTTTTTGTTTGCTATTGTTATAAAATAGCGTATCTTTGCAAAACAAATTTAAAAATTATGTCAATAATCAGTTATCTCAAAAGTTTATTGTATGAAGATGTGCCAGATACTAAAAAATTTGGCTCAATACCAGCATACAAAACACCACTTATGCCTTTGTTTGAACCAAAGCCTAGCGTAGGCGTTGATGAGGCTATAATCATCAGTTGTTATTTTAATCCTATGAAGTCGCCATACAGACGCAAAGGATTTGAAAAATTCTATGAAGGAATTAAGCATTATAATCACAAAATAGTTGAGTGTGTTATTGGTGATTCTACGCCTGATTTGCCTGATACTTTTGAGAAGGTTTATACAAAATCTTTATTGTGGCATAAAGAAACTTTATTGAATAATATTATCAAAACCCTACCTGCAAAATATAAATATATTTTCTGGTTAGATGCTGATATTATTTTCACTAATCCCAATTGGTTAGAAGAAAGTGTTAAGGTAATGAAAAATGGCGCTAATATGGTTCAACCATTTGAATTTGGTATACATCTCAACAAAGGCGAATTAGCACCTACATTCAATGTTAATGCTTACCGCCGTAATTGTTCTAATCCAACATTAAGGCATAAACAATTATGGAGAAGTTTTTGCTCTAATCATCCTAATTTATCAGGACACATCAATTATGATGCGCATGGACATGTTGGGTTTGCATGGGGCATTAAGCGTGAAATATTAGATATGGTTCCTGGTGGGCTTTATGATAAAGCACTTGTTGGTGGTGCTGACCACATAATGGCACATGCCGCAGCCGGCCATATCCCACACAATTGTATTACAAAATCTTTTACCGATGATATTCAAGCAGTAAATGAATGGTCGAAAATTTTCTACGCTGCTGTCAAAGGTAAACTTGGTTATATACCAGGTGATATATATCATATCTGGCATGGTGAATTGAAAGACCGCCAATATTTTAAGCGTGTAACTGAATTTACCACAAAAGCAAAACGCATACAACAGCGTGATGAAAATGGGTTGTATATCACAGATGATGTGGATGATACAAATTATATGATGCAATACTTTATGATGCGTGAAATCATGGATGATGGTGGCGATGTAATATTACAAGATTCTGACCCAAATAATTATCCAGATGATAGCATACAATATGGTGGTGGACAAACAGACGGTGCTGGTGCCGGTGGCAGCTGGGTTGATAGTCAATCACAACCAAATTATCCACAAGATAGTGTCCACCAAGATAATTCAAGTTTTAATCTAAGTGATACAAATAACTTCAGCCAAGACAATGGTGTAGACAATGGTATACACCAAGATACTACAAGTTACAATCTTAATGATAGTAACAATGATGGGTATCAAGGTAGCACTTTTTCTTAGGCTAAAGGTGAACAATAAAAGACAAAAAAGTTGCTAATTATTTTAGCAACTTTTTTCGTATTTACAAAAATATTTCGTATCTTTGTTGCTAATGAGCGAAATAATAATAAGAGGTAGAGTTATACCAGAAGAATGCACACATCAAATCCAAGTAGGTGAAAAAGCTTATAGCTGTGACGGTAAAAAATACACAGAGATAAATAGAAGGCATACTGGTATAGCCTGTAAAGGTAATCATTTGTGGGGAGATTTTATTAAAGAATATCAACATGTTGAAGGGTAAAAATTTAAACATATTTGTTCGCTTCGGCGGCACTAATATCAAAAGACAAAAGGGGTTTAGAAAGTCTGATACTTTCCATTCGCCACCTGCTAGTAAGGGATTTTATGCTATGCCATTAGTTGCACAAGAGTTTTTCTTATTAGGCTCTATGGATGTTTATCAACCAGGCACTATGCCTAAAGAGCCTAAAAAAAAAGTTATTGGGCAATGGGAAGATGGTTACCCTAAATATGAACAACTACCTGATGAAGTATGGGAAAATCATAGTAAAAGGCGAAAAAAGGCTCTTTCTGTTAAAAGAAAACAATTCTATAAAAAAACAGGTAATATCTGGCATCATTTAGCTGAATATACTGATAGAAACGAAATAATTGCTGAACACAATTCTTGGGTAAAAACTTCCATACAGGCATGGCAAAAAGCATTTGTTAAAATGAGTTTAAAACATCGTTATGGTGAAAAGAATAGTTCTTGGGATATGTCAACAAATTCAATCAATCAACCAGCTCGTTCTGGTATAACAGGTATGTATTCAAAGGATCATTGTGAGGTTTTCTTTGATGAAAAGGTTTAACAAAATCTTAACTTTTTAATTTTTGCTATTAAAAATAATTGTCGTATATTTGCATAAAATAAAAATATGATTACAGTAATTATAAGACCAATGTACACAACCGATTTAAAATTCCGTAAAGGTATGCAAGTTGCTGTATATGAAGGTACAACTGATGGTACTTGGATAGCCAGACATGCAGACCCTCCTTTAGTAAAATATGAGGATAAAGTTGCGAAACAACATCCTGGTGAAGAAATAAAGGAAAAGCGCCTATCATTTGATGAAATAGATTGGGATCTTGCTGGTTATAGTCGTCACGAAATGCGTAGATAATATGAAGAAAATTTTACTTTTATTTGCTTTTATTGGATTATCTTTCTTGTCTTATTCGCAAGAATTATATCTTGGTAAAAATATGGATGAAATAAAATCCATAAGTAATATCAATGGTATTGATCATTTCTATGGTAGAAAATGCCTAAATTCCGAAATAGATTCAAATACCAGAGATATTTTTGTATTTAATGAAAATAATATCTGCATAGAATATATCCGTATTGTAAAAAACACCGATATTTCTGATATAGAGCAGTATTTACACACCTATTATAAAATTCGTGAGTATTGCTACGAAGATTATTCAAGTGGATTAATAGCTATGGTTAACCCACTAACTGATAATCTATTTCAAATCAGGATTAAAAAGAACAGATTGTGAAAAAAGAAATAAAGTTTACCAATATTAAAAACTTTGGTTATACCATAGTTAAAACACTTTCTATACCTGATGGCGTAGAATTTATAAGAGCTTTACCTCAAAAACATTCTTCAAAGAAAGGGTTTAGTCGCAAACATGCTATCGCTGAACTTGCGGCAATTAATCCAGCTTGTGTTTGTTGTGGCCTAGTTGGTAGCAAACTGTGCTTAGGCAAAGATGGTGCTGGTGGGGTACATTGGGATTTATACACTGATGATGATATTGCATTAAGTGTTGATCATATAGTGCCTAAAGCACTTGGCGGTAAAAACCATATGGAAAACTTTCAAATAATGTGTAGTCAATGTAATACACTTAAGCAACATTTTCCTAAGCGCACAGATGGTTATAAAAAACTTTTAGATTTGCTGAAAGGTGAATTTGAAGTACAAATAAAAATGGGCAAAACTCCATTTTTACGCATAGGATATTGGAAACAACTTGATGGTGCAATTTTTTCTCAAATAGAAGATTACTTCCATGAAGTAAGCTTATTTGATGAAGATTGTGGCTGGTTATATTCTTATTACTTTAAAGATAAATAATCATGTACGGTAGACACTATTATAATCTACCTTATTATAAGGCAATTGGAATGAGGGTTGCACTCATATTAGCAATAATTGGATTTATCTGGTTATTTATATACTATATCTTTTTTCATTGGAACACAATGCCTGATGGTAGAAAATATAGGACACATTATATATGTACTATGGGCATAATGAAACTACAATAGTGCCAGTTACATCAATTGGCCCGAATAACCAGGTTACTGTAACAACAGAGGTTAGAACAAACTATGTTTGTGATGCAGGATATACTGATACTACTTGGAAAGATACTTGGAAACAAGAAACTAAAACAGAAAAAGATGGCAAGAAAAATGATTGAGTATGAATCTGCTGATTACGGCATATTCTTAATACAGCAAGAAGGCAAAAAATGGATAATTGCTTGGGACCCAGAGCAATGCTATGAATGGCACTCGATGGATCCTTCTGAATGTGAATACATTGATGATTTACTTACATATTGCATAGCAAATCCAAAAAATCTATCATCCGAAGATTTTAAAGATTACCCAAAAAATGAGTTTAATTCTGAGGAAGAAGCAAAACAATATATTGAATCTAAATTTGGAACAATTTCTTAATATATGAAAAAACTACTAACAATAGGCTTATTAGCCTTAACACTTGGCTCATGCCAACGTATGAATGCTGATTATGAATCCCGCTTAGCTGGAGTTAAAAAAGTTTGTCCTAACTGCACTTTTCATTCTTATGGCGTTAATGGTACTACATACTATGCCATAGATACATCAAAGCAACCAAATTATGTTTATATTGTGGATTTTTGTGATGGTATTGTTTATTCTACTTCTACTGTTGACCACTTAATAAAAATAAACTAATGAAAAATATACAAAAAGTAATAGAAGAAATTAAAAAAGATAAACTAACGGCAATAGTTTCTATTATTATAGTTGCTATAGTTATTATAGGTTTATATCTTGATACAAAAATTTAACCACCAGAAATGGTGATTTTTTATTAACAAAATTTTAACAAAAAAGTTTTGTAATTTGTGAAAATAATCGTATCTTTGTACTTCACTAATAAAAAACAAAAAAACAAAAATTATGATGACATTTCTGACAGTCGTAGCCTTCTTAGGCATTGTTTATGGTGTAGCAGGCTACATTTTAACAAAAGTTAATCCTAAAAACCCAATCCTACCACAGCGGAGCTTGGTATTGAAAGTTTCTATTGCAGTATTCGCCTTCTGCTTTGTAATTAATGAAACATTACAGAAAATCGGCGCACAAGAAGTTGGTGTGGTGGTTTCACCAACTGGTGTTAAACACGAACCGCTGACAACAGGTTGGCACTTTGTAATGCCATGGAATACAGTGAAGCGAATGGATAAAACTATATGGGTTTATACATTAACTTCAAACACTAAAGAAGGCGCTAAAAATGCGGATGATGCAATCTGGGCACCTACTTCAGATGGTATTAAAATGGGCTTTGATATCTCAGTTAACTGGCGTATTGACGCATCAGAAGCTGCATGGGTTTATTCTAACATGATTAATGACCAAGCTATTGATGGTAGATATAAATGGATGGAAGAAAATATCATTCGACCTGCGATTAAATCTATCATGCCACTTACTGTGAGTAAATATACTCCTATTGAATGTTATTCCGATAAGCGTAATGAAATACAGCAAAAGGTACAAGAAGCACTTAAAAAGGAATTAATATCAAATCGTATTATAGTAGATGTAGCACAAATTCGTGAAGTTTATTATAATAAAGATTATGAAGCTTCTATTAATGCCAAGAAACTTGCCGAGCAAGAAGTTCTTCGCTTAGTTCAAGTTACCCGCCAAAAGGATGAACAGCTAAAACAAGCAGAAATAGATAAGAATATTGCTATCGAAAAAGCAGAGGGTGAAGCTAAATCTCTTAAAATCAAGGGTGAAGCTATCAATCAAAATCCAAAAATTGTTCAACTTGAATGGATTGCTAAGTGGGATGGTGTGTTACCTACCTATATGATGGGCAATGGACAAAATGTTATGATGAACCTTGGTGATGCGAAAGCAAAGTAAGTAAAATTACCAATTTTCACAAAAAAGACTGCAATCATTAAGATTGCAGTCTTTTTTATGTGCAATTTAACGCATTTTTAAGTATAAATTTTGCTGTTTCAGATTATTTTAGTATCTTTGTATTGCTGAAAAATAATGCTTAAATGAGTGAAAAAAAGAGCAAATTCTCAATCGCTTCAATATGCCGACAGATAACCAAAGTTTATTTGTCCACTATTAAAGAATACTATGAGAATAATCAATTTGTTGGTCATAATATGGAAAAGTTAATAACTACTTATGAAATAAAAGGTAGACAT
>Ga0316224_1001724_pt1 | contig 22626 bp, 22 predicted proteins | sample TBH18013metaG_FD_206254 | JGI IMG/M metagenome (GOLD analysis project Ga0316224, IMG submission 206254) | Freshwater microbial communities from Trout Bog Lake, Wisconsin, USA - TBH18013 | ecosystem: Environmental > Aquatic > Freshwater > Lake > Hypolimnion/Profundal zone | place: USA: Wisconsin... | reverse complement strand
ATCCAAACATGCCGGAGGCCCACGGTGACATCCCAGACCCAGCGCGTGGCCGTGATCCAGGCCGGATCCTTCCTGTTCGACACGCCCCGGACCCTGGCCAAGCTCGGTGATCTGGCGGCCGATGCCGCCGGCCGCGGCGCCAGGCTCGCAGTCTTCCCCGAAGCCTTCCTGGGCGGCTACCCCAAAGGCGTGGATTTCGGCTGCAAGGTCGGCTCCCGCACCCCCGAGGGCCGGGAGTGGTTCCGCCGCTACTTCGAGGGGGCCATCACCATTCCAGGTCCGGAGACCGAAGCCCTGTGCCAGGTGGCACAGTCCACCGGCCTGACCCTCGCGGTCGGGGTCATCGAGCGCGCCGGCGCCACCCTCTACTGTACCTGCCTCTACGTCGGCCCCGACGGCCATATCCTGGGCAAGCACCGCAAGGTCATGCCCACCGCCGCCGAGCGTCTGATCTGGGGCTTCGGCGACGGTTCCACCCTGCCGGTCCTGGACACCCCGGTGGGCCGCGTCGGCGGCGCCATCTGCTGGGAGAACTACCTGCCCCTCCTGCGCACCGCCCTCTATGCCCAGGACCTGCAGATCTACTGCGCCATCACCGTGGACGATCGCGAGACCTGGCTTTCAACCATGCGCCACATCGCCATGGAGGGCCGCTGCTTCGTGCTGAGCCCGGTCCAGTACCTCGAGCGCTCCGCCTGCCCCGCCGACTACCACCCCATCCAGGGCGACGACCCCGGCACCGTCCTGATCCGCGGCGGCAGCTGCATCGTCGACCCCTTCGGCCATGTCCTGGCCGGCCCGGTATTCGGGGAGGAGACCATCCTGACCGCGGACCTGGACCTGGACGAGATCCCCCGGGCCCGGTTCGATCTGGATGTGGTGGGGCACTATGCGCGGCCGGATCTCTTCCAGCTCAACGTCAACATCCGGGCCCAAGCTGCGGTGGCCTTCGGCGAGCAGTCGATTACCTGAGATATCTTTCCTGACTCAGGCTGAATCCTGGGCTGGGGCGTTGATTTTGCCGGTTATGTATATACAATGTACACCAAGATAATGCCAGACTTTGGTGATCGTGAGGTGAAAGCATTTGTGCGAATTTTTCATAATGAAAATTGTTTTTGAATGGGACCAGAAAAAAAATTTGAGCCATATCGCAAAGCACGGAATTTCGTTCCGCATCATCTCCGCGCGGTATGCAACTCCAAGCGGACGTGCAATCTATGACGGAGCCTGGCATGACCATGAAAGACCGCATCGCGAAACGACTGGGCAAGGACCGGCCCATGGTCCAGATCAGCATCCGCATGCCCGAGGACGTCCTCGACGATCTGAAGATGGTCGCGGAAATTCTCAGCTTCCCCGGCTACCAGCCCCTGATCCGCTTCTACATCGGCCAGGCCCTGCGCAAGGACCTCGAGAAGATCGAAACCGTCAAGGCCAGTGAGCTGATCACCAGCCTAAAAAAGCATGGCCTGACCGAGGACCAGATCCGGGAGATCCTGATTGAATCCAGTGGGCGCCCGACATGAAAAAACCGGTGAAGGCCTTAAGGCCCTCACCGGTCCATTTACCTGAACGTCCCACAGCGTCGCGCTGGGCTCGGCGGCCATCAGCGCCTTGCGGCTCAGCTTGATCTTGCCGTTGGCGTCGACCACGAGGCACTTGACCATGATCTCCTGGCCCTCGCTGACTTCATCGGCGGGGTTCTTGACCCGGTGCGGGGCCATCTCGGAGACGTGCAGCAGGCCGGACGCCTCCGAAAGGCGCCTCAACCTAGATACCGGCACGCATCAGTGCCAGTGCGTCGCGGCAGGGGGTGGCCATTGAGCGAGAGCCGCTGCACCCGGTAATCTTGGAGGCTTCCTGCACCACCAAGGGGTTCACTTGCAAAGAGTCCCACTCGGGTGGCGTCCGGGACCAAACCCAAGGACCAGACTCGGGATATGTTCACCCAATTTGGCCTGTCCTCAGACTCTCTGGCTGGCCGGAGGGATCTTCCTGATTAGCCAGAGTGGGGTCAATTGTCGGAGGAAGCCGAGGAATGAAGGTTTGGAGGCTCGCTGGGATCGTTTTTAGGGCCATGAAATAGGTGGACATGACCACCAGAATCCCCAGCCCCATGTAGGGCACCACCTTCCATTGCCCCGGCAGGTAGATTTCAGAGCCGCACATGGCTGCGAGGCCCAGCAGGAAAGGCACGGACAACCGTGAAAGGCTAGGCCAGCGATCGTTGATCTGGAAATGGAAGTGATTCCGGTCGCCTATGGAAATCGGTTGGCGGGTAACGAAACGGATCACGACGACCGTTGAAACGTCGAGGATGGGATAGGCGAAAAGCCAAAGGAGATGATTGGGGCTGGGCATGGCGAGGGCCTTCTGGGCATACATCACCAGCAGGAGTCCGATGGATAGGCTTCCGCAATCCCCCAGGAACAATTTTGCCTTGGGCCAATTCAGGGAAAGGCATGCCAACAGGGATCCCGCGAGGATGGGATGGGGGATGCCCCTTCCCCAGAGGGACAGGACCACGACCAGGGCGTAACCGGTCGCCAATCCGTTGGCGCCGTCGATCAGGTTGAAAGCATGGGGGATGCACCAGAACAGCAGCATCATCAGCACGGTCGCGACCCAGGGAAGGGGTGGCACCGTCAGGCCGAGGATCTGGTAGGGGACAAGGACCGGCGCCAGATGGTGCACGGCCCCGACCGCCAGCAGCACAGCGATGATCAGGCCGAGGGCGGCCTTCCAGCGCGCCCGGAGGTCGATGCAGTCGTCGAGGAAGCCGATGATGCCCATGGTCGCCAGGACGCCCACCTCGAGCCCGGTGAGCGGAAGCCGGAGACCGGCGAAAAGGTAGAGGAGGGCCATGGTGGTGATGAGGGCGAGGCCGCCAACCTTCGGGACCGGGCCATGGTGCTGCCGCCGGCCGCCGGGGATGTCCAGCAGGCCAAGCGACGGAGCGAGGCGGATTCCCAGGTACCCGGTGGCCAGGCACAGGAAATACGAGAGAGGAATGGCGCTGGTAATATTCACTAGGGACTTTTATTTACCCAATAACAAGGGTTGAAACCAAGATGTAAAGATTAACACCCTGGGAAACGCCAGGCTAGCGGAGGCGTGTAAAATCAAAGAATATAATGATAGTTACTTTTCCGATTGGATTAAATTTTTTATCAGAACGGCCATTGTTTAAACATTTATTAATTGGACCATTTCATGCTTCCCGGTCGAATATGTTCGATCCCGGCATCCCCGGAGATTCATAAATAATCAGAGACTTAACTTTATCGCATTCAGCATGATGGCAATCGGGGTAAGGGCGGTCAGGCTTTCCTGCCAGGTGACGTCCCGCTTGATCTTTTGGGGGATGAGGACAGCGTCGCCCGGTTCCACGACTTGGCCCATGACGGAACTGTCGAACATCCGGCCATCCACCTTGAGCAGCCGGATATTCGCGGTGTCCGCGTTCCGGGTGAGACCTCCGGCGATCTTGATCATATCCCTGACCTTGGTCCCAGGATTGACGTGGTAGGACATGAACGGGCTGGCAGTTTCCCCGATGACGAAGGAGGTTTCCGTTCGCCGGGGGATGACGATCTGGTCGCCATCCTGGAGGTCCACATCGGCCTTGGCGTCCCCGGCCAGGATCGCGGGGAAATTCACGATCAATCGGTCCAGGGAGCCATTCCCGAGGCCGTGCAGCACCGGGGCCTTTTGCAGCACGCCCGTCGTGGGCTGACGCTTGGTTTCGTTGAGCCGCTCAAGGATGGCGTCGATCCCGTTCAGGGCTGGGCCTTTGAGGGTGGTCGCGACGATCTCCTGGTTAACGGTCGGGTTCGGGATCGGGGAACTGATCGCGCGGAGGAAGATCATGGCATTTGGCATGGCTTCAGGGGTAAATCCGCCCGCCCGGGCGATGATTTCCCGCAACCCGATCTTCGGGCTGTCCAGGACGTAGGTTCCCGGCCTGGCGACCTGGCCGACCAGGGTGATGGTGCTATGGGGCCGGTATTCGGGCTTGGAATAGACGCTGAGTTGATCCAGGGGCTTGAGCAGGGGGTTGACGGATTCGTCGGCGAGCTGGACTGGACTGGACTGTTCGGAGGTGAGCAGTTTCGCCAGATCCAGTCGCCGGACTTCGCTAGGCTTCCCGTCACGGGTATGGGCCAGTTCGGCGACGTAACGGTCGGCCTCGTTCTGGGGGATGCCGGCCTGGAAAAGGAGGTCAGAAGCGCGCATTCCTTCGCGGTAGGGGAAGGTCCCGGCCTTCGTTAAGGGACCGATGACCTGGACGGTGTACGGCAGGCGGAAATCCGAGGTCCGGAAAAGCTCGATCCGGTCCCGGTCCTCTAGGACCAGGTTATGGTCTGGCTGGCCCGCGAGGGCCTTGGCCAGGTCAAAGGCGAGATAATGGGTGGTCAGGTCCGGCAGCGTCCGGATGATTTCCCCACGGTGCATGTAGGTGTCCGGCAAGGCCTGGGCTTCCCTGTTGAGCAGGTCGCCCACCCTAAGCCCTTCGGTGCGGGTGAAGGGGCCGGGTACCCGGACCCACCCGGTGACCGTGACAACCCTCTCCATGGTTTCCCGGCTGGTGAGGGCGGAGAGTACATCCCCCCGTTGCAAGGTAAAGGTGGCCGCCCGGGCCAAGGGTATATCGCGCGCATCCATGATGCCGCCGGGGCCGAGCCGGCGTAGGTTCAGGGTCTCCTCGAAGGCCTGCAGGGCCAGGCCGCCCGCGAAATGCAAGGCGTCGGCAACCGTCTCCCCCGGGAGGAGTTCGAACTGCATGGTGGGAACCTCGCCCCCCTTTTGCCAGCGGACCAGCCATTCGGGCAGGCCAGAATTGTCCGGGACATGGGTGCCCGCCTTGACGGCCGGAAGGGGCACGCCCGAGTTGGAAGAATCCCCGGAAGCGGCCACGACCCGGGTGAAGGCTCCCTCCAGGGTCACCTGGGTGAAGGCCAGCGGCACGAACAGCGTGTCGCCGCTTTGCAGGGAGAAGTTCATGTTCCCCAGTCCCTCGGCACGGAGCGGGTAGAGGTCGATTTGGTGGACGACCGTGCCGCCCCGGATGACCCGGATCTGCCGATAGGTCCCGGCGGCGGTGGGTCCGCCGCTGAGGCTTAGCACGTTGACCAGGCTGCTAAGGCTGGGAACCAGGTAGCTTCCAGGGCGGTAAACTTCGCCCAGGACGAAGACCCGGATCTCCCGGAGCTTGAGGACCGCCAGTTCCACGCTGGTCTTGCTGAACTGCTGGGCGATCTTGGCCTGGAGCGCAGCCCGGGCCTTTGCCAGGCTCATGCCGGCCACCTTGATCGAACCCACCTTCGGCACCACTAGCTGGCCGCGGCCGTCCACCTGCAGTGGAAGTTCAAAGGACGCGCTGCCGAACGCATTGAGTTGGACCTGGTCCCCGGCTCCCAGGACATAGTCATCGGAAATGCCCCCCTCCGTGGAGGTCAGCGGGATCTGACGGGAAGCGAAGAGGTCTTCGGCGAATCGCCGGGGGGCCTTGTCTCTGGACTTGGCCATGGCGATTTCAGCGAGCTGCCGGTCCTGCTCGGCGGGGGTTGGCTGGGTCGATTCGGCGGTACGGGTGCGGAGGGGCAATTCGACCTTGGATTTCGGTTCAGCTGAGGACTCCACCGGGGCCGTCTGCGGGGCGACCAAGCTCTGGGGCGTAATCTGAGTCGGATCCTGGGCCCAAAGCGCGGGCGCCAGGAGACAGAGTGCAAAAATGCTGTATCGAATCATGAATTCACCCAATAGCATTCTAGCTTATCATTGACCTCGTTTTCCTCCAAAGGGGGCTAGGCCTTCGGCCACCGGAAACTCAGATCTGTGAACCAGCGGAAGCCGTTCCCGTCCCGGCCGGAGACGAAATCGACGGCGCCGTTGTGCATCCAGGAAGCGCCCAGGTCGAGGGTGACGCCTTTCCGGATCTTCCAGGCGAGGGTCTGCTGGAGGCCGTAGTAGCGGTTCCTGCCGGGGACGGCGCCGGGGAATTCCGCCTGCCAATCCGCGAGGTCGTCCCGGAAGGGGCGGTCGCCGACCAGAAGCCAGGAGCCGCTCGCCAGATTCGGCCGGAGGTCGCATTCCAGGTGCACGGTCGAGGTCCGGGCCTCGCCGCCCATCGCCTCCCCCAGGGGGTCGCCATGGTAGTAGAAGCCGGAAAGGTAGATCTCGCTGCCGAAGGAACGGTGGGAATTGGAGGGATTGGAGGTGTCCTGGTACTCCACGCCCAGCCGGATCCCGGGCCAGGACACCAGGATGCCGATGGTGTCGTTGGGGGCGACCATGTTGGGGATCGATTTGCGGTTGTTCTCGTACCAGAATTCGCTCAGGTGCCCTTGGACGATGTGCTTGAGATCGGTCGAGACATCGCTGGCCAGCCAGTGCAGGGGATCCTTCAGGAACAGGCCGTAGGTCATGGTCACGCCCTTGGATCCGCGGCTGAGGTAGATCCGCACATCCCGGGCGGCCAGGGCCCGCTCCAGGTACGGCACCCGGACCCGGAAGCCCAGGTCGGCGTTGGAGGCGCTGCGGGCCTTGTTCACGTAGGTCGCGGCGGGATGGTTGGGGTCGGTGAAATTGATGCCGGATTCCGCCAGGGCGTCCTTGAGGCCGAACATGGCCGTGGCGTAGTCCCCCAGGCCGTAGCCCTGGGTCATCGCCACCCCGTCCCGGGTGCCGGCGAACAGGTTCAGGTAGTTCGCATAGAACTCGGTGTAGGCGCCGAACTGGGCCTGCACCCGGTAGCCGGCGAGCATGGGCGACTGGGGGTCGCCGTTCTGGGCGATCAGGGTCCGCCTCCAGGCCAGGTCCTGCATGGACGAGCTCAGCTGCCGGTCGTTCTCGAGCCGGCCCATGAAGGCCTGGAAGCCCCAGGTGCCCAGCCCGATCCTGCCGATGCCAAGGTGGCGCATGGGCGACTCCACCCGCAGCTTGGGCACGGGCCGGTCCGATTCGCCCAGCAGGTAGCCGCCGTTCAGGCCGTAGCCCCAGACCAGCGGCTCCTGTTCGTAGCCGAACTGCCAGCCGGATGGGCCGTGCCACCAGGCATGGCTGCGGTACAGGGTGAGGTAGGCCGCGCCCTGGAAGTCGCGGTTGCCCAGGACTTCGCCGGCGAAATCCCAGTTGCCGGCATGGACGCCGCCTTCCAGGTGGAAGCCGGCGCCGGTGAGGCTGTTGCCCATGCCCAGGGAATTGATGAGGGTGGCGGGGGGGCCCTGGCCGTCGGCGGCCCAGAGGCCGACCCCCCACCAGGGCGTGTCGCCGGAGGCCAGGGGCACCCGGTGGTCCCAGCCCCCGGGGACCTGGGCCACGAGGGAGGCCATGGGGAGCAGCGCAGCCAGGATCCAGGGTTTCATCGTGCCTCGGGGATTTTCGAAAGATAGCAGTATGGCCCTGGGATGGAGCTCGGGGCAAGCGGCGGGCGGCCTTGTTCCTTTTGTTCTTAGGTATCCTACTCCCGAAGCCCTGGATCCGGTCGCGGCCTAGGGCAGGCGCGCCAGGCTGAGGAGCCGGTCCCACAACCCGTCCACCAGCTCCTCCACGCCGGCGGACTCGGTGTCGAGGGTGATTTCCGGGGCTTCGGGGGGCTCGTAGGGGGAGCCCAGGCCGGTGAAGCTGGGGATCCCGCCGGTGTCGGCGCGGCCGTAGAGGCCCTTGGGGTCCCGTTTCCGGCAGGCCTCGAGGCTGCAGCGGACATGCGCCTCCAGGAAGCTGCCGGCCGGGAACCGGGACCGGACCTGGGCCCGGTGCGCCCGGAACGGGGAGATGAAGGCGCAGAGCACGATGTGCCCGGTCTCGAAGAACAGCCGGGCCACTTCCCCGGCGCGGCGGATGTTCTCGTCGCGGTCGGCCACGGAGAAGCCGAGGTCCTGGCAGAGGCCCTCCCGCAGCAGGTCGCCGTCCAGGACCACGGCGGCCCGGCCGGCCTCCAGGAGGCGCTTCTCCAGGGCCCGGGCCAGGGTGGTCTTGCCGGAGCCGGACAGGCCGGTGAACCAGAGCACCGCGCCCCGCTCGCGGCCCAGGCCGGCGGCGGCCAGGGCGCTCCGGGGGGTGCCGGCGGCGCGGATCATCCCGGCCGCCACGGTGCGATTGCCCTCGGGATCGATGAGGATGAAGCTGCCGGTGGCGTGGTTGGCCTTGTAGGGGTCCACGAACAGGGGGAGGGCGGTCTGCACCTCGACCCGGCCGATGTCGTTGAAGCCCAGGGCCGGCACCGGCTCCCGGTGCAGGGTGTCCGGGTCGATGCGGTACAGGACCCGGCTGATGAAGGCCCGGGCGGTGCGGGTGGTGTGCTTGAGCAGGTAATGGACGCCGGTCCGCATGGGCGCTTCGTCCATCCAGCAGAGCATCGCCTCCAGGGCGCGGGTGACCTGGGGGAGGTTGTTCCTGCGGACCAGCATGTCCCCCCGGCTGACGTCGATCTCGTCGGTGAGGGTGAGCACCACCGACTGCGGGGCGAAGGCCTCCTCCAGGGCGCCGTCATAGGTGGAGATGGCCTGGATCCGGCTCAGGGCGCCGGAGGGCAGGGCCATCACCTCCTCGCCGGGGCGGATGGTGCCGGAGGCCACCCGGCCCGCGAAGCCCCGGAAGCTGGCGTCGGGCCGGAGCACCGCCTGGACCGGGAACCGGAAGTCCACCAGGTTGCGGTCGGGCGGGACGTGGAGGGTCTCCAGGTGGTGGAGCAGGGCCGGGCCTCCGAACCAGGGCATGGCCGGGCTCGGGGCGGCCACGTTGTCCCCCTTCAGGGCCGAGACCGGGATGAAGACCAGGTCCGGGATGTCCAGGCGCTGGGCGAACCGGGCGTAGTCCTCGCGGATCCGCTCGAAGGCCGCCTCGGCGTAGTCCACCAGGTCCATCTTGTTGACCACCACCACCAGGTGGGGGATGCCCAGCAGCGAGGCCAGGAAGCCGTGCCGCTTGGACTGGGTCAGCACGCCGGCGCGGGCGTCGAGCAGCACCAGGGCGCACTCGGCGGTGGAGGCGCCGGTGACCATGTTGCGGGTGTACTGCACGTGGCCCGGGCAGTCGGCGATGATGAACTTGCGCCGGGGGGTCTCGAAGTAGCGGTAGGCCACGTCGATGGTGATGCCCTGTTCGCGCTCCGCGGCCAGGCCGTCCAGGAGCAGGGCCAGGTCGGTTTCGGCCAGGCCTTTGCGCTCGGAAGTCCGGCGCACGGCGGCCAGCTGGTCCTCGAAGATGGAGCGGGTCTCGAACAGGATGCGGCCGATCAGGGTGGACTTGCCGTCGTCGACGCTGCCGGCCGTCACCAGCCGCAGGAGGGATTTGCCGGCGGCGTCCATCAGAAGTACCCTTCCTTCTTCTTCTGTTCCATGGACGCGTCGCCGGTGAGGTCGATCACCCGGTTCTCCCGTTCCGATTTCCGGGCCGAGGCCACTTCGCGGATGATGTCCTCGACGGTGGCGGCGTCCGAGGCCACCGCCCCGGTGCAGGGGACGCAGCCCAGGCTGCGGAACCGGCAGCGCTGGGTCTCGACCGGTTCCGGGCCGGTCTGGCCATCCGTCACCGGGATCAGGATGCCCTTGCGGCGGATCACCTGGCGCTCGTGGGCGAAGTACAGGGGCACCACCGGGATGGCCTCCCGCTGGATGTAGCGCCAGATGTCGACCTCGGTCCAGTTGCTGAGCGGGAAGACCCGCACCGACTCCCCCTCGCCCATGCGGGTGTTGTAGAGGGCCCACAGCTCCGGGCGCTGGTTCTTGGGATCCCACTGGCCGAAGCGGTCCCGGAACGAGAAGATCCGCTCCTTGGCCCGGGATTTCTCCTCCTCCCGGCGGGCGCCGCCCAGGGCCATGTCGAAGCCGTGCTTGGCCAGGGCCTGCAGCAGGGCGGCGGTCTTGAGCTGGGCGCAGCAGGCGTCCGGGCCCACGATCCCCGGGTGGGTGCCTTTGGCGCGCGCCTCCGAATTCCCCTCCACCAGCAGCCGGAGCCCCGCCGAGGCGCAGAACCGGTCGCGGAATTCATACATTTCCGGGAACTTGTAGCCGGTGTCCACGTGCAGGAGGGGGAACGGGATGGGGCCCGGGTGGAACGCCTTCATGGCCAGGCGCACCATGACGCTGGAGTCCTTGCCCACGGAATAGAGCATCACGGGATTGCGGGCCTCGGCCACCGCCTCGCGGATGATGTGGATCCCCTCGGATTCCAGGAGGTCCAGGTGGGAGAGGAGGTAGCTGCTCAAGTCGGGGCTCCGGGGTGCGGCCTGGAACCCTCCGGTGCCCTCCCCGGAAGGGAGGCCGATCGCAAAGGTTCCTCATGAAAAACCGTCTGGTTGCATTTTCGCATGAGGGTGCGGCCGGGCCAGGGCTTTAAATTCCCTGGTCCCGGGTGCCAGTCGAGCTAGGCTCAAAGGGACCTGATCCCCTGGGGGAAGACGCCTTGCACGTGAACGGACCGACAGCGCTGGCCGGGCTCCTGGTCGGAATGGTGGTGGGGCTCACCGGTGTGGGCGGAGGGGCCCTGATGACCCCGATCCTGGTGCTGCTGTTTGGGGTCGCGCCCCAGACTGCGGTGGGCACGGACCTGGTCTTCGCCTCCATCACCAAGGTGTTCGGGACTGCCGTGCACGGCCGGGCCCGGACCATTGACTGGCAGGTGGTCCGGCGGCTTGCGCTCGGCAGTTTGCCGGCTTCGGCCCTGACCCTGGTCTGGATGAACCTGACCGCCACCACCCGGGTCAAGGATGGTTTCCTGATGGAGGCTGTGGCCGTCGCCCTGCTGGTCACGGCGGTCGGGATGGTCTTCAAGGAGCGCCTGCACCGGCTCGGTCGCCGGTTCCGCCTGGGAGACCCGGACCGGTTCAAGTATCTGCAGCCGGGGCTGACTGTCCTGGCCGGGGCCATCCTGGGGGTCCTGGTGACCTTGACCTCCATCGGCGCCGGCGCCCTGGGCACGGTGATGCTGGTCTACTTGTACCCCCTGCGGCTGGATCCGGCCCGGCTGGTCGGAACCGACCTGGCCCACGCGATTCCGCTGGCCCTGCTGGCCGGATTCGGCCATTTCCGGTTGGGCCATGTGGAGACGGGCCTTCTGGTGAATCTGCTGCTGGGCTCCATCCCCGGGGTGGTGCTGGGCGCCCTGGCCAGTTCCCGGGCTCCCACGGGGCTGATCCGCAACGCCCTGGCCATCCTGCTGGCCGGAGTTGGGTTGCGGATGTTGATCCACTGAATGGCACCCTGATCACCCTTGGACGGAATGCCGGTGGGTGTCCCCTCGCTCAGACTGGCTCACCCCGGGTATCCAGGTAGCCGAACCGGGCCATGGCCGCCCCCTGGGACTCCACCAGGCGCCTCACTTGGGCCGGTGTCAGTTCCTCCCGCCACTGCCCCGACGTTCCCTGACGGAAGAACTGCCCCTTCCCGGTTCGCGGCTTCTCCTTGAACCCGGCCTGCTCTTCCTGGGATTTCAGCAATTTGAAATCCGAAAAGGCCACGGCCCGGGCCAGGCGGTCCGGTTCCACGGCCACACCCAGCGAAACCAGGACCGCCTCGAAGGCCCGGGCCGGCTCCCGCAGGAGGTCCTCGTAGCGGACGAGGTGGACGGGGAGTTCGGCAGCGACCAGCCAACTCAGGGCATGGCCGGTCCAGGAGCCCAGGAACTGTCGGAGCTGGGAGGCTGGATGGTCGATGCTCCGGGCGAGACTGAAACTGGGATCGCAGAGGAAATCCAGGGCCTGGTCGGCATGGATCCCCCAGTGGTGTGCGATCGAGGCGACGAGATCCAGGGGATTGCGTAGAACGTAGACCGTTCCGGCTGTGATCTCGGGAGGGAACAGCGGCCCGGACCCTTCGGTCCGGGTCCAGGCGTCGTGGACCTTCACATAAAGCCGGCCCGGGGCCTCCCGGGCCAACGCCTGGTAAACACCAGGCCGCAGGCGGGTGATCGACTCCTCCTCCAGGCCCGTGGACTCCAGACCGGTCAGTTCATCGAAAAGTTTCCGATCGCTGGCGATGATGTTTTCATTCATGCGATTGATATCCGCGGGTCCATCCGAGGAGCCCAGGTAGTTATTGAGCAGAACCCGCAGCCAGGTATTGCCTGACTTCGGATAAGAGGCCAGCCAGGCGATTTCACCCATGGAGCACCGCGTCCGCGACGGCCTCGGGCGTCCAGCGCCCGATGGGGCGCTGGATCCCATATACGGTTACGCTCTGGGCTACGGCCACCAGCATCTGGAACTGCCGGCCGTGGTCCTGGGGCCCCAGCGGCCCATACAGGCAGTCCTGGATCGCTCTCAGTTTGGCGTGGCCTTCAAGGCCCTGGGCCCGGACCTCTCCGCCCTGCACGGCTTCCATGAGAAACAGGGCCTTGAGTGGAGCGGGCTCGGAGGCCATCAAGGGATGCAGGGGGACGACAGCCTTGCCGCGGTTCAGGGCGTACCTCGGGAAGCCGGAGATATCCCGGTCCAGCCCCTGGGCTGCCGCCTCGGTGAGGTGCATGTGCGGCAGTCCAGGCAGGACCAGGATCCGCCCCTGGTCGTCCCGCTGGAGAACCGTCAGATCATCGGACAGGATCCGGCATCCACGTTCCGCAAGGGTGGCGAGCGTGGTGGACTTGCCGGTTCCGGACGGTCCGGAGACGGCGACGGCATATCCCGCCGGCGTCGTGACGGCATTGGCATGGAGCACCAGGAGATCCCTCTGGCCCAGGAGCACCGGGAGCACCTGGGATTGCAGGTGGGCCTGAAGCTGGGCCTCCTCGGCGCCGGGGTTGCGTTCGAAGGTGACCAGATTCCCCCGCTCGGCAAGGAAACGCCCCGACCGGAGGCCACCGCGCCAGAGAAACCACCCGGGGCCCGCCTCCCAGCGCGGCTTTCGGACCGAGGCGCCTTCCATGGAACGGGGGACTTGGCCTTCCGTGACCCGTAGGTCCGGGGGCGAGCTTGCTGCCGGCTCATGCGGCAGATCCGGACACGGGAAGGGCGTCTGCAAAGTGAGGCCGAACACTCGGTAGAGGAAGGTCATGGCACGTTCTCTTCGATGGCCTGGATCCAAGGGGCCAAGTCTGCGCCGCCCCCGTGCATGGAAAGTCTGACCAGGGAACAGCCGCGGGCCAGGGCCGAGACGCACCGGAGGAAGCGTCCCCTGTCGAGGGTCGCGGCGGCGATCCGGGGATTGAAGGTCAGGCCTGACAGGACCCGGAGAATCTGGGAGGCGCCCTTCAGCCGGTGGGCCTCTGGCGGCACGGAGGCCCCGGCCAGGCAGAGGACGGCCCGGATGGGGACGGGAGCCAACGGCAACTCCTGCGCGAGTTGCACCCCGCGACGCCGCCCGGATGGATGGATCCGGGGATCGGGCTCGAGGCCCAAAGATTTCAGGGCTTCGGGCCAAAGGTGGATCTCGGGGAAGGTCGGGTAGACCATGGGGCCCCCGCCTGGGGCCATGTCCACGGGTGCCAGGTCGTCTGCGAGCAGTGAATAGCCCTTCTGGACCAGAGCGGCGACCAGGGTAGACTTCCCCGACCCCGAGGGTCCCGCGATGAGGATGGCCCCTCGGGAATCCTGCACCGCTCCGGCATGAAGAGCCACGATGCCTCGCTGGTACAACAGCGCCGCCAGGGGTGTCCCCCGGGCGTGTTGGAGGATGGCCTCTTCGCGCGCATCCGGCTGGGGGGCAATAACCATCTTGCGGCCACCGGTGCACTGAAAACGGCCCACGCCCGGGACCGTCATCTGGAAGGATCCCGGCCCCGCCCTCCAAAGGGAGCCCTGGGCGGTCCAATCGGCGTCGAGGGGCGGGAAGTCCTCTCGACGGACTTCGACATCGTGGAGGAAGGGGGGAAGCGTGGTCATGCCGGAAGGGAGCGCCGGGAATGGAAACGGTTCACCCAGAGGCCAGCCATGATGGCCCTGCAGAGGACGATGCCCGCCTGGAAGAAGGCCTGGTTGCTGTCCTCCAACCGCACGGTATCCCAGGAGGCCCGAAGGCCGGGCAAGTCCAGGTAGGCGCCGCCGGGTCCTTCCGACACCTCCCGGATGGCCGCTTCGACTTCTCCCGCGACCGCCCGCAGGCGAAGGGCGAGGTCGGCGGCCTGACGGCCCCGGCGGCGGTCCAGGCGGACCGAATCCGGAAGGCGGTCCCTCATTGCCTCCCGGATCAGCCAGCGGTTCTGCCGAGTGGCCACATCGAGATAGATCGTGTCGGGGACGGAGACGGTGAACGCCTGGACCCGCGCGTCCGCCGTGGGATCCAGGATCTCGAGCCCGAAATGGGCGCCGATGGTGGTCATGGTGGTGCCGACGATGCTCCGCCCCGGCATGAGCCAGTTCATCCGCTGCTGTCGGGGACTGGCAGCTGGGGCGTTCAACGGATCTTCCATCCACCGGTCCAGAAGGTCGATTCGCTGGGCGAAGCCGGGGTCGATGCCGCAGGAGCGGAAATAGTCCGACCGGATGAGGGCGCGCCTCCACCGGGCCGCGAGCCAGGAGGCGGGTGCCGCGGAGCGCAGCAGACCCCGGGTCCGGCCTGCGGCCCAGGCCCGGAAGCCCAGCACCTGCCTCTGGACGCTTCCGGGATGGGAGGCCAATCTGCCGACCCAGGAGATGCTGCCATTGCCCATCGCGCCGGTAAGCAGGCTGGTGCAGCCCCGCTCCTGGGCCTGGCGGTGCAGTTCCAGGGTCCAGTAAGCATTCCCGGCGCCGTGAATGGGCTCCCCGACGATCTCCAGCATTTCCCGGATCGCATGAATGGGACTGATATCCTGGGCCCGGACGGGATACAGGTCGATATTCCCGGCATAGTCGGCGGTGGCTTTTGCCAAGGGGAATTCATCCCCGACCTGACCATTGAGGAAGGCGGCGGGGTCGTAGGCCGGGGCGCTGGTGAAAGCTGGAAGGCGGCGGCCACCCTCCTTCAGGCAGGCTGCCGCCAATGCTGCCACGGTGGAGGAGTCAAGCCCCCCGCTAAGGGTGGCGGCCATGGGCTCGAGCCCGGTGGCCGGCAGTGGCAGCACCCGGGACCGCACCGCCTCCATCAGGACTTCCCGGAGCCCCTCGGCATAGGCTTCCCTGGAGGCGAGCCGGATCTCAGGGGTGTCCTCAAGCCTCCAGTAGCGGTCGATTTTTAGCTTTTGGGGGGTGACCGTGAGGGAGTGGGCCGGGGGCAGCCTCCGGATGTGCCGGTGGGGTGTTCGTTCGCCCTGGAACCCCCAGGCCATGGCCAGGAACTGGGCCAGGTACAGCTCATCCATCTCCCTGGGGACAAGGTCCAGGAGGTCCTCCAGGTCCGAGGCGAAGGCGAAGGCGTTTCCGGTGGCGCAGTAGAAAAGGGGCAGGAACCCGCTTGGATCCCGCGACAGGAAGAGCTCCTGCTTCCCGGGATGCCAGGCGGCCAGGACCCATTCGCCATGGAGCCGCTGGGGAGCGGCGTTCCCCCAGTGGAGATAGGCCGTTTCCAGCAGCTCCTCATCGGACCGCCCCGGGCCGGCCTCCAGGTCCCTCGCCAGATCCACGCGGTTGGCAAGCCGGCCCCTGGCCAAAACGACAAGCCCCTGCTCCCGGTGCGGCCGGGGGCAGGGGGCAGGGGGGAACGTACCCAGGAGCATAGGGCCACCCTGGAACCACGCAGGGCAACCATGATCTCCCTTCGCGGGGATGGCCTGGGAGAGGGCGCGGGATGGCAGCGACGCTTCAGCGCCGTCAAATCGGAACAGGCCAAACAACCCCGTCCGGACTGCTTGAACCAACTACAGGCCGCCGGTAGCGGCCCCGTGGCCGAGCGAACCGTCGAAGGTCGGGGCGGAGCCGCCAAGGGTCTCGCGGATTTCAATGCGGCTGATGACCGGAGCCTGCCAAATCGCCTGGGCGTTCTCAGGGGAAGAGGGGCTGTTTGCTGCCATGGCGGTCTCCTGGAAGGAAGGATGAGGAAGCAAATATAGCGTACCTCAACCAATTGGGAAGAGGAGATGAGTGATTTCACGCAGGCAAATAATGCCCATAGAATTTCCAAGTCCCAGCGGCGGATTTTGCGTGAGTATTATGGAAAATTCGGTTTCCAATGAGGTTCACCGCCTCGCTGAAACCCTCTAGGAGTGGCGGGAATGACGTTCACCATGGACACCTTTGTCTCAAGAGTCCCCGATTCCATGTCCACGGAGGTGGACGGTGACCTTGTGATCCTGGGGATGAGCACCAGCAGTTACATCGCCCTGGATCCGATCGGTAAGCGCATTTGGGAGCGGATTGAGGGCCCGGTGCGGGTCGAGGACCTTTGCCAGGGGCTCGCCCAGGAATACCGTGGTCCCCTGGAACAGATTACTGCCGATGTCCTGAAGTTCCTGCAAGACCTGAAGGTCGAAGGACTGGTCCAAGAACATGGCCAGACGCTGGGCTAGACTGGCCGACCTGCCTTGGCCGGAGCGCTGGCTCCTGCTGGAGTCATGGATCTTTCTGGGATTAATGCGCCTGGCGGTCCTTTGCCTACCTTTCCGGTGGACGCTGAGGCTTCTCGGCATGGTGCCCGGCGAGACCCCTCCGAGCCTCGACCCTGAGGCGGTGAAGGCGGCCGGTAATGTCGGCTGGTCGGTCCGGGCGGCCTCGAATGTCACGCCCTGGCGAAGCGCCTGCATTGAGCAGGCCCTTGCGGGTATTTGCCTGCTTCGCCAAAAGGGGATCCCCGGAACGCTTTATCTTGGGGTCGCAAAGGACCCGACCTCCCGGGCGCCGCTGTCCGCCCACGCATGGCTCCGCTGCGGGGGCGAGATCCTGACCGGCGATGGGGCCAGGGAACTGCATAAGACCCTGTCCGCCTTCCGGCCGGGACGTGGAGCTTGAAGAAGACTCTCCGGGACTTGCTCATGAACGCCCCCCATATGCGCGGAGGACTGGCCCTGGTCTGGCGGGCCGCCAAGGGCCTGACGGCGGCCTGGATGGCGCTCCTGGTCCTGCAGGGCCTCCTGCCCGCGGCCCAGGTGTATCTGCTCCGTTCGACCGTGAATGCGCTGGCCCATAGCCTCGGCACCCAGGGGTCCCAGACCCTGCTCAGGGATGTCGGGCCCTACATTCTGGCCCTGGGCGTGCTCACGCTCGCAGGGCAGGCGGCAGGCAGCCTGATGGTCTGGGTGCGCACGGCCCAGGGGGAACGCGTCCAGGATCATGTCCATGACTTGATCCACACCCAGGCCATGAAAATGGATATGGCGTTTTTCGAAGACGGCGAATCCTTTGATCTGCTCCATCGGGCCAGGGTGGATGCGATCGCCCAGCCGATGGCGCTCCTGGAGAACCTGGGGAGCATGGTCCAGAACGGCCTCACCTTCCTGGTCATGATGGGGCTGCTCGCCACCTACTCCAAATGGTTGCCGATCCTTCTCCTGGCCTCGGCGGTGCCGGGGATCTGGGTAGTGGCGCGATGCGTGCTCCTGGAGCATGCCTGGACGGTCCAGAACACGCCGAGTGAGCGCCGGGCCCGCTATTTCGACAGCGTCCTGACCGAACGGATCAGCGCGGCGGAGATGCGGATCTTCTCCTTGGGCGATTTCCACCGGAGGAGTTTCCAGGCGATCCGGGCCCGGCTCCGCCAAGGACGCCTGGCCCTGGCCCGGAACGAAACGCAGGCGGAACTCCTGGCCGGCACCCTGGCCTGGGCGGGGGGCCTGGGCGGCATGGCCATGGTTCTTCTCCAGGCGCGGGTGGGGCGGGCCGGACTGGGCGATCTGGTCCTCTGCTACCAGGCATTCCTGCAGGGCCAGAAGCTTCTCCGGACCCTCATGGAAAACGCCGGGCGCATCTACCGAAGCACTCTGTTCCTTGACAACCTGTTCAAGTTCCTGAATTTCCGGCCCAGGATCGTCAGCGGGGCGGACCGGCTCCCGGCTCCGAAGCCTTTCCGCCAGGGCATCCAGGTGGAAAAGGTCTCCTTTTCCTACCCGGGAAGCGATCGCCCGGTCCTTGATGGTTTCGATCTGGACCTTCCGGCCGGACAGACTACGGCCATCGTGGGACCCAACGGTGCCGGGAAAAGCACGCTGATCAGCCTCCTGTGCCGTTTCTATGATCCCATTTCAGGCAGGATCCTCCTGGATGGACAGGATCTGCGGAATTATGACCTGGTCTCCCTGAGGCGGGGCACCACCGTCCTGTTCCAGGATCCCGTGCGCTACAGCGCCACTGCCGGGGAGAACATCGCCATGGGCGATCTGGCTTCCGAGCCCGGGCCGGGGCGGATCGCGGAGGCCGCCCATGCGGCTGGCGCCGATGGCCCCATCAGCAGGCTCCCGAACGGTTACGATTCGATGCTCGGGAAGATCTTCGGGGGGGCCGACCTGAGCGGAGGCGAATGGCAGCGCCTCGCCCTGGCCCGGGCCTTCCTGCGGGATGCTTCGCTCGTGATCCTGGACGAGCCCACCAGTGCCATGGACTCCTGGGCAGAAACCGAATGGCTGCATCGGTTCAGGATCCTCACCCGGGATCGCACGGCTCTGATCATCACCCACCGGTTCACCACCGCCAGGTATGCGGAGCGAATCCACGTCATGGAAGGCGGACGTGTCCTGGAATCCGGCAGCCACGAGGACCTGGTGGCCGCCGGGGGCCGCTACGCCGAATCCTGGCTCGCCCAGATGCGGGAAGGGGCAGAAGTTGAAAAAAAATAACTTTCGTGACGGCGCGTTTGCGGGCCGTCACCCAACCCGCAACATCTCAGCGAAGGCGTCCATCCGCCCGCGCAGCTCCGCATCGCCGAGCCCCTGCAGCCGCTCGGTCCCGAAGGCCTCCACCGCGAAGCTGGCCATGACCGTGCCGGCCAGGGCCGCGCGTTTGAGGGAGGCCATGTCGAGGGTTCCGGCCCGGGCCAGGTAGCCGAGGAAGCCACCGGCGAAGGTGTCGCCGGCGCCGGTCGGGTCCTGCACCTCCGCCAGAGGGAAGGCCGGGAGCGCGAAGAGCCCCTCCGGGGTGAGGAGCAGCATGCCGTACTCGCCGCGCTTCACGACCAGGATCCGCGGCCCGAACGTGCGGACCTTGGCGTAGGCCTTGACCAGGTTCCGCTCTCCCGTCAGCGACCGCGCCTCGGCCTCGTTCACCAGGAGGATATCGATCTCCTTCAGCACTTCCATCAGCGCCGGGCGGGCGCCGTCGATCCAGAAGTTCATGGTGTCCAGGGCGATCCACTTGGGCCGGGCCGCCATCTGGCGGACCACGTCCAGCTGCAGGGCGGGGGCGATGTTGCCCAGGAAAAGGTAGGGGGCGGCGCGGTGGGCGGGGGGGAGGTCGGGCTGGAAGTCGGCGAAGACGTTCAGGTCGGTCTGGAGGGTCCTGGCTTCGTTGAGGTCGGCGCCGTACTGGCCCTTCCAGTGGAAGCTGAGGCCGGGCTGGCGGACGATGCCGGAGACGTCGATGGGCCGGCCCTCGAAGACCTTGAACTGGTCGGGGCCGAAGTCCTCGCCGACCACGCCGACCACCTGGACCGGGTGGAAGCGGCTGGCGCTCAGGGAGAAGTGGGTGACCGAGCCGCCCAGGACGTTCTCCCGGATGCCCGAGGGGGTCTCGAGATCGTCAAAGGCGACGCTGCCGACGGCGAGAAGACTCATGGCGGACTCCGGGGAAGAAGAAATGGAAGGATAACGCCTGCGGGCCCACCCGGCAGCCCTGGATGGGAGGACCGGGTGGGCGTCGTTGGGGTGCGGACAGCCTCAAGCCTGGACCGGCGGGATGGCCGGTTCGCAACGCCCCTTGAGGATGAACTATCCTATCGTGCGAATGGCGTTTGCGGCAATGGACGGGCGGGAAGGGGACACATCAACCGGCGGGCCAGGGCCTGCGGGCCAGAATCATCCGCGAGGAGGCTCCGGATCAGGTCGTGGGTGTCAACCGCGAGGGGATGCATCATCCAGGTTTGCGACCGCCGCCATGATGGCCTCGTCGATGTCCACCGGACCGCCGCCCGGGCCATTATCCAGGGCATGGAAGAAGGCTTCCAGCGTGCCCCGGATCGGTCGGGCCGTGATGGTGCCGTCGGGACGGAGGGTCAGGCTGAGCTTGGCTCCGGGGAGCAAACCGGCGGCCAGACGCAACACCCGGGGCAGGATGAATTGCCCTTTGGTGCTCAACGTGACGATCTGGGGTCGGATCAAGGGGAACCTCCATGGACAGGGGCAAGCCATTGCGTCATACATGCAAGAGCTGCCTTGGACTGGACCTAACGCCTTGCCCATTCCATGAGCGCAAGTTGGGCGGCCGCGTTGGGCGTGAGTCCGGCCTTCTTGGCCTTGGCGACAAGTTCATTCCAGACCGAGGGCTTCACCCTGAGGGCATGGACCTCGGCAGCCTCGACGGCCTGCCCTTTGCGCGGTCGGCCCTGAGGCGTCATCAGGGCCGGGACATGGGGGCCCAGCTCCTTTTCGACCGATTTGATTTCATCAAGATAACGAGCCTGGATGGTCGTGATCGTCGGGGCGTCGCGGGCGTCCGATGCCAACAGCTTTTCCAGGGTGATCGGTTTGCCGAGCGGCAGATGCTTGTTCATGGCCGCCTCCTTCTAGATCCGGAAACACGTGATGGGGTAGATTCTATCTTCCTGGCTGCGATCAAAGATCAGCCGGAAGCACTGACCTTCAACCTCGGCCTCGATCAGCCAGCGGTGCCGAACCTGGGTGGGCGCAATGGCATGGCAACCCGCCCAGAACACCGCTTCCGCGCGTTCGGGGGAAACCCCGTGGCCGCGGATGTGTGATGAATTGTTCTCGTCCCAAAGAAACTGCATTCCAGTCTCTCAGGGTTAAACGTAATACGTTTTATTCTCCGGTCAAGGGGCGCTTCAGGCCATCCCGTGCCTGGCCATGATCGCCTGGCGCTGCTTGTCGAACTCGGCCTGGGTGATCAGCTGGCTGTCGAACAGGTCCTTGAGTTCGGTGAGCTCCTCCTTGAGGGTCTTGGCTGGGGCGGCGGCGGCGGGGGCGGCTTGCCCCGCGGGGTAGGGGGCCTGGGCCATCTGGCCCATGGCGCCGCCCAGCTGCTGGCCCATCATGTTGCCCATGCCCACGCCCATGCCCAGTCCCATGCCCATGCCGGCCATGCCGCCGGGGTTCTGGGCGGCGAGGGGGACGGAGTCGGCGACCTGCATCTGGGTGTAGGCGCCCATGACCGGGGCCATCAGGCCGACGCTGGTGCGCTTGTCCATCATGGCCTCGACTTCCTCGGGGAGGCTGATGTTCTCGATGAAGAGCTTGGAGCATTCCAGGCCCATGGTCTGGAATTCCGGGTTCATCTTCTGCCGCAGGAGGTCGGACAGCTGGTCGTAGTGGGCGGCCAGATCGAGGGCGGGGACCTTGGCCTCGCCCAGGGCGTCGGTGAACTTGCTGACCAGGCTCTTGCGCAGCTGCTCGGTGATGTCGTCCTTGGTGTAGACGCCGTTGGTGCCGACCAGCTCCTTCAGGAACTTCTTGGAATCCTTGACCCGGATGGAGTAGATGCCGAAGGCCCGGATCCGCAGCATGCCGAAGTCGGCGTCGCGCAGCATGATCGGGTTCGAGGTGCCCCAGCCCAGGTCGTTGTAGAGCCGGGTGTTGGTGAAGTAGACCTCGGACTTGAAGGGGCTCTCGAAGCCGTACTTCCAGCCGCGCAGGTCGGCCATGATCGGCATGTTGCGGGTGGAGAGGGTGTGGGTGCCGGGGGTGAGGGTGTCGGTGAACTGGCCCTCGGAGACGAAGGTGGCCTCCTGGCTCTCGCGCACCACCAGCTGGGCGTTGTTCTTGATCTCCTGGTTGCGCACCGGGAAGCGCCAGGCCAGCACATCGTTGGAATCGTCAAGCCATTCGATGATTTCGATGAATTGGGCTTTGCCCCAGTCCATAAGACCCATACCGGCCTCCACGCGGCTCATGCCGATAGGGAAGTCTACGCCGGGTCGGGGTTTTTGGCTCGGGCTCAGGCCCGGGGGAGGCCCATTTCCTCCAGCCAGGCGCCGTGTTCGGTGGGCCTGGCGCTGGTCGCGCCGGCCCGGCGCAGGGTGTGCAGGCGCAGGGCGCCGTCGCGGAAGCCCAGCAGGACGCCCTCGCCGGTCTCCCGGAAGTGCCCGGGGGGGCAGGGCTCGCCGGCGGGCAGGGCCCAGGGCACCAGGACCCGGCCCCCGGGGGTCTCCAGGAAGGCGTTGGGCCAGGGGTCGGCCACGGCGCGGATCAGGTTGAAGGCCTCCCGGCAGGAGCCGGCCAGGTCGAGCCGGCCGTCCTCCGGCCTGCGGCCGCCGAAGTAGGTGGAGGGGCCCAGGCTTTTCTGGGGGATCCGGGCGGCGGTGCCGGCGGCCAGGCCCGGGATCAGGTCGCGGACCAGGGGCCGGGCGGCCTGGGCGGCGCGCAGGGTCAGGCTGAGCGCGGTCTCGTCCCAGGCGATCGGCAGCTCGGCCTGGCCGATGATATCGCCGTCGTCGGGCTTGGCGGTCATGGCGTGGAGGGTGAGGCCGGTCCGGGTCTCGCCCTTGACCAGCACCCAGTTGATGGGGGCCCGGCCGCGGTAGGCGGGCAGGAGCGAACCGTGCAGGTTGTAGGCGCCGAGGCGGGGGAGTTCCAGGGCCCGGGCGGCGATCATCTCGCGGAAGTAGAAGCTCAGGAGGAGGTCGGGGGCGGCGCTCGCGATGGCCTCGTAGACGCTGTCATCGTTGAATTTGG